>Ga0209917_1000053_pt1 | contig 40928 bp, 35 predicted proteins | sample SalPon2_C_H2O_MG_FD_185710 | JGI IMG/M metagenome (GOLD analysis project Ga0209917, IMG submission 185710) | Salt pond water microbial communities from South San Francisco under conditions of wetland restoration - Salt Pond MetaG R2_C_H2O_MG... | ecosystem: Environmental > Aquatic > Non-marine... | reverse complement strand
TTATATTTGTTTTCACGTTGACAGTGGCCTGCCTTTCGGTTGATTCCAATATAACTGGCTCTGTTGAAGTCGAGACAACTCGTGAACAACGACGACGTCGACTTCCCCATCAGCGACCGCTTCACGGGGACGGTGATACTCTACAACACCCTTGTCATCAGTCCCCGAAATGACATCGGCGAACCGCTCGACGCTTGCGTCAGGATACTCCTTACCGACAAACTCCTCGAGCTCGCGGATCTGTCGCTCGTGGTCTTGGCGGTCGGTCGAGACGCAGGCATACAACGCGACGTGGGTCACACTTTCCGTTTCGGCCAGGGAAGTATATGAAAATACACCCCTTTTCGCGGTTGTCTGTTAGCAGTACCTTCTCGGCGCGGTTGAGATCATCTGTCCCGTTCTGAAGATAATAAGACGACAGTGTATTCAGAAGTTGTCAGGTCGGCCAGTGTAAGATCTAGAGGATGTCGTCACCAGTATCGAGCCGTTCAATCGTCTGCTCCGTGGCATTGTTGAGCAGGTGGAGCTTCGCTCCAGCCTGCTCCTCGTGGCGAGCTTCGAACTGATCCGGGAGAAATTCGTGTAACCGCAACACCGTTCCATCAGCGATCATCACATCTCTGCTCTGTTGAATCCGCAGAAGGCGTCGGGATCGGGTCACAATACGGTTGGTTCAGTGTCGCTATCGAACGGATCATGAGAAGCAATCTTGCTAGAATGGTGAGAAGGGAGACAGCATCGGGGCGATCGACCCAGCACATCAACTGTGAAGAGCAACCGAGTCGGTCCCTCAGCTGTTGGTATCCCCGTGCCGTCGTCGGATTCAACAGAGCACACATCTCTAAATCAGTCGATATCAGCATCAACAGCGGTAGGAACAGCGACCTCGTCGAGCGCAGTCTCGACGAGGTCGCGGAGGTACTCCGCAAGCGTCGGGGTTAACCGCTGATAGAATCTGTCTGGAGAGATCGTTTCATCGGCAGTAGGGTTGTAACAGCGTCTGAACCCGGCGAGTGTTCGGCTTTCGCCTGCGGCGAAGCCGAACACAAATGCCCAAACGAAGGCAGGGATCTGGAGCTTGCGGTCACGTTCGACCACGCTGAGTTCCTCGGCGTGCTCTTCGAGGAGCTCAGAGGGAAACAGTGTAGTGAGCCGACGCATAATTCGAGATGAGGAGCCGTTGTCGTGTACAGACTCGGCTTTCTCATTCCTTCCGAAAGATGCCTCGATAAGCCGCCGCTATCACGCGTTGTGCGCCACACAGTCTACGTCAGCAATTTCAAGGGGTGAACACGTAGCCCCGAAGAATTATATTTATACTGTCGGATTAAACATTATGACAGAATCTCTTCTGACCAGTCACTATATTGATGGAGAGTGGGAAGCAGGTAAACCTGATATAGACGTCCAGAACCCAGCCACAGAAGAAACCGTCGCGACAATTCCAAGTGCCGACCCAGAACTTGTCAATGAGGCGTTGTCGGCAGCTAAGTCCGCACAGGACAAGTGGGAAGCAACCCCTGGTGTTGAACGCGCGAATCTCATCCGAGACATTGGTGATGTTCTTGAGGCCAACGTTGCTGATATTGGCGATATTCTCATGGCTGAACAGGGGAAACCGAAATCCGCAGCTGCCGGCGAAGTGGAAGGTACTCTTACACTTGCTGACTACACCGCTGGCTGGGGGCGCCGCATTGAAGGAGATATAGTTCCGAGTGACAATCGAAACGAGCAGATCCATCTCCAACGCCATCCGATGGGTGTTGTTGCTGCTATCATTCCGTGGAACTACCCTATTGCCGTGTTGATGCGGAAAGTCCTACCAGCGCTTATTGCTGGTAATGCTGTCGTCGTTAAACCTAGTTCAACCACGCCGCTATCCACCATTCGTGTCTTCGAGTTGATCGACAAGCAGCTTGATCTTCCAGATGGGTTATTGAACCTCGTGCTTGGCGGAAGCCAAGTCGGAGATGCGCTTGTCAAGTCGCCAGAAACAGACATGGTAACGATGACGGGCTCCACGCGCGTGGGGAAGCAGATTGCGGAAGCTGCTGCGGAGAATCTCACCCCGGTTTCGCTTGAACTTGGTGGGAAAGCGCCCGCAATCGTCGCAGCAGATGCTGACGTCGACGCTGCCGTCGAGGACATTCTGACGGCTCGTATTACAAATGCCGGACAAGTTTGTACGTGCGCAGAGCGTGTGTTCGTCCACGAGGACGTCGCAGCGGAGTTTTCGGAGAAGTATGTCGCTGCGACGGAAGATCTTGAACTCGGGCTGCCAAAGAACAATCCCGATATGGGACCACAGGTTACACAGGGTGAACTTGATTGGACTCAATCATCGGTGGACGCCGCCGTCGACGCCGGGGCAACACTATTGACAGGCGGAAAGCAGCCGATTGGCACGGCCTTCGAGACTGGATTCTGGTACGCACCGACAGTGCTCGGTGATGTTGACCCTAGTATGGATGTCGTTGAGAAAGAGGTGTTTGGACCGGTCACGCCAATCGTTACCGTGGAGTCTGTCGAACAGGCTGTCAAATATGCCAATCGGTCACGATACGGTCTCTCTTCATATATCTTCACCGAGGACTACCAAACAGCCATGCGGACTGTTGAGGATCTTGATTACGGCGAGACGTATGTAAACCGGACACTCGGGGAAGCTTGGCAAGGTCACCATATCGGATGGAATGAGTCGGGAATGGGCGGTGATGATGGCAAGTACGGGGTGTTAAAATACACACAAATAAAGAGCGTTTATTACGATTACAGCTAAGATACTACGTGTAATTCTATGTGATGTATTTTCTGATTGTATTTAAAATGAATCCTGTCAGCAAGAGTACTTAGAATTCCGTGACGACTTCCATACCGAGTGTCTCGTAATCATCCATCAACTCAAGTTGATCGGAAACATCTAACAAGCTTACCTCGTTTGTGACGAGATCAGCTGGTGAAAGTTTGTCACCGGCGATCATTCGGAACAGTTCTTGGTACCGACTCGGCGGCATTCCTTTAACACCGACAAATTCCAGCTCTGTGTTCACCATCTTATCGACAGGGAGGCCGATCTCGCCGGCTTCCTCATCCGTGGTCATCCCAATTTGAACATGCTGTCCCTGCTCAGAGAGACAATCAATAGAGTTGCGACATGTCTCGGCGATCCCAAGCGCGTCGACAGAGATATCAGCGCCACCGTCCGTAAGATCACGGACTGTCTTTGGTACGTCTTGTTCACCAGCCCTGACAGTTGCCGTAGCACCGACTTGCTCGGCCAGTGCTAGGGCGTCCTCATTAAGATCAACCGCGACGACGTTCGCACCGAGTGCGGCGCCGATGTTGATAGCAGAAAGTCCAATACCTCCACAGCCATGTACGGCTAGCCAGTCTCCCGCCTGAACATCTGTTTTGTGTGCGAGACCATGGAAAGCTGTGGCGAACCGACACCCAAGACCTGCCATTTCGACAGCAGACATCCCTTCGGGGAGTTGAACTGCGTTGAAATCCGCTTGTGGAATCGCAAACTCGGAAGCAAACGCACCGGGAAGTTCGTCAGTGAACCCAAGACTGAGGCCATCACTACAAAGATGTGAGTCACCTGCCCAACAGTTGTCGCAGTGACCGCAGGCGATATTAAATGGGATTCCGACCTGGTCTCCAATACTGAACTTTTCGACCTCATCACCGACTGCTGTGACGGTACCAGCTGGCTCGTGGCCTAGAATGTGACCATCAGTTGGGACCGACGGCCAGTGCCCTTTCCAAGCATGCCAGTCGCTTCGGCAGATGCCACAAGCGTCGGTTTCTACGACGATTCCGGTGGGAGCCGGCGTCACATCGTCAACATCTCTCAGATCAAGCGGCGTGTCGTACTCGGTGAGGAGCGCTGCGGTACGCATAAACTAGGTATTATTCAGTAGAGGCTTTAACATTGCCCGAAACATCTACGCATGCTGTTTAACGACACTCAATCATAATTGGCCATTTGTTCAACTAAGTTGGCTGAAAAGCCAAATTTTTGCTACTTAGCTCCTCTCAACGACTTTATTAAATGGACGGTCAGCAGCATGAATATTCATGGCATATAATAGGGTGTCTATATACGCCCCAATCCTTATTTTATATTCTTTCATGTTAATCTACTGTATGCCAACGACAAACACAGACACGGACCGACGATCGCTTCTACAACTCAGCGCAACGCTAGGGACACTCGGCATCACTGGGCTTGCCGGCTGTGCCGGTGGAGATGGCGGAGATGGTGCTGACAACGACAACATCCAGTCTAACGACCAGCAAGATGAGCCGGCTGACGAACTTCCAACGGGCGGAACATTTCGTATTGGCGCCGCACAAGGCATCCAGACGCTGTCACCCTTCCAGGGATTCCTCGCTGACTATCTGATCTCCGAGGCGATGTATGACCGGTTAACCCGTGTCGATCAGGAACTAGCGGTCCAGTCAAATCTCGCCCAGGACTGGGAAACGAACGATGATTACACTGAATACACGTTTACGCTTGTGGAGGATGCGACCTTCTCGAATATGGACGGCCAAACAGTGACTGCCGCCGACGTGAAAGCAACCTACGATTATCTTACATCTGACGAATTCAGCGGATCGGCGTCCAGCATTGGTGGCGTAGAATCTGTCGAAGTTATTGACGAACAGACGGTTACTATTTCGCTTGCGAACACCGATCTAGAATTCCCGAGACGGATCTCAGAGACTGGCGGGGCCTTTTTTATTGTCCCGGCAGATATCCTTGATGAAGACCCCGCACAACTTGAGGAGACAGATTACGGCAGCGGTCCGCTCGTAGTTGAAGAGTGGAATCAACAGAACAATATCAGATTCACTACAGCTGAAGATTACCACCTCAACGGAGTTAATGATGAGCCGCTACCATACTTCGACACATTAGAGTGGGATATCCTCGAGGACGAAATCCAGCGCGCGAATGCGCTTGCGGATGGCAGCGTTGATGCCGTCAGCCGGACGGCACCAAACGTCGCTGAACGGGTAGAGAACGACGCCACGCTCGTCAAGCGCACATCGGGCCTACAGTTCCCTATTATTCTAAATACGACTGTAGAGCCTCTTGACAATCCTGACGTGAGAAAAGCTATCAAGTACGCACTGGATCGCGAAGCGATTCTTGAAGCTGTGTCACCGGACGGTGTTCTCGGTCATCATTCTGGGGTAACACCCGTTCACACGTACTACCACGACGAACTCGATGTGGGTGACACCTATGGAACAACTGCAGACGTCGAAATGGCTCAAGAGCACTTGGAAGAGGCTGGTTATGGCGACGGTATTGAGATGAAGACGTTCCATTATGATGACGGCGTCCCCTCGAAAGAAGTTATCGCCCAAGTCTTCCAACAGCAGATGTCTGAGATTGGTATTGAATTCGAAATTAACCGGCTGACTGAGGAGACGTGGTTGTCAGAGTATTTCAACACAGACGGAGTCTGGTACGTTGGTAACTACTCCGCTCGCGTACTCGGCGAGTCGGTTCCGCAATTGGCGCTACAGTCGGACGGTATCTGGAACGAGGCGAGATGGAGTAATGAAGACTTTGACGAGGCCTTCGAACGCGCTAGCAACGCCACTGATACAGAGACTAAAGCAGAGGCTCTCAGAGAGTGCCAAGAAATCAACCACCGTGAAGGCGCATGGGTCGGAACATTCCATCCTGACCTCTACGGCGGCTACAAAGATTATGTGGAAAACTACAATCTCTACCCAACCTATGTTAAAGACTTCATCTCACAGTGTGCGGTCGATAAATGAGATAGTAGAATTCAACTGAACATGAATTATTTTTACCTCGTGAAGCGGACGGCGATCGCGATGATATCGGTAGTTATCGTCGCATCGGCTGTCTTCGGTGTGACCACACTCCTACCCGGTAGCGCTGCCAACATCGTACTTGGTACCGAGGCAACCGAGGAAACTATTCAGCAAGTCAATGAGGACCTTGGGTTGGACCGACCGTTGACTGTCCAATATGTTGACTTCGTTGGAGGTGTCTTCGTCGGCGATTTCGGGGAGAGTCTGATCTCTGGACAACCGGTCTCGGAGATGATCTGGAATCGACTGATTCGGACGCTCCAACTGTCTACCGTCGCAATGGTAGTGTCAATTATCACCGCTATTCCGCTGGGTATCATTGCCGCGGCGAAACGCAATACGATCACTGATCACTTGGTGACTAGTGGATCGTACATCGGGTTGAGCATCCCCTCGTTCGTGAGTGCGACGCTATTGCTGTTGCTTCTCACATCTCCGCCCCTTGACCTGTTCCCAAGGGGAGGGTATGTCCCGCTGAAAGAAGGCGTAATACCATGGTTTCATCATCTCTTGTTACCAGCATTCGCGATGAATACGGTTATCCTCGCGTACGTGCTGCGACAGACCCGCTCTTCGATGGTAGATACATTGGAGTCTGATTATATCCGTACAGCGCGGCTCAAAGGTGTTGCCGAGCGCAGTGTTCTATTCAAGCATGGACTGCGGAACGGTCTGCTTCCGACTGTGACGGTGTTAGCCCTGAACTTTGGATGGATGATGGGGAGTGTGGTCATCATAGAGGAGATTTTTGCGTTCCCTGGTATGGGCGAGTTTATTGTCCGTGGAATTGAGAATCGCGACTTGCCGGTTATCCAGGCTGGAATTCTGGTGCCGACAATCGCGTTCATCCTTGCGAATTTTATCGCAGACATTGTCTACACGCTACTTGATCCACGTATCAGCTTGGGTGAAAAATAAATGGCGACAGACACACCATCATCGACCGAATCGGAGAGATTTGAGGTTCCACCACTTATCTCGAGCCTCTTAGGAAACCGACGCATCCTCGTCGGTCTTACAATACTGATTCCGATCGTAGTAGTTGCCCTCCTCGGGGAAACTGTTGCTCCATATGATCCTACAGCACAACACGTGGCTGATCGGTATGCCGGACCGGGTGGGCAGTACTTACTCGGGACTGACCACTTGGGGCGTGACCTGCTCTCACGGGTTATTCTCGGTGGTCGCACGAGCCTACTGTTAGGATTCGGTGCAACTGGCCTCGCGTTAGCGCTCGGTGTTCCCGTTGGTCTCACCGCAGGCTACGCAAAGGGACGCCTCGATGAATTCCTTATGCGTACCATGGATATCATAATGAGCGTGCCGACCCTACTGTTGGGGCTGCTCATTCTTGTCGTGTTACCGTCAGACATTATCAATGTTGTATTTGCAATTGGAGTCGTCTATGCGCCACGTATTGCTCGTGTGACGCGGTCGGCGACACTTTCGGTCAGCGAAGAAGAGTACGTGATGGCGGCAAAGGCCCGCGGTGAGTCAAGTTCCTATATCCTCTTTCGAGAAATCCTACCGAACGTTACCGGGCCAATCGTCGTTGAGGGGTCAGTTCGGGTCGGATACGCGATCATGATTGGAACCTCGCTATCTTTCCTCGGTCTGGGTTCGGGACCGCCGAACCCCGACTGGGGGTTCATGATTGCGACGGCGAGAGATCATCTCTTCCAGACACCATGGTTCCTCATCTGGCCGAGCCTCGCACTGTTGTTGACCGTAATGTCGACCAACCTTATCGGGGACGGCCTCCGTGACGTCCTCGACCCGCGGGAAACAGGTGATCATCAATGAGTATGGAAACACAGTCACGACGCAGCGATCAAGAACAGCTCCTACGTGTCGATTCCCTCGACGTGGAATTCGAGGTCGCAGGCGGAACCATCCACGCACTTCGCGACGTTTCACTCGACGTCAGTAAAGGGGAAATAGTTGGGCTGGCCGGCGAAAGCGGGAGTGGCAAGAGCACGCTAGCGCTTGCCGTCGTGCGGTATCTCGACGCGAATGGGTGGGTCGATGGTGGGTCGATAACTTTCCAGGGACTGGATTTACTGTCAGCATCAAAAGGAGAATTACAATCTATCCGTGGAAAACGCATCGCACATGTCGCACAGAACCCCGCGCGGTCGCTAAACCCTAGCATGACTATCGGGGCACAGATTAGCGAGACAATCGAACTTCATCAAGATATTGACGGGGACGAAGAAGCGACACGTCGCGTCCAAGAAGTTCTCGCACAAGTTAATCTGCCAAATCCCGAACTCATCGCTGAGAGATATCCGCATGAGTTATCCGGCGGTCAACAGCAACGTGCCTTATTGGCCATCGGGTTGTCCTGTAACCCAGACCTTCTCATCCTTGATGAACCCACGACTGGTCTGGACGTCACAACGCAAGCAAAATTCTTAGATCTCGTTGAAAACCTCAAGTCCGAGTACGATGCGGGTATTCTCCTCATCACACACAATCTCGGCGTTATCTCTGATATTGCCGACCGCGTCAACATTTTGTACGCAGGTGAAATGTTAGAGAGTGGCCCAGTTGAGGAGGTATTCGCGTCGCCAGCGAATCCTTACACACAAGCTCTCCTAGCAACAACACCAGAGATTGGAAAAAATAAAGAAGTCAAACCAATACCGGGTAGAATCCCAGAACTAGATTCGATTCCTGACGGCTGTATCTTCGCGGAACGATGTGAGTTCGCCACTGAGGAGTGCCATACGACAGATGTCGACATGGAGACCGTTGATGCCGCAACCGACCACAGATCGCGGTGTCTCCACTGGGAAGATGTCCTCGACAATCCTATTGATGTCCCAGAGGAGTCAACCACGAACCGGACTCCCGGGGACACGATTCTGAGTATTAACGACCTCAGCAAGTACTACGATGAAGGTGGCTTCCTCAAGAACCTCGTTACAGATCACAAGCCAGTAAAGGCGGTTAACGACGTCTCACTAAATATCAGTGAAGGCGAGGCAGTCGGATTGGTCGGTGAGAGCGGCTGTGGAAAAAGTACTCTTGGTCGCACACTATTAAAACTCCACGACGCCACTAACGGTAATATTGATTATGATGGAAAGGATATTCATGCCCTATCAAAGCGCGAACTTAACGAATTTAGATCGGAGTGTCAGATCATCTTCCAGGATCCTGAGGCTAGCCTGAATCCAAACCGGACTGTCCGGAATATTCTTGAACGTCCGTTGAAGCTGTTTACAGATCTTTCTAGTCAGGACCGCCGAGAGCGCGCCGTCAACCTCCTCGATCAAGTAAATCTCGGCGCAGACATAATCGATAAGAAGCCCCATGAGCTCTCCGGCGGCCAGCAACAGCGGATCGCCATCGCACGTGCGTTCGCGGCGAATCCATCCCTCATCGTGCTGGACGAACCGGTATCATCACTAGATGTGAGCGTACAGGCAAGTATTCTCAATTTACTCGAAGATCTCTGTGAGGAGTACAACACCTCATACCTTCTCATCAGCCACGACCTCAGTGTGATTGAGGCTATCTGTGACCGGGTCGCAGTTATGTATCTTGGAAAAATCATTGAGACTGGGTCGACCACCCAGATATTCGAACCACCTCACCACCCATACACACGGGCACTACTTTCCAGCATACCCACTCTCGATCCAAACGAAGAAAAAACGCGGATCCACTTGGAGGGCGATGTCCCAGCAGCCCGGGACCCGCCGAACGGCTGCTCGTTCCACACGCGTTGCCCACAAAAGATCGGAGAAGTATGCGAAAGCGCCGAACCAGGACTTGAGGAGTCTGTCGATGGACATTGTATTAGCTGTCACCTAAGTGATGAAGAGATGAGCGATCCACTGGATACGAATTTGGACTCCGATTAATTATACTAATTAATATTAATAATCTATTATATAACTTCAGTATTAGCGTCTATTATGTGAGGTTGAACACCAACTTCGCGATGCTAGCTCGAAGCTGCTAATTGTGCGACGAAACTGACGAGAGAGACCGCAGTGTCAGGAGATGTCTAGTCGCTCGATGCGGTCCCAATCAAGTTCAACTCCCAGCCCTGGACCGTCTGGTGGGGCGACTGCACCGTCTTCCGCAACAACTGGCTCCTTCAACAAGAAATCGCGCGCTTCGGGTGTCCACCCCGGTGGGTCGATGGGGTACTCGCACCAACGTGCGTCAGTTGCAGCAAGCATATGGAGATTTGCGACAAATCCGAGCCCGTCGTTCCACGTGTGGGGAGCGAACTCAAGGCCATGTGTGTCAGCCATCGCAGCGACTTTCGTCCCACCACTGATACCTGTCGCGAGTACCGCGTCCGGTTGGAGAACGTCCAGCGAGCCCTGTCTGACGAACTCCCGAAACTGGTGGACACCATTGTTGAACTCACCGCCTGCAATCGGGACATCTGTCCGCTCTCGCAGCCGTGCGAGTCCCTCGTAGTTGCGGCGGTCAAGTGGCTCTTCGAGCCACGCGACGTTTCCGATGTCTTCTAGCTCCCGAGCCACAGACAGCGCATCCCGGAAAGACCATGAGTCGACATCCACCATCGGCACACTCCAACCCATGTTTGCGTCCATCATCAACGTGAGGTCCGGGAATTCGGCACGGATATTCCGTGCTACCTCGAGATCTGGCGTCGGATCGTCACCGTGACATCGGAGTTTGACTCCCTCGAACCCCTCGTCAACGCGGTCACGAACATAATCGAGGCGATCCTCGACGCCTTGCCGCTCACCGGTTGAGGCGTAAGCAGGAATTGGATCTGAACTGCCACCGAGCAGTTCGTAGATGGGTTTACCTACTTCTTTGCCTTTGATATCCCACAGTGCCACCTCAAAGTGCCAGGGTCGTGGGCCCCAGAGGTTAAGTGGGTCCATCTTCTCAACGAGCTTTTCGACCTCGCGAGGATCTTCACCAACGAGGAACATCTCGGCGAGTTCTAGATAATCCATACGACCAGCGAACCCAGAAGCTGTCGTGACACCGGAGATTCCAGCATCGGTTTCCAGTTCAAAGAGAAGCACTTCGTGTTCAGTCTGCTCGAATCCTGGCTTCCAAGCAGGACGGAAAGGATCTGACATCTCATATCGCAGGTGGTACTGGTTGATTCCGGTGATTTCCATGTGTGTTATACTCTCCGCGGGCCTTTCTGTTAAGCGTTCACCAACACATGTCCGGGGCAGCAATACGGCTTGAATACGGGGACATGTTCAGCAGAACCACAATGATGAACGAGGTCATTGAAATGGTGATGGCAACACAAACTGATCTGAGTACGTACGATCTCGTCATCAACGGCGACTCCGTCACCGCCGAAGCAGGAGAGTATTTTGAAACGGTCGATCCCGCAACAGCGGAGCCATTTGCCCATGTATCGCGAGCACGCGAGCCTGATATCGACCGTGCTGTGGCTGCCGCAGCGGAGGTGTTCGATAAATGGTCGTCGACGCCACCCGAGGAACGTGGCCGTCTACTTAACGCAGTTGCTGATAAAATTCGCTCACAGCAGGAGCGTCTTGCACAGTTGGAGACCCGCGACAACGGCAAACCGCTATCTCACGCGCGACGCGACGTAGAGACATGTGCGCGGTACTTCGAGTACTACGCTGGTGTTGCCGACAAAGTACACGGCGACTCAATTCCTCTGACCGACGAGTACGTCGACTACACTGTCCGCGAGCCGCTGGGGGTGACCGCACAGATCATTCCGTGGAATCTTCCAACTAATATTTTTGGACGATCCGTTGCACCTGCGCTGGCAACGGGAAACACGGCCGTCGTCAAGCCAGCCGAACAAACGCCAGTGACTGCAATTGAGATCGCACAACTTGCGAGCGAGGTTGGCATTCCCGATGGCGTTCTCAATGTTGTGCCGGGATATGGAAGAGAGGCGGGGGCTCCGCTGTCGTCTCACCCGGATGTTGATGGCGTGAGTTTCACCGGATCAGTCCCCACTGGTATCGAAGTCGGAAAGTCTGCTGTCGAGAACGTCACCAACGTCCATCTTGAACTCGGGGGCAAGAGCCCGAACGTTGTCTGGCCAGACGCAGATCTGGACAGCGCTGTGGACAGTACGATGACGGGGATCTTTGCAAATGCTGGACAGGTCTGCTCTGCTGGATCCCGACTCATCATTCATGAGAAAATCAAAAACGAGTTTTTAGACGAGCTTGTAGACCGTATTGAGGCAATGGAAATTGATGCTGGTGAGACCGATCCCGATATGGGACCACTTGTCTCTCAAGAGCACTTTGAGAAGGTTACAGACTATCTTGAACTCGGTCGTAAGGAAGCTGGCGACCCGCTAGTCGGTGGGGAAGCACTCAATCGTGACGGCTTCTTTGTCGAGCCAACAGTATTTGACGATGTAGACCCAGATATGCGCATCGCACAGGAAGAGATCTTCGGTCCAGTCCTTTCTGTCAGCGAGTTCAGTTCAGAGGCTGAAGCAATGGAACTCGCCAACAATGTTGACTATGGGTTAGTCGCTGGTATTCACACCCAGAGCATGGGACGAGCCCATCGGTTTGCCCGAGACGTCCGTGCTGGTCAAGTCTATGTGAACGAATGGTTCGCAGGTGGTGAGGAAACACCCTTCGGTGGATTCAAGCAGAGTGGGTTCGGCCGAGAAAAAGGGTTAGCTGCTGTGGACGCATACACGCAGATTAAGAATGTATGTGCGGATATCACGCCGAAGTAGCTACACAGAACTAAACAATCTCGCGAATATTTCTATCAGTGTCGTTCAGACAACCTCGACACGCACGTTATATAAAAGTAAAACTATGTTCGCCTCAAACGATATAGAATGTGGTCTCAAATCGTGTTGTAGATGATTGTTGAAATTGCCAGGCGATACTTTGAATTGATGGATAGTGCAAACGCCGGAACCGACGACATCATGGAACTATACGGCGATGATCCGGTTGTTCACTCTTCGCGAGCGGGCGTCGTTCGAGGCCGAGAGAATATCCGCCAGTTCTATGAGGACAACTCGGATTTCTTTACTGGCGGCCAACACCATATGACCGATTTCCATCAAGACGGAAATGTCGTCGTCTGTGAAGGATACCTTGATGGGGAAACTACAGTCGGCAGGGAAGCCAATGGAGTACCTCTGTGTGATGTCATGGAGTTCAACGATGACGATGAAATAGTTGCCTTCCGCGCGTATCTTGATTACCGAGGCTACATCGACGAGCTACCTGAGACGGTGCCAAACGTCCGCGCGGAGGCAGAATGAGTCGTGAATCAACGGCAGTAGATGGGGACACAGAGACGGGTCGTCTCGTATATCTTAATGGGCCCCGGGATATCGAGTTCCGGGAGTATGAAGTCCCAAGTCCGGACCCGAAAGCTGTCGTGACGGAAGTTGTCCGGTCTAACGTATGTGGCTCAGAGTTACACGTTTGGAAAGGTGACCATCCGTTACAAGACTGTGTGCTTGGTCACGAAGCGCTTTGCCGAATCAGCGACCTTGGTGACAAAATTAAAACAGACAGCGCCGGGAACCCCATTGAAGAGGGTGATTTGGTCGCCCCAGTATATTTTCAGACCTGCCAATCGTGTGATTACTGCCGCCGAGGAGAGTTTTACGCCTGTGAAAATGACTACGAACACACCGGAAAATCGCCAGATAAGTGGCCACATTTCCACGCTCCATGGGGAACACACTATTACATCTACCCGGATAACCACTTCTATAAGATCCCCGAAGAGCTTGAGAATCATCTTAATGTGGCTGCTGCCGCGAACTGTGCGCTCTCGCAAGTGTTATTTGGGATCAATGAGGTCGGTGTCGAGTACAATGATACGGTCGTAATTCAGGGTGCCGGCGGGCTTGGGCTGAATGCGACTGTTGTCGCCAACGAGTATGGTACAGAGACAATCGTTATTGACGGTGTCGACAAACGTCTTGAACAAGCAAAGGCTTTTGGAGCCGACCATGTCATTGATTTTCGAGAGCGGGAGACAGTAAAAGAACGTGCGGATCGGGTTAATGAAATCACAGATGGTGTTGGCGCTGATGTCGGAATCGAAGTTGCGGGTGTCCCTGATGCCTTTGTGGAAGGTATTGAACTTGTCCGTAAAGACGGTCGGTACCTCACAATGGGGAACGTCAGACCGGGCCACGAAGTGAATTTTGACCCGGGACGACTCACGCGAAAATCTATCGATATCACTACAGCTGTTGAATATGATCCCTGGGTACTGTTCGACGCTCTGGAATTTCTCGCAGGCACAATCGATGATTATCCCTATGACCAACTTATCGACGCTGAGTTCACGCTAGATGAGATTGAGGAAGCCCTCGAGGCCTCGGAGAATCGGGATATAACACGCGCGACGATCATCCCCTGACGAAGCTAACCACCTTGGTTTTTAAGTTCTCTTACATCTCTCACTTAACCAGCATGCTAACGGCGAAGTTGAGCGTCACATACGAGGACGACTGGACAAGTAGCTTAGCCAGCTACGATGTGTCCGGCGAGTTTCTCGCATCGACGTTCCGTGACCGACGGTATTTCGGGCTATTTGCACTTGAGGTCGCCGAAGAGGATTACGACGACGTCATCGAAACAATTCGCAAGCACGAGTCAACGGTTTCTGTTGACGTCATCGAACAGTATGGTATCGGTGGCGTCGATCGTCTCTCGGCTACCCTTCTCATTCGAAGCCAGCACTTCGAGTATACGCCGCTACAAGTTTTACTTCATGAAGGCTACATCCCCCTTGGCGGATTCGGCGAGTTACGGAATGGCTCTGAAAGCTTTGATCTATTATTAACAGACAGAAAATATTTGTCTGATGCTGTCGAGATGCTAGAACGATTTGGACCAGTAAAAATCGAGTACGTCTCCTCAGACTTCCAGCGTCGGACAACACCTAGCGTTACCGAATGGAACGAACTTTTCGATTCCATTACACCACGCCGTCGGGCAATGCTTAACAAGGCTTTCGAAGCCGGTTACTTTGACATTCCCCGTGGCAGCACGCTTGAGGAAATTGCTGACGACCTCGACATTGCAAAGACGACTGCTTCCCAACACCTTCGCAAAGCCGAACGCAGCATCATGGCATTTTTCATCCAATATCTCAATATATCCGCGAGAAATGTAGCGGAATAGTACTTATTTTATCTTCTAAAAGAATGAAAAATAGTGTCGTCTTGAAGGTAGCAGTGTTCTCCATGTCTCTTGTTGTTTCACAGCGTCTGATCACCTGATTAGAGGGGGTTATAGAATGCTGTGTTGAATAGCGGTGGTTTGTAGCTCGGCTAAATGTGAGCCACCTTGTGAGCGGTTGAGGAAGATGGTCTCAGATCTGGTATCACTTCATCATCGCTCAGAGGACGCTATTCAACACAGCATTGTAGAACAGTTTGCTCTGTTGAATCCGACGACGGCACGGGGATAACAACAGCTGAAGGACCGACTCGGTCGCTCTTCACCGTTGATGTGCTGGGCCGATTTCCCCGATACTCTCTCCTTTCTCACCTTTCTCGTAAGATTGCTTCACGGGATCTGTTCAATAGCGGCACTGAACCAACGTATTGTGACCCGATACCGACGACTTCTGCGGATTCACGTATGGAAACGCTGCTAGCTAGTAAAACCACGGCTAACAACAAAATGATTACGCCGTCTGGGGATCTGCTTCTTCCACAGCCGGTAGGCGGTCGAAAAGTGTGTGCGGTGCGGTCGCTGTCTAGCGATAGCAGATGCTAAAGAAGGGCCCCGACCGACCGCTGAGGGCCGCCAACCGGCGGCCCTCAGCTCCCTCGTCTGTCTGCCCGGCCAGTGGTCATCATCATTCGGAGAGGCGATCTTGTGACTCGGGACGCCAGCACGCGAAGCAGAGATTCACGTATTCGGGCTTTCCCGGATGCCGCGCAGCGCGGCATCCGGGCTGTAGCGCCCATGACTCGACTTCTTTCGCGCATGGACCAGTCAACAGAACGTGCTCTATGGCACGGAATCCTTATCGGTCTCTTGCGCCCCATATCTTGGTTCACGTTCTCTAGGGATAGGAACGTTTCCATCGAGTCAACAGAGCAGATGAGAATGAATTCACAGTCTCTTACCGCAGCAAAGACGGTGAAATGGACCAGTGCGGACGTGGGAGGAAGATGAATTCAGATGGGGCTCAATACGGTACGAGTGGTAGTACTTTCGACCACATTGACCGAGAAGAAGTACTCGAAAATATCGAGGATAAATTAGCGGGTTCAAATCGGTGTGGGGGTACAGCGTCGTAGATCTTGGGTGTTGCTTGAACGCTTGCGGCAGATTCACGCCCTAGACCTTACACGCGAACTCGTCACAATTTTACTAAGCTAACAGCTGTTTCACCAAATGAGACAAGAGCTCCTCAACAACTCGACGAGAAGGTCTAATAGCCGACGATTTGTGAGAAACAACCGCTTCGATCGTCGGGCGATAGGCTGTAGTACCACAATTCGGGCTTACGGCCCCTATCTCGAACGCTGACCCTCTCACCCTTCGGAGTCGCCCTCGGCGAGGTAGACCATCATCTCATCCCATACTGAGTAGCCATCGGTAATGGGTATAGAACATTCCCCATACAACCACCTCGCCAGCCATCTGTGAGTAAATTTTTAACAAGGTTGTGTTTGAATATGGGTTTAATGCCGGACACGTTCCTTGCTAATATTCACGAGGCATTAAAAAATATTGGTGATGAGATTCGTTCTGAGGGGAGCGAATTCGACTTCAGGTACAGTCTTGTCGATCATCTGTTTACGGACGCACTTGAGTGGTCACGCACCGAGGGAGAGGGACACGTCAATTTCGAGGACGATAGGAAGGACGTCCTCTGTTACGACGACAGCCATCCGCCGTTCCCAGTCATCGCGTGCGAGACGAAGCGTCCTTCACACGAGCTGGAACTTGGCTATGTGGAACAGCTGGAGACATACATGGTGGGGATTGGGAGTGCAGAGTACGGCATCCTGACGAACGGCCACGAGTTCCGTGTCTACGAGTACTCGGCCGAGGATCGTTCGATCTCGTCCATCGACGGGTTTGATATTGGCCTCGTGGCTAACGCAGAGTCGGTTGAGGATCTCACCGAGGAGCAGCGCGAGGCACTCGGCGAGCTGGAGTACTTCCGCTGTGATCGCTACACGAATGTCGGCGACGCTGACTACTTCCGTGATCGGGCAAAGGAGGTGCCCGTTCAGTACCAGCCGGGGACGGATGACGAGGGGTATGACCTGTTTCTTGAGGCGGTGAAGGAGTCATTGGATGAGCTGTCTAGTGTGATGGCGCGGTTCTTCGACGACTACATGGAGCGGCCAGATGATTCCTACCCCAAGCAGTTTCTAGAGACGACCTTCCCCGACTGGAAGGACTGGCGGGAGTACACCGGTAAGAGTGATGACGCGAAGCAGACGTTCTGCCGGGAGACGGCGTATATCCTGATGAACCGGGCGTTGTTCGCCCGTATCGCAGAGGACAAAGAAATCGTCGGGAACACGCGTCTGTCCGGGCGTGGGATGGCCGGCGCACTCGAACAGGATGGTGAGCGTCCCTATCTCGAGGCGTTGATGGACACGTACGACAGGATTGACGATCACTACGCAGACCTGTACGAACTCGGTATTTTCGACTGGTGGTGGGTGTCGAGGGACAAGCGCCAGCGGTTCGACCCCGACGAGGAGAGTCGTCAGGAGGATCTCGAGGATGATCTAGACTACCGACTCGGCGAGGTATTCAAGCGGCTGAACCGGTTCGATTTCGAGTACGTCAACCGCGACATTCTCGGCCACGTCTACGAGGACTACTTGCCGCAGGAGGAGCGGAAGGAACTCGGCGAGTACTACACGCCCATCGAAGTCATCCGGTACATGTTGGACGAGACCGGGTACAAGGCGAACAAGGGTATCGGCCGGCAGAAAATTCTCGATCCGGCCTGCGGGAGTGGTGGTTTCCTGACCGAGGCGACGGAACGGCTCATCCAACACTACATCGACAAGTTCGGCAAGACCAGCATCCACTACCTTGACGCGGAGGAGGCGCGGACGATTCTGGAAAGAGTTGAGGAGAACGTGTACGGCATCGACATCAACCCGTTCGCCGTCCACATCACCCAGATCAATCTCCTCTTCCGCACCGTTGACCTCTACGACAAGGTGACGGAGCAAGACCCATCCTACACCATGGATGGGTTCAAGATTCACGTCGCGGACACGTTGACGCCGACCGTGCTGGAGCAGCAGGAGGGTAGTACTGACGATGCAGGTCAGCAGTCTCAGATTGGCCAGTTCGCCCAATATAATGGCCGTGCGCAGTCGTTCCTCGATGACAGGGACGCGGTTGACCGTATCAAAGACGAGGTGGAGTTCGACGTGGTGATTGCAAACCCACCGTACGTCCGGACGCAGAACATCAACGGGCCAAAGGAAGAGTACGCTAAGTGGTACTCAACGGTAGACAGCAAGAGCTTCGACATCTACGTCCCGTTCATCGAGCGTGGATTAGAATGGCTGACCGACGACGGCCGACTCTCCTACATTTGTCCCAATCGCCTGCTCACAAATGAGTACGCAGAGGATATTCGTGAGAGGCTTGTCGGAGAAAATCTGGATACCGTTGTCGATTTCAAGGATGTGGAGGTCTTTGACGCTGCGACACCGTACCCATGTATTATCACGGTCGATCGAGACACACTTTGGGACAACGATTCGATCCGCTGCGCGCGGTTCGCTGAGCCTCGGGATAAAATCCTTGAAGAGATTCACCACAACGAGGACTGGGAAACGCCTGAGGGTGTGAACGAGTACGATCTGTTCACCTACCCACGCAACCGTCTTGATAATGACAACGGGAACAGCCACCTGTCGAGCTGGCCGTTGATGCCTGAGAAAGAACGGCGGGTGTACGACGAGATTGTGGAAAATGGTGACTTCCACCTTGGAGAGATCACGAACTCGGTCTTCCAAGGCCTCATCACGGGATGGAACAAGGTGTTTGTGGGAGAGATTGTCGGAGAGGCCGATGATGACAGTGTAGTTCAGTTTGTGCGTGAGGGTGGCGATGAGCCAGAGCCGGTAGAGAAGTCCCGCTTGCGAAGGTTGTTGAAAGGAAGTGAGATTGACCACTGGGGGGCTGATTGGGAGGGACTCTGGTTGATCTGGCCGTACGGAGTTGAGGATGGTGAGGCGAATCTCCTGCCAAAGATTACGCTGAAAGAGGAGTACCCGCATTTGTGGGACTTCTTCCAGAACCATGAGGACGAGCTGAAGGGCCGCGAAGGCGGAAAATGGGAAGATGTTGAGCAGTGGTGGGCGTTCGGGAGGAGCCAGAACCTCAACAAGATGGAACCGGACAAGATTATGACGAACATTATGAGCGACTACAATCGGTTTGCTGTCGACACCGAGGGCGAGTACTACTTCATCGGGGGTGGGAATGCTGGCGGATACGGGGTAGACCTGATGGACGAGTTCGCTCCAGCATCCGAAGATCATCTCTACTATGTCGCACTTCTCAATTCATCGGTACTGGAATTCTATCACAAGCACATCGCTCCTATTTTTGGGGGAAAATACTACTCGTACAACAAGCGGTACCTAGAGCCTCACCCGATTGTTGTTCCGGAAAATGCCCCCGATGGGGCGGTAGAAGAGATGGCTGAAGAAATCAAAGAGACTCGGGAGCAAATTACTAACTTAGAGTACAAAACGGGCGACGTGCGCAACTACCTGCCCGACTACGAGAAGGACGGTTCCATCCTCGATCTCGCGCAGTCTATCAATCTCGACGGTGACGACTACCGACAGGGCCCGATTCGCAAGGACGTGAAGATGGAAGTGGATAGTGCGGACAGGGTGTATCAGGTGGTGATGAAGCGGAGCCACGAGATTGAGTTTAGACACGAACGAGTCCGAGACTTCGTTTTCGAGCTGTTAACCGCCCAGAACCGACGGCTCTCACGCTCTGAAATACTCAATATGGACACGCCGCCCCACGAGTCCGTCGTCAAACTGATGCACGAGTATCTCGGCGACATAGAGCGGATTGAGGAGTTGAAAGAAGGGTTCGACCGATTGTGTGACGAGTTGGACGAGATCGTGCTTCGAGACGTGTACGATCTCGGTGACACCGACGAGAACACCGTCGAAGAGTTCCTTGAGGTCTGGTGAGTCGGGGTTAACTGAGGAGGTCTTCGATCAGTGACTTGAGTATCTCGAATCCTTTTGTCCCTGTTTCAACGTCTGATGCGCCGGGAATGGCGACTTTGCCGCTGCCGAAGATGAGGAACACACAGCCAATGTCGGGTGGCCGGTAAACCACGCCGGGGAACTGTTCCGGTTCGTACTCTGTTTGCTCCAGTCCGAGGGCAATGGAGAGGGGGTTTAGGTTGACTTCTCGGCCGAGGTCTCCGGTCCGAGGTCCTCGAGGACGCCCATCATCAAGTCCTTCATCCGCTCCGTCTCGTCCGGACTGTTTCCGTCGGTGATGTGGTAGCTTCCGGATCGGAACAACGTGACCATCGGACTGCCCTCGTCTCGTCGGAGGTACACAACGTCATTCGTGTAGTCCTTTTGGGGGTAGCTGACGATGGCGTTCACGTCCTCGCCGACGCTGAAAACTTCGATTTCTCTGCCCAGGTTCCCCGATGCGGCGACGTTGACTATTTCGGTCATTTGATGAAGTTGTTATCTGACCGGTGGACGTCGCCTGTTGCGGCCACCGGCGTTCTTGTCTACTTTTGACGGTCAGTCGAAGTCGTCGAGCGACGTTTGCTCCAACTTCTCCTGAACGTCATCCACGAATCCGTCCACCTTCCGTTGGAGCGCCTGTAGGGATTTCGACACTACCTTCCACTCATCTTTGCTCCCCGCCTGTACCTTCTCAATATGACCGTCCAGCCCCTGTCGCTGGTACTCCATGATGATGGTCTCGGTATGAGCCCGTAGTTCGTTCTTCAGGTTGGTGTCGAGGTCAACCCACAGCGGGTGGGCGTCCTCGAGGAGATCGTCGGCGTTGAACGTATCTTGCTCCAGGGCGACGTGGACGGTGGACTGCAAAATAGAGATGGTGAACTGGCGGTAGTCATCATCACCTGTTCCCACGTCGAATGGGAAGTAGTCCGTCGGCAGCCGGCGTGTGTCGGTGAAGATGGGGAATTCATCTTGGAGATCGGAGAGGTTGAACTCGTAGTCCTCCAACGTTCGGCTGATGTATTGATTCGCGTCCTCGTCATACTGAACAACCGCGAAGTCATTCTCGGGGAGGTGTGGGTTCTCAGCGAGGTCTTCGAAAGACGAGTATGCGAACTCGGCGTTGAAGTCCTCGCTGGCATCGGCTGCAGAGACGATACCACGGGTCAGCAGGACTTCGGGCGAGTGGTGGATTGACTCGTACTTCTCGTTCTGCTCTTTCTTGATGAAGTACGACTTGCAGTCGATGACGATGGAGTGATTGTAGGCGCGGCTGGTGAGAATCAAATCTGGATTCACCGAGTCGCCCTCATGGACGAAGCTCGGATCAATGATGTCGACGGTGTAGCCGAGGTTCCGCAGAGTGTCGGGGAACGTCCTGTCGAGCTGGCACAGCCCAATCCACGCATTAATCTGGAGGGTGTGATCGGAAAGGTTCTCCATCACACTCATTCTTCCACCTCCATCGTAGCGTTCGAGTCATAGTGCCGTTGAAGATTCGAGTAGATGCGGAGAGCGGTGTTCCCACATGCCTCGTCGCCGAGGTAGAGTCGTAGCCACTTGGGGCAAATCTCAATCGTGTATTTGTCGTTATTGTGGAGATCTACGCCTTTTATTTTCCAGTACTGGTCATCGAGTTTGGTCTTCGCACCCCAGAGTCGAAGCGGGTTCTTCGCCGTAATGATATTCTCGATGAACTGCCGGACATCTTCGATCTCGTTGTCCAGTTCGATCACGAGTGGGGTACCGTCCAACCCCGTCCCGTGTTCCTGAGATTCGTAGGAGAGCCGGTGGTTCTCCTCGATCTTCCGCAGAAGCGTTGCGTATCGCTCTTTAATCTCAGCTACGGTGTCAAGATGGAGTTGGATAGAGTCGCCTCCACTAGTGGTGAACCGTCCGTTGTGAGTTACTCGCTCTAAAATGAACGAGCCGTTCACGTTCCGTTTGATGCCGACGCTGGAGAGGGAGAGGAAGCTGGATAGTTCGTCATGACTGTCGAGAATGTCGAACAGAGTTCCGGTTCCACGACCGCTACTGCGCACCGAGAGATCGCCGAAGTCCAGCCTCTCGTCGATGTAGTCCTCGGAGAACACGTCGTCAGCGTCGTAACTGACGCCCACGTCGCGGAACACGCCCATGTCCATTACCTCACGCTGTTGCTCGATCGGCATCCACGTGTAGTCGAGTCCGTTGCGGACGCCGCTCACCATGTCTTGGACGACTTTCTTTGCGTCCTCAGATTCTTCGAGGGTGTAGAGCGTCCAGAATCGAGAGTCCTCGTGATCGAGGAAGAAGGTGTACTTGGTAGCGTTGCGTTGGATGATGAGTTCTTGTAAGTCGAAGTCTACCTTGCGAGCCTCTGTTATGTCCACTCTCTCGTGGAGTTCCTCCGGAGTGACATTGGACTCAATGAGGAAGGTCTTGAGCATTGTCTGCCCAGGTTGTAATTCTTGTTCTTCCACCAACTCGTCGTACGTACCCTCGATGGTGTGCTGGAATACGTCGAAGAGGTCTCGTCTGCTCTGGATAGACGAAGTGGACATCAGCGTTCTCGTATTTGATCCTAGTTCACTAGGCGTGTTAGTAATTGGCAATTCACGGTGAAAGTGAGTCCATTACGGCGCGTGGGTGTTCTTTTGTTGGTTTGTGGAAGGGCTATTTAAATTCGTGGTGGGTAGGGAGGGACAACGCACAGTAACCCGCTTCTGGTCGTGATTATTGCGCTAATCACGGCCACTCGATAGGACAACGAGTATTTGATCCGTGACTACCAAAGTGGGGAAGTAGTCGATGGGCCGCTCCCAACAGGAGCGCCACCGCTTGGACTCCACACCGAGTTGATGTAGGTTGCGCTGCCGGAGAACCACCTCCACCACACGCTTGCTGCGATGGACGCCCCATTGCTTGAACCCACAGAGGGGGCCAACGGTGGTGCGCACCTGAGCGCTGAACCCAAACGGTACACCTATCCGGGCGGGAGCCATGCCGCGGGACACGAGATCATTCAGTTAGCTCCACTAGAGTTGATGATCGATAACAGCGACTTTGCGGGGCTGTCGACGACACAGCACCATCGCGAGGCGATTCCCGGGCCAGCGTGGTTCGTCCACGATGGGATCGACGGTGGAATTGGGTTTTCAAAAGCGATCTACGAGAATATCGATACACTCGCAGCGCGAACACGAGACTATACTGCTGACTGTGACTGTGGGCGGCGTGGCTGTCCGCTCTGTATCATGAGCGAAGACTGCGGGAATCGGAACGACCCGCTTGACTCAGTAACAGGGGGGATGATTCCCGAGGATCTACTTGTAGCACTCGAACAACCAGAATGAAGCTCATAGTGCGTCCATGCGGATGGCAGCCAATCGCATGTGCTGTTGGTTTCTACATCACTCAGCATCATACACTAGTTCTTCAGCGCTCAGATCACCCGCGAGGTAGGTCCGGCCTTTTTTAATTATTTCCGTATAGCCCCGTGGTTGGTCGTATCGTTTTTATCAGACCCGCCTTTTCTAGCTTGGGAAGCCGGCGGTCAGCAGTAGGACGAAAAATATTCTCGATGTTAAATGTAATCGCCATCGGGGGATAGTTGCGGTGCTCCAGAACGCGGACGTCTCGGTGGCACGCGTTGAGCGACACCTCAGCTGCGTCGGAACGATTGAAGTTGCGAGAGTTGACTCGTATCGTGGGAGCGTTGAGATCAGGTCGGTGATCCGGCCGGAGACAGTCACGCTCGCACCGGACGCGTGGGAGTCTGGGCCCGCATATCTCGTCTAGCTGGCGTATGTGAGTGGGTATCGGTTAGAGGTTGATACCCCGGCTTACGGTGCCATCGCAGGCATGATCCGGTTGACATCGATTAGTCTCATATTACACATTCGTCAGGAGGAGAAGCAAGGCTAGCGCTCACCTTGTTAGGGTCCAATACCGACATTAATAAACTTGCGCAAGGGACAGGATTTACACAGTCGTCGTCAACATTTGATACCCCTACACATATAGATAGTCGTAGTCTGGTTGCAGTTGTCACCGCCGGCCTCGAAAAAGATGAGCAGTGTTCAGTTCGCGTTCGCTAGCCGGTCAGTTCCCCGGCTCAATCGCTTGGTCTCGATCGACGGTCACAAGATCGAGGCGGTTGATACCAGACTCGCTGTCGTCAAACTCCCAGAGTTCATACGTGCCTGCTTGGAGGTCGCCCTCATCGTCGAAATCAACGGCTGAAGAGGCACCGACATACTGGACCTCCTCCCCGTTTGCAGCCATTTCGACCCCCTCAGCAAGGTTATCGATAGTAACCTTGGTTCCACCAGGGTTTGCAATGTTCTGCATTTGATCACGAACTGCCGGTCCACTATTCTCGCCGGCAGCAGCATTCGCCAAGAGCGTGACCGCTGACGCGTCGTACGTTTGAGCGGTGAACGCAGCGGCCGCATTGCCGTATTCCTCCTCGTACTGCGAGACGAAGGCGTCGTATGTTGGACCGTCCGCAGCTGGCATCGTACCGATTGCATTACTCATATCTTGACCGACCTCATCAGGTAGTGTCGGTGATTTGGCACCGTCGGTCAGCATGATTGGGCGACCGGTGTCGAAGTCGGCGTAATAGTCACGGAAGAGCTGCGTTCCGCTCTGCGGATACGTGATAGCCACAAACAGGTCTGGGTCGTCCTGTAGTGCGGTCTGCAGGACAGAACTGTATGACGACTCAGTCGGGTCGTGGACCACCTGTTGCTGGACGCTACCACCGAAGCCCTGTTCAAAGTGGTCAGTGAACCACTGTGAGAGCAACTGACCGTAGTCATCGTTGATGTAGGTGGTTGCTGCAGTCTCAATGCCGTCTAACTGCTCTGAAGCGGCTTGGGCCATGGCGAACCCCTGATATCGGTCACCAGGCGTCGTCCGGTAAAAGAAGCCGTCATCGTCAAACGTACGCAGGGTTGGGAGTGTGTTTGACGGTGAGCAGGCGACCATCTCGTTTGGCACGAACACTTGGTTTCCAATTTCAATATTTGAGGTTGCCCCGCCGACCATCATCGGGTAGCCGGCATTAACCAGGGCATTCGCTCCGCTAATTGCATCCGGAACGGTTGTTTGGGTGTCTTCTTCCTGAGTATCAACCGTAATCCCGTTATCGGCGTCGTTAACCTGGCTGGTGGCCATTGTACCTGCATCTCGCATTGCAGTTCCTAGCGCCCCCAGATCACCAGTTAGTGGCAGGAGAAAACCTTGCATTATCTCTCGGTCCGTGCCCCCACCACCGCTGCTGCCTCCATCGCTACTTGAACAACCAGCGAGACTAATCGCTCCAGCTGCACCGACTGACTTCAACACGTTTCGCCGCGACAGGTAGTTTGCTGTCCGTTCCATGGACTGTTACTACATATCATACGTCACCTAATAGTGTGTTTGAATGCGTCAAAATTGGCTGATAATTTTGGACAATCGAAGTCATAGTACTTTCTATCTTTATTTATAGAAATGGACTAAAATGATAGTTTTATTCTCTATGCCGTCTTGTTTGTGTGTTATATTTTATTTAAAAGGCAGTACCCAAAAATAAAGACAAACACAATGCTAACCATTCAGTGACTCTTTGACCACCAGCTCAATCATTAACCCTGTATCGTGAGGGAGACTAGTCCCTCAAGAAGCGGCAAAAGCGTAAATAACGATATAACATAATCATCAACTGATGTGTAGTTTTACTCACCACACAGGTGAGGCGCATCGCCGCGATAAACAACAGAATGTGATTGAGATCTCCTCATCAATGGAACACAGTCTACCAGCTTATAGACAGTAATAATTGTATAATGGTTGTTGACATTTGGGAGTTCGTTGCAACTCTTGAGTTTAGAATTTAGATCTACACCGGCGATACGATATCCACATGCATTGCGCCGGGGGGTGTGTGATTTAGCCGCCGAGGAAGTCCTTCCGAACCTGTTCCTCAGAAAGCAGCGCTTCACCGGTATCAGCGTAGCGATTTTTCCCGTTTACCAAGACGTATCCTCGATCACAGTGCCGCAGTGCGGCCTTGGCATTCTGTTCAACCATCAGCACAGCGGTTCCTGACTCTACGATTCGGTCTATTCGCTCGAACATATCGTCAACCAAGTCGGGCGCAAGTCCAGCACTGGGTTCGTCTAATAAGAGCAGGTCAGGGTCAAGCATCAGGGCCCGACCCATCGCAAGCATCTGCTGTTGGCCTCCTGACAGCGTCCCCGCCTTTTGTGAGGCACGCTCGCGTAGTAGTGGGAATCTGTCGTAGACTGCTTCAAGCGCCTTTGTAGGCACTGCGTCGCGAATGTACGCCCCCATCTCGAGGTTCTCATGGACTGATAGCGGTGCAAAAACGTTGTTCGTCTGAGGGACGTATCCAACTCCTTTGTGGATAATCTCTTCTGGATCCATCGCCGTGATTTCAGTTCCCCCAAACGTCACTGTCCCATCTATGTGGTTGGTAAGACCAAACACCGATTTCATAACTGTAGACTTGCCTGCACCGTTCGGACCAACGATTGTGACGTACTCAGCACGGTCGACACGCATGTCGATGTCGGTCAACACCTGAAGATCACCGTAGCCAGCCGACAGCGAATTGATCTTGAGTAGACTCACGTCACCTCACCTCCGAGATACGCTTCAATAACCTGCTCTTCGGATCGAACCTCCTCGGGTGAGCCTGTCACAAGCGTCTGTCCTTGATGCATCACGATAATGCGCTCACAGTGTTGCATGATGAGGTCCATGTCGTGTTCGACGAGGAGGAACGTCCTCCCGCGGTCTCTAAGATCTTCGAGACGGTTGAGCAGCTCTCGCTCAAGTGACGGGTTCACGCCCGCAAATGGCTCGTCAAGTAGAAGCACGTCAGGGTCAATCATCAGTGCTCGCGCAAGTTCGAGGAGCTTTCGTTGGCCTCCCGACAGTGTGCCTGCATCCTCTAGCGCTAGATGGTCGATATCAAAGAATTCGAGCATTTCCCACGCGCGCTCAAACAGCTCCTCTTCGTCTGCCTGAACGTTATCACGCATCCCCGGTAACACTGACCGCCATGCTGCCTCCCCACGTTGGTTCTTCGGTGGCAACATCATGTTCTCGAGGACGGTCATGTTCTTGAACTCCCGAGCGATCTGGAACGTACGAACTAGGCCACGAGATGACGTCTGAACAGGAGACAATCCAGTGACATCTTCGTCATTAAAGTTGACCTGGCCTGCATCCGGCTCGATGGCACCACTAATGACATTGAACGTGGTCGACTTCCCAGCGCCATTCGGGCCGATGAGCCCAGTGATTGTCTCAGTCTCAACCTCAAATGAAACGCCATCAAGCGCGGTTACACCTTGGAAACTCTTCTGCAACTGCTCAACTGAGAGCACTGTATCTGTCTGCTCACTGGCTCCGTGAGCGTTGTCCTCAGCTTTAGACTGTCGGCTCAATTTCTGTCACCCCCTGACGTTTGTGCCCCCGATCCGCGTTCCCGGCGCTTGTTGACCCGATCTTCTAGGTCGATACTTGAAGCGACCTCCTGGCGGTCTCCAAACAACCCTTGGGGCCGTCGTTTTAATAGCCAGATCAGCACAAGTCCAGTCATAATAATTCTGAGAGCACTGGTCTGATCAAAGAAGTACAACATGACCGGGTCGATGTTCCCGCTCACGAGCGCACTGAGTGCATCCGGAAAAGTTGGAACAGATCCGGACAATCCAACAAACTCCTCAACGACCCGGCGGACCTGCCCCGGTCCCTCGAGAATGAGTCCGACGAACAGAATCGTCCCAACGATCGTCCCGGTGTTTGACCCAGCACCACCGATGATGACAGCAATCCAGATGAAAAACGTTAATTCTGGTACAAATCGGTCCGGAGTGACGTAGCCGCTGCTTGCACCCTGCCAGACGATACCCAGTAGGCCTAATATCGCACATCCAATCACGAACGCACGGATCTTGAACGATGACGTATTCTTTGCGAGAGACTGTGTCGCCTCTTCATCGTCACGAATCCCTTTCAGGACGCGTCCGAAGGGAGAGGCTGAGAGCCGTGAAATAAGCCAAAAAGTACCGATAAGGATGGTGAGAAGGACCAGCACGAAGCTCCAATCAGGAACAATTTTACCGTTGAGACCAATATCTTCAATAGTAGCAACGATTGGTTGGCCAGATGTTTCAAAGAACGTTTGAACCGGATTTGAGAACGTCCGGATGCCTCGCCCCCCACCCGTTCCAAAGGTCCATCCAAACAACCTGACCTCCTGCAGTTCAGAGGATTTGAATGTGATTCGAAGTATTTCGGCGAAGGCTAGCGTGACGATAGCAAAGTAATCATTACGAAGCCGCAGTGAGGGGAGCGCGGCTACGTAACCAGCTGCGGCAGCCGTAAGCACGCCGGCGACAACAGCAAGCGGAAGCGGCACACCAAAGCCGGGGAGCGACCCAGTAGGGTTCTGACCGGCCACTGGACGCGAGAGGATGGTCGCCGTGTAGACGCCAATGGCCATGAACCCGACCACTCCGATATTGAACAACCCACTGTACCCCCAGTGGAGGTTCACAACTAAAGCGGCAATGCCGTAGACCACGATTAGGAACGTGAGCCGACGCAGCGAATTGAGCTGACCGAACAAGTCGTATCCCAATAGGACACCAACAAACAGGTAGAGAGCGTACACAGCCGCGAGCGTGCTGAATATCTTGATTAGGTCCTGCTCCCAGTAGCTAGCTATCGAGTCGGGAAGCCGGCGCCCAATTGGGTCAGTTGCATTACTCATAACGCATCACTCCCGAAGATACCTGATGGGCGAGTAAGCAGAATCACAATCATCACCGCGAAGCCGACAGCCTCTGCGAAGCTCGCTGGGATCCAGATTTGCGAAACACGAGTCACTAACCCAATTAGAGCGCCGCCAACGATAGCACCGTAGACCGAGCCGATTCCTCCCATGATGACACCGGCAAAAACTAATAACAGAAGGGTCCAGCCGAGCTGGTAATTAATTGTTCCCTGGAACAAAGCTATCATGAACCCAGCGAGGCCGGCGAGTGACCCACCGAGCAGCCATGTTGCAGTGATCACTCGGTCAGATGGAATCCCGGTTATGCGTGCAAGGTCGCGGTTGGTGGACATCGCTCGCATCGCCTTGCCGAGTTTTGTCCGTGTCAGCAGAAGGTGAACACTAGCCATTGAGGCTACAGCAACAGTTACCAGCATGATCTCCGGGGCACTAATGTTGACTGTCCCACCCGGGAGGGAGAGTCGGTAAGTCCATGCTTCCACTGTCAGCCCGAACGAATTTTGTGTGAACAAGAACACAATCAAGAAACGAAGCGTGAACGCCACGCCGATTGAGGCGATAAGCAGGGTAATCGCGCCAGTTTCCCGTATCGACTCGTAGACGAGCCGGTCTATGAGTAGAGCAACTGCTGCTCCTCCAACCGCGGCGACAACTAATCCGATGAGTACCGCCCCTGGGGTGTTCGTCACGCTTATTCCAACGTCACGTGGGAAGACTGTATCCCCTACACCGAGGAAAAACAGGTTTAGCAGATTGAATTCACCAAGTCCAGCGACGAGATAAGTAGACCCCCAACCAATGAACGCAGAGACGCTAATGTAATCTCCGTGAGCGAAGTTGGCGAATCCCAATAAATCATATGTTAAAGAGAGACCCACTCCTGCTAACCCGATAACTAACCCGAAGACAATACCGTTCCAGACATAGCCTGTTAACAACGCTGGGGCGAGTGTACCACCGAGTAAGCGGCGTAGGAGATCGAGCAGTAACAAAGCCAGAAAAGCGCTGAATAGTGCCGTTCTGATACGAGTTGAGTTTTGGAGCCGTTCTAGTGTGATATCGTGTAACATTGGCATCTCGACACCAAATTGGATACATTGTACTCGTAAAAAAATGACTAATACGGCGAGGACACTGCCTATCGGAAAAAGAACCGGCAAGCTGTATCCATGGGAATGGGTTTTTGTGTTGATTGGGCGAATCATATCTGTATGTCACGTGAGGTAGTCTCATACGATGATGATGGGCATGTGTACGAGTTTGGACCGGACATGGAATCCGTCTACACTGCTGCAGACGGCGAATCGCTTACTGTCAAGACCATCGATAGTCTGAACAAAGAGATTCAGACCGAGGATGACCTGCTCAGTTCGATTCCCGAAAAAGTCAATGCTGCAACCGGACCTATCGCTGTCGAAAGCGCTGATCCTGGTGACGTCCTGAAGGTAAAAATTGAAGACGTCCGGGTTAACGAGGATCGCGGTCGAGTCGTCACTGCGCCCGGATTTGGTCTCCTCCAAGACAACGACGAAATTGCACATCCTGCGACACAGATTACTGAGGTTAAGGGTGAGATGATTGATTTTGATGGTATTGATGTCAGGATTGATCCAGTGATAGGAACTATTGGAGTTGCCACTGCTGAGGATACTATCACCACCTTGACTCCACATGACCACGGCGGGAATCTTGATACAACGGATATGACTGGCGGTACAACCGCTTATTTCCCGGTCTTCCAAGAGGGTGCTATGCTCGCGATGGGTGACTCTAAGGCTGCTATGGCTGATGGAGAGATGTGCGGTACTGGCGCCGAAATTGGCACCAACATTGACATTACCGTCTCAGTTATCTCTGAGCCTGAGGTAGATATTAATCGTCCAGTAGTTGATACGGGAGACGCTGTCAAGTCTATTGCTAGCGCTGAGACAATGGAGGAAGCTGTTGCGCTCGCCAATCAAGATATTTTGACGCTGTTACAGGCCGAGCACAATGTGTCAAAGACTGACGCGTACCTGTTCTCAAGTCTCGTCGGGGGGTTAGAGATCAGTCAAGTTGTTGATCCGCTGGTGACTGTTAGAAACGCCATCCCGGCCGAACATCTCTCAGTACCGTTCTGAACGAAAGCGGGACTCTCAGGAGTGCCACTGTATTACTATTGAAAGGCAAACATCATTCAAAATGAACTTCTTCCACTGGGTTGGCACCAACCGATAATACGGCCTATTCTGCCCCCCAAGGACTGGCAGTGTTGAAATAAGGTTGAGGGATGGGGCGGTCAAAAGATGGAGTGATGTATGCTCTCATTCGACTGCCTCAGCAAGGATAATGATGTATCCGCATTCGTATTTAATTAAGACAGAACATAATAATTCGCTTGTAGTATTATGTTTAGTAGTAACAAAAAGATCTAATTGAACGAGCCAGATACCGTACCCTCCGAATCCAAGCAATAAAACAACTCTAGAAACGAGGCTCTGTTGAAATCCTCAGGAAGTGACACTTTTGACCCGTCTCTGGTCAGTACAGACGAAGGATGTTAGATTCTAGGAGAATACAATAAATATGGCAAGTTATTATAGTTATTCTACTTAGACACTGCTATGGGCGATCTTAGAGAGATGCTATTCGCAATTGAGATCACATTAGTAGGCATTACCGCCGCTGTGCTCTCGGTTCTTTATAATTCATTTTTGCTAAGTGTGATTGCTGGGGGAACAACCATTATCGGGTTGCTTGGAGCAATAACAGTACGTAGGCGCGTTCGCAGACACTGACGGCGTTCAGTTCACAGTTCTCACCGACCGGCTGTTTCAGGCGATAATATATCTGAATAATGGGATTTCAACAGAGCCAGAAACGAGTTTTTCTCGCCGTGACGGGAGTAAATCGACAGAATCCGATCCGAAAGTAGAGCTATATAGTATTATTAAGAGTATTAATTAAAGACAGATGATTGACTTAGATGGGGAGTAGTGACTCTGCTCAGACCCCAAACAACTTCGGTAATGCGATTGCCGTATCGTTTGTCACGTCGAGTGTGAGTGGTTGCTGGTCCAGTGCGATGACGTTGTCGCGCGTGCATGCACCAGACTCTGTAACCGCGGCTACAATCTCGCCCCAACTCCCCGTGTTGCATTGATGACGAGCGCGACGTCGCCTGTGATGCCTAATTTGGTCTTGACGCTCGCGGCAGATTCGACAGACGAGTGCGTCCGCTTTAGCGGAGTAGAGGATGGTGCGTCAGCCACCGTGTGCCCGCCGTAGATTCAGGTTCGGTGACCTACTGGCCAGTCAGTGCAGTCACTCAGCGTTCATCAACGTCTCCAACGACGAGTTCCATCCCCAGAAGCATCAGTCCGAACCCGGAGACCCCTGCAGGGATCGACGTCTCTAAGAGAAATCCCAGAGTGAACGCGCCAACACCGCCACCGATGGCCCCACGATTTCGTGCTGTGGCCCCGTCACTCGATATCTGGCGCATGGCATCGCGGCGTGCTACAAGCATTGCACTCACTGCTGTGTACATTGGGAGCAACGAGAAGGTAAGCAAGTGGCCAGTTGTTGCAACCTGCGCGACAGCCACCGTAACAGTCAGTCCAATCGAGACCGACAGCGGGTGCTGGAGGGGAAGACGCATAGGCTAGGGCCGTAACCACACTCGATAAAACCGAGGTCACCCGTGCAGCGGCCGACCCAGAGCTACAGCGGTGAGATCTATCTGCCAATTGGCTGCTCCGGGAGAAACCCGGTTGCTCTCTGGAAACGATAGTCTCACAGCGTGTGAACTAATCTCGCGCTCTGACTAGCACGACGGGTGGTGAGAGAAAGGCTACGGTTACTACGTTATCATTCACCCCTTGCGGTCAACCGCCACACACATCGGACTACCCCTGTGAGAATAAAATGGAGAACTCTAATATATTCTAAATATCATTTGTAACTGCTGCCCAGAATACCTGAAAGAGGGTTTTAAGAATTCGTATCATCGTGTTTATCTTATGTCTCTCTGCAAGATCACTAATCATCTGTATCGGATGCTGTTTCTTTACCTGTGTCTTCTTCACTATCTTGACCGCCACACTTCTAAAATATAAATTATATTTTGTTGGAGAACGAAGGTATTATAAGTGCCTGTTGATTGTCGTTTGGTATGGCAAACCGGAACACAGAGTCTGAACAGGACTTAGCCGGACCAACTATTGACCGCCGTACTACAATCTCACTGCTCAGCGCTGCGGGTCTTGGGGGCCTTGCAGGTTGTGCCGGTGGTGGTGGAGGCACTGAAGCTGGTGGAGACGAAGGTACAAACACAGGTTCAGATGATGGAGACAGCATGGATAGTACTCCTACGGGTGGCCGTCTCCAAGCTGGGTGGTTCACTGGAAGCATTGACAATCTTGATCCACCGTACATCAGCGTTGGTCAATACTTCCAGCTTGCTGCGAACGTGTTCAGTGGGCTCACAAAGCTGGGACCTGATCTCCAGATTGAAGGTGACCTCGCCGAGGATTGGTCTATTGCAGACGATGGGGCAACGTTTACTTTCTCACTTCGGGATGACGTGACATTCCATAATGGTAATAGCTTTACCGCCGATGATGTTGAATACACGATTCGACGAACAATCGAAGAGGAGACTCCTGCCGCTTCAAAACTTTCCAGTCTCCAGCCAATTGACGACGGTGGTGTTGAGGTCGGGGGAGATTACGAAGTCACTATTCGATGGGAGAGCCCGAATGCGACTTCTCTTGTTTACCTCACTCGTGGGCCTGGTCGTGCGGTAACTATCGTTAATCAACAGGCTATTGAGGAGATGGGAGCTGATCAATATAATATTACGCCAGTCGGAACCGGACCGTTTGAGGTCACAAATCACAATACCGGCAACAACATCACGTTTGATGCCTACGACGATTACTTCGAGACTGACGACGACGGGAACCAGCTTCCATATCTTGATGGTATTGATGTCCAAATGATTCCGGAACCGGCTTCAATCGTGAATGCGCTCCGAAGTGGAGACATTCAGTTTGCTAACCTTTTGCCATTACAGAACCTTGACCAGGTCGAATCTGATAATGAGGCTAGTCTCGATACTGCGCCCGGAATCAATTGGTATGGACTTGCAATGAATCAGGAGCGGGAGCCATTCAATAGTCTGCAGGCTCGCCGCGGTATCGCCAAGGTCATTGACAACGAACGCTTCGTCGAAACAGCATACTTCGGCAATGCGCTGGCCGATACCGGGGTTATTAACCGTGGGACCGGCTGGGCGTGGCGTGAAAATAAGCCCAGTAACCAGGACTACGCACCAGATGAAGGACAACAGCTTATTGAGGAATCTGGAGCTGCCGGAGCTGGCTTCTCTATCCTTGCAAATGAAGGTGGAACCAGAGAGGCAGAGGCGATGCGCCTGCAGCTCAACGAAGCTGGGTTTGATGTCGATATCGAGCAAGTAACAAGTTCAACGTATTGGACTCGGTATGAAGAAGGTGACTACGACGTGACAATCTCTGGGAGTATTATTGATCCGGATCCAGAGCAATCTCTCTGGAACTTCTACAGGCTTCCGGACCAGGGAGGTGTCTGGAATTGGGTTCGTTACGAGAATGAAGAGGTGCACCAAATGCTTGCTGAACAGCGTGCCGAAACCGGCAGAGAGGCTCGGAGAGATATCCTCTGGGAGATCGAAGACACGCTGATTGAACAAGTTCCTCACGCCTACCTCGTCCACCAAGACGACATTGCTGGTGTGCGTTCTAAAGTTGGCGGCTTCCAGCACCTCTCCGGCCTACGGAACTTCCACCAAGTGTATCTTGATGAGTAATGTGGAGATACGTCGCAAAGCGCACTGCACACGCCTTTTTCGTCATGTGGTTAGTGGCGACAACGGTCTTTGTTGGGCTCCGATCTGTTCCCGGCGGTCCTGTCCGAGCTATGCTAGGCCAAGAGGCTACACCGGAGGCTGTAGCTAGCCTCCGCGCTGAGCTTGGTCTCAATGACCCACTCTACGTCCAGTACGTCGACTGGTTTGCAAGTATGCTTACTGGAGACTTCGGGCGAAGCATCACTTCCAGCGAGTCGGTGGGCCAGCTCATTGCGTCAGCTGCGCCGCGGACGATTTCAATTGCGGCGCTCGCTGTCACTCTGGGCCTTGCGATCGCAATCCCTGCTGGAATCATCGGGGCAACGCGCCGAAATCAATCAGCGGATTACGTGGCAACCCTCGGGGCATTCGTTGGTATTTCATTGCCAGCGTTTTTTGTCGGCATTCTCTTGGCTATCGTGTTCGGGGTCTGGCTCGGATGGTTCCCTGTCGTCGGCTATACACCGCTTTCAGAAGGCGTTATTCCATGGCTACGGGGAATCATCTTACCAAGCATCGCAGTTGGACTCCCCTATGCGGCAGGCGTTACTCGTATGATGCGGTCATCACTCATTGAGACGCTTAATGAGCAGTACATGCGAACGGCTGTCGCAAAGGGTGTCACATCCCGGACTCGTTTGTATAAACATGCGCTTCAGAATGCGTTAATTCCTGTTGTCACTATTGCCGGTATCCAGTTAGCACTCATTCTTGGTGGAAGTGTTACCGTCGAGATTGTGTTTGGTATCCAAGGACTCGGTCGGGTCTTGGTGAACTCTATCTTGGAACGTAACTATCCAGTTACCCAAATGACGATCCTTCTGGTTGCCGGGATCTTTGTTTTCATGAACCTGCTCGTTGACATCATGTACACAGCCATAGATCCGCGTATCCGATATGGAGGCGAAGAGGCATGAGCAATACAGAAGACGATCAACCCGACTTTGCTCGGTATGAAGGTGAATTTGGGGCGGGTGAAGTCCCAGTAGAGTACGAGATTGAAGACACAATTGAGGAGCACGCGTCAACAGCTGAGCGTATCGTCTCTACGCTAAAAAGAGATAAGCTCGCCTTTTTAGGTGCTCTTGTGGTCGTTGCGTTCGTGCTAACCGCAATTTTTGCTCCCTATGTCGCTCCACACGGGCCCGAACAGCAGTTCGGGTTCATGCAGGAACCTCTGAGTGAGTCAACTGGTGACTTCAATGGAGACGGTCAACAAGAAACTGTCACGCATTATCTTGGAACGGATTCGTTCGGCTATGATATCCTGACCCGGATCATTTACGGAGCACAGATTTCGCTGTTAGTGGCTTTTGCAACGGTCGCGTTTGCATTTACGATTGGAACCGCCCTCGGCACAACCGCTGGGTTCTACGGTGGAAAGTTGGACTCAATAATCATGCGTGGGATCGACTTCATCTGGGCGTTCCCGACAATAATTCTTGGTGTTGGAGTCATTGCCGTCCTAGGTGGGTTAGGCTGGCTTAACGTTGTGATCGCGATTGGGATCGCCTTTATTGATGATTTTGCCCGAATTGTTCGTGGCGAAGTCCTTTCAATTCGTGAAGAGGAGTACATTACAGCTGCAGAGGCTGTTGGAATGAGTGACTCCCGTATCATGCTTCGTGAGATTTTGCCAAATGCAGTCTCTCCGATTATTGTCCAAGCAACACTTATGATCCCACTTGCAATTCTAGGCGAAGCCGCCCTCTCATTTCTTGGGCTTGGGGTAAAACCAACAACGCCTACGTGGGGGCTCCTCATCTCAGATGGCCGCCAATTTATCTCACAAGCGTGGTGGATATCTGTAATGCCCGGATTAGCAATTATGACTGTCGTGTTAGCATTCAATACGCTCGGTGACGGGTTGCGTGATGCGCTTGATATCTCTGAGCAGGAGGTGAACTAACGTGCCAACGTCGGTACTTGAGGTTGAAAATCTTCACACGCAGTTTCCGACTGACCGTGGTATAGTGAGAGCCGTTGACGGTGTTGACCTTTCAATCCGCCCCGGTGAGATTGTGGGGCTTGTTGGTGAGTCAGGCTCTGGTAAAAGCGTTCTTGCTGAGAGTATTCTTGGCATCGTTGAAGGGCCTGGCGAGATCACAGGTGGAGAAATTCAGTTTCAGGGAGAGTCGCTGCTTAACATGACGGATCGACAACGGCAGTCGGTTCGTGGTGGCCGGATGTCGATGATATTTCAGGATCCGATGAACAGTCTTAATCCAACCCTGACTGTGGGTGAACAGATTGCGGAAGCTGTTCGGATCCACAGAGATACAAATGAGTCAATCTCATTTCCTGCTGAGATCAAACGAAAGATCCTCGGCGCGGCGAAAGACAAACCCGCTTGGCGTCAAGCGATTAATATGTTGGAGGCGGTTCAGATACCAGAACCGGAAGCTCGTGCCGCCGATTTCCCACATCAGTTCTCCGGCGGCATGCGTCAGCGAGCGATGATCGCGATGGCCCTCGCGTCAGAACCTGATCTTGTCGTTGCGGACGAACCGACGACTGCACTAGACGTTACCATTCAAGCCCAAATTCTTGAAGAGCTTGAGAATCTCAAAGAGGAGTTTGATACCGCCATTCTGCTCATCACACATGACCTCGCAGTTGTTGCAGAAACATGCGACCGAGTTAATGTGATGTATGCCGGGAAGATTGTCGAACGAGCAGAGACCCAAGAGCTGTTTACAAGCCCTGAGCATCCGTATACGCAGGGACTCATCGCGAGCACACCACAGATTGAAAATCCGAACGCTACACTGGAACCAATACAAGGAAATGTTCCAGATCTTATAGACATTGAGTACGCCTGTCATTTTGCGCCTCGTTGTCCAGAGGCAGAACGAGAGTGCTTTGAACAGACACCGGACTTCCGGCTGGTTGGTGACGGCGATCACGAAGCTGCTTGCCTTCGTCGCGGTTCGGCAGATGACAGATTATGAGTTTCAAAACTACCATTCAATCGAACGAGAATATGGCACGCCAAGACTCCGAAGACCGGGACCAAGATGTTATTCTTAAGGCGAGCGGACTGAAGAAGCATTTCAACCAGAGTGATGGATTTTTAGACAAGCTCCTTGGCTCAGACGGATCGGTGAAGGCGGTTGACGGTGTGGACTTAGAAGTCCGGTCAGGTGAAACACTCGCGGTCGTAGGAGAATCCGGCTGTGGTAAGTCGACTCTTGGGCAGACACTACTTAATCTATATCAGGCTACTGACGGAACGGTCACATTCAGGGGTGATAGAATAAGTGGGTTGAGCGACCGACAAATGCGACCTTATCGGTCTGATATACAGATGGTGTTTCAAGATCCACTGGCATCACTAAATCCTCGACAGACGGTTGGAGACATTGTAACCGCTCCGATGGAGGTACATGACATTGGTGACTCAGAGAAGGATCGAGTTAAGCGCGCAGAGGAGCTCTTGGAACGTGTCGGACTGAAAGCTTCACATATCGACCGCTACCCCGGCCAGTTCTCTGGTGGCCAACAACAACGCGTCGGTATTGCTCGATCAATAGCCGTGGAACCGGATCTGATCGTCGCAGATGAGCCAGTAAGTGCTCTTGATGTCTCTGTACAAGCTCAGATCTTGAACCTCCTAGAGCAACTTCAGGATGATCTAGGAGTTTCACTCGTGCTCATTGCCCACGACTTATCAATTATACGTCAAGTTTCCGACCGCGTTGCAGTAATGTATCTCGGGAAGATTGTTGAAACTGCACCGACAGAGGATTTATTCAACAACCCTAAACACCCATACAGCAAAAGTCTCCTGTCTGCAGTCCCTCGAATCGACCCGTCGGCACGGACTGATCGTGTGATTCTCCGTGGAACAGTGCCATCCCCAATTGACCCACCATCTGGCTGTCGGTTCCATACTCGATGTCCGGCACTCATTCCAAGTGACGAATGGAGCGGCAGCCAAGAGGACTTTCGACGAGTCTTCACTTTTCGAACCCGTATCGATGATGGGATTGATGTCCAAGCTATCCGACGACAAGTCCGTGCCGAGGACGGTCGTGACGCGACTGACGAGAGCGTCGCTACTCGTCTCATTGAAACAACGCTTCCTGGTAATTTTCACTCGTTGTCCGTTGAGGTTCGTGAAGTGATCAAGACAGCTGCTCGCCGAGTCGCTAAAGGAGAACCGGGCTCGGCGCTTGAATCGCTTGGAACTATCTGCTCATCACCGTGTGACGAGACTCAACCCAAGTCTGTGGATACCGGCCAGAACAGTCGGGCAGCCTGTCACCGTGTGGATCCGTCGTACAAGGTTCCAGAGGAAGTGATAAACTCGTCTGCTGATACTACCGGTGAACACTCCTCCTGAGTAGATTGCTAATCGAGCTGCCCTGTTGAATCGCGATCTAATCGGCTGATATCACGGAGCAGAAGGACGAAGCCGAGTTCCTCGGTGTTCTCGACAGCCTCGGCACCGATGTCAAGGCCATCTACCTCAATGGCAGATTTCTACGATAGTAAGTGTCTTACGCTGCTACAGGCGCATAACTACGCCCACGTGGTCCCGATCATCCGGCGGAGGCGATTCAGCAGGAATTCTCAAGAGGGTAGAGTCGCGTCATTCAGCTCGCACACACAGATTAAGCTGTATTCACTGGGTAGACCTCATACCGACAAGAGGTCGCCTGTTAGTTTGAAGATCATGAACACAGGTGCTGGAGAGCGTTTTGACCGCCTCAATAAACAAGATCATAGGGATATTAAAGAAAATTGCTCAGCAATCGACACAACACCTAACGTGATATCCTCTCCACCCAACGGGTACATATTTCCGTTATTATCGCAGGTTGCAGCAGGACAAACCCATGGAGCAGATAAATACAGTGCCAAAAACCATGCCTTTTTATCCCACCTTTCGACGGTAGCGATAAGGCGGCCTGTCAACAGTTCTCCGCCAATTACGTAGAGCCCACCGTGTGTCACCACGTGAAGAGAAACGTCGTGGCACAGCTGCGTTCGTTCGGCCCCATCGTCGATGTACGTGAGTTCGAATCCGGGCGCATCGGCGTGGTCGTTGAGAAACGGTGACAGCATCGAGACGTTCGCAGACACAATTCCGGCAGACGACGGAAGTCCACCATCGCTCTTTAGCCTACGAACCCGTGGGAGGTTGGAATAGACGTCTCCCTGTTCAACCGTGGCGATAAACTCTCAGGCGTGGGAGTGCTCGCACCGGAGTGGGAACTACTCATACTGGTCGTTAGGCTTTTTCTCGCTAAGCCACTCATCCCAATCGTCGGAGTGGCGGTGGACGATATCGACGACACTCAGAATTGCAGCCTCCTTGGCCAGTGTTTGATTGCCGATAGCGTAGACCGCGTGCTGCGTCTCATATGCGAGATGACGTACTCACTCCAGCGGGACAGCGTCGTGGCGGGGATGTGGATTCACGTCGACGGTCCAGTCACGGTCGAACGCGAACACGAGTATTCAGTCACTCACCTCGCGTGGCGTCGCGGGCGCCTGCTCGCACAGCGTTTCCAGAAGCTCCAATTCCTGCTGCATCGTCTCATCTCCCACGGTTTCCATCTCATCTGCAAGGTAGCTTCGAAGCTGGTCGAACTCCTCGGTATATCGGTCGGGTACGACCAACGGCACAGACTCGTGTTCGTGCTGCCCGCGCTGGTCGGGGAGCAGCCAGTCGTCGACGCCAGTCGCTGTGTCGGCCCGATTGTGGAGGTCAGCTGCCCACCCCCGGAGTTCGCGAGCGTACCGAGCCAGCGCGACCGCCTTCCGGACGCCGTCGTGGGCGTACGTGCCTGACTCGTCAGGAACGTCGACGGTGACGCGTTCGGTGTACTCGCCACCGTCCCGTTCCGTCCACGAGGCGACCAGATCAAGATCGGCGTCCGAGCTCATCTGGTTAAGACGAACGAGGACGACGCCACCCCGAGCCTCACCGTCCTGCTTTGCGGAGGGAAACAGCGTCCCGACGTGTATCAGGCGATCGGTCGCGGCGTCCGCGGACGGCGACCCGTGAACGGCCTCGATCTCGTAGCCATCTGTCTCAAGGTCGAGGTTCAGGTCGTACACCAGCGGGGTGACCATGTAGTCGAACTCCTCGCCAAGCCGACGCTCAAACTCCCTGGCCGAGTGGATGAAGTAGTGATTCGCCCCGCGGATGCCCGACAAGGTGTCCGCCAGCTCTGCGTTTGCGTCCAGCCCCATTC
>Ga0209917_1000051_pt1 | contig 41387 bp, 46 predicted proteins | sample SalPon2_C_H2O_MG_FD_185710 | JGI IMG/M metagenome (GOLD analysis project Ga0209917, IMG submission 185710) | Salt pond water microbial communities from South San Francisco under conditions of wetland restoration - Salt Pond MetaG R2_C_H2O_MG... | ecosystem: Environmental > Aquatic > Non-marine... | reverse complement strand
TCCGTGTGACTCTGGGGATCCTCGGCTCCGTTGCTGATAGTTTGTTGGGACCGTGCTGAATACAGGGCGCAAGTCTTGCACAGAGTGCTGGTCAGATCAAGAATACCGTGATCGGTTAGAACGGGTGGCTATGTAGCGCAATAGAGAAAACATGGCGTTTAACCGGGAAACGTAGACGTAGTAAGACGGATGAGCGTGTCCGAACGGAGCTCAGACTGTATTGAGCCTCGTTGCGATTTCCTCAACAATCGCCGAATCGTTCGTCCAGAACCCAGTATATCCGTCCGACAGCTCTTTGGCAACCAAGCCGCAGGCCTGTGTACTATCAGGCCCACCGTCATACGCCAGGGCCCAGTAGGGCTTGAAGCGCTCGGCCTCTTCACCGTGATAGGTGATCCCCTTGATCGCTGGCGGCGTCCAGTCTTCGATCCCGTAAATATGGATCTCAAGGTCCGTGTCGGTTACGAGAGTCCGGTACACATCTGTTTGTGACTTGAAGGTCGAGAGGGTCTGGAAACTAACTCGAAGAATCCCTTCCCCGACCCGAAAGGCACGGTCTTCGATTTCCCGACTGACTGCGAGGAGTTCCCGCCGACTCATCCCGGTAATGACCGTCTTCTCAAGGATCTCAAAGAGCACTCGGTAGCCCTCGGAGATCCCGTCTCTTTCGTCAGGCCTGACGATTGGCGGCTCAAGCAGCCCTTCGACTGCTTCGACCCCAATGATTCCCACGACCTCATCGTTGACTTTGATTTCGATAAACGGGGTAGGCCCACCTGGTGGGAGCGAGCGGGATTCAATGTTGACACCGTGGGTAGTAAGCCACCGTTCGATTTCGGGGGGGTCCCCACTTCTGTAGATGGTACAGTGGTGCTCCCTGTCTCGTAAATCAGCAATTAGCGAGCCCAGCACGGCTACGCATCATCTGGCTGTTCGGCCCTGACACTCTGACGAATGATGTCTGCGACCCGCCAGTGGAGCGACTCAAGCTGGACGGAACCGGTCTGAAAATCATAGTCTATCAGCTCGGCATTGGCAAGTTGTGGCAAGTGGTTATGAGATAGTGAGAGGAGGAGTGTTCTTCGGTTTGCTGGCGTCTGCATTGTCTCAGTCGTCGTGGCTTCCCAGCCGCTGAGGACAGTAGCGAGTTCCTCAACGCTGCTTTCGTTTTCCTCAAGTAAATAATAGAGTACGCGCCGACGATGGTGTGAGGTGAGGGCTCGGTAGAACTGATCCTCGGCTAATCGTGGGGGCAAATCCCCCTCTACCGGTTGTTTCCCTTGGTTTGGGTCTTGAACGGAGTCATCCATTTCTCTTGGTATTCGTTACCTAATGATTTATAGTCTGGGTGAGATAACCTCGGCTGTTCGCGTGAGGTAAGACAGGAGAATCTCGTGCAAAACTTGGTGGAACTGTCTTGATTCACATTGCTTCTGAGTAAGTGATCCGTGGATAAAGGTGTGGACTCAACAGTGATCGACTGCTGCATACAACCTCTGTATCGGTCACGCCATCCTTCTCGGACTATGGAAATCTCAACGGAGTCGGAGTACCGGTAACTGTCCCTAGCCTCTCGCCGGGACGGTCCGGCGGGAGGCTGTGATGACTTCCGATGAGCTCCTATCCTGCCGGCGATACCTACTTTTAACCGACCGCCGAACCACGGGATGGCCGTGAAACGAACCATCAGCACGGACGACGCCCCGGCGGCCGTGGGCGCGTACAGTCAGGCGACGACGAACGGCTCCCTCCTCTTCACCGCGGGCCAACTCCCGCTGACGACCGAGGGCGAACTCCTCGACGACGAGAGCGTCGCCACACAGACCGAACAGGCACTGGACAACGTCCTCGCCATCCTCGCCGAGGAGGGCGCCGACGCGGGTGACCTGCTGAAGGTGACCATCTTCCTCGGCGACATCGACGATTTCGACGAGATGAACGAGACGTACGGGTCGTACTTCGACGCGGAGCCGCCGGCCCGGAGCGCCGTCGAAGTCGGAAACGTGCCGAAGGGCGCGGCGCTCGAAATCGAGGCCATCGCCGACGTCGAGTGATGCGATGACGCCGCGGCGGAAATCCAGCCTCCTGTGGGGTGTCGTGGGCGTGCTCGCCTTTCTCGTGCTCGTGCAGGGCTACCGGCTGGCCGTCGGTCCCTTCGACGTGAGCGTCGTCGCCATCGGCGGCGTCACCCTCCTCGTCGGCGCCACGGCGGCCGGTCTCACTCACGCGCTGGCGCCGCGGATACACGGAAACGGAAGGAGTTAAAGGGTCGAACGGGTATTCGTAACTGAGCCGGGATGGCCGAGTGGTAAGGCGCACGCCTGGAAAGCGTGTTCCCTCTGGGATCCAGGGTTCAAATCCCTGTCCCGGCGTTTTTTGATTCGAGTCGTCTCGAGGGGTACCATCCGGTGACGCGGTCCGACTTACTCTCCCATCGCGTCCCGCGGCATGACGAGGTGCCCGCCGCAGGCCGGACAACGGTCGAGCGACCCCGTCACGCCCGTCGTCGTCCGGTACTCGTCGTAGTCGCAGTCGGTACAGACCCATTCCGCGACGTGTCGGCGTACCGGGGACGGCTCGACGGGGGCGTCCGTGCTTCGCTCTCTCAAGGACATGGTAACGTCTCACACGCGCAGATACTTAAAATCCACGGCTATTACCCGAATAATCCAGCCAATACGTCGACTATCGCTCCGGAATAGTTCCGGAACGTCCAACTTGTCGCCTCGGTCGGTGGCAGTGTGACCGATCCGCAACCTTCGGAATCGGAGAAAGGTTCATGTGACGTGGACGCGTGGGTTTGCGTGACAATGCCTGACACGAAAAGTGGCCGCGAGCGCAACGGGAAGAACAAGCGCGCACAACTGCGCCAGCGGCTGTACGAGGAAGAACTCGAAACGCTCGACGAGGAGGCGGACCTGCCGGAGTTCGGCGAGGGCGAGGAGTTGGCGGCCGACGATTAGCGGGTGGCTGCGGCTCCCTTTCAGCGGCCGGCCCGTCGCGTCGACGCCCTTCGATCGTGCGTATAGTAACGACACGTACGTCTACAGGTCACCAGGGATCGGACCGGGTAGGTACTGGAGCGACACGCCGGCACCGACCGGGTCGTCTTCGACAGCGTCTCGGGGCTCCAGTATCTGAAACACCGCAAGCTACCGACGTTGATGCCGTCACACCCCTCTATCACGTCGAGGATCCGCCGTACATCCGTCTGTCGTAGCGCGTGTCGGGGCGCTTATAATGGCCCCGCCCGAACCGCCCGCTCGTGCCACTCCGTGCGAACTACGCGACGATGTACGTCGGCGCGCAACTCGCGCCGGAGACGCGGAAACTCGACCTCGACTGGGCCGACGACGTCGGTGACGAGACGGCCGCTCTCGAGTTCGAAGTGCCGACGGCCGAGCCGACGGACGGCTACGTCGGCATTCAGGCGTTCGACGTGGGGGAGTACGGCCACGAGATTCTGATCAACGGCGATCCGATGAGTGGCTTCGACATCCCACCGAACGAGGGTTGGCAGTACTGGGTCGACACCTTCGGCGACGCCGTCTCCCTCTCCGAGGGGGTCAACACCGTGCGGATCGTTCGCGACGAGGAGACGTCCGACGCCTTCGCCGTCGGCACCGTCACGGTCCACTGGAAGGAACCCGACGGCGACTGATACCGTCGGCTATGACTGGTTCGAGGCCTCGCTAGGGTTACTTAAATACAGCCGAGAGCCGCGTCACACACCGAATCGCGGTTCGTGATAACAGTTGTCAAGACTGCCGAGGGGCCGGCCACGTCCCCCGATTAGTCGACTCCGACGTCTCGGTGCCCCCGTTGCGTTCGACGCCGCCTATCGGTTACTTTTATATAGAAGGACAAACAATCGTTCGATGAACTATGAGTCAGCGAATGCAGCAGGGTCAGCCGATGATCATCATGGGCGAGGACGCCCAGCGCGTCAAGGACAAGGACGCTCAGGAGTACAACATTTCGGCGGCCCGCGCCGTTGCGGAGTCGGTACGCTCGACGCTCGGCCCGAAGGGGATGGACAAGATGCTCGTCGACTCGATGGGCACCGTCACCATCACCAACGACGGCGTGACCATCCTCCAGGAGATGGACATCGACAACCCGACGGCCGAGATGATCGTCGAGGTTGCCGAGACACAGGAGGACGAGGCCGGCGACGGCACGACCACCGCCGTCGCCATCGCGGGTGAGCTTCTGAAAGAGGCCGAGGACCTCCTCGATCAGGACATCCACCCGACCGCGATCATCAAGGGCTTCAACATGGCCTCGGAGAAGGCCCGCGAGGAAGTCGACGACATCGCGGAGCGCGTCGACCCCTCCGACGAGGCCCTCCTCCGGAAAGTCGCCGAGACGTCGATGACGGGCAAGAGCTCCGAACTCGACAAGGAACTCCTCGCCGAACTCGTCGTCGAGGCGGTCCAGGCGGTCACCGTCGAGGCCGACGACGGCTCCCACGTCGTCGACCTCGGGTTCGTCGAAATCGAAACCCAGACCGGGCGGTCGGCCTCGGAGTCCGAACTCCTCAACGGCGCGGTCATCGACAAGGACCCCGTCAACGACGACATGCCCGTCGAGTTCGACGCGGCGGACGTACTCCTGCTGAACGATCCGATCGAGGTCGAGGAGACGGACGCGGACACGTCGGTCAGCATCGACAGCCCCGACCAGCTCCAGCAGTTCCTCGACAGCGAGGAACGGCAGCTCCGCGAGAAGGTCGATCAGATCGTCGCGACGGGCGCCGACGTCGTCTTCTGTCAGAAAGGCATCGACGACCTCGCCCAGTACCTCCTCGCGAAGGAGGGCATCCTCGCCGTGCGCCGGACGAAGAAGTCCGACATGGGCTTCCTGAAGGAGATCCTCGGCGCCGAAGTCGTCTCCGACCTCGACTCCGCGACGGACGCCCACCTCGGCCACGGCTCGATCTCGCGTGACGCCGGCGCCGGGCTGTTCTACGTCGAGGGCGACGACTCCCACGGCGTGACGCTTCTCCTGCGTGGCTCCACCGAGCACGTCGTCGACGAACTCGAACGCGGCATCCAGGACGCTCTCGACGTCGTGTCGTCCACTGCCTCCGACGGCCGCGTCCTCGCCGGCGGCGGCGCCATCGAGGTGGAGGTCGCCGGTCGCCTCCGCGACTACGCCGACGACATCAGCGGGCGCGAGCAGCTCGCGGTCAACGCCTTCGCCGACGCGCTCGAAGTCGTTCCGCGCGTGCTCGCCGCCAACGCCGGCCTCGACAGCATCGACACGCTCGTCTCGCTCCGAGCGGCCCACGAGGACGGCGACGTTCACGCCGGCCTCGACGTCTTCTCCGGCGACGTGGTCGACACCTACGAGGCGGGCGTCGTCGAACCCGCCCACTCCAAGGAGCAGGCGCTCTCCTCGGCCACCGAGGCCGCGAACCTCGTCCTGAAAATCGACGACATCATCGCTGCGGGCGACCTCTCGACGTCCGGTGACGGCGACGAGGGCGGCCCCGGCGGCGCCGGCGGCATGGGCGGCATGGGTGGCATGGGCGGCGCGATGTAAGCGCGGCGCGCACCCACACCCTCTCGACTCAACACAAAACCCGTATTTTCGACCGCGGTACGCCGACCTATGCCCTCCAGCAGACGTACCCTCTTGACCGGCGGCGCCGCCCTGTTCGGACTCGCCGGTTGCCTCGACGCCTCACCCGGCGAGGCGACGACCAACGAGGTGTCGGTCGGCTACTACCGCGGGAGCGACTCTCCTCCCGCCCGCGTCCAGTTCGGCGTCGTCGGGCCGGGGCTCTCGGACTCCTTTTCGGTGCGAATCGAGGGCGACGGAACCGCGACGAGCACCTGAATCCGAGTGTTGCGTAACTGATACGCCGTCCGCGCCGCTACGTCGTCGTATGGAGACCCTCCTCCTAGACGCCGACGTGGTGGACGAACACTCGCCGATGCCGGCCGTCGTCGACGCCGTGCGCGACGCCTTCGCGGCCCACGCCCGCGGCGACGCGGTCATGCCACCGAAGTCGTACGTCGACCTCCCGCAGTACGACGGCGACTTCCGGTCGATGCCGGCCTATCTCTCCGTAGAGTCAGGGTCCGGCGACGGCTGGGACGCGGCGGGACTGAAGTGGGTGAACTCCCATCCGGAGAACCCCCGTCGACACGACCTGCCAACGGTCATGGCGACGATGTGTTACTCGGACCCCGAGACGGGCGTTCCCCTCGCGATCATGGACGGGACGACGCTGACGACGAAGCGGACGGGCGCGGCCGCCGCCGTCGCTACCGACCATCTCGCCGTCCGGGACGCGACGACGCTCGGACTGGTGGGCGCGGGCGTCCAGGCGCACGCCCAACTCGACGCCATCCTGACCGTCCGCCCGATCGAGACGGTGATCGTCGCGGACGCCGACGCGGAGCGTGCACGGGCGTTCGTCGAGGCGGTCGGCGACCGCGTCGACGCCCGCGTCGGATCGATCCCCGAGGCCGTCGCCTGCGACGTGGTGTCGACGACGACGCCCGTGCGTGACCCCATCGTCGACGCCGATGCGGTCGGCGACCACACCCACGTCAACGCCGTCGGCGCCGACGCGCCCGGGAAACACGAACTCGCCGACGACCTGCTGGCGGCGGCGAAACTCGTCGTCGACGATCAGGAGCAGTGTACGCACTCGGGCGAGATCAACGTCCCCTACGCCGCCGGCCGCCTCACCGACGACGACATTCACGCCGAACTCGGCGCGGTGGTGCTCGGCGAGGCGACGGGTCGGACCGACGCCGACGGCGTCACCGTCTTCGACAGTACCGGCCTCGCGGTGCAGGACGTGGCGGCCGCCCACGTCGTCTACGAACGCGCGTCGGCGGCCGGGGCGGGCGTCCCGTTCGACCTGCTGGGGCGCTAAACGAGGTGCCCGCGCATCCAGTCGGCCGCGTACGGCCGGTACTGGGTGACCCGGTTCTTACAGACGTGGTCGCCGTCGGGGTAGTAGAGTAGTTCGCCGTTGGGCGCCCGTTCGGCGATCCGTCTGGTCTGTTGTGGCGGGACGACGGTGTCGTTGCCGCCGGCGATCATGAGCGCCGGCGCGGTCAGATTCTCGATGTCGCCGCGGAGGGTCAGTTGCTCGGTCACCTCGTCGGCCTCGACGAACGAGTCGGTGTGACAGGCGTGGAGGAAGCCGTCGCGCATCGAGACGGAGCTATAGAGCGAGGCGGGGCCGACGCTGAAGGGGCCGGCGAGGCCGACGCAGGCGTCGAATCGGTCGTCGTTCGCGGCGACGTGGGGGGCGTAGAACCCGCCGATCGAGACGCCGTAGATTCCCAGGCGAGAGGCGTCGATGCCGTCGATCCCTTCCACGTGGTCGACGACGGCCGAGATGGCCTCGTGGTAGTCCGGCGCCATCGGCCGGGAGTACCACATCTCGCCCTGGCCGGGGCCGTCGACGGCGAGCGTCGCGATACCGCGGGCGTGGAAATCCGACGAGCGCGTGTGCTGCTCTTCCTTCGTCGAGTCCAGTCCGGAGAGGACGATCACCAGCGGCGACTCGTCGAGTCCCTCGGGCATCGCGTCGGGCACGCGCAGGTAGCCGGGGATGTCGGCCCCGCCCGGGAACGGCGCCTCGATTCGCTCCGCCGGCGGGTCGAGATGCGGGGCGGCCTTCCCCCACAACTCGACGCCGCGCCGGTGGGCCTCCTCGCGGCGGTCCTCGTCGACGAACCACGCGAACGAGCCGAAATGGCAGTACATCGATGCCCGCAGGAACTGTTCGCCCGCCGTCGTCGAGTTACCCGCCGCCTCGGCCTCCACTCCGCGTTCCGCGTGTTCCTCGCCGACCGCCGCGAAGGCCGCACACCACTCGTCCCACGTCTCTATCTCCGCGCGCAAGTTCTGCAGATCGTAGCGGTCGAGTCCCTTGGCGAGAAAGCGCGTCCACCAGCGGTCGAACCGGTCCTCGACGAACTCGCGGCCACGTTCGTCGGCGTCAGTCATCCCCGGAGCCCCCGTCGTCACCCTGTCGTGTCCGTCGCTCCGCAGTCGTCGTGTTCGGCGCTGTATCGTGCACGGTAGCCGCAAGGTAGGAGACGAATTTGATAAAAATTCCTACGGAACGTTTAAATCAGTCAATCCGCGCTCGGCGCGACGGCGTCGAGGACTTTCGTTATCAGCCAGACCAGAACGATGAACGGCAACAGCGGCACGAGGAGGATCAGCATTCCGAGAAATATGGTCCAGCCGACGGCGTCCATCTCGGCGTCGGCGCGGGCACGGAACGGCTCCCCGAGGGTTCGGTACACCGCTTTCGCGGGTTCGAGCGTCGATTCGTCGGTCGCCGGTTCGGCGTCGCTCATACGGCTTCAGTACGCCGCCGCCGGCGATAAACGTTAGTGAGGCGACTATTCGAGGTGGATGGCCGGCCGGAAGGGTACTGCTCCCTCCGCGCGGTCGCCGGGGTCCGGCGGATCGGCGTCCTCGGCGTACACCTCGACCGTCGCGTCGAACTCGCTCTCGAGGAACGGCACGGCCGCCTCGTAGACGGCCACCTCGTCCATATCCGCCAGCGTCTCGACCGTCTCGTCGTCGAGGTCACGCACGAGTTCCACCAGGTCGCCGACGAGGTCGTTGACCGCCTCGCCGCGTTCCCGGAGGGCCGGATCGCTCATCGCCTCGCTCATCGCGGCGCCCACGTCCGGTCCCGCCTCGCGGACGGCGTCGAACACCTGCCGCTTCCAGTCCGCGGCGACGTACACACGGATCGTCTCCGGATCGGTGCCGGTCACGTCGACGATGTCCGTCACGTCCTCGGTGAGGCGTTCGATCCGTCGCTCCTGTACCTCGACGGCCGGGCGCTCCAGGTCGGGGTCGACCTCGGGCCACGGCGCGTCCTCGGCCGCCGTCCCCGTCAACTCCTCGTGGAGTTCGTTCGTGAGGAAGGGGACGAAGGGCGCGAGGAGGCGCAGCCGCGTCTCCAAGGCGTGTCTGAGCGTCCACTGCGCGCCCGGGCGGCTCCGATCGGTCCGGCGGCGGTACCACCGGAGCGACTCCTCGAAGCCGTAGAAGGCGGTCTGACTCGCCGCCCGTGTCTCGGAGTTCTCCATCGCCGTGGTCACATCACGGACGGTGCGCTGTAGCTTCGACAGCAGCCACCGGTCGATATCCCGGAGGTCGGGCATCTCGTCGTCGAACGTCGACCCCGGCGTATCGGGGAGCAGTTCCTCCGCCCGGTTCCAGAACCGCTCGAGTTGGTTGCGGACGCTTTCGACCTGACCCGCCCGCCAGTCGTAGTCCTGCCACGGCTCCGCGGAGTTGAGCAGGAAAAATCGCACGGTGTCGGCGCCGTACTCTTCGATGGCCTCCCCCGGCAGGACGACGTGGCCCTTCGAGGACGACATCTTCTCGCCCTCCAGCAGGCCCATCCCCATGATGACGATGCCCGCCGGCCACTGCGGCTCCTCGAACAGTTCCGCGTGGTGGAACAGGTAGAACGTGAGGTGATTGGAGATGAGGTCGTTCGCGGAGAAGCGGTAGTCGACGGGGTACCAGTACAGCCACTCCTCGCGCAGGTCGAGGGCGCGCGGGTCGGGGTCGTCGACCGCCTCCGCCCCGTAGAACAGGGCGTCGAAGAAGTCGCGGTCGAGGTCCTCGACCGGAATCTCGCGCAGGCGCGGCGCGATGGTGTAGTACGCCATGTAGATAGTCGAGTCCGACAGCGGCTCGATGACGAAGTCGTCGTCCCACGGCAGACGCGTCCCCAGCCCGTAGTTACGGATACAGGGCCACTCGTTCAGCCAGTCGATGGTGTGGTCGTACTCCCCTCTGGTGTTCTCGGGGATGCACTCCATGTTCTCGACGACTCTCTTGGTTGCCGCCTTCCAGTCCTCGTCGTTGTATCGGAGGAACCAGGTGTCCTGTTCGGCCACCTCCACCTCGCCGCCACAGCGACAGACGACTTCCTCGGAGAACTCGTACATCGTCCCGAAGTGGCCCGCGTCGACCCCCTTCTCGCGGTAGGCCTCGCGCACGTCCTCGATTATCTCGCCGGCGAACTCGCCGTAGTCGTCGTGGAGGCGGCCGGCGTGGAACTCGCGGTTGTAGAGCTCCTTGGTCACGCCCTCCAGTTCGGGGTCGTTCGAGGACTCGATACCCGCGCGTTCGACGGCGTCCCTCGCCGGCACGTCGCCGTACCCCTCCACGTCGAGGATGGGAATCGGTTCGATATCGTCGACCACGGCGGGGTCGACGCCGTAGCGTTCCATGCGCTCGTCGTCCGCCTTCGCCTCCTGCAAGGCGAGGTAGTCGTCGGGCGAGTGAGCCGGCACGGACATCACGACGCCGGTGGCGTTGTCGGGGTCGACGAACGTCGCCGGCAGGACCGGCACTTCGTCGCCGGTGACGGGGTTGGTGACCGACCGCCCCACGAGGTCCGCGCCCGCGAACGTCTCCTCGACGGTCACGTCGTGGGCCTGCAGGCGGAGCTTTCGAGTCGCCCCCTCGGAGACGAGCCACGTCTCGCCATCGACGGTCGCGCGGGCGTAGGTGCCCTCGGGGTCGACGTAGGCGTTGGTCACCCCGTGGACCGTCTCGGGCCGTAGCGTCGCCATCGGCACCACCGCGTCGTCGAGGCCGAAGCGGATCAGGGTGTACTCCTGAAACTCCGCTTCTTCCCCTTCCAGAATGTCGTGGGTGGTGACCGGTTGTTGTTCGTTCGTGCAGTATTTGACCGGGTGGAGGCCTTTCTCCAGTCGGTTCCGATCCCGAAGCGTCTCGTACTGCCAGGTGATGAACTTCGAGTAGCGGTCGTCGTTCGTGGTGAACTCCCGGCGCCAGTCGATCGAGAGCCCGAGTGACTTCATCCCCTTCTTGTAATGTTCCTCGATGAAGTAGCGGGCGTAGCCCATCGGTGTCTCCAGATCTTGGAGGGTCGATTCGGGCACCTCGTAGGTGTCCCGGAGCACCGAGAGCTGTTCTTCCTCCCCTTTCTTCAGCCGTTCGACGGCGCCGATGATCGGCGTCCCCGTGACGTGCCAGGCGATCGGAAACAGGACGTTGTCCCCCTGCTGGCGCCGGTAGCGGGCGTACACGTCCGGCACGGTGTACGTCCGGGCGTGCCCGATATGCATCCCGCCGCTCGGGTAGGGGTAGGGGACGGTGATGAACGTCACGTCCTCCTCGTCGGCCGCCGAGGGTGGTGACCCCTCGCTGTCCGCCTCGTACCGCCCCGTCTCCGCCCAGCGCTCCCGCCAGCGCTCCTCGATAGCCTGCGGGTCGTAGTTCATATCCCGCTCCAAGGCCCCCCAACCTAAAATAACTCCTATCCCGTCGGTCGCCCGACGGCCCCACGATTATCGCCGCTGATGCCCGCGACGGCCCGGAGTAAGCACCGATTACACCCGCGGTAAGGGACGATTATATAACCGTTGCCGCATCCACGTGGTCCCGTGGGCACATCGTGAAGGTCTCGTCGCTCGGTCGGCCCGTCGGCGCTGCCGTCGTCGCCGGCCTCGGCGTCGCGCTCGTCGTGGTCTGGATCGCCGAGGTCGGCGGCGGTCCGTGGAGGGCACCAACCGCCATCGCACCGCTCGGCCTCGCCGCCCTCCTCCTCGTCGCCGCCGCCTGGCTCCTCCGAAGCGACCTCGACGGCCGGATCGCCCTCCAGGTACCGCTGACGACCCTCGCCGGGATGCTCGTGTTCGGTTCTTTCGGCGTGTTCGTCGTCACCGGACTCCTCCAGCCCGTTCCGAGTAATCGGCCCACGCAGGTCGTGTTGCATTTCGTCAGCGTCGGCGGCGCCGTCGGCGTCCTCGTCGGCCTCTTCGCCGCGCGGCAGGCGACGACGATCCGGGCGCTCCGGCGCTCCCGCGACGAGTATCACGACCTCTTCGACGGCGTCGGGGATACGGTGCTCGTCCACGACACCCACGGCGTCGTCATCGCCGCCAACGGGACGGCGCTCGACCGCCTCGGCTACGATGCCGACACGCTCACCGGCCGGCCGATCGACGCGGTGGAAGGCGACCGGGTGGCCGCGGACGCGGACGCAGAAGAGGACGCTGACGGCGCGGACGCGGACGACGCCGACCGGACGCCGCCCGACCGCATCGTCTACGAGACGGTCCACACGACCGCGGACGGCGAGACGATGCCGGTCGAGGTGAGCGCCACGCTCGTCCAGTACGGCGGGTCGCCGGCGGTGCTGTCGGTCGCGCGTGACATCGGTCGGCGCCGCGCCTCCGAGCGCGAACTCGCCCGCAAGCGAGATCAGCTTCGCGCGCTCAACCGCGTCCTGCGCCACGACATCCGCAACGACATGCAGATCGTGCTCGGCCTCGGACGCCTCCTCGACGAGCACGTCGACGAGGAGGGGCAGGAGTATCTCCGAACGATCCTCGACACCGGCGAACACGTCGTCGAACTCACCCGGAGTTCCCGTGATCTCGCCCGGACGGTCGCCGGCGAGGCCGAACTCCCGCTGGAGGCGGTCTCGCTCCCGGAGACGTTACAGGCCGAACTCGACCGTCGGCGCGAGGCGTTCGGTCACGCCACCATCTCACTTCGGGGCGAGGTTCCGGACGTGGACGTGCGGGCGAACGATCTGCTGGCGTCGGTGTTCCGGAACCTGCTGAACAACGCCGTCCAACACAGTGACCGGGACGAGCCGGCGGTGGAGATCAGCGCCGACATCACCCGCGGCGACCACACGGCGGTCGTCCGCATCGCCGACAACGGGCCGGGAATCGCCCCCAGTCGGCAGGAGACGGTGTTCGGCAAAGGGGAGAAGGGCCTCGAGAGCGAGGGGACGGGCCTCGGGCTCTATCTCGTTCAGTCGCTGATCGAGCATTACGGGGGCGCCGTGTGGATCGAGGACAACGAACCGCGGGGAACCGTGGTCGTCGTCGAACTTCCGATCACGGAGGAGTGACACCGCGAAAAGCGAGGGTTCCGGACGGTACTACTCCACGTCGATGTGGCGCACGTCCACGTCGGCCTCGACGGGAATCGTCACCGTCAGGACGCCGTTACGGTAGCTCGCCGAGGCGCCCTCGCCCGAGACGTCGCTGGGGAGGCGGATCGTGCGGCGCATCGCGTGGTGGTGTCGCTCACGGCGGACGTACGCGTCCTCGTCGATGCTGGATTCCGACTCGGCGTCGGCGCGGATCGTCAGGAGGTCGCCGTCGACCGAGATGTCGAAGTCGCCCTTCTCGAAGCCGGGTACGTCGGCCGTCACGACGAGTTCGTCGTCGTGGTGGGCGATGTCGACCGCGAAGTCGGCCTCGTCGGAGCGGTAGCCGGGTCGGTTGTATCGGCCGAGTGCGCCCCAGCGGTCGCCGGTCATGCGCTCGAAGAGGTCGTCGAAGTCACTGAAGTAGTCGTTTGGTTGCATTGGTAATCGCCAACCCAGTATACGCCCGTCGAGGGGATAAATACCGCTGGACGAGAGATAGCCATACGCACGGTAGAGGATACAAAACGGGTGTTGAGGCCGTTTCAGACGACGTGGCGAGTGTCGTAGGAGCCCAGCCGACGAACCCAGCCGTTGGCGGCGATGCCCTCCACGTCCTCGACGGCCTCGCGGGCGTGGCGCTCGTAGAGGCCGGCTTCGAAGTCGATGTGGAAGAGGTAGTCGCCGAGGCGGTCGCCCGTGGGCCGTGACTCTACGCGCGAGAGGTTGATATCGCGGTCCGCGAAGGCCTCCAGCAGTTCCAGCAGGAGGCCCGGATAGTTGGCGTTCGGGTTGACGATGATCGTCGACTTCCCGCCGGCGTCGGAGCGCTCGTCGGCGGGCGAGATGGCGAAAAAGCGCGTGGCGTTGGAGTCACGGTCCTGGATGTCCGCCGCGAGCACCTGGAGGTCGTCACCGGCGTTGTCGGGGTGGGCGATGGCGGCGACGCGGTCGTCCTCGCGGGCTCGTTCGACGCCGCGGGCCGTGCTCGCGACCGCTTCGAGCGTCACGTCGGGATACTCGGCTTCGAGGAAGGATCGACACTGGGCGAGCGCCTGCGAGTGGCTGGCGACGACGTCGAACGACTCGGACGCCGCGATCAGGGCGTGCCGAATCGGCGTCACTATCTCCTCGACGACGCCCACGTCGTAGTTGGCGAGAGCGTCGAGCGTCTCCGTGACGCTCCCCTCGATGCTGTTCTCGATGGGGACGACGCCGCGCCGGTACTCGCCCTTGGCGACCGCCTCGACGATGGCGGTGACGGATTCGGTGAACGTCACCTCGTTCTCGTCGGCGACCGCCCGCGCGGCCCGGTGGGAGTACGTCCCCGCGGGCCCGAGCGTGATGGCTTCCATGCCACGGCGTTGCGCGGAGAGGGGGAAAAGCGCGTCGGGTCCCCGGCGGGCGACCGCCGTCGTCACGGCGACCGACTCCGCTCGGCTGCGCGTCGGGGTCGATCAGGCGAGCCGGAGGCGGACGTTGAAGACGCTTCCACGCGGCTCGTTGTCCTCGATCCAGACGGCGCCGCCGTAGTGGTCGACGAGCGTGTACACCAGATAGAGCCCCAGACCCGTGCCCTCGCTCTCGAGGCCCTTCTCGCCTTTCCCGAACACGGCTTCCCGACGGTCGGGATCGATCCCGGGGCCGTCGTCGGCGATCCGAACCAGCACCCAGTCGTCTTGCACCCCGGCCGACACCTCCACCGTCGGCTCGTCACCGTCGTGGTGCTGGACGGCGTTGTTCAGCAGGTTTCGGAACACCGACCGGAGCATGTCGTTCGCCATCACCTCGACCAGCGGGACGTTGCCGCGGGTCCGGATCGTGGCGTTCGGGTAGCTCCCGCTGGCTTCCCGCACCTCGCGGTCGAGGACGAACGACAGGTTCGTGGGTTCGAGGTCGTCGCCGGACTCGGCCACGAGCGCGTCCATCAACTCCCCCATCAGGTCGGTGAGCTCGATGACGTGTTCGGTCCGGGTTCGGATCGTCTCCAGGTGGGGCTCCCCCGCCTCCGTGGAGATGTCGTCGAGCAGGTCGGCCATCCCCTGGACGAGCTGCATGTCGTTGCGGATGTCGTGGCGGACGATGCGGTTGAGCAGTTCCAGCCGCTCGTTTTGTTCCTCGAGTACCTGCTGGTACTCCCGCGTCTCGGTCACGTCCTTGATCGCGCCGTCGATGTACGTTTCGCCCTCGGCGCTCTGGAACCGGCAGACGGTGACTAGCCCCCAGAACCGGTCGCCGCTCAGGGTCCGGAGCTCCACCTTCTCGGTCACCACGTCCTGCTCGGCCAGCGCGTCGAAAAAGGCCCGGCAGTCGTCCTCGTCGTGGTAAATCGCCTCGATGGGCGTCGACAGCAGGTCCACTTTCGACTCGGCGTCGAACAGGTCGACCATCGTCGGGTTGGCTTCGAGGAAGGTGCCCGCCGGATCGAACGCTGCCCGGAAGATGCCAGTCGGGACGTGTTCGACCAGTTCCTCGAACCGGCCGAGCTCGTTCCGGCGACGTTTGCGCTCGGTCACGTCGCGGACGGTCGTCAGCACGCACTCCTCGCCGTCCAGGTCGGCCAGCGACGCGGAGCATTCGGCCCAGAACGGTCCCGCGTCGCGGCGCCGCAGCCGCCACTCGACGGTCTCACCGTCGCCGCCACGAGCCGCGGCGATCAGTTCCCGAACCGGGTCGTCCGGAGCCCGCCCCTCGACGAACAGGTCGGCAACCCGCCGTCCGGTCAGATCGGCGCGCTCGATGCCGATCATGGACACGAACCGACCGTTGGCGTCGCGGACGACACCCGTGTCCGGATCGACGACGAGAAGCCCGTCGGAGACGTGCTCGAAGAGCGCCCGGTAGCCCGAGCCGGAATCGGTCATCGGCCGATTGTTCACGTCGGAGGTGAGGCGGAGACGGGTATAAAAGCGCTCCTCCGATTATCACTGCGTATAACAGATGTCGACGAAGTTCCGCAGGATCGTCAGCCCCGTCTCCCCGCTCTTTTCGGGGTGGAACTGGGTCCCGAAGACCGTCCCGTCGTCGTTCGCGATAACCGCGGGGAACGTGCGGCCATGGTCGGTCGTCGCGACGACCGCCTCGTCGTCGTCCGGGACGGCGTAGTAGGAGTGGACGAAGTAGGCGTACTCGTCGTCGACGGAGCCGCCGCCCGGCCCCTCCCGGGCCGGCGCCTCCGCCGGGTCGACCCCGGAGACGAGCGGGTGGTCACGCTCCACCGACAGTTCGTTCCAGCCCATGTGGGGCACCGTCTGTCCCTCGGCGAAGCGGACGTTCCGCCCGGGGACGAAATCGAGGCCGACGACTTCACCCTCGCCGGCGTGGTCGGCCTCCTCGCTCGACGTGAGGAGCATCTGCATCCCGAGACAGATACCGAAGACGGGCTGGCCACGGGCGGCGGCGTCGGCGAGGGCGTCGCGGTACGGCCCGGCGTTCTCCATCCCTTCGCGGAACGCGCCGACGCCCGGGAGGACGATGCCGTCGGCGGCGGCGAAGTCGTCCGGGTCGTCGGTGATGGTCACGGACGCGCCGGCGCGTTCGAGGCCGCGCGTGGCCGACCGGAGGTTGCCGAGGCCGTAGTCGACGATGACTACGTCCGCCAGCACCTCGGATGGGGGTCGAGACAGGCTCATACCCTCACTCCGTGGCCGGGGGGCAAGTGGCTTTTCGTTGCGTCAAGGATCAGTAGTCGCCCAACCGCGACTGACCACCTTCGTCCGCCGACGCGCCGACTAGCGTCGCCGCCTTCGCTATCGCCTCGTCGAACGCCTCGCGTTGGCTCCGATCGTAGAGCGTCGCCGCCGGATGGAGACAGACGAGGACGCGCCGCGACTCGCCGCCGATACGGGCGTCGACGACGGAGCCGGTTTCGTTCGTCACCGCGACGGAGCGATCCAGCAGTCGCTCGCCGGGAACCTTCCCGAGCGTGACGATCAGGTCCGGGTCGACGTGATCGATTTCCGCCGCCAGAAACTCGGTGCAGTTGTCGAGTTCCTCGACGTGGGGGTCGCGGTTCTCGGGCGGCCGACACCGGACACAGTTGGTGATCCGAACGTCCGCGCGTGCGAGGCCGGCGTCGCGGAGGGCGTCGTCGAGCACCGACCCCGACCGCCCGACGAACGGTTCGCCCCGTTCGTCCTCGTTCGCACCGGGTGCCTCGCCGACGAAGCAGAGAGCGGCGTCGTCGGGGCCGACGCCGTTGACGATACGACTTCGGGACTCGACGAGCGCCGGACAGCGCCCGCAGGCCGTCACGTCCGGCCCGTCGGTTTCAACCATACCAGTGGGGAGTGGCCCGGTGGCTTAAACGTCCCCGTCCCGGTCGGCCGCCCGGAACCGACGCGCCGCGCGGGCGGCCAACCGGGCCACACGGAGGGGCTCCGGTCGGCCGCCCTCGGGGGTGAACGCGCGGACGACCCGTTCGGCCCCGGCGGCGTCGACGCCGACGGCCCGGACCCACACGTCAGCGTCGTTGACGGCGAGTCGGCGGCGCGGCGGCTGGGCGCGGTAGGTCCGCAAGCGCGTTGCGAGGGCCTCGCCCGAGAACTCCTCGCGGAGCGCGTGTTCGAGCCCGGGGCTCGCTTCGAAGGAGACGGAGAGGACGGGGCGGGACGCGGCGTCGGCGAGGGCGTGCAGGTCGACGACGTTGAACCACGCGGGCGCGATGCCCGCGAGCAAGAGGTACTGAACGTCCTCGCGGTTCAGGTCGCCGTACAACGATTCGACGGCGGCGGTGGCGTCGGTGCCGCCGACCGCACACGAGCCGAAGACGAACCCGTCGGCGGTTCGGTCCGCTCGAACGACGGCACCGCAGAGGACGCTTCGCTCGTCACCGCCGGCGAACGACTCGGCGACGCCGAGCGCCCGCGCGCCGGGCTTCATCGCGGCGGCCGTGGGTCGCGACCGGGACGAGCGCAGGTCACGCCCGGCACCGTCACTCCTCTTTGATGTCCTTGAGCCGGTCGAGTAGTTCGTCGTTCGACGCGCCGATTTCGAACTCCACCGATCCTTGGTGCTCGTTCTCGGAGGTTTCGACCCCCTCGTTGTCGTCGAGGTCGGCGTCTAACTCCTGATTCTCCTGTTCGGATTCATCGTAGCTCCCGAAGCCCATACGTGTGATTGTAGCACACCCAGTATCAAAAAACATTTGCAGGCCCCGGCCGAGTCGATTGGGGCAGTTTTCGAACCTATTATAAGTTATTTCACATGAATGAATGCGACGATATTTCCCGCTAGCCCTCGGTGACACGGCTATGGACGTGATCAACGTCACCGCGGACGCCGAGGAGTTCACCTGTAACGCCTATCTGGTCACCGGCGAGTCGCCGACGCTCGTCGACGCGGGGACGATGCCCGGGGTGGCATCGGTCGTCGCGGAGCACGTCGACGAACTCGACCGGGTGGTACTCACCCATCAGCATCACGACCACGTCGGCGAACTCGACGCGGTACTCGACGCGTTCGGCGCCGATCTGTACGCGTACGGCGACCACCCGCGGCGGACGCACGAACTCTCGGACGGCGACACCGTGGTGATGGGCGACGAGTCGTTCGATGTGGTGTACACGCCGGGGCACGCAGACGACCACGTCTCGCTCGTGAGCGAGCGGACGCTGTTCAGCGGCGACGTCGTCGTCTACAACGACGGCGCGTTCGACGACGGGAGCTTCGGCCGGACCGACATGGCGGGACAGTCACGCGAACGGCTCATCGAGAGCATAGAGTCGTTGCTTTCGCGACTCCCCGACTCGGTGTCGGCGATGTACGCCGGGCACGGCGACGCGTTCCACGCCGACGACGAGAGCGTCCGGGACGTGGTCGAGCGGGCGCTCTCGCGGGCACAGCGTCGCGAACCGAAGTATCCGGAGTAGCCGACGATCAGGCGCTACGGCGCTCTTTCGCCTTGGGGCGGAGCTTCTTGTACCCGCACTTGCGGCAGCGCTTGGCGCGCGGCGCGTTCCGTGCGTTACATCGCATGCAGATCTGTTTCTCGAGCATCCGCTTTTCCGCTTCCTCGAAGGTAGCCATACGCCCGGTTTTCCGGGCGACCGGCATAACGCTTGCGAGTGCCCCCGAGTACAACGCAAGCGTTTAGACGGGTGGTGGAGTAGACGAAGACATGGCGGACTGTCCACTCGCCGACGACTGCCCCAGTTTCTCGGAGCGCATCCAGGGCATGGGGTGTCAGCACTACGGCGACCGCGGGGGTGCCGAGTGGTGTAACCACTACGACATGCCCATCTCCGACCTGAAACAGCAGCCGGTGAAACCCGGCGAGGAACTCGTCGTCGAAGTGACCGACATCCACGAGAGCGGGGCGGGCGTCGGTCGCACCGAGGACGGTTTCATCGTCCTCGTCGACGGGACGCTCCCCCCGGCGCGGGCACGGGTCCGCATTCACCGCGTGAAAGCCAACCACGCGACTGCCGACGAAGTCGAGCGGTTGCCGATGGACGACGACGAGGACGCCGACGCGGACGAAACGCCCGACGAGACGGGGACGGAGTCCGAGACGAGCAGCCGCAACTCGGGGCGTCCGGAACAGCTAGGCAGCCGGGACAACTTCTGGGGCGGCTAGGCGCCGCGCGGGCGCCAACGGCAGTGGACAGCACGAAGTGTAGCTTTTAGGTGGCGAGGGCGTATGCCCGACGTATGGAAGACGATCCGGACGCGGACGCGCTGCTCGAACGCGCCGGTTTCGACCCCGACGAGAGCGTCCTGACGCGCCGGCAGGCCGAAGTGCTCGCCCTCCGGGAGCGGAACGTACGGCAGTCGACGATTGCCGACCTTCTGGGTACCTCCCGTGCCAACGTCTCGAGCATCGAGTCGAGCGCGCGGGACAACGTGGCGAAGGCACGGGAGACCGTCGCCTTCGCCGAGGCGCTGACCGCGCCCGTCCGGGTCGAAGTCGACGACGACACCGACCTCTACAACGTGCCCAAACTCGTCTACGACGCCTGCGACGCCGCGGGGGTCAAGGTCAACCACACGGCCCCCGATCTGATGAAACTCGTCAGCGACGAGGCGGGCGATGCGGTGAAAGGTCGCGAGATTCAGGCGCCGTTGCTCGTCGGCGTCACGACCGACGGCACCGTCCGCGTTCGACAGTCGAAGTAGCTAGAACTCCTCCCGTTCTCTCAGTTTCGCTACCAGGTCCCGCACTCGCTGGGCCCGCTCCGTCGGCACCACGAGCACCCGGTCGTCGTACGCGACGACCGCCAGATCGTCGACGCCGACGAGCGACACGTGCACGCCGTCGCCCGCGACCACGTTGTGTTCGGCGTCGAGACTCACCACCTCGGCGTCGCCGGCGACGACGGTGCCGTCCGCGTCCGCCGGCAGGACACGCCGGAGCGCGTCCCACGAGCCGAGGTCGTCCCACTCGACGCCGAGGGGGACGGTTACCACGCTATCGGCGCGTTCGAACACCGCGTAATCGACGCTCACCGGATCGACGGCGTCGAATCCCGCGGCCGCGTCGCCCGCGTCGAGGGCGTCGAGCAACGGCGCGAGCGGCGTGTTCCGCGCCGCCGCCCGGAACGCCGCCGGCGTCCACGCGAAGATGCCGGCGTTCCAGTAGTAGCCCCGCTCGACGTACCGCCGTGCCGTCTCGGCGTCCGGTTTCTCGTGGAACGCGGCTACCTCGGCGTAGTCGCCGTGGTCCGCCCCCGGTTCGAGGTAGCCGTACCCCGTCTCCGGTCCGGTCGGCTCGACGCCGAACGTGACGAGGGCGTCCGTCTCGGCGGCGACGCGGGCGCCCCGGCGCGCTGGCGTCTCGAAGTCCCCGTCGACGTGGTGATCGCTGGGCAGCGCGAGGACGACCGGGTCTTCGAACCGCTCCTCGATCCGGTGGGTGGCGTAGGCGAGCGCCGGGCCGGTGTCCTTGCCGGCGGGCTCGACGAGGACGGTGGATTCGGGGACGGCTTCGCGAACGGCGTCGGCGAAGTCGGGGCGTGTGACGATAACCACCGCGTCGGCGAAGTCGACGCGGGAGACGGTGCGTTCGAGGAGGGTGTCGTCGCCGGCGAGTGCCAGCAACTGCTTCGGCCGGTCGCGCCGACTCGCGGGGTAGAGCCGAGAGCCGGTTCCGCCGGCCAGCACGGCCGCGACGAGCGGTCGCTCCATGCGCCCTCTTGGACGAATCGGGACAAAAGCACACCGCTCACCACGTCTCGACGACGCCCTCGCGCACGTCTTCGACGCAGCCCTCGCAGTCGGGGTGGCCGGCCTCGTAACACTCGGGGCGTGCCTCGTCGTCGAGGGCGACGGCGCGGCGTTCGGCTTCCCGTCGGCAGACGATGCGGGCCCGTCCCTCCGCGTCCCGCGGCAGGGCGGGCGTCTCCCGCCCTTCGCGGTAGGCGTTCCGGGCCTCGGCGTAGCGCCGGCCGGCCGAGCGGAACGTGGTCCGGATAAACCGTTCCAGCCGGTCGTCCATACCGCCCCTTGCGCCGGCGACGTGAAAGGTCCGTCGGCGTCGGCCGGATCGGGCCCTGTCGCCCGATTTCACTTTCGCCGTGCTCACGGAACTTTTTATATCGTCGCGCACCAATCGCCGTGTGCCTCCCAACGAGAACACCACGGAGGCGAGTGAGACCATGACCGATTTGCATACCCACGCGGAGGATATCGTAGCGCAGTTCTCGGACCACCTAGATCTGACCGTCGACGAGGTCGAGGAGCGACTCGAAAACCTCGTCAACGAGTACCGGGTCCCGGTGGACGAGGCGCGCCGGAGCGTCGTGAACAGTTACCTCGACGAGGCGGGCCTGGAGCGAGACGCTCTCGGCGGCGGCGGCAACGCCTCGGTCGGCCTCGCGGAGATCGACCAAGACGAACAGTGGCTGGACGTGACCGCCAAGGTCGTCGAACTGTGGGAGCCTCGGAGCGATTCGGTGGCTCAGGTCGGCCTGCTCGGCGACGAGACGGGGACGACCAAGTTCGTCGCCTTCGAGACTTCGGATCTCCCCGAACTGGACGAAGGGGCGGTCTACCGCCTGGAGAACCTCGTCACCGACGAGTACCAGGGCAACTTCTCGGTGAAGCTCAACCGGACGACGACCATCACCGAGGTCGACGAGGACATCGAAGTCGGCGACGACGCCGAAACCGTCGAGGGGGCGCTGGTCGACATCCAGAGCGGGAGCGGCCTGATCAAGCGCTGTCCCGAGGAGGACTGCACGCGCGTCCTCCAGAACGGCCGGTGTTCCGAACACGGCAGCGTCGAGGGCGAGTTCGACCTGCGGATCAAGGGCGTCCTCGACGACGGCGAGGCGGTTCACGAGGTGATCTTCGACCGCGAGAGCACGGAAGCCCTCACCGGCACCACGCTGGACGAGGCGAAGGACATGGCGATGGACGCGCTCGATACGACCGTCGTCGCCGACGAGATGCGAATCGGGACGCTCGGCCGGTACTACCGGGTGAGCGGCCCACAGTTCGGCCGGTACGTGCTAGTCGACGAGTTCGAACGGCTGTCCGATCCGGTCGACGCCGAAGCGGCCCTCATCGAAGCGAGGTCGATCTAACATGAGTCAGGCACCCACCCGCGAAGTCGCGCGCCGCGTCTTCGCCCGCGAGTTCAACGACGCGAGTCACACGTTCAAAGAGTCCGAGGACGAACGGGCCCCGGTCTACCTCCTGCTCCCGACGGGCGAACGCGCCAACCGCGTGTTCCTCGTCGGCACCTTGACCGAGAAGGAGGACGTGGGCGAGGGCGACGAGTACTGGCGGGGTCGCATCGTCGACCCGACGGGGACGTTTTTCGTCTACGCCGGGCAGTACCAACCCGAGGCGGCCTCGACACTCCGTGACCTCGAACCGCCGGCGTACGTCGCCGTCGTCGGCAAGCCGCGCACGTACGAGACGGACGACGGGAGCGTCAACGTCTCGGTGCGACCCGAATCGATCACCGCCGTCGACTCCGTCACCCGCGACCGCTGGGTCGTCGAGGCGGCCCAGCGAACCCTCGAACGCGTCGCCGCGTTCGAAGACGAGAGCAACGAGTACGCCCGCATGGCCCGTGAGGAGTACGACCTCTCCGTCGAGGAGTACCGGCGGATGGCGCTCGCCGCCCTCGAAGGGCTGGACGAGTCGGACGAACTGGAGTCCGACGCCGGCGTTGACGCCCCCGCGGAGCCCTGATACGGCCCGTCGTGTACCGCCGACGCCCGCCGACTGCGGCGGCGACGGTCGGTGGACGGCGACGACCCGTTCCCTTCGTCTGACGAACGCTTAAGTGAGTCGGGCGTCGATATCGGGACCACTATGGGCAACAAGAACAAAACCGTCTCCTTCCGCGTCAACGAGGACGCGTTCGAGACCCTGCGCGACATCGCCGAGGAGCGCGACATCTCGCTCTCCGCGGTGTTTCGCGACTACGTCGACATGCTCGTTGCCCACGACGGCCAGGTCGAAGTCGTCCCCGAACACGAACTCGCCCGCCGCTCCGACGACGAGCCCAGCTTCCCGCCCACCGTCGAGGTGCCGAAGACGTTCGTCCGCGAGCACGAACGCCTCGAACTCGAGGCCGACCACCTGCGGGAACAGCTCGACGAACACAAACGCTACATCGACCACCTGCGGGACCAACTGGAGACGGACGAGGAGATAATCCACCTCGACGACTTGGACGACGAGCGCGACGAGCCGTACCAACTGGGCTGACACCGGTTATTCTCCGTTGGTGAGTCGCCGGACCGTCTCGCCGGCCCACCGGCAACCAGTTACAGTCATCCGCGTGGGACGAGCGCTTCTCGTGACGACTCGCGCTAGCCCGACAACGCCCGCCGCGTCTCGGCGGCCCGCCGTTCCATCTCCGCGTTGCCTTCGACGGCCGCCAGCGATTCGACCGCTTCGAGCCGCCGCACCGCCTGGTCGAGGAAGGATAGCACGTCGCCCGGGTAGGCGTACAGCATGTAATCGTCGGTCATCACGTCGACGATGGCGTCCGGACCCAGCCCCTGCGCCCGCAGTTCCAGGAGGTAGCGGATGAACTGCCGTTCCGGGTAGCCGGTGTAGAGGTCGTCGGGGTCCTCGCAGTCGAGGAAGTCGGTGGCGAAATCCAGCAGTCGATCACGGGTGGCATCGTCGAGTTTGGTGAGGCCGTCGCCGCTGTAGAGCACCTCCATCGTCGCGCCCTTGAACGCGCCCTTGGGGATGGACGTATCTAGCTGCGAGACGATCTGACGGTGGTTTTTCAGATACACTTTGTCGGTGATGGCCACTGGGGACGCGTACGCGACGGCGCGTCTAAAGGCTCCCGGCTTCGTCCCCTGTGTCGAGGACTCACGGCGGTCCCGAGTCGTAACCTACTTCACTTACAGCGCAGTATCGTAAGCCGTGTCCGGGTTGGGGTAGTGGTCATCCTTCAGCCTTGTGGAGGCTGAGACGCGGGTTCGATTCTCGCACCCGGACTTTTCTGCGACGACCGAAGGGAGGAGCCGAAGGTCTACCGAGGATGGAATCAGGGAGAGAGCGAGCGAAACGACCGTGGTTCGATTCTCGCACCCGGACTGTTCCGCGACGAGCGTCGGGGACCTGCCCTGGCCGAGACGCGGCACCACGCTTTTTCAACCGCGCAGTCGATCCACTCACGTATGGACGAACGCCGTACCGTCGTCGCCCTCTTTGGTCTCCTCGTCGGCCTGGTCACCGCCTTCATCGCGTATCGGTTCATCGCCGCCCTCACCGTCGCCGTCTTCCTCTACTACTCCACGCGCCGCTTCTACAAGGCGCTCGGACGGCTCCACGTTCCGAGGCAGGTTCGTGCCCTCACCGTCCTCTCGCTGCTCGCCATACCACTCCTCCTCCTCCTCAGTTACACGCTCGTCTTGCTGGTGACCGAGACACAACGGTTCCTGGAGACCTACCCGGTCGTCGAGGCGGCGGGGACGAATCTCGCGTGGCTCGGCGCCACCGACGAGATTCCGGATCTCACCGTCGACGGCCTCATCGATGCGTATCAAGCCGGCCAGTTCGACGTGATCACGGAGTTCCTCGTCGAACACGCCGCGGTGCTGACGAACGCGATCACGGGCTTTTTCCTCAACCTGTTCATCGTGGTCATCGTCACGTACTACCTCCTGATCGACGGCCACCGGTTCCACGACTGGCTGCTCCGGTTCGACGACGACGCCATCGTCCGTGAGTATCTGGAGGCTGCCGACCGCGAACTCGAGGCTATCCTCTTTGGCAACTTGCTGAACGTCATCGCCATCGCGCTCATCGCCGTCGGCGCGTTCATGGGCTACAACGCCCTCGTTCCCGACGCCGTCGAGGTGCCGTACCCCGCGCTCGCGGGCGTCCTCACGGGTGTCGCGAGTTTGATCCCCGTCGTCGGGATGAAGGTGGTGTACGTCCCCCTCGCCGGCGCCATCGCCGCACCGATGGTGATCAACGGCGAGTACTCGCTGCTCGGCTACCTCGTCGCCTTCCTGTTCGTGGCCGTCGTCGTCGTCGATACGATTCCGGATCTGATCCTCCGGCCGTATCTCAGCGGCGAGCGGACCCACGTCGGCCTGTTGATGCTCGCGTACATCTTCGGCCCCGTCGTGTTCGGGTTCTACGGGCTCTTTTTCGCGCCCATCGTTCTCGCACTCGGCATCACCTTCGCCCACACGGCGCTCCCCCGACTCCTCGGCGCCGACGAGACGCCCGATGCGGCGTCGCGTCCGTAGCCGGTCGGGCGCCGCGCCGCTACGCCACGTCGACGCCAGCGATTTCGAAGCGCGCGCCGCCCGCCGACCCGGCCGTACAGTCGATGGTCCAGCCGTGGGCGCACGCGATGTCCCTGACGATGCGCAGGCCGAACCCCGTCCCGCCGTCGTCAGTCGAGTACCCCGCCTCGAACACCCGCTCGCGTTCGTTGGACGGGACCCCCACGCCGTCGTCTTCGACGTAGAAGCCGCACGCGTCGCCGTTCGGGCCGGTGACCGTCCCGACGGTGACGGTGAGGAACCGCTCGTCGGGGGACCCACCGTGCTCGGCCGAACCACCGGCGCTTCCGCGCCGGTTGTCAGCGGAGTCATGCTCCACACTATCGTCGGTCTGTGGCCGACTGCCCGTGGACCCGTGTTCCACGCAGTTCCGAAACAGGTTCTCGAACACCTGCACGAGTCGACTCTCGTCGGCCCGTATCGTGAGGTCGGCGACGCGGTCGAGGGTGGCGTCGTCGGTGTCGACGTTGGCCCAGCACCGCCCGACGATCCGTGGCAGGTGGACCGATTCGGTCTCCTCGACGCTCTTTCCCTCCCGAGCGAGCGTGAGCACGTCGTCGATGAGCGTCTCCATGCGCCCGAGTGCCTGGGTGGCCTCGTCGATGTGGGAGCTATCACACGTCTCGGTCGCCAACTCCAAGTGGCCGCCCGCGACGTTGAGCGGGTTCCGGAGGTCGTGGCTGACGAGGCTCGCGAACTCGTCGAGTCGCTGGTTCTCGCGTTCGAGTTCGGCTTCGCGCTCCCGAAGCACCGCCTCGTGTGCGACGCGATCGATCGCCGCCGTGGCGTTCTCGCAGAGCAACTGGACGAGGCGGCGCTCGTTCTCGCCGAACGCGTCCGATTCCGTCGACGTGACGAGGACGACCCCGTGGTCGCCGAGCGGCACGATGAACTCGCTCCGGAGCGGCGTCGACTCGTTGTGCAGGCTCTCGGCGTCGTCGAGGTCGGCGTAGTGTTTCGCCGCGCCCGTCTCGAAGGCCTCCCAGGCGATGCTTCCCGGTCCCAGATCCGGGGGCTCGCCGATCACGTCCTCGACCTTGCTCGTCCACGCCGCCGGGACGAGCGACGCCGCCTCCTCGTCGTGGTAGTGGACGGCTGCGTGCCCGAGCGTCAGGATGTCCACGAGCGCATCGACGGTCATGTCCGCGATCGTCGCCGCCGAGTCGGCGCGCATCAACTCCCGCGTCGTCCGGTGGAGTTCGCTCAGCGCCCGTTCCCGGTCCTTTCGCTCGGAGATGTCGCGGCCGATGCCGACGATCCGGTACGGCTCCCCGTCCTCGTCGGGTAGCGTCCAGCTACAGAACTCGTAGGTCCGGCGCTCCCCGTCCGCCGTCCGGAGACGTAGTTCGCGCTCGTCCGAGCCGTGTTCGAGCGCGTGGCGAACCCCATCGACGACGCTCTCGCGGTCGGCCGGGTCGAACAGCGCCGCCGGGTCCATCGACTCGATCTCCGCGCGTGTATAGCCCGTCAGCTCCGGTTCGTTCACGTAGACGACGTTGCCCGCGGTGTCGAGCACGTAAAACACGTCGTCGAGGGCGTCGAGAGCGTCGTGAAGCACGCGTTCGTCCACGGTGGGCGGGGCCGCGTCCGTCTCGCACTCCCGACAGATCACCGCGAACCCGGACTGGTCGTCGTCGTCGACGGCCGTGACGACGGTGTGTGCCCGTGTCAGATCGCCGTTCTCGCGGACGTGGAGTCCCTCGTCTTCGGCCGTCCCCGTCGTCCTGGCCTCGGCTAGGAGGGCCGACAGGCGCTCCGACTCGGGGCCGGCCGGGTAGAGTCGCGACGCGTGATCGCTCAGCACGTCGCGGTCGGCGTAGCCGAACAGCCGTTCGGCGCCGTCGTTCCACCCCGTAATGTAACCGCCGTCGTCGAGCGTGAGGACGGCGTACTCGTCGAGGCCGCCGAGCAGGTGGGCGAGTTGCGGTCGGTCCCAGTGGACGCCACGCTCGTCCGCGCCCCCGTCGTCGGCGGGGTCCTGCACCAGACAGATCATGGTCCCGTCGCCGGTGTACGCGAGCGCGTGGTTCGTCAGAATCCGGCCGCCGTCGGCGCGTTCGTACACCGTCTGCCCGCTCCACCGGCCGTCACGGGGGACGGCCGGCAGGATTTCGTCGTACACCCGGTCGACGTGGTCGTCGGGGTAGAGCTGTTCCCAGTGCGCCCCGATGAGCGCCGACCGCTCGTAGCCCACGATGTCCGCGTAGGCTTGGTTGACGTACTGAAAGTTGCCGTCCTCGTCGAGGAGGGCGATTCCCTCGCGGGCGGTGTCCATCGCCCCGTAGGCCCGGCTCACCAACTGCTCGGCGTCGTGTCTCGACACCGCGTTCTCGATTCGGTTGGCGAGGACGGTGTACTGGTCGATCCCCGGCTCTTTCTGGAGATACTCCGTGACGCCGGCGGAGATTGCCTCGCTCGCGATCTCCTCGCTTCCCTTGCCGGTGAAGAGGATGAACGGTACGGCAGGGTCGCGCTCGCGGACGGCTCGGAGAAAATCGAGGCCGTCCCGCCCCGGCATCTCGTAGTCGCTGACGATGCAGTCGACCGCGTCGGTTTCCAGACGGTCGAGCGCGTCGTCGACGGTCGTCTCCGTCAGGACGCGAAACGCGTCGTCGTGTCGTTCGAGAACGGTGGCGGCCAACTGGAGCAGGTCGCCGTCGTCGTCGACGTGGAGGACGGTTATCGACCCCCGGCCGCGGACGACGCTGGGAATCTCCGCCGGGTCGTCGATACTCATGCACGCACGTACGAATGCCAACTCAAGTATCCTTGGGCCTCGTCTATCACGATCGATACGCCGCGGCAGCCGTCGGTTCCGGGACGGGTCACCCCGTCAGCGCTGGGCGAACTCAGGCTCGGTCGACAGCCGATCCAGCCCCGTCCCCGACTCGGTCTCCGATCCACGGGTCCGGATGATGTTGAACGCGGTGACGAGGTCGGACCGGGAGATGAGGCCGACGAGTTCCCCCGTCTCGTCGATGACGGGCAGTCGCCCCACCTTCTCGCGTTGCATCATCGAGATGGCGTCCATCGCGTCGGCGTCGGGCGTGATCGTCACCAGATCCGTCGCCATCACGTCCTCGACGCGGTAGGCGTCCCGTTCCACCTCGCGCACTTCACGGGTGTCGTCGAGGGTGACCATGCCCACGAGGCTCCCCCCCCGGAGAACGGGGTAGCCGGTGTGGCGCTCCCGGAACATCCGGTCGGTGAGCACCGTGACCGAGGTGTCGGCCGTGACGGTCTTCAGCTCCGCCGCCGGCGTCATGATGTCGCCGACGGTCACGTCCTGGAACGCCGCTTTCATCACCGTCTGCTGGGCCTCGCTGGAGGCGCCGATGTAGATGAAGAAGGCGAGCGCCACCAGAAACAGGTTGGCGAAGAGGCCGACGATGGCGAGGACGACGGCGAACAGTTTGCCGACTTCGGCGGCGATCTGCGTCGCGCGGGCGTGCGGTCGCCGTCGCGCGAGCAGCGCCCGGAGGACGCGCCCGCCGTCCATCGGGAAGCCGGGGAGCATGTTGAACACCGCGAGCGCGACGTTCGTCAGCGCGAGGTAGGCGAGCACGAACTGTACGGTCGGGAGCGCGCCGGGGACGACGAGGAAGGCGACGTAGGAGACGACGCCGAGGGCGACGCTGACGATGGGGCCCGCGACGGCGATGGTGAACTCCTGTTTCCAGTCTTCGGGCATCTCGGTGAAGCGCGCGACGCCGCCGAACAGCCAGAGCGTGATCGACTCGATGTGGTAGCCGTAGCGCATGGCGACCAGCGAGTGGCCGAACTCGTGGAGGAGGACACAGAAGAAGAGGCCGGTCGCCGCCGCGGCCCCGAGGACCCACCGCGTCGACCCCGCGGTGAGCGCGTCGACGGGCATCGCCGACCCGAACATGCCGTTGAGGGCCGTCGCGAGGTTCCCCACGTCCGACCCGATCAGCCACGCGAACAGCGGGAGGACGAGGAGGAAGGTGAGATCCAGTCTGATCGGAATGCCGAACGCGCTTCCGATGCGAATGCCGCGCATACCGACCGTAGCGGGGGAGCCGACTTAACTCTTGCAAGCGGAGTGGTCGTTTGGCGGCGTCGCCGTCGAGCGACCGGTCAGTTCGCGCTCGTCACCGGCGTCACCTCGAAGACGCCGACGGTGCCGCTGATCTCGAAGCCGACACAGAGCAACGGGTTCCGGAGCGGGCTCTCCGACGCTGGGACGAAGTGGACGCCCTCGGGGGCGAAGTCGCCGGCACGGGCCGGATTGTCGCCCTCGGCGTCCTCCTCGGCCGCCGCGGCGAGGTCGTCCTCGCTCACGCTGTAGTCGCGGTTGACGGCCATCTGCGCGTACGTCGGGTTCTCGGGGCTCGTCACGTCGTAGGCGGTGATGCCGCTTCCTTTCTCCTGTCCGATGAACGCGAAGGTCCGGTCGCCGACGACGCCGAGTTCGGCGCTTTCGGTCTCCGGACCGCTCTCGACGACGTTCACGTGGCCGCCGGGGTACTGCTCGACGAACGTCCGTTCGAACCGGCTCCCGCTGTCGAACGCGAGTCGCAGGCCGTCGTCCTCGACCTGCCACACGGAGAACGATCGGCCGCCGATGGCGTAGATGTCGGTGTAGCCGTTCGCCCCACCGGCGAACTCCGCCATCGCCGCCTCGTTGACCTCCATGTTGCCGAGGTTTTCGGGCCGTTTCAGTTCCTCGACGCTGTCGACGTAGGGATTCTCCGAGAGGTCGAAGCCAGCCGGATCGAGGTCGAGATCCTTCAGCACGCTCACCTCGAAGTCCTTCGCGTCACCCTCGTTGGCGGTGACGACGAACGTGTCGCCGCCCACCTCGTAGGCGTCGATGGCGTCGGGCTGGTACATCCCCTTGAGCGGCCAGTTCTGGAGGCTACTGCCGTCCACGTCGCTCGTGTCTAGTTCGTTACCGGGGAGCGAGAAGTCCTTGAACCCGAGGCCGTCGATCCGTTCGACCGTCGCCGACGCGAGGTCGACCGTCGCGATGGCGTTGTTCTCCTGAATGCTGACGAACGCGCGTTCGCCGTCGGGCGCGACGGTGACGAACTCCGGTTCGATGACCGTCGAGGCGACGGCCTCGTCGTCACCGGGCGTGACGAGGTGGACGCCCTCGTCGCGGAGTGCGCCCTCCTGTCCGTCGAAGGCGTCGAACGTCGCCGTTTCGACGCTGGCGTTCTGTGCGCCGTTGCTGATGTCGATCACGCTGACCGAGCCGGCGGGGTCGGTCGACCCGCCCGGCTCGCCCTCGTTGGCGACGACGACGTAGTTCCCGCCGGGGGCGATGGTCACCTTGTCCGGAAGCGGGCCGACCGACACGGCGTCGACGAACTCCAGCGTCGACGGGTCGTAGAACGCGACGGCACCGTCGGCCGTCGCCGGGTCGGCCTCGATCGCGGCCGCGACGAGGGTGCCGTTCACGTCGACGCTGTTGGTCCCGCCGACCGACGAGACGACGTCGCTCTCGGAGCCGACGAGGTCGCTCGCGTTCAGTACGCCGTCCTGTGTCGGACTCGCCGGATCCGAGAGGTCGAGTACCTCGACCTGTCCGGCCCCGGAGTTGACGACGAACAGCCGGTTCCGGGGGGCGTGGAAGGCGACGATCTCCGCGCCGCCAAGCGCCTCGCCGGTCGCGTACCGGCCGATCCGGTTCAGACGGACCGTCTCCACGTCGTTGCCGCCGCCGAACTGCGCTACGACCCCCGAAGGGATGGCGGCCGCGACGAATGCACCCAGCACACTACGCCGACTGAATCCGTGATTGGTTAGGACCACACCGACACCGGTGGACGGCAGGTTGAAACGCGCTGCTAAGAGTGATATATATAGGTCCGTACCGAGCCGTAGGGTTCGTACGACCCGCCGGCGCCCGATCGCTCCTCACGCCTCGCCACCGTACGTCCCGATTTCGACCAAGTTCCCGTCCGGGTCCCGCACGTACACCGACGTGAGCGTCCCGACGGCGCCCGTCCGCTCGACCGGGCCGGCCACGACGTCGATACCGTTCTCGCCGAGGTGGTCGACCACCGTTTCGATCGACGTCTCGGTCAGGATACAGAAGTCGCCGCTCCCGGGCGTCGGCGTCTCGGCGACGTGGTCCGCGACCCGGTGGTCGACGGGATGCAGGTTGATCTTCCGCTCGCCGAACTGGACGGCCGTGCGGTCGTCGCCGAACGTCACCACCTCGCCGCCGAGCGTCTCGTAGAACGCACCGGTCGCCGCGACATCTTCGACGGTGAGGACGAGGTGGTCGATTCCGGTCGGCGTCACGCCTGTCGTCGGCTTGTCGGTCATCGACGCCCGTAGGTCGCCCCGGCACAATACGGTTTGCTGTAACTCAGTACCGGTGGTTCGCCGGCCCGTTCCCGGCACACGGTTACAGCACTCCGTAACAAGCGTTCGAGTCGCCGAGGCCAAACGCTTAGGCGCCGCCCCCGCGTACGCCGAGCCATGAGCGAGCACTCCCCGACGCCGGTGATCAAGCGACGTGAGGACATCGAGTACGAGTCAGTCGACGCCGCCGATGGCCTCTCGAAGGGCGTCCTCCTCTCCGAGGGGGACGGGGCGCCACACTTCGCGATGCGGCGGTTCACGATCGATCCGGGCGCCGAGGTGCCGAAACACACCAACGCGGTGGAACACGAGCAGTACGTCCTCGAGGGCGAGTACGTCGTCGGCATCGACGGCGAGGAACGCACGGTGTCGGCGGGCGACGCTCTCCTCATTCCCGCGGGCGTCGTCCACTGGTACCGCAACGAGAGCGACGACCCGGGCGCGTTCATCTGTGCGGTGCCGAACGGCGACGACACGATCGAGTTAGCCGAGTAAACGCCGTCGACCGGTCCGGAGTCGAACGGCTGAAATACCCCGTTGCCGTAGCTGTCCCCGTGTCACGGCAGGTCGGACGCGTCGAGACGCTCTTCTTCCACGAACGTGATGGCGACTTCCTGGTCGCCGTCGTTCGCGACGGGGAGCGGGTGTTTCGGGCCGTTCTCGAACTGAAGGAGACGAGCGCCGGTCCTCGGCCGGGCCGCTTCCGAATCCAGCGCGGGTCGAGCGAGGAGCCGCGCGACCCGGACCAGTTCGTCGAACTCGCGCGCCGCGCCGAGCGTATTCGCATCTCCCAGCAGACCTCCTCGTCCGGTCGCGAGCGAATCCAGGAGATGCTCGACGGCTACCAACTCGACGCCCTCACCGTCCGCACCTGTCGCTACTGCGCGTCCGACGGCCGGTATTCGCCGATCACGGAGGACACCGCGATCAAGGCCGACCGCGACCACATCTGCCCCGACTGCGCGAAACGCGAACTCGATACGGAACTCGCGTACGCGGGGGGGCTGACCGGCGCCGCCGAGGACCGACTGGAGGAGCTCCTGTTGGAGGTTCAGGACCTCGACCGCATCACCAACCTCCTGCAGGGGAACCTCGACCCCGATCTGACGAAGTTCGACGAGATCGGGGCGACCGTCGAGGACGTCGACCCCGTGGAGACGCGCGACCTGGATCTCCACCCCGAGCTGAAAACCCAGCTCACGAACCGCTTCGACACCCTCCTGCCCGTCCAGAGCCTCTCGGTTCGGAACGGCTTGCTCGACGGCGACGACCAACTGGTCGTCAGCGCGACGGCGACGGGGAAGACGCTCGTCGGCGAGATTGCCGGTATCGACCGGGCGCTGAAGGGCGAGGGCAAACTCCTCTTTCTGGTTCCCCTCGTCGCCCTCGCCAACCAGAAAGAGGAGAACTTCGAGGAGCGCTACGGCGACCTGGTGGACGTGACGATCCGGGTCGGCGGCAGCCGGGTCAGCGACAGCGGCGCCCGGTTCGACCCCTCGGCGGACGTGGTGGTCGGCACCTACGAGGGTATCGACCACGCGCTCCGGACGGGGAAGGACCTCGGCGACGTGGGGACCGTCGTCATCGACGAGATTCACACGCTGAAAGAGGGCGAGCGCGGCCACCGCCTCGACGGGATGATCTCCCGGCTCAAACACTACTGCGAGCGCCGGGCCGAGAAATCGAGCGGCTACGCGGGCGCCCAGTGGATCTACCTCTCGGCGACCGTCGGCAACCCCGAGTGGCTGGCCAAAAACCTCCGCGCGACGCTCATCGAGTTCGAGGAGCGGCCGGTGCCCATCGAGCGCCACCTCACCTTCGCGGACGCCCAAGAGAAGACGCGCATCGAGAACCGTCTGGTTCGCCGGGCGTTCGACAGCAAGTCCTCGAAGGGGTATCGCGGGCAGACGATCATCTTCACCAACTCGCGGCGGCGGTGTCACGAAATCTCCCGCAAGCTGGAGTACGACTCGGCGCCGTATCACGCCGGGCTCGATTACGGGCGGCGCAAACGCGTCGAGCGGCAGTTCGGGAATCAGGACCTCGCAGCGGTCGTCACCACCGCCGCGCTCGCGGCCGGCGTCGACTTCCCCGCCTCACAGGTCGTCTTCGACACGCTCGCGATGGGCATCGAGTGGCTCTCGGTCCAGGAGTTCGAGCAGATGCTCGGCCGCGCGGGCCGCCCGGACTACCACGACCAGGGCGTCGTCTACCTGCTGGTCGAACCCGACTGCGCCTACCACAACAGCATGGAGATGACGGAAGACGAGGTGGCGTTCAAACTGTTGAAAGGGGAGATGGAGGACGTCCGCACCGTCTACGACCTCTCGGCGGCCGCGGAGGAGACGCTGGCGAACATCACCGTCGCCGGCAAGCGGGCCAAACGGCTCAACGATCGGATGCTCGGCGACGTGCCGACGACGCAGGCGGTCGGCAAGCTGCTGGAGTGGAACTTCATCGACGGGCTGGCGCCGACGCCGCTCGGCCGCGCCGTCACCCGCCACTTCCTCGCGCCCGACGACGCCTTCGCCATCCTCGACCGTATCCGAAAGGGGATGGACCCTTACGACCTCGTCGCGGAACTCGAACTGCGGGACGACGAGGGCTAGAGCGGCCGCACGGTCCCGCGGCCGGTCGTCAGCCGAGTCGCAACGACTCCATCTTCTCGACCCAGTCCTCGGGGAGCGGCCGCGACGTGCCCGCTTCGGGGTCGACGTAGACTTGCGTCGTCTCGGCGGTGGCGGCCACCCGGTCGCCCGCTCGGAGTTCGTAGCCGACGACGACGCTCGACTCCCCGATGGAGCGAACGCCCATCGCCACCGTCACCGTCCCGTCGTCGAGCGTGACCTCGTGCCGATAGTCGATTTCGAGGTTGACGAGGACGGTGTCGATGTCGTCGAGGCCGACGCCGAGCACGTCGGCGTAGTAGTCGACACGTGCCTGTTCGAGGTAGGTGGCGTAGACGGCGTTGTTGACGTGGCCCATCGCGTCCAGATCGCGGAATCGGACCTGCAACTCGGTCTCGTACTCGAAGTCTGTCATAGGGAGTGGTGAACGAGCGGGTAGTTGTGCCTACCGAACCCGTGGCGACGACGGCCCCGGTCAGCGGTCACTCAGGTAGAGCGGGGAGTCCTCGGTCGTACACTCGGGGCGGCCACAGACGCCCGCCTCCCGGCCAGCCCGTTCGACGCCGGCGTCGAGACGGTGGAGCTCCCACGTCGCGTCGTGCCCGGCCTCCTCGCGATGGGTCTCGATGAACGAGCGCGCCCGCCCGAGCTTGTCGAACGTCTCTCGCCGATCACAGTCCGGACAGATCACCGTCGCTCGCTTTGCGGCCATCGTCCGCATCGACGCCGGGCGGAATCTTAACCTCACCGCTCGTCGGGCGGAGGTTTATGCGCCCCACTGCCCACCGTGTGGTCATGTCTTCGACCACGCCATCGACGCCGGCGGCCGTCGCCGTCGTCGGCGCGGGGACGATGGGACACGGCCTCGCGCTCCAGTTCGCCCGCCACGGCGCGGGCGTGACGCTCGTCGATCACCGCGAGTCGAACCTCGACGACGCGCGCGCCGGCGTCGACGAGGCCCTCGACTTCCTCGTCGCGGAGGGGTTGCTGGACGCCGATCCGGATACGGTTCGTGACCGCATCGGCTACACGCTCGATACGTCGGCGGCCGTCGCGGGCGTGGACCTCGTCGTCGAAACCGTCTCGGAGGAGTTGAGGGTCAAGGAGTCGACGTTCGAGAAACTCGCGGCGGCCGCCCCCGACGACGCCGTCCTCGCGACCAACACCTCGGGCATTCCCATCACCGACATCGCGGCGGCCGTCCCCGAGGCGGCCGACCGGGTGGTCGGCTGTCACTGGTGGAATCCGCCGTATCTCCTGCCGACCGTCGAGGTGGTCCGTGGCGCGGCGACGAGCGACGAGACGGTCGACCGGACGGCGGCGTTCGTCGAGGCGGTGAACCGGGAGCCGATCCGCGTCGAGCGCGACGTGCCCGGCTTCGTCTGGAATCGGATTCAGTTCGCCGTCCTCCGGGAGTGTACGCATCTGGTGAGCGAGGGCGTGGCGTCGCTCGCGGACGTGGAGCGGGCGGTGCGGGACGGCTACGCGTTGCGAACCGCGGTCGTCGGTCCGTTCGAAACCGCCGACCTCGCCGGTCTCGACCTGTTTCGGACTATCGCGGCGGACCTCTATCCCCACCTGAGCGACGCGGACGAACCGGGGGCGTTGTTCGAGGAGCGACTGGCGGCGGGACGGGGCGGCGTCGACGACGGCGCGGGCTTTCACGAGTACGACGCGTCGTCGGCGGACGTGATCCGGCGGCGCGACGAACGGGTGGCGGCGATTCGGCGGGCGCTGGACTAGCGCATCTCGTCGAGATGCTGGAACGCGTCGGCGTCGGCGGTCAGCCAGTGCGTGAGTCGTTCGATTTCGGTTGCGTCGGCGGGGTAGAGCGTCTGTCGGTCGGCGGACCCCTCGTACGCGACGACGACGGAGTTGAGGCGGCCGTCGTCACGGGTGAGGGCGGGGCCGTCTGCGTCGGGGACGCCGGCGGCGTCGTCGGGAGTTGGGGTGTTCGACATGACCCATGCGGCGTTCCGTGGCGACGACGTTTAGAGCCTGCTATGTGGCGTCCGGGCCGGTCGGTGGTTCAGGGTCGTCTCACCGTGGCATCATTTGACAATGTAGTTAACCCTACCATTTCGACTGGAGATCACCGTTTCAGCGAGAGGACGGTCCGGTCGAACGCACAGACGAGTTCGTCGTCGACGAACGCCTCGACGTGCATGGTGACGACGCCTCGGTCGCCGTCGCTCGTCTCGCGTTTGTCGGTCACCGTGGTTCTCGCGCGGAGGGTGTCGCCGATGCGGACGGGTGCGGGGTGTTCCACGTCGTCGTACGCGAGGTTGGCGACGATGGTGCCGTCGGTGGTGTCGGGGACGGAGAGGCCGACGGCGAGACTCATGGTGTAGAGGCCGTTGACGATGCGCTCCCCGAACTCCGTCTCGGCCGCGAACTCGGCGTCGAGGTGGAGCGGTTGCTGGTTCATCGTCATGTCACAGAAGCGCTGGTTGTCGCTCTCGGTGATCGTCCGTCGTTTGTCGTGGTCGATGGTCTCGCCCACCTCGAACTCACCGTAGTAGCGGCCGGGCATGGGGCTACGTCGTGGGCAGTCGGGAAAGGGATTTGGTCGCTCGCTCCGTCGTCACCGGCGCTACAGGACCGTCCCGTGTTTCTTCTCGGGTAGCGTCTTCTCGACCGACTCGTAGAACTCGAACCGCGAGACGAGTTCGTCGCGGAGCGTGCTCGGCGGGACGATTTCGTCGATCACCACCTCGCTCGCCATGCGATGTACGTCGATGTCGCGGCGGTACTCCTCGCGCAGTCGCTCCTCCTCCCGTGCCCGCTCCTCGGGGTCGTCGATGGCGGCGAGTTTGCGGGCGTAGACGGCGTTGATCGCCGCTTCCGGCCCCATGATCGCGATTTCGCCGCCGGGGAGCGCGAGCGTCGACTCGGGGCCGTACGCCGGCCCCGACATGGCGTAGATGCCCGCGCCGTACGCCTTCCGCACGACCACACACTGTTTGGGCACCGTCGCCGACGCCGCGGCGTAGATCATCTTCTTCCCTTTCTCCAGAATTCCCTCCGTCTCGACCTGTGAGCCGGCCATGAATCCCGGCGTATCACAGAGATACAGCAGGGGAATCCCGTAGGCGTCGCAGGTCCAGACGAACTCCGCGGCCTTCTCCGCGGAGTCGGGGAAGATGGCACCCGCGCGCGTGGCTGGCTGATTGGCGACGATGCCCACCGGCCGGCCGTCGAGGCGGGCGAAGGCGGTGACGATTTCGGCGCCGTACTCCGGTTTCAGTTCGAGCACGGTGCCGGCGTCGACGACGCGGTCGATCAGGTCGCGCACGTCGTACCCCTTCCGGGGCGCCTCTGGGACGACCGAATCGATGCCGTCCGGCGACTTCGCGGGCCCGACGCCCTCGGTCCGTGGGGGGTCGGCGTCGGCGTTGTCGGGGAGATACGAGAGCAGACGGGCGGTCAGTTCGCGGGCGTGTTCCTCGTCGCGGGCCACGAGGTCCGCGCTCCCCGATTCGGCGGCGTGGACGGCGGGGCCGCCCAGTTCGTCCAGCGTGATGTCTTCGCCGGTCACCATCTCGACCATCCGCGGCGAGGCGATAGCCATCGCCGACCCCTCGACCATGATCGTGAAGTCGGCGAAGATGGGGGTGTAGGCCGCGCCGGCGATACAGGGGCCGTAGAGGACACAGATCTGCGGAACGCGTCCCGAGAGCATCGAGTGGTTGTAGTACACCTTCCCGATGCCCTCGCGGTTGGCGAAGAAGCCGGTCTGCTGGTCGATGCGGCCGCCCGAGGAGTCCATCAGGTAGAGGGCGGGTTTGCCGTTTTGCAGCGCCCGTTCCTGCATCCGAAGCAGTTTCTCGACGCCCCGGCGGGCCATCGATCCCGCCTTGACCGTGTAGTCGTTCGCCATGACGTGGACCGCCCGCCCCTCGAACGTCGCGGCGCCGGTGATGAGGCCGTCGGCGGGGAGGCGGTCGGGGTCCTCGTCCCCGTTCCCGTCCACCGCGGGCGAGTTCGGATGCCACGCGTCGAAGTTGGCGAACGTGCCGTCCTCGAAGGTCAGCCCTTCGAACCACAGATCGAGACGGTCGCGGACGAACAGTTTGCCCGCCTCGCGCTGTCGCTCGCGGTATTTCTCCGGCCCCCCCTCGAGGATGTCCTCGATTTCCGCCCACAGGCGCCGCTCGCGGTCGGTGGGGCCGGCATCGGCACGGTCGGCGTCCTCGCTCGGCCGGTCGCTCGTCCCGCCCTCGGGCGGGTCGCCCTCCGCTAGCGGGTCGTCGTCCCCGTCCGCCCTCGCGTCGAACACCCGCACGCGCTCCCCGAACCGGGCCGCGAGGGCGCGGGCGATGGCCTCGGCTTCCTCGGCCGTGGGGTCGGCGACGCGAACGTCCATCAGTAGGCCCTCGGGAACCCCATCTCCTGACTGATGTGGTTGTACGCCATCTGCTGGGTGACGGGCGCGAGACGGGTGAGGTTGATCTCGCGCCACCACCGCTCCACGTCGTACTCCTTCGCGTACCCCCACCCGCCGAACGCCTGCATGGCGTGGTAGACGGCCTCGATGCCCGCCTCGACCGCCGCCGCCTTCGCGACGTTCGACTCGTAGCCACACTCCCGGCCTTCGTCGAACAGCCACGCCGCCTTCTGACGCATCAGCCGCGCCGTCTCGACGTTCGTGTACGCCTGCGTGATCGGGAAGGAGACGCCTTGATGGGTGCCGATGGGTGCGCCGAACACCTCGCGGTCGTTGGCGTAGTCGACTGCCTTCGAGGTCGCGAGTTCGGCGACGCCCGTCGCGCCCGCCGCGAAGCCGATCCGTTCGGGGTTCAGCGTCTCGACCAGGTGCCACCAGCCCTCGTCCTCCTCGCCGAGGAGGGCCGATTCGGGGACGCGCACGTCCTCGACGAACACCTCACAGGATTTGGAGTAGTTCAGGGCGTGTTTCTCGATGGGCGACACCTCGATGGCGGGGTCGTCCATGTCGACGAGAAAGAGGCTCAGACCCTTCGTCGGCTTCTCCACCTCGTCCTTGGGCGTCGTGCGCGTGACGAGGATCAGGTCGTCGGCACGGTCGGCGAAGGTGATCCACGCCTTCTTGCCGTTCAGGACGTACTCGTCGCCGTCGCGTTCGGCGCGGGTGCCGACGTTCAGCGTGTTCGTCCCCGCGTCGGGTTCGGTGATGGCGAAAGAGAACATCCGGTCGCCGGTCGCAACGTCGGGCAGGTATTCCTCCTTCTGGGCCTCCGTTCCGGACTCCCGGAGGGCGATGGCGGCCATGCCCGCGGTGACGACGAGATACCACGTGCCCGCCATCCCACAGCCTTCGGCACACAGCGCCTCCATCGCCAGCCCCATCTCCTGCAGGCCCATGCCGGCGCCCTCGTACTCCTCGGGGATCAGGAGGCCGTGAAAGCCCGCCTCGCCGAGTTCGTCCCAGAAGTCGGTCGCGAACTCGCCCTGCTCCTCTTTCTCGCGCCAGTACTCCGGGCCGTACTCGGACGCGATGTCCGTGGCCGTCGACCGGATCAGCGCGTGTTCGGGTGGCGCGTCGAACTCCATACCCCTCTCTCCGTGGCCCGGACACCTATATTTGCGCGTCGGCTTTTTTGGGTCGTCGCTTCGATCCCTTCCCGTGAACCGAACGACCGAACTCACGTTCGTCGTGAGCCTCCATTTCGCCCTCTTCGCCCTGCTCGTCAAACCCGCCGACGGCGGCAACGCCGCCGAGGCCATCCTGCTCGGCGTGTTCAGCTTCCTCCTGCTTGTCGCCGGCGTGCTGAACGAGTCGTCTCTCGTCGCCGGCGGGTCGCCGTGACGAGGGTTTTTGCGCCGGCCGGTCGGACGGGATGGCATGGACGATGCGGACGGCGACGGCCGGCCGAACGATCAGTTGCGCGCCCGAGCGGCCGAGAGCCGCACGAAGCTCTGGCTCTACCTGGAGGCCGACCGCCGCCTCGTCGTCGCCGGCCTCGTCGCCGCCGTGTTCCTGGTCGTCCTCGCGGTCGGTCTGCTCCTCCCCGCTTCGGGGGCGAAACTCCGCGGCGGCGACGCCGTGGGCACCCTGTTTCAGGGGTTTCTGACCGCCACCATCACCGGCGTCACGCTGGTGTTGACGCTCAACCAGCTCGTCCTCTCGCAGGAACTCGGCGCCGTCGGCGACCAGCGCGAGCGGATGGCCGGCGCGCTCGAATTCCGTGACGACGCTGCCGACCTCCTCCAGACGCCGGTCAGCCCCGCTCGCCCCTCGCAGTTCCTCCGGGCGCTCGTGCAGCTAGCTGGCCGGCGGGCCCGTGACCTTCGCGACGCCGTGGACGAAGGGCACTCGTCGCACGACGCCGTCACCGACCTCACGGGGAGCCTGATCGACAACGCCGACCGCGTCGCCGCCGACCTGGACGGCGCGCAGTTCGGGGAGTTCGACGTCCTCTCGGCGGCGCTGAACTTCAACTACTCGTGGAAGATATTCGCCGCGAAGCGGCTCCGGGAGTCCGGGGAGTTCGGCGCGGACGCCGAGGCGTCGCTCGACGCGCTGATCGACACGCTCGAACTGTTCGGGCCCGCGCGCGAGCACTTCAAGACGCTCTACTTCCAGTGGGAGTTGATCAACCTCTCGCGGGGCATCCTCGCGGCGGCGCTCCCCGCCCTCTTCGTCGCCATCGTGATGATCGCCTTCTTCGACCCCGCAGGCCCCACGAGCGGCGCGCTCGGTGTCGTCCCCGTCGTCGCCGTCGCGTCGACGGTGTCCGTCCTCCCCTTTCTGGTCCTGCTCGCGTACGTCCTGCGGATCGCGACGGTGACGAAACACACGCT
>Ga0209917_1000050_pt1 | contig 42273 bp, 43 predicted proteins | sample SalPon2_C_H2O_MG_FD_185710 | JGI IMG/M metagenome (GOLD analysis project Ga0209917, IMG submission 185710) | Salt pond water microbial communities from South San Francisco under conditions of wetland restoration - Salt Pond MetaG R2_C_H2O_MG... | ecosystem: Environmental > Aquatic > Non-marine... | reverse complement strand
CGGCGACCGTCTCAGCGCCGGCGCTGAGACGGTCTTTCATTCCACTACTCGGACGCGCACGTACGACGTAATCGACACCTAGATCTTCTAATTCGGAAACGACGTGGACTTGATAGAAGCCACGGTCGAGGTATGCATGCCGAATTGAGACGTACTGTTTTGCAGTTTCGATAAGTGAGCGAACGGCGTCGCGCTTGGCGCGAAAGCCGTTCGCGTCCATTGGCACCACATCAAGCGTAAACCGCGTGTGTGGCGCAACGATACAGAGCGTTGCGAAGCAAAACGCCTTGTTTGTGCCGAGGTCGGGATACGTCGTTATTACGTGATCAGTCTCACCAGAGCCGTAGAAGCGCCACTCGTGAAGATCGATGGCAACGTCGACGAAGGCTGGAAGTCGCCGCTGGGATCGAAGGACTTCGAACAATCGATCTCGGACGCCATCGAATTGGTCGTCAATGGCGTCCGTCGAGAGGTTTCGCAAGTGGTACAGCAGAGATTTAGCGAGCGGATTCCGACTAGTAGACGTTACATCCACTTGCTCATCACGGTCAAGTTGGAGCGTTTTGCCGCCTGTGTTTGCGAACTCGTGATCGAAGGCAATACGAGAGAGGATTTCGACAAAATCCTCTCTCGTGTACCCTCCGCACGGCTTTACACCGAATTCTAAGTGTGGATACAGTAGCGTTGAAGCGGCACAACACGCTTGGTTCGCCTCAGCTGTCTGGACCATTTTTCGACTAACGAAGCCCAGCGTCAAGAGTCTCAGCTAGGTTCGGCAACTACTGTAAACGGCGGGATTCTCTCCTCGAAGAAAGATAGAAGCGAGAACAATTAGTTTCGTTTTCTCAGAAACCATACGCTGATTCAGACGAAATCCTAGGAGGCCAGATAAACTCCCTGTGCTGACCGGACTCACGTCTAACATATCTCAATTTAAGGATTTCAACAGAGCCGGATATTTTGGATTTCGTCGATCAACCGTTTGAGTAGAGCGATAGAGAACAGATCAAACATTCACCGCGCTCATGGGGCACTGAATTGGGCGTGCGACTGTAAGGTTGCCACTCGGTGCTCTGTTAGAAACATAAGCTCGTCATCCGCTGGCTCGGTGACCAGATCCGACAAATTTCGGCTTACTCGACGCGACAGTAACACTGTGTTCAGTACGAGGTTCACCACGTTCGTCACTTGTGTCGAACTCATTCAGTTCATATTAGGTTTTCAGCTCACGCAACAGCAACTCAAATTCGTCATATACTACTGGTGGTACTCCACCTCGCTTCACTTTCGCATGAACTTCCACTCAACCGCTTGGAACCCTCTTACCGACGTTCAACGCTGTGCTCGAGTATCCCGACACCCTCAATTTCTATCTCGACATTATCCCCGTCTTCGAGGGGGCCAACACCGGCTGGCGTTCCAGTAATGACGACGTCACCCTCCTCAAGGGTCATGTATTGGGTGATCTCACTGATAAGCTCGGGTACCGAGAAAATGAACTCAGAAATGCTAGAGTCCTGTCGGACCTCGCCGTTGACGCGGAGCTGGACAGCGGCGCCGTCAGGAAGGTGTTCAGGATCGGCAACCACGGGGCCGAGCGGGCAAGCACCGTCGAAGGATTTCCCGCGCACCCAGTTCTGCTCGACGCGCTGATCCTCGCGGTTCGAGATGTCATCGGCAATCGTATATCCCGAGACAACATCCATAGCATTCTCTTCAGCGACGTTCTTGCACTGTTCACCCATAACAACACCAAGCTCGACTTCGTGTTCGACGTTTTCTTTCCCCTCCGGGAGGGTGATGGTGTCCTTATGGCCGGCGACAGTATTCGGCGTCTTCAAGAATATCAGCGGTCGGTCGGGTATCTCCATCCCTTCCTCTTTGGCGTGTCGTTCGTAGTTCAGCCCGATACACACGATTTTTGACGGGTCAATAGGCGGGAGGATGTCGACATTTGAGGCGGCGTACGTGCGGCTGCCAAACGAAACCTTGCCATCGTGCCACTCGCCTTCTCGGATGCTTCCTGCTGGATCACGAAAACGAACGTGTCGCATGCATTATACTATACCGGTGTTTATATAAAAGTATACTGATGTCGCCTCAAGCGTAGTCTCTATACGGGTTGGCCGAAGCGAAAGCGTGGTGTACTCCAGAGAAAGAGTTATTCCTCCCGAATATGATATTGATGGGTATGACCCCGACTTTCAACGGGTATCGGCGCGCTAATGGACGCGTCGGCGTCAGAAACTATGTTGCCGTTATCCCGACGTCCGTCGCCGCGTCGAGCATCGTGCGCGGCGCTTCCGAGATCGGCGCCTGGGCGAAGCCGACCCCGCACCAGATGGGGACCTCCCAGCCCCCCGCGGCCCGCGAACAGACCGAACGCGTCCTCGTCGGGACGGGACAGAACCCGAACGTCGGAGCCGCTCTCGTCGTCGAACTCGGAACCGAGGAGAGTGATGCCGGGGAGCTCGCCGACCAGATCGCCGAGACCGGGAAGGCCGTCGAGACGCTCTCAATACGCGATGCCGGCGGTACTCGGTTGGCGGTCAAGCGCGCAAAGGAGATCCTCAAAGATCTGAACGAGGAAGTCTCCCTCGCCCGTCGCGAGGAGGCCGACGCGAGCGAACTGATATTCGCCGCCGAGTGTGGCGGCAGCGACGCCACCTCCGGAATCGCCTCGAACCCCACAGTCGGAAACGCCTCCGACCGCCTCGTCGAGGACGGCGGTACCGCCTCCTTCAGCGAGACGCCGGAGTTCATCGGCGCGGAACACATCCTCGCCGAGCGGTGCGTCGACGACGAGTTACGAGAGCACCTGCTCGAACGCGTCGCCCAGCGCGAGGAGATGGCGGACATGATGGGTGTCGACCTGCGCGGTGCCCAGCCCACACCGGGCAACCAGGAGGGGGGACTCACAACGATCGAGGAGAAGAGCCTCGGCGCCATCGCGAAGGGCGGCACCACCCCGGTCGAAGGGATGGTCGAGTACGCCGAACGACTCCCGACCGGCGGCGGTCTAGTGTTGATGGACACCCCTGGCTACGATGTCGAAAGCGTCGTCGGGAAGGTTGCCGGCGGCGCGCAGGTAGTCGCGTTCACGACTGGCCGTGGGAGCACTACGGGTAACCCCATCGCGCCCGTGATCAAGGTTGCAGGTAATCCAAAGACTTGGGAAAAGATGTCGAACAACATGGACGTGAACGCTAGTACCGTGTTCGACGGCGACTCTGTCGAGGAGGTCGGTGGACGCCTCTACGACACACTTCTCTCCGTCGCTGACGGCCAGCACACCGAAGCGGAGAAGCGCGGACTCGAAGAGTTCGCAGTGAACGAGGTCCAACCCAAACAGATCGCGGGCTCGGGGGTGGGTCGATGAAGGGTTTGGTCATCGACGACGTGGGGCTCAAACTCACCGCTAAGGACAACGTGGCAACCGCGCTCGACGACCTCGACGCCGGCCGATCCATCGACGCGGAGGGCGTGGATATTGAGTTGCTCGAAGACGTCCCCTTCGGCCACAAGTTCTCGCTCGAGGCGCTGGCCGAGGGCGACAAGGTGTACAAGTACGGCGAGGTCATTGCCCAGACGACCCAACCCGTCGAACCCGGCGCGTGGGTCCACACGCACAACGCTGAGAGCACCCGTGGTCGCGGCGACCTCTCGGAGGTGGGACAGTGAGCCGTTCCGACTCTCCCGCGGGAAGCGACTTCGACGGCTACCGCCGGCCCGACGGCCGGGTCGGCGTCCGGAACCACGTCCTCGTGTTGCCCTCCGTCATCTGCTCGCATCTTGTCGCCGAGGAAATCGCCGAGCAGTCTTCAAGAGCAGTCGCTACGCCCCACGACCACGGCTGCGCCCAGCTGGGCGCGGACAACGAACAGACCAAGCAGACCTTCCTCGGCACGGCTGCGAACCCGAACATTGCCGGCACCGTCGTCGTCGGTCTTGGCTGTGAACACGTCCAGAGTGACGAGGTTGCCGCAGCGATAGATGAACGCGGCCTCCCGGTTCGCGAGCTCTCGATCCAAGGTGAGGGCGGCACCGACCCCTGTATCGAGGAGGGCTCAATCGCCGCGACCGAACTAGCGGGCAACGCTGACTCGACCCGCGCTGCCCCTGCGTCGATCGACGAGTTGACAGTCGGCGTCGTCGTTGGTGACTTCGACGACTCCACGCTCGAACATGCAAACCCGCTCGTCGCCGAGTTGGTTGACCGCGTTGTCGCGGCCGGCGGAAGCGCCGTCGTCGCCGGCAACGAACGCTTCGTCGCACACCAGAGCGCCGTCCGCGAGCGCGCCGCGGCTGCCACGCTCAACGACGTGGATGCAATGTTCGAGCGCCACGAAGGGCTTCCTCCCCGTGCGAACGTCGTCGGTCGGGCCGCGGCGTCTGCCGACGCCGATGCGGCACTGGGTGCACTCGGCACAAACCCGATTCAGGAGGTACTCTCCTACGGCGAGCAAGCGCCCAACGATTCGGGACTCGCTATCGTGGACGCCCCCTCAAGATTCGAGGAGGCTGCGACAGCTCTCGCCGCCGCAGGCGCACACGTCGTCGTCCACGTCACGGCCGAGGGTGTGCCCGCAGGCCATCCCATCGTGCCGGTTCTGAAAATCTCCGGCGACGCCGAGACACTCGAAGCACTCGCCGCTGACATCGACGTGGACGCCCGAGAGGCTAGCGCCGACGACCTCGAACGGGCGCTCCTCTCCGTCGCAGGAGGTCAGGAGACCTGCACGGAATCTCACGGCCTCACCGAGTTCGCGATCACCCGGGTCGGTCCCTCGATGTGAGTTCTCACAGGTAGAACGAGCAACGAGCAGTCGAAACGTGGCCGCGTTCCGTTTGAGAATGAAGCGCTCAACTGCAGAGTATCTCAGTCCCAATCGAGCGCCTCAGCGAACTTATCGCACGAAGTGAGTTGTCGCTTGTAGAGCGAGATCGGACTCCAGGGTGGGCCATTGAACTCGGAAACTGCTGAACTTGTCCAGCATGCTCTTCAGTAGGAGATTATTGATTCAGTCATTTGGAAGGTAGTGGGGATGAGGAATGACCGGTAGACCGTTCAGATAGATAATTCGCATCTCGGTCGCTCAATACCAAAATCGCAAGACTGCACTACATCAACAATGTGCTACACATGAGCGTGTCCGGTATGTCGACACGAGGTAAACGCCTTCTTCGGGGTTTGAGATCACTCGAATCCTTCGCAGTCTATCAACTTCACGCCAAATTCAACGCGGCTAATAACACTGGACGCGTTAATACGACATCCAACATGTCTCGCTGGCTGGTAAATGTATCGTTTCTGAAGCACCCGATAATTAAGTTCCTGTCGTTCCTTTGAGTTGGTATGAGTGAGACACTTGCTGGCTCTGTCGCCCTCGTCACTGGCGCCAGTTCTGGAATCGGTCAGGCGACGGCGCAGGAACTCGCAGCCCGCGGCGCGAGCGTCGCCGTGAGCGCGCGTCGCCGTGGACGGCTTGAGACGCTCGCCGATGATATCGAAGATGAACACAACGCTAATGTCCTTGTCCACCCTGCAGATGTGACTGACCCTGATGCCGTCTCGGAGTTGGTTGAGGACATAGTCTCGTCGTTTGGTGCGCTCAACGTCGTGGTGAACAACGCGGGACTCGGCCGCAAGGAAACAACTATTGAGGAGTTGGATGTCAACGCGTACCGTCAAATGATGTCTGTGAACTGCGACGGAATGTTCTATGTTGCACGTGCCGTAATGTCACATCTCAAGGCATCGGAGGGGAATCTAATATTCCTCGGGAGTATGTCGGGCCAGTACCCCCGTCCGGCGAGTCCGGTGTACGCGGCGACGAAGTGGTGGACCCGCGGCCTAGCGCTTAGCATCCAGGCCAACGCCGGAACGGAGGGAGTCGGCGTCACATCAGTGAACCCCACGGAAGTACTCACCGAGTTCGGCAGCGAGGACGGTGAGGCTCTCGCTGATCAGCTAGACCCTGACGACGCCGCAACGGCCCAGGACGTCGCCGAGGCCATCGCGTTTGCCGCCGAGCAGGAGAACCCAAACGTTGTCCAAGAACTTGACTTCTACCGCCGAGACAAATTCAAGAACTGGTAGTGGGTTCAGACCTTGTGCGGCCGGAAGCGTATTGTCTGTATATCAGACTCAGCAGTCTCTTTACGTTTATGCGTGCCCCGTATAGTCACTGTTGTTTTCAGCTACGCGGACTGCGAGACGGCCGCTCAGCTCTCCACAGCGCCGTGGGCAAGCGTGTCGATATCTTCAACCTCGACATCGACGTGGTCGCCGTCGGTAAGGGCGACCTCCGTAACAACGTGCTTGCGCTAGGTTCATCTGATCCAAAATTATCGAACAGACGCAGGCCCTACGGGACACGTCAACGTTGACACCCGTGATTAGACGCTCGCAATCAGTTTGGATCGAACAAAAAAATAGTCGAGTAAGCTGTTCCCTGCGAGCCGGAATAACGTCGTCACGGGCGAAGTCTTGTACGCGGATATCGGCTGGCAATATGGATATGACATGAGCGGCAGTAGAAGAGGTGTCCATCGGGATGCTCTGTGTTCTGAAGGAGAGAATCTCTAAACTCCGATCTGGAAATACTATTACAGTAGTACGATTGTAATGTTTGTCAGAGACAGCTACGTTTCTCAATGCTTTCCACGCCGGAGCCTCCCTAACAGGCTTTTGAATACTGTGTAAATTTTGTTCTGCATAATAGAACGACAATCCGTGGTTGATGCTTTGTTCGATGATGTTAACGGCGCTAACACCCGTTCGGAAGGTTGGTCGTGGAAGCTGTTGTCGCTGATGCGACTGGCGACCGCCGGCACAGTGTGCGGAATAAACTCCTTCGCCCCGAATGGCTCGCGATTAATCAACTCCTCGATCAGCGAAAGGGTCCTTTTCTGTCGTTCGCTCTAAGTGTTTTCCATACTGATCGGTCAATACGCACTGGTGCTACGTGTTCTGTATAGAAGAACGCGGTCTCAGGGACTCACACCCTCGTCATTTACCGGTGAGATTCGTCTCTACAACCACACCGCTAGTATTCCATCTGCTTTCTGCAAAGTAGCGGGAGGCACTGAACTGCTGGGCATCAAGATGAGAAACCACTTTGACGCAAAAGACTGGACGCCGGCCAAATCGGAATAGCTCACCGACACCGACGGCGTGCCCCCGCCAGTAACGATGGCTGCTGACCGAGTTAGTCCGCGGCGAATAGGTGGTTGACGGCATCGATGCCTCCGACTGCTACAGCGTTGCTCTCCTCCCGAGCGAACCGGCGTCACAGCCTCCGACCCTGAGGCCGACACGACCGCTATTGAATCCGGTGTCGACTTAGAGTTCCTCAACACCGACTGCCTACAGCGAGCATCTTGACGCCAACCGCGTAGAGAGCATCGTAGACGATGTCGGTACTCATCCGATCGATTATGTAAAATTGCACGTGTATTACTGGTAGTACCTTCTACCGGCGTCGGTATAATTATACATCCCTCGGTATAGAAACGCCCATGAGAGATCATACAATACTCGTACTCCGTGAAGGAACACACGCGATGCCGATGAGTAAGTACGCGGCTGAGATACGCAAACGCCGCCCAGAGGATGACGTCATCCTCGCGCGTACCCGGAGTGCGGAGCACAACGCGATTGGCAACGCGGATGTCGTGACTGGAAAGTCCCTTGATTCGGAACTGCTCGGCCGCGCAGAAGGTCTCGACCTGTTCGCTGGTATCACCGCGGGCTACGAGCACCTACCGCTCGAAGACATCACTGCGCGCGGAACCGTTGTCACGAACGCGTCAGGTGTCCATATTCCGAGCATAGCCGAGCAAGTGCTCGGTAACCTACTTGTCTTCGCGCGCCGTCTCGATGAGGGCTGGCGCCGCCAGCAGGAGCCGCACTGGGAGCACTATCAGGCGAACGAACTGAAGGATTCGACGGTTACGGTGGTCGGCCTCGGCGCCATCGGAAAGGGTATCATTACGCGCCTCGAACCATTCGGTGTTGACACCATCGGTGTGCGGTATTCGCCCGAGAAGGACAGTCCTACAGACGAAGTCGTGGGGTTCAATGACCCGGAGTTTGAGGCGGCGCTCGCTCGAACAGACTTCCTCGTACTCGCGTGCCCGCTCACCGAGACGACAGAGGGGCTCATCGACGATGCAGCGTTCACGACGCTCGCGCCGGACGCCGTCCTTGTGAACGTCGCTCGCGGTGGCGTCGTGGACACTGATGCCCTTCTCAGCGTGCTGCGGAGAAACAAACTTGGCGGCGCCGCCCTCGACGTCACCGACCCCGAGCCCCTTCCCGAGGACCACCCGCTCTGGTCGTTCGACAACGTCCACATCACGCCCCACATGGCAGGAAGTACCCCAAAGTACTATAAGCGCTGTGCGGACATCCTCAAGCGCAATCTCGAAACTGTCGACGAGACAGGCGAATATAAAAATCTAGAGAATGCCGTCGCGACACCAGATTGAGACGGACTGAGGCGAGACGTGGAACGCGAATGCCGTCAGGGAGTGGTGATGCGCGCGTCGGGTCCGGTACAGGTTGGGTGATATCGCGTGTGAACAGGTTGGTCATCTGTTCGGGGTACTGGCACACGCAGACGGGCGGTTCGTTGTGTTGGTGGTTTCACTACTAGATGAGATAGGAGGGACGATCGGCAATGAAGAGAGGGAAAGGGGGCGACCAATCTCGAAAGAGCAGACCTCGCTGGACACTCACCAGGAGGTGATTGTCACGTCGCGGAGCGGTCGATCAAGCGGAACGGAGACCTGTCCGTCTGTATAATGAGAGATATAGAAGGCGACAATGATCTCGAGCGAGCGCTTGGCCTCCTCACCCGTCGACTGGTTCTCGGCCGTACCATTGAGGAGGTCCTCAAGATGAGCGGCGGCGTTCGCGAACGATCCCTTATAATCGTCTTCCCACGTCCATGCGTCCTCGATCCCTGGGAGTGGTTTCTCGACGTGCTCGCCATCTTCGAGCGACCAGTACCGCCACTCCCCATCATCGTTGTTCATGTACAGCTTCCCCTCGGAACCGACGAAGTTCAGCATCATCGACGACGATTCCCGCGGAACCGTACAGTCGATAGTTGCGAACGTCTCGTCGTCTAACACGACAAACCCACCGCCGCCGGCGTCGTCGACCTTCCTGTCGACATCGAGCGAGTCAACTGCTTCGTTTTCGCCATTGATGTACCCACTCACGCGTTCCGCGCGAGCGTCGAGCAGGTATACGAGTGTGTCTAGGAGATGCGTGGAGTTCCGCAGCAGTTCCATCCGGAACTGCGCACTCACAGAGTGAATGTCACCGAGGAGGTCATCCTCCCAAAGGTGCTTGCGGAGTGTGCGGAGCTTGTCCGTGAAGCGGAACGAGTGGTTAACGACAATCTCCGTGTCCGTCTCCGCACAGACATCAATCATCTCCTCGGCGTCTGTCACCGAGGAAGCGATCGGTTTCTCACACCAGATTGTGTCGGGATCGGCGTCCGACCGCGCTGCGTCAACGGCATGGCGGTGGTGGAGATACGACGGGGTACATACTGAGACCACATCAAGATCCTCGGAGTCGAGCATCGCTTCGTGCCCGATGTACTGGCGGTCTGACGGGATATCCCACGCGTCGCCAAACAGTTCGAGGTTATCTTCGTCGACATCGGCGACGGCGACAAGTTCGATCTCATCGGTCGACTGATAGCCCCCTGCGTGACTAGCATCGATCTTCTCCGTGCCGATTGCCTCCTCGTCGTGCATCCCGAGGATTCCCATGCCGGCGATACCACCCGTTCCGATGATCCCTGCTCTGTACGTCATTCGTAGACATTCCTATTACCGGTTGCGTTCAGTTCAATGTACTCCCAGTCGCAGTCACCGTCGAGCCCCGATCCCTCCGGGACGCGCAGGTGACCCTGTTCGTCGACCGCGCCGATTGAGTCGGAGTAGCCACCCCGTTCCATCGCCAATCCGGGCTCGCACACGATGTTAAATCCTGATTCGTCCGTGTCTGCGTCCTCGATCGGATTAACAAATTCGCTGCTCCCGATGCGTGTAACTGTCGAACTCACAATTCGAAGATATATGCCATATTTAATAAAAGCACCTGTCGTGTCGACAGCACCCGATCCCGTCCGTGACCGTCCCCGACACGACCGAGTGCGCGAGGACTCTCAAAGCGTATCAAAACCCTAAGTGCGAACCACTCAGTCGATGTACTGATGGGTTTTAGTCGGATGTAGACCGGTGTTGATTCGTGGGGGTGCTCATGGATAACGCAATCTGCTCGTTGTCCGACGCCTCAATCAGCTCGTCATCGGATGAGGATATCACTTATAGAAATATTACTAGACAGGTAAGCCACGTCTAGCGACAAAATAATTACGCCGTCCGGGGATTTGACTTTTCCACAGCCGGCAGGCGGTCAAAACGTGTCTGCGGTGCGGTCACTGTCTGGCGATAGCTGGCGCTCATGGAAGGCCTCGGCCGGCCACTGAGGGCCGAGAATAAATAGTGGTTCACAGAAGATTTAGGTGTACTCTGTGTTGGTAAAGCCATGACAAGACGAGAAAAAATCGTCCGTCACCTCAGTGAGGACGATCTCGACCGCCTGCTCACAGAAATGGATAGTGAGAAGGTTATCAAGCGGCTCATCTTCGTCAAGCGGCTGTACAAAGGTGCATCACTCGAAGATACAGCCGACGATGTCGGCATGTCCCAATCAACTGGGAGTCGATGGGCCAAACTCTGGAATAAGGGCGGTCTTGGACTCCTTGCCCCGAGCTTCGGGGGCGGCCGGCCCCCGAAGCTCAATGAGAAACAACGAGAGCGCCTCCTTGATCTGCTGAAGAAAGTGAACCTTGGAAGAAATAGGAGATTCAGTACCTCATCAACGAAGAGTTTGATGTCGAGTTCCATCCGAACTATCCACCACGACTTCTCGATAATCTCGGCCAGAGAATGTTGACGAAATCCTCGACGAACGCGTTGCCGACGCGTTCGCCGAGGATGATGGAGACGAGCCACACAACAAACAGCCTGAAGACGACAATGACGAGGAATGGACGCTTGATGATGATGTTCGAACAAACGGTGGAACAACGGTCGGGTTTTTTTTTATGTTTCACACCCGCAACCGTGGGACAATTCTCAGCGCCTCTACACGGTAAGTGAGCCGACAATCACCCGGCCGCTGGTAAAAATCGACACACCAGCGGCCGGGTTCTATGCACTCAACGGTGAGAGCGTCCTCCAGTTTCCACAAAGTCAAGAGAAAGAGGAAATCTGCGCGTGTCTCGAAGAGATCCGCGAGCAGAATCTGGGCGGACGGATTCTGCTCGTCTTGGACAATTTTTTTTCACATATCTGTACGTACACGCGCAGGCGAGCACATGAACTTGGGATTGACCTCGTCTTTCTCCCAGTGGGCTCACCGCATCTCAAACCAATCGAGCCGGTCTGGAAGAGTCTCAAGTGGGAATCGTCGCCCCTGATCGGGGAGGGCGCGGCTGAATACCGCGCCCTCCTTGATGAGATTTTCATAGAGTTGACCGATCAGCTGAGTTTCGCAGGCTCCTAGATCGAAAATCATCTCAACGAATTCATTCAGAAGTTGCGTTAATCACTATTTAATACCGCGCTCTCCTCACCAAACTCTTTGAGAAGCTAACTTCCCAACTGAGTTTTGCAGCCTCTTGGATCGACGATCACCTTGGCTGCTATCTTCAACAGTTATGCTAGGCACTAGCGCGGCATCCGGGCTGTAGCGCCCATGACTCGACTGCTTTTGCACACGGACCAGTCAACAAAACGTGCTCGATGGCATGGAATCCTTGTCGGTCTCTTGCGCCCCATGTCTTGTTTCACGCTTTCATGTCGTCGCCGATTCGTCGAGGAAGGGACAGACTGAATTCAAAATCGCACACATAAATGACAGAACCAACTCTCACCAGAGTATTTGCACCTTACAGACCGGTACCTCAATTCACCCGACTACTGCTCAGTAATTGAACAGATTCTGCTGACTGAGGTCGTCTTCTGTCTCCGCAATTTGGAAGTACCGAATCTGGATGTTAATATAATTACTCTTCTACGGTCTTACGTTCTACAAGACAAGAGGACGTAGATAGATATGTTTAAAAGTTTGGTGGATGACTAAGGAGTGTAATGTCGGACGTTAGCATCACTGGCGTAGAAACATATCTGGTCGCGAATCCATGGAAGCCATGGGTGTTCGTCGAAGTCGAGACGGACGCCGGTGTCACCGGAGTCGCTGAAGCGACCACGCACGACAAACCGCGCACGGTTGCGGCAGCCATCGACGAGATGTCGACATTCTTCCTTGGTCGGGATCCGTTCGACACCGAATCCCTCTGGCTGGAAATGTACCGCGACGAGTGGTTCTCTAAGAACGTCATCAACACCACTGTCGCCTCCGCCATCGATATCGCGTGCTGGGACATCAAGGGGAAGATTCTCGACAAACCGGTCTACGACCTCCTCGGCGGGCCCGTTCACGGCACTGAACTACGGACGTACGCGAACGGGTGGTATCAGTGCACCGGCGGCACCCCCGAGGGCTTCGCCGAGGCTGCCGAACGGGTCATTGACGACGGCTACGACGCGATGAAGTTTGATCCCTTCGGGACCGCCTGGCAGTCCATGTCGCGCAAAAAGCAGAACAAGGCTGTTGATATCGTGGGCGCGGTCCGGGAGGCCGTCGGCCCCGACGTCGACCTCTTCATCGAGTGCCACGGCCGCTTCTCCGCCGGTCAGGCCGTCGAGATATCCCACGAACTCGCAGAGTTTGAGCCGACCTGGTTCGAGGAACCGTGTCCTCCGGACTCTATCAACAGCCTCGCGCGGGTGTCACGAAAGTCTCCCATCCCTGTTGCCACGGGTGAGCGACACATTACCAAACACGATTTTTACGAGCTGGTCACGCGCACCGATGTCGACGTCTTCCAGCCGGACCTGATGAACACAGGCGGTATCACCGAAGGAAAGAAGATTGCCGGTCTCGCGGAGGCCGACCACGTCGATATCGCCCCCCACAACCCCCAGGGCCCCGTCGCAGGCGCCATCTACGGGCACTTCTGTACGTCCATTCCGAACTTCCGCATTCAAGAGATGTTCCAGACGTACGACGTCGACTGGGTCGACAACATACTGAAGCACCCGCTTGTCGTTGAGGACGGTTGCATGCAGATTCCCGACGGCCCCGGCTACGGTATCGAGCTCGACCACGACGTTATCGCGGAACACGAGTATACCGAGAACAAAGTCCATACCATCGATCTCTGGGAGTCTGGCTGGGAGGACCGCGCACAGCAAAAGCGCTAACTCGGCCACCGAACCACTCGTGAGCTTCTGAAGTCACCGGTCTCGACTTACATCTTGAGGCAGCGTATGGGCCGTTCCTTGCTCTCCGGCATCATCGGTGTTACCTGCGAAGGTACCTCATACGCGCCTGACGCCATTATGAAGGGTTCCGATCGTCTCGAGGTCGATCGTGATATCGTCGCCAGGCTTGAGTGTGAATCCTTCCTCGGGGACGAGAGCCGTTCCGGTGAACAGCACCGCGAGCTCGGGCACCGCATTGTGTCGTGTGTAGTACGAAACCAGCTCGTTGCACGTCCGCGCCATCTCACCGGTCGTCGTGGACTCGGCGTACATCGTCTCGCCGTCACGGGTAATGTCAATATGCATTTCGAGGCTGTGCGGATCTCCGACGGTCGCCTTGGAGGTCACATTAGGGCCGAGTGAACAGCACCGCTCGTAGACCTTTGCCTGAGGGAGATATAGAGGATTGTCCCCCTCGATATCCCGGCTACTGACGTCGTTCCCGATTGTGTATCCGACCGACTCGCCTTGGTAGAGGACGATCCCGAGTTCGGGTTCGGGCACGTCCCATGTGGAGTCGGAGCGTATCCCGACATTTTCGTCTGGACCGACAGTGTGGTTCTCCGTCGCCTTAAAGAATATTTCCGGGCGCTCGCTCTCGTAGACGTTGAGGTACATCTCCGGCATGGTGCTTTCTGCCTCTCGTGCCTCCTCGCTGATCTCGTAGGTCACTCCCGCGGCCCACACCTCGTCAGGAATGATGGGACGAAGCGGCGTTTTGAGGACGGACTGATCGAGTTTTGATGCGTCGTCAAGAAGCCCGGCGGCGATGTCATCGATGTCGGTGTCTGTGACCGAGGCGACGCTCGCGAGGTCTCTGAACCGTTCGATGTTGTTGTGCGCGCTGGTGAGGTCATAAACCGTGCTGTCGGTTTCCACGACCAGACGTGGCCCATTCTTCACGTGGATAGCGTAGTACCGCATCACCCCAACATTAAAATAAAGAGAGTTAATTCTATCGCTGGCGCGCTCGAACCACTGAAATGGGAGAGTAACCATGTCGGAGCCTCGCAGTCTGCGAGGCGGGTGTACTGTCTGCTGGGCGAGACGGTCTCGTTCTCGATATCCTCAAGTTTCGCGTCGAACTGGATTGCCTCACCTTGCGACCGCAAGTGGTACCGCCAGACCAGTAGACCAGTTCGCTGAGGACGACGCCGACGAACACTTGTCGAGCGACGCCATACTCCACTGCTGCTGTTGGCCAGTGAGAACCCACCGCTCCGCTCGAACTCCCGGCGCCGCTCTCGGACAGGAATCTCCGCCGTGACCTCGTTAAACACAACTTTACGCGCACTATCTACGCATGCCTCGATACCGATTCATAGAGGGATATAGAAAGGGTACATCTGACGTGTACAGGTAATACGCGCCGACGAGAGGTGTCAATGTCGATCGCATCTGTCTTTGGGGGCCGTATCGACAGGCTCACACACAGTACTAGGAAAAGGAATAAGTATCCGGGTATAATTTATAGTCTGGTGGTAATGAAACCAGCGCTAATTCTTCCACCCGAACGCGATGAACGGTGGGACCTTGCCAGACAGATCGGAGTCGAACAGGCCGTAGTCAACACGATGAACATCGGTGACGGACACCGCTATCAGGGGTATGACGAATTGCTCCGTCTCTCCAACCGTTTCGAGAATGCCGGTTTCAACCTGGCCGTTATCGAGGAGTCGTTTCCCCTTTCGAATACTACTATCCTTGGGAAGGACGGCCGTGACGAGGAGATTGAGGCGTTTTGCGAATTCCTTTGCAACGCCGGGCGCGTCGGGATTGACACCGTCTGTTACGACTGGATGGCTACGCGGTGGGCAAGGACTGATACTAGCGTTCCGACGCGGGGGGGTTCACTTACTACCGCCTACGACCACAAACAGATGCAGCGAGGACCAGACCATCCAGATGCTCCTGTGACTGCCGACCACCTATGGTCGACCCTAGAGTACTTTCTCAAGCGCACAGTTCCGGTAGCCGAGGAAGCGAATATCGACCTGGCGTTGCATCCTAACGACCCCCCGATTTCGCCGGTCCGCGGCGTCGAACGTATCATCACCTCCCCAGAGGCCTACGACCGGGTCCTCGAAATCGTTCCCTCTGATCGCAACGGGATTGCGTACTGTCAAGGTAACTTCTCGGCAATGGAGATTGATATTCCCAAGACGATTCGCCACTTCGGCGATGACATCAACTACGTCCACTTTCGAGATGTCGTCGGTAGCGCAGATGGCTTCGAGGAGACCTGGCACGACCAGGGCCCGACTGACATGGGTACCACCATCGAAGCGTACGCCGATGTCGACTACGATGGTCCAGCCCGTCCAGACCACGTCCCGACGATGGTTGGCGAGGGCAACGATTCTCCCGGATACGAAACCAAAGGCCGACTGTTCGCCATCGGCTACATGAAAGGCCTCATAGATTCGTAGCGTCTACCCGTCTTATTGAACTCGCAATAGACAAATCGACACAAATCGGTCGAACTCTTTTTTGCGCACAAGTGCAGGGAATCTCTCCTGGCAGGGAAACAGATGTGACGCGTCGATTCTATGTCGAAGCGGATCGTTGAAATAATTGATTCACGGCAAGTCGTATCGACACTTCTCACGTAAGTCAAACTTCGAAGACAGTCGTCCGTCGTGGCGGCGAGCTAGAATTTTTATTCCCCGCATAGAAGGTAACCCATGATACGAGACAGAGTCCAGGTTGGAGGATAGCGACGCACACACGCTCGCCCTTAGTGTATCGTGGACGCGATCCACGCGGCAGTTCCCGAGACAGCGGGACCCTCAAGACACTGGGGACTGCGTACAACCAGACCGAGTATGACGAGATTTTTATCGGTGGCGGGAGTCAGACGGCCCACGGAATAATGAAATCGCTGGAATCACTTCGCGGCGACCGAATTTCCGACGGGTTGTTAGCGAGACGCCAGTCGAGACGAGCTTCGTTGAGGTGGTCACCGACCACCACCTCAACGTCGGCTTGGCTGGGGCCGACGACGTGACGCCGTTCCCAACAACCTTGCGTTCGAGTCGGTCCGGAACGTACTCATCGGCGACAACGGCACCGCGCTCGACACCGCGCAGTCGGTTGCCGCGGACGCAGTTACGAAGTTCCTCTTTTCTCTTCACCCTGCGCGAGGAGGTCCGCGAGGTGGCCAAGACCCTCGTCGCGGTCGGCAAGGAGATAGCCGCGACTAGCCAATCCGTCGAACCACCTGCCGTCGTCCTCGGCGAGAAGGAGGGCACGGTGATGGTTAGGGGCGCGGGCGAGAGTTGCAGTCCGAACCAGGAGCTCGTCCTCCCCGGTGCGCTCGAATTCGACGGGCCTGGGGCCTTGGCCGCGGTCAACAACGAGGACGGCAGTTCAAAACCGCCGGCGCTATCGGCGATAGAACGGCTACCGTCGACCGCGCGAGCGCCCGTGATCACCTCGCTGAGCGCGATCTAATTCGGTGATTTGTCAAATTCGGGCTGTAAATCGGCTTTCTGCACCTAATCGTGGATGAATTTCGACTGCGTTGGCTCTGTTGAAATCCTATTCTTCAGACAGATTCTCACCTGAAACAGTCGGTCGCTGAAGAGTGTTTATTGAATCCGGTTACGTGTCCTGTTCATCTCAAACCTCGTTGAAACCCCGTCCGATCAAGTACCCAACTACTGTAATCACGCCAGAGATGATTGCTCCGCTTCCAACTGGGAATATGAAAGCGCCCGGCCCGCCATGATCGGGATGAACAGATTGAGTGTGAAATCAAAACATGGGCCGAATACGAGTATCCAATTCCCAACGAGATCTGCGCCCTGAAACGCCCGGAAGACAACAGTGGCGGTGATAAGGAGCGCACCTACCCAGACTATAGCTGATTGTACTGAAGTCGAGGGCTCCAAGTCCCAGACCCGCAACCCAGTCAACGTCCCAAGAACAAAGAGAAAGGCAGCTGTGGCCGCTAAAATCTCACTTATTCGCTTGTTCAAAAGCATATACATTCAAATTGTCCTACATTACGTCTGTGCCTTGTGGGTCAACCTGAGATGGTCTAAGCGATCTGTGAGTCTCCTGTATTGACCGCTCAGAGTGATCGGTCTACATTGTGAATGAGACAGGCGATGGTGAGTTCACGGAACTGCTTCCACCACCGCCGTGACCGGACAAACGCACCATGCTTTCGCTTGAGTGTTGAGTTTACAGTCTCGGATTGACTCCGTTGTCCGTAGAGATCAGCGTCTAAGCGTGCGTTCCATGCCTTGTGGAGTGGTGTGAACTCACGATGCTTAATCAGTGGCCGGACCTAGTGTTGCCGGGCGAGCCGTCTGATTTTCTGATCGTCGTAGCCTTTGTTTCCGAGGAGAATATCGATACACTCGGGGTTGCGCTTGATCAACGACGGAGCGATCTGGCTATCGTGTTTTCGAGTCGTCGTCACGTGTAGATCGAGAATTGCGTTCACTTTCGCATCGACCAGCAACGTCACCTTGAGCTGCTGAATCGTGAGTTCAGCACGTTTCGTGTAGTGTTTCAAAGCGTGACTACGGTCGAACCCCGACGCATCAACACCAACAACTCCGCTTGTCGGAAGTGACGTCGCTGAGAGAGTCAAAATGATACGCCACACAGCCATATCAAGCCGGTTGAACGCCTTACACAGCGTTGAAGCAGTAGGAAGCCCGGTTAGCCCGAGAACACGACGGATGCGTGGCATCTCGATCAGTTCGTCAAGTAGGCCACGATAGGTCGTGTTCTTCCGCACTTTGAGACAGGGCAGAACAACGTGCTGCGGGAGTGTATAGCGGTGTTTGGAGAACTTCGAGGAGTATCGAGAAACTGCTCGGCGCGCCAGATGGATCGCCTTCTCAGTAAACCGGAGAATCTGCGACTTCGGGAAGCGCTTCATCTCGTCGGATTATACGGTGAAAATGTAACTCTCCGAGGATTTCAACAGAGCTACTGCGTTGGATATCAAGTGCATCGAGTAATTCGACGGTATTCGACAGTGACATCCCCGCCAACTGCAATCGAACACCGAGATTCATCGTACGCTCGGGTGTCCGCTGTCGATCGATAAAATTCAACGCAATCCAGTCTGCACATCCGGTGAGGCGAGTGATTTCTGCCATAGACCAGCAAAAAATCATCCCGCCTCACTCTTTATCGTTAACTGAATACGATTATACGACCGGTAAAATGAGAGTAATGTTTTAATCACGCCGCATAGAGAGGTAACCCATGGCGCAGCCAACTCTCAAGGAACAATTGGAGAAGGGAAACACAACCGTCGGAACCTTCCAGAGCATTCCTGCGGCCGCCATCGCGGAGATGACCGGCCTCGCTGGAATGGACTTTACGATCCTCGATCAGGAGCACGGACCGCTCACCGCCGAGTCCTCGCTGCCCCTCTGTGCGGCGGCCGAGCGGGGCGGCGCCAGCCCTATCGTCCGAGTCCGAGAAAACTCACCGTCGGAGATCCAGCGTGCACTCGATGTCGGCGCGGCGGGCGTCGAGATTCCACAAATAGAGACACGTGAAGACGCGGAGGCCGCTGTCGCAGCGGCGCGCTTCGACCCCCTCGGCGAGCGCGGGCTCTCGCCATGTGTCCGTGCGGGCGGGTATGACGGGAGCGACAACTACACCACTGAACAGAACGAGGAGACGCTCATCGCGATCCACGTCGAAGGACAGGGCGGCCTCAATAACCTCGACGGCATCCTCGACGTCGAGGGGATCGACGTGGTATTCCTCGGGCCGTACGACCTCTCGCAGTCGCTTGGTATCCCCGGACAGGTGACAGGCGAGCGCGTTGAGGAGACGATGGAGGAAGTGTGCAGTCGCGCCCGTAACGCCGGGAAAATCGTCGGTACTTACGCGGATACACCTGAATTGGCCAACCGCTGGATTGATGTCGGCGTGCAGTACGTCGCGATCTCCGTCGACGCCACGCTGCTCAAGGGCCGATTCGCCGAAGTCGCGGATGCCGTGGACACGTCGTAGACGTAGGAGACCTACCAATCTGTCCATTCAAGCCAGGTCTCGTCGTGTCTGAGACATGGCCGAACGTCCGTTCGGCTACCCGATGGCCCTGTTTGAGGGACAAAGGACGTTTGTTCCATCCTCCGAAGCATCTCCGTAGCGCTTCTCACGGTCGCCGTTCGCTTTTGTCGCCGAACCGGCCGTCATCGGACCATTCTCAGCGCTCCGGCGCGACAGTTTCGATGGGATGTGTCACGCTGCGGGCGAAGAGGTCACTCATGTGCTTGGTGCAGGAGGTGCCGCTGGCAACGAGGTTTCGATTGCGCTCGTCGGCGAACTGGTCTTGTAAGTCGCCGCCGATATCTACCGAGAGATCGCAGTACTCGCTCTTGTAGCCGAAACTTCCGGCCATGCCACAACACTCCACATCGGATGTCACGTAGTCGAAGCAAGGTCGTCGAAGACGGCCTTAGTGTATACCTCAACGCCCAGGGTCCGCTGCTGGCAGTGACTGTGGTAGGCTATCGGTTCGTCACAGTCTGCGAGCACGTGGGCGTCGTCGGTGACTTCGACGACTCCACGCTCGAGCACGCAAACCCGCTCCTCGCCGAGTTGGTCGACCACGTTGTCGCGGCCGGCGGAAGCGCCGTCGTCACCGGCAACGCATTGACGTCGACGCCCGTGAGGCAAGCACCGACGACCCCAAGCAGATGCTCCTTAGCGTGGCGGGCGGGAAGAGGACCTGCGCCGAGCGCCACGGCCTCACCAGTTTCGCGATTACTCGGGTCGGCCCCTCGATGTAGGACGACGACACGAGTAGAATTATAAATTATCGCCCAAAACGGTTGCTCTATGTCAACTCATGACGTTCAGCCCGCGAAGCACCCCACCGACGCACTTGTCGTCGCGGATGACCTGACGGGCGCGACGGATACCGGCCACTCTTTCGCCGCACGCGGCTATCGGACAATCGTTCGCCTCACTCCCGATTTTGACGCTTCCGAGGCCGTCGTCTCGGTCGTCGATACGGATTCGCGGTACTCCGAGGCTGCCGAGGCCGCCAATCGCGTTACCGCCGTCGTCGAGCGCTCCACCGCCGACGCCGTCTACAAGAAGGTTGACTCGACGCTCCGCGGGAACGTTCGGACCGAAACCGTCGCCGCGGCGAAAGCGATGGATGCCGGCGCGGCCGCCGTCGCCCCGGCGTTCCCCTCAAACGGTCGGGTCACAGCCGCCGGTTACCACCTCGTGGGCGGTGAGCTCGTTACCGACACCGAGGCCGGCAACGACCCGGACAAACCCGTCCCGACATCCTCGCTCCCGGTGCTCCTCGACGGGAAGGTGGGAACCGTCGTGCATGCCGACGCGAAACGCGTCGCGGGCGGCGCCGTGACGGCCGGCAAGGCGCTTATTGGCGAGGGTGACCCCCGTCTCGTCGCGTTCGATGCGGTCCACGACCGACATCTCGAGGCAGTCGCGGACGCCACAGCGGCTCACGGCGGCGACGTGCTGCTCGTGGGAAGCGCCGGCCTCGCGGAACATGTCCGCCTCGACGCCCCGACCGTCGAGCGCGCTCCGGCGGCCGAGGAGCCGTCTGGGACAGCATTTGGCGTCGTCGGAAGTATCAACCCACAGACACTTGCACAACTCGACGTCCTTCCCGTACGGAGGGTCGTCGAACTCGACCCGGAGATGGCGGTGACGGACCCGACAGCGGCTGGTGAGGCGGCTGGCGAGGCCTGCGTCGAACGCCTCGATTCAGAGCAGTCCGTTGTCCTCGCGTCTGCGCGCAACGAAGCAGATGTTGAGGCAAGTCTGGATGCCGCAGAGCGGGCCGGTTTCACGGAGCGCGACGCTCGCGAGCGCGTGACTGAGGCCCTAGGCGTCGCCGCGGAGGCTGTCTGGACGGCTGTCTCACCCGGCGGCTTCTTCATCACCGGCGGGACCGTCGCGAAGGGGGTCCTTGATCGCCTCGGCGTCGGCGGCATTGAACTCCGCGGCGAGGAGGTCGCGGTCGGTGTCCCGGTCGGCGTCGTCCGAGGCGGTCCGGCGGAGGGCACACCTGTGGTGACGAAGGCGGGAGCCTTCGGAACCGACTCCACTGTTGACGACGCACTCGAACACCTCCGCTGTCTCGAGGGAAAGCGATAAGTGCAGCTCCCCACAGTGTTCAGTATGTTTGCGAATCACCGTCATCCGCTTCGCGTGCTCACCGACGCCATTTCGGAGGGTGAGCTGTGAGCCACGCACGCCTTGCCATCACGATGGGAGATCCCGCCGGCATCGGCGCCGAAATCTGTCTAAAGGCCGCGAACGACCTCACCGACGACACCGACGTGCTCATCGTCGGCGACGCCGGCGCCATGCGGAAGGCTGCCGCCGTGGTCGGCGGCGAGGTCAACGCTGTCGACGACCCTGCAAACGCCCGTCACGAGCCCGGCATTCTCGACGTTCTCGACCTGGACAATGTGGATCTGGAGACACACGAGTGGGGCGAGCTCCGCGAGGCGTTCGGCGAGGCGAGTCTAGCCTACGTCGAGACCGCAATCGACCTCGCCGTCGAGGGCACCGTCGACGGCATCGTCACCGCGCCGATAAACAAGCGGGCGACTCGAATGGCCGGTAGCGAACACGCCGGACATACCGGTCTGCTGGCCGCACGTACGGACACTGAAGACTACTCGATGATGCTCATCGAGGACGACCTCCGGGTCACCCACGTCAGTACCCACGTCCCGCTTCGCGAGGCCTGTGACCTCGTCACTGAGGAGAACGTCCACACGACGATACAGCTCACTGAGGATGGACTCCGTGACTTGGGTGTCGAGGACCCGCATATCGCGGTGGCAGGGCTGAATCCCCACGCCAGCGATGGAGGGCTCCTCGGCGGGGAGGACAACGTGGAAATCGCTCCTGCGGTCGAATTCTCGCGCGAGGACGGGCTCAACGTTTCCGGCCCCGAGTCGCCGGACACGGTGTACGTCGACGCGGCCCGCGGCGCCTACGACTGCGTGGTGTCAATGTACCACGACCAGGGCCATATCCCGATCAAGTTGCTCGGCTTCGACGACGGCGAAGTAAGTGGCGTCAACATGACTGTCGGACTGCCTATCATTCGGACGAGCGTTGACCACGGCACGGCGTTCGACATCGCTGGCGAGGGGATCGCTTCTGCCCGTAGCTTGGTTGACGCGGTTGACGTAGCCGTGACTGCGGCCCGGAACCGCGGACTCACGGCTGACTGATCGGAATTCCTCGCTGTTTCGGGTCGCAGTTTCTTGCTTCGGGTCACGAATGCTTTTGTATCCCTTCTCGTTGAATATCTCGGACTGGGTGAGGTCGCTGAATCGGGCCGTGACCGTCGTTAATTAACATCTCAGTGAGGAGGATTTATCTCACACCCTCCCTTTCAGGTTTCTATGTCTGATCGATCCGAGACGCCCGTCTCGCCCGTACTGGAAGAAACGGTGTTTGAAGCGTGCGGCAAGACGCCCTTCCCGGAGATGGGCGTCGTCGAGCAGGTGTGGGAGACAGGCCCCGTCCCCGGCGATGAGGTTGATGCCGCCGCCGATGCGCCCGCCGACCTCGATTTCGAGGCTGTTCCGAAAGAAGGTCAGATCGCCGTCGGCGCCGGAAGTCGCGGCATCAACAACCTCCCACGAATCGTTTCGGGGGTTATCTTGGGGCTCCAAGGGTGGGGGCACGAACCGTTCGTCTTCCTCGCGATGGGGAGCCACGGCGGAGCGACCGCAGAGGGCCAACAGGGAAAGCTCGACGCCTTGGGCGTCAACGAGGAGACGATCGGCTGTGAGATCAGCGCCACGATGGACACCGTGGAGGTAGGTCGTACGCCCGACCGCGACATCCCGGTTGTCGCTGACGCCAACGCGGCCGCCGCTGACGGCATCCTCCCGATGAACCGGATCAAAGCCCACACAGACTTCTCGGGCGACGTGGAAAGCGGACTCTCGAAGATGCTGGTCATCGGGCGGATGGGCTTTCCTTCTGGGAGCCTGAACTGGAGACGCCCGACATCAAGCGTATCTTCGTCCACTCGATCACCGCTCCGTCCTTCGGAAACGGCATCGGGATGGGGTCAGCCGACTTCGCACACGCGGACTTCCTCGAGAGCCTCGACCTGACGAAGGCGCTTATCAACGGAGTCACGGCGAGCACTCCTCGCGGCGTCCGGATCCCTCCGGTGGTCGAAACCGACTGCGCTGGACTCACCGCCTCGCTCGCTACCATCGGTATCATCGACACGGAGACGGCCTGGGTGATCCGTACCACCGACACGATGCGCCTGATCCGCTTCTACGCGTCCTCGGCGCTCGTTGAGGAGGCTCGCGAGCGCGACGACTTACGCGTCGTCTCCGAACCCAAGCCAATCACCTTCGCTGATGGCGACTTCGCCGACCCCCCGGTGCCGAAGGATCACTAAAGTTGAAAGAAATTTCTACACCGAGTGAATTTTTGATCTCGCTGTATCTCGGCTGATGGCGCCTGAAACGCCAATTGGTATTGTATGTCAATGTTCGTTAGGAATGCTTATATACCGTTAGTGATATTGTAACTCACGTATGTCACAAGATGACATTCTGGATTACACGAATAGAAGGCGGTTGATGAAGGCCCTCGCAGCCGCGGGCGCTGCGGGGATCGCCGGTTGTAGTGGTTCTGATGATAGCGACGGTGGCGGCGGTGGCGGTGGCGGTGGTGGCGGTGATGACGGTTCGAACGGCTCCAGCGGTTCTAGCGATTTCATGTCGCATGCCCAGAGCATCGGCTTCACCGAGAACTGGAAGGAACGCCGTCTCACCACACTAGACGAGTGGACCCTCGAACAGCGCCAGGCTATCCCCGCCGAGGGGAACCGCGCTGACTCTTCCGCGTGGGCGGAGTCTGAGTCCGTCCAGTCTGCTCCTTGGCAGCCTCCTGAGGGATGGGAGGACACCCCCGCGGGCGACATTGAGGAGATTCAGCTCCTCAATTTCGGTTCTTTGGAGTTCGACCCTGCGACCGTCGCAGCTCACGGGATGTTTGAGGACCGCACGGGCATCACAATCAATTCTCTCGAGATCACGGTAGATCAGGCTATTCCGAAGGAGACGGCATTCCTGCAGGCCGGGCAGGGCGAACCCGAAGGCTTCCAGGTCGTCGTGACAGATTCCCTCTCGTCGTTCTCCACGGCAGGTCACCTCCAGTCGGTCGACCCGATGTTCAGCGAGGAGATGTGGGACCCGATCCAGCCGGTCGGACAGCAGACCCTGAACTATCAGGGTAGCCTCATGGGTGGTCCCGCCTACCTCGAGGGCGATTTGGTCCACGTCAACCGAGGCATGCTCAAGGAGCAGGGTATCGATCAGAGCGTCATCGACAGCATCGTCAACGGTGAATGGTCCTGGGATGACCTCGAAACCTGCATGCAGGCCTTCGAGGGCACGGGCGCCTACGCCTGGGCCTACCGCGGCGCCTCCCGGACGTACACGATGCGGGATTTCAACAAGCACTTCTACCAAGCAGGTGGAAGCTTCGTCAACGACGACGACACTGTCACTGTCAACACGGAAGCTGGCTACTACGCCCTCGGCAAGATGGTCGAATGGCTCGATAATGGCTGGGTTCCGGAATCCGTGACCACCTACGGTCAGGGTGACCTCGCCGACGGCTTCCTCAGCGGCCAGTTCGCGATGGTGCCGGTGTACGGCGACCTGACCCCGCAGGCCGAGGCTCAACTCGATGACTACACCCCGACTCTTACCCCGCAAGCCGGTTCGGACGCGCCAAATCCCACCCGTGCGGGTATTGCGTCACCCAACGCTGTCGGTATCAACAACAACGCTCCTGTCGGCGCGAAGCTCGCGCTGATGCTTTACATGGACTGCCGCATCTCTCAGCCCGCCTCGTGGTGGGAGTTCGTTGTCGAAGGCAACCAGTCCTGGAACACCCGAGTCTACGAAGAGGCGAGCGAAACGGGTGCCGCCCTCTACCCCGATATCCGCGGCCGGCAGGCTGAGCTCAACCGCGCGGAAATTTTCCCACAAGAACGGTCCATCAAGCAGAACATCAGCCAGGAGTGCCAGCAGGCGATCTCGGGTTCGAAGAGCCCCGAGCAGGCGCTAGACGACGCGCAGTCCTACATTGACACCGTTCTCGGTCAGTAGGGCTTTCACTTTATACCATATTATGTCGACAGAATCTGAGACTTCGTTCACTGAACCCGACACGCCGTTCGAGGAGTTCCAACATCAGGTCTCGAAGATCGCCAACGAGCACATTCTGCTGGTGTTGCTCGGTCCAGCGATTCTGGCCATCGGAGCCATCTTCGTGTACCCGGTTTTTTACCTCTTCCGGCAATCAATGTTCCTGACTCTTCCGGGTGGGATAAGTCGGTTCGTTGGGATTCAGCACTACGTTGATATGTTCCAGAATGCTACATTCTGGGACTATTTCCTCAACACCCTGCTCTATTCCTTTGGATCGCTCGTCATCAGCCTCGGCGGCGGGCTCATCGTCGCATTGGCAATAAACCACGTATCCCGGAGCAGGCTCAAGGACACCTACTCGACGCTCATGATGTTCTCGTGGGCGATCCCACTCGCGGTTGTGGCGCTTATCTGGAAGTGGATGCTCACCGGCAACGAGCTGGGACTGTTCAACATGGTTCTGCTGGACCTCGGACTGATCTCCGAACCCATTGCGTGGCTGGCGTCCTCATCGGCCGCTATAGTTGCGGTCATCGTGACCGACGCGTGGGCTCGCCTCCCGTTCGCGATGCTCGTCCTGCTCGCAGGACTGCAGTCCATACCGAACCACATGTACGACGCGGCACGAGTTGACGGAGCGACAACCTTCCAAACGTTCCGTGCCATCACGGTCCAGTATCTACGCCCGTACATCGCCATCGTCGCACTCATCAACTGGATGTTCGCGTTCCGCGCGTTCGCTGTCATTTTCCCCATGACCAAGGGCGGACCCGGAACCTCGTCGACGGTGTTCAGCATTCACATCTACCGTGAGGGGATGATCAACTTCCGCTACGGCTACGCCTCTGCGGTGGCGGTATTCATTATCCTTATCACTTTGATCGTCGCGACGGTCTACGTAACGAAGGTGATGGGAGGTGTTCAAGACGAATGAGATCGGCAGACAACGGACACGAGCGGATCAGCTACGAGAAACGACAGGCGTTCTGGGACGTGCTGGAGAGCCCCAAGGTCATCCACCTCATCTTGGTGTTCTCGGTACTGCTGGTCCTCATTCCGATCTTCTGGGAGGTTCTCACTTCCCTGAAGACGAACGACGCTGTATACAGCCTCAACTACATTCCACGGGATCCGACACTCTCGTCATACTACCAGGTGCTCATCGGGGAGCGTTACTGGAAGGCTGTCTTCAACAGCCTCGTCATCTCGACGACGACGACGATTGCCGTGATCATCCTCTCGGTTCCGGCCGGATACGCCTTCAGTAGATATCGCTTCCGCGGTGATAACATCCTCTTCATCGGGGTGTTGTTCTCACGGCTGTTCCCCCCGATCGGCCTCATCGTTCCGTACTACCGGATCATGGCATGGCTGGGTCTGCTGAACTCCCTGCCCGGGATCATCACCGCCCAGATCTACCTCTGGTTGCCGCTAATGATCTACATCATGCGGAACTTCTTCATGTCCATCCCCTCAGACCTTGACGAGTCCGCGCGGGTGGACGGCTGTACGCGATTGCAGGCGTTCCGGAAGATCGCGCTGCCGCTCGCCGCGCCCGGCGTGGCCGCGTGTGCGATCCTCACGTTCCTGTACTCGTGGCGGGAGTTCCTCTTCTCGCTCATCGTGACCACCGACCTCAAGTCGATGCCCATCTCCGTCGCCGTCTACCAGTTCGTCGGCGATGTGAGCGTGCAGTGGGCGTCGCTGGCGGCCGCGAGCGTCGTCGCCATCCTTCCGACGATCCTCGTGGTGGTCTTCTTCCAGCGGTACATCGTGAGCGGCCTGACGGCAGGTGCACTGAAGGAATGAACAACACGACATACGACACAGACATGAGCGATTCAAAATTCATCTCGGCTAACGCTGACGGTCCTGCCGAGAGTACGGACGACGACTATAACGTACAGATACGAGACGTGACCAAGGTGTTCCAAGATCAAGACGGCAACGACATTGTCGCCGTTGACGACCTGAACATCGACATCCGTCGTGGGGAGTTCCTCGTGTTCGTCGGCCCCTCGGGCTGTGGGAAGACGACCTCACTTCGGATGGTTGCGGGACTCGAAACACCCACCGAGGGTCAGATCCGGATCGAGGATCAAGACGTAACGGGACTGGACCCCCGCGAGCGCGGTATCGCGATGGTGTTCCAGAACTACGCGCTCTACCCGCACATGACCGTCCGGGAGAACATGTCCTTCCCGCTTCGCATCCGGAGTTACCCCGATGACGAAATAAATGAGCGCGTCGAGCACGCGGCCGAGATCCTCGGAATCACGGAACTGCTTGACCGAAAGCCATCGCAACTCTCCGGCGGGCAACAGCAGCGCGTGGCGCTTGGCCGTGCCATCGTCCGTGAGCCCTCGGTATTCCTCATGGACGAGCCGCTCTCAAACCTCGACGCGAAGCTCCGAATCCAGATGCGTACGGAGCTCAACGAGATCCACCAGCGCGTCGGGAAGACGACGATATACGTCACCCACGACCAGGCTGAGGCGATGACACTCGGCGACCGCGTTGTCGTGCTCAACGATGGCCATCTCCAGCAGATCGGACCACCTCAGGAACTGTACGACAACCCTATCAACCGATTTGTCGCTGGCTTCATCGGGGAGCCGCCGATGAATTTCCTCCCCTCAACGGTGCACGAGGAGGGCGGGAACTACGTCGCCGATGGGGACTTCTTCGAGGTCACCCTTCCAGACCACATCGCCGGCGTTCTCGACGAGTGGAACGGTCCCCTCGACCAGTTGACATTCGGTATCCGGCCGGAGGATCTCAACAACGCCGAACTCCTCGATGACGAGGAGTACGCCGAGGATCGATCCATTCGGGCGACGGTGAAGATCGTTGAGCCAATGGGCTCTGACAGGTTCCTCACGATGGTCCCTGCAAACAGCGAGACTCCCGAGTTCACCGCACGGGTCTCCCCAGAGAGCGAAGTCGAGCCGGGTGATGAGATGACCCTCATCGCCAACCTCGACAAGATGCACCTCTTCGACGACCGATCTGGCGAAAATATCACCTACTAACGCCACGGCTTCTGCGCGCCGGCTTCTTTCCCATTTCGTTTTGCTACACCGTCACGTCGGCGCGCTCCGGCAGCGAACCCGGGAAAAACGGAACTGATAGCCTCGTCTACTGGGGTTCGGACATGTCACATGCCGGCTTCGCTGTCTCGTTCGTCTTGATCTGGTTCGGATGCCTTGGGAATGGTTCGCTCGAAGGCGTTATCGCTTCGAGCGAACCTCGATATGCCCTAAAAGAAGCCGTCTACAATCTTCTTTTGTGGGATTGAGACACAATTGTCGTGGCGTCGGTGACCTCATAACTGAGATCGACTACTTTTTTCCACTCAACCGCTATGTCTAATGTGCAAATCTGGCATGATATTTCGGTTCGTAGATCCACCCCATACTGTGCACTGAACGGGAGATCGGGTAGCTCCGGGATCGTAAGAATAATGTAGATATATTGTGAAAGTTGGAGTGTGACTAATACTAAGCAAAATTATGTGAACGGAAAGTGGATCTCTTCAGAGACCGTCGACACGTTCGATGTCAAGAACCCCGCAAACCCCAGCGAGACGACCGAAAGCTACCAGCAGTCCAGCGCGGACGACGCCGCCGAAGCCGTTGATGCGGCTGTCGCCGCTGCAGACGACTGGGCGGCCACACCCGGTCCGAAGCGTGGCCGTATCCTCCGTCAAGCCGGAACTATTCTCGCCGAGCACAAACCTGATCTCACGGAACTGCTCATCAAAGAGGAAGGGAAGGCTCGTCCGGAGGCCGCGGGCGAAGTCCAGCGCGCCATCGATATCTTCCATTACTTCGCGGGTAAAGCATCCGACCTCAGTGGTACGATAAAAGAGTCCAGCAGCCGCGACACAACCCTCTACACACGCAAAGAGCCGGTCGGCGTCGCGGCGCTGATCACGCCGTGGAACTACCCCATCGCCATCCCGGCGTGGAAGCTCGCCCCTGCGCTCGCCGCGGGCAACGCCGTGGTGCTCAATCCCGCGAGCGCCGCCCCCGGTCCCGTCTTCGCTATCGCCGAGGCTCTTGACGAGGCAGGGCTTCCTGATGGCGTACTCAACGTCGTGGCGGGACCCGGCAGCTCGGTAGGTAACGAGTTAATCACGAACGAGGGCACCGACGCAGTCTCTTTCACCGGTAGTGGTCAGGTCGGCGAGATGGTCTACGACCAGGCCACGGACGCCGGCAAGCGGGTCCAGACCGAGATGGGCGGGAAGAACCCAACGCTGGTTGCTGACTCGGCTGACCCCGCGGAAGCGGCTGAGATCGTCGCGACCGGTGGCTTCGGGACGACCGGCCAATCGTGTACGGCGTGTTCCCGCGCTGTCGTCCACGAGGACGTGTACGATGAGTTCGTCGATGAACTCGTCAACGCGGCCGAGTCGATCGACATCGGCCCGGGGCTTAACCACGAGATGGGGCCGCAGGTCAGTGCCGACGAACTGGAGTCGACGCTGGAATACATCGACATCGCCCGTAACGAGGGCGCGACGGTCGCAGCCGGCGGCGGAACGCCGACCGGCGATGTGGTCGAGACTGGTCACTTTGTCGAGCCGACCGTCCTAACCGACGTCGACAACGATGACACAATCGCCTGCGAAGAGGTGTTTGGACCCGTTGTTGCCGTCATCAAGGTCAGCGACTTCGACGAAGGGCTCCACGTCGCCAACGACGTGGAGTATGGGCTCTCGGCCAGCGTGGTCACCAATGATCACACTGAGGCCAACCGCTTTGCCAGAAAGATCGAAGCGGGTGTCGCGAAGGTGAACGACAAGACGACCGGTCTTGAACTACATGTACCGTTCGGTGGATTCAAGCGCTCCTCGTCGGAAACTTGGCGCGAACAGGGCGACGCGGGACTGGAATTTTACACAATCGAAAAGACCATCTACGACAACTACTGAATCAGTCCCGCCCATCTCGTAGGCATTGCCTTGCAAACAACCGGCCTTGCCTGTCCTACTGATAGCCGGTCCGACTTCTTTTCGGGAAATAGGAATCATATGAAAAAGATCGATTAGTGTGCCATAGAATGTGATTCATAATTATCGGTAATCCGGATCACAGCAGCGATATGCTCTGAGGGACCGCCGCGTGCATCACTGAGACAGACGCAGTATTGGCTATTACACGAACGAAGAATCTGAGACTAACGATCACTCAGCCGCTTTATATTGGGTGAGGAGGTGGTCAAGTATATTGCTATTTTTCGTGTGGAGAACAATTTTATTACGAGCGAAGTGCCATAAGTTGATAGCAGTTGGCAGGCGTACGACTGGAGTGTAGATAACCAGTGATGTTCTCGTTCTCAGCAGTGTCTGAGGGTACACGTTGTAAGTTCTGAAGAACAGAACAAAAAGCACGGAGGATCGGTGGTATAAATTACAACAGTACGATTGTAATTGTACTGCGAGAACAGACATGGAGCGCCCAATAACGGCATATTACGGGATGCAACCTGTTTGTTGTAGACACATGCCCCGAAAACTATGTTCTGTATACTAGAACGACGATCAGTAGTTGATGTTCAGTTCGACGACATTGGCCGCGCTAAGCACTCGTTCGGGAAAATGGCCGTGGAGATCGTCGTCGCTGATGCGACTGGCGGGTGCAGACACACTGATCGCGCCCAGAACATTATCTGAGGAGTCATTAATCGGAGCCGCGATACAGCGCAGCCCTTCGAGTCGCTCCCCGTCATCGATCGCGTAACCGCGGCTGCGAACTTCCTCTAACGCCTCGAACAGTTCTTCGCGAGATTCGACGCTGCGTGGGGTTTTTTGTTCTAAACCATGCCGCTCAATGATTTCCTCAACACGAGATTCAGGCAGGTATGCGAGGATAGCCTTCCCGAGCGCAGTTGTGTGAAGGTGGGTTCTGGCTCCAGCGTAGGTATCGAGGTCGACAGCCTTCTCGCCCTTCGATCGCATCAGGTACACGCCCATCCCCTGCTCCTCGACGAGGAGGTTCGCGAGCTCACCCGTTTTGTTCGCAAGCGACTCTACCTCCGGTTCGGCCATCTGATAGAACTCCATCGACTTCCGCGTAAAGCCGCCAACCTCAAGAAACTTCAGTCCAATCTGGTACTTGTCGCCGTTCTTCAGCACATACCCGTGCTTCCGGAGTGTCGTGAGATGGTTGTGGACTGCGCTCTTCCCCATCTCCACGTTGTTGGCCAGCTCCGTCACTCCGCATGGTTCGCGGTACATCAACTCCTCGATCAGAATAAAAGTCTTGTCTGTCGTTCGCACCGGATGTTTGACATCCATACTGATTAATTAGGACAGACAGTGATAATAAATGTTCTGGATGGTAGAACAAAAATTGAGATACCACGTGCCCGCATCATTTTATACGATTGGAAGGAGCCACGACCATGCGGTGAGAGTGCTTGACGCGCGCAGCACCGCGCCGCGTGGCATCCGGCCCGTACCGCGCATGAATCCACTTCTTCCGGATACGTATCATCTAACACGACGTACTTATGACACTAGCGGTCAGTATCTTGTGTCTCATATCCTCGTTTACGCTCTTAGAACATAGCAACATTCTACCGAGTTAACACAGCAAAACTGTTAAGACCCCGTCTGATGAAATTTTATGTAATGAAAAAAGTACCTACAGTAACACTTTCTGGCGGCGACGAACTTCCGATGATTGGCGTCGGTACGTGGAATATCGTTGATGACACTGTCCGTGACTCGGTTCGAGCAGGGCTTGACAGTGGGTATACGCACATCGACACGGCTGAAGGGTATCTAAACGAGAATGAGATCGGTGACGTTATATCCGACTACAACCGTAGTGATCTGTTTCTTACATCGAAGGTGTTACCCAAGCATCTCAACTACGAGTCGGTGATTGCCTCCTGTGAAGCCTCGTTAGAGCGACTAGGAACTGACTACCTAGATCTGTATCTGATACATTGGCCAAATCCAGCAATTTCGCTACGCGAGACCATGACTGCGATGGCTGCACTTCGCGATCGAGGACTGATCCGTAACGTGGGTGTTTCAAATTTCACTGCCTATCAATTGAGTTGTGCACATCACATCTCTGATATTCCCATCGCGGTTAACCAGATTGAGTTCCATCCTTGGAATCAGCGGCCAGAGTTGATTGAGTACTGTCGCAAGAGTAATACCGTTGTAGAGGCCGCTGCGCCGCTAGGTCGGGGGAATGTGTTTGAGGACGATACCGTCTGTGAACTAGCCGAAAAGTATGACAGATCTCCCGTTCAAGTCGTCCTGAAATGGGAGGTTGAACGTGGATTCGTTACACTGCCGAAATCATCCTCACCGGAGCATGTTCGTACGAATATCGAACTGTTCGATTGGGAAATGTCCGAAGAAGACCTTTGTCGGCTTGACGAGGCCGACCGCGGCGACCCCGTTTATGACGACGGCCCACGAGACTGGACACGCGACATGTACGGAATCTCAGAGTGACTGAGGTTGACGAGCGAAACTTCGTGGAGGCCTGGCACGACGAGGGGCCGACTGACATGAAGGTGGCAATCGAGGCGTATCGGTAGGTCAACTTCGATGGCCCGCTACACTGACATGGGTCGACTGTTCGGAATCGACTACATCAAGAGCCTGCTGGAGTAGTTTGGACACATTTCACTTTTCCGTTTCGCTGCTGTCTTCAGAATGACGCTGTCCACCTTCTGCGGATTCACGTATGGAAACGTTGCTAGCTAGGACAAACACGGCTAACAACAAAATGATTACGCCATCTGGGGATTTACCCTTTCCACAGCAGGTAGACGATCGAAGCGTGTGTGCGGTACGGTCGCGGTCTAGCGATAGCAGATGCTAAAGAAAGGCCCCGACCAACCGCTGAGGGCCGCCGGTTTGGCGGCCCTCAGCTTCCTCGTCTGTCTGCCCGGCCAGTAGTTATCATCATTTGGAGAGGCGATCTTGTGACTTGGGACGCCAGCACGTGAAGCAGAGATTCACGTATTCGGGCTTTCCCGGATGCCGCGCCCCGCGGCATCCGGGCTGTAGCGTCCATGACTCGACTTCTTTCGCGGATGAACCAGTCAACGGAAAGTGCTCAATGGCACCGAATCCTTATCGATCTCTTGCGCCCCATATCCTGGTTCACATTCTCTAGGGATAGCAGCGTTTCCATCGAGTCAACAGAGCATCATTGTCTGTAACTACTCTCCGCTGACCGGTAGATTCCTTACCGGGAAGTACGAGCGCATCACTCCGCTGATCTCGGGGCTACCGAAGCACCTGACGGGATGTGCGGACATGGACGACTTCTTAAGCGCCTACTATCTCTCCGAGCGTGGCTGGCAGGTCATTGGCGCTATCCGAGACGTTGCCGACGAAGTGGACACGACACCAGCAAAGGTGTCACTTCGCTGGTTGATGTGATACAAGTTTACCTGCGTCCTCATAGGTATGGCTCATTCTCCTAAACAACTCGAAGGGAACTTCACGGCTATCGGGTCGACCTCTTCTATGGGCAGTGGGCCCGTATTATGAGCGCCCGATACGACGAGGATGGCAAACTCTGGGATCAATAAACGGTCGTACACAATTGATTCGCTACTTGAATTGTGGACGTACGTAACCGGGCACGGCAACTCAATAAGTGCGCCTTGTGCCGTACTGCCGTAGACGGCTTTACTGACCGGTGAGCGCGTCCCACCGGAGATGACCACACGGTCGGAGTCGGTCTCGCCTACGATTCTCAGATGCCGTTGCTGATGTTTCCAATGACACCGCAAACTTCGTAGTCGATGTTGTGGTCATCGCAGGTGCCCTCGAGATGCCGTACGGACTGGTAACGTTCGAGAACCGCGTCGACGTCCTTGATCGTCGCATTCTGGTAGTTCAATTCGGCGGCTATCTCGTCGAACTGTTCAGATGTGAAGTTATGTGTCAGAGCTACCGTGGCGTCGGTCGGTATTGTGACCGGCAACACAGTTTCTGCGAGGCGGTCGAGTCGATCGTCATCGCTAGGGCTGATGGCAAGCACAAAGGTATAATTGACATAACTACAAAATATTTCAGCTACATATATAAAAATGCTATCAGTTAGCAACCGGATGTGTTCATTCCTCGTCGGGGTCGAATCGCCAGATACTTTCATAAACAGGATACCTTGCTCGGGGGGCAGCGTCGGCGTCAACACCTGACTACTTGAAATGGCTCGTCTATCGTTTCCACTCGCTGACTTCTTCGTCACCGGCGACAGTACCGAGGTACACCTTGAGGTCCGCACACATATCATACAGACGGCGATCTTGTCGTGGAGGTGGAATTTGAACCTCTCAACTCCGCCGCGAGCCATTGCGTCAATTACTCCTCGAAGAACGTTGTCGTGAGCCTTGGCATACTCGTCTCACTTCTCGGGTTCGCTACGTTGGACGGATACTGCTCGCTCGGTATCGAGCATTGGTAGACCGGTTCTGGGCGGGCGAATGAGTGTTACGTCACCTCGCCTCACATAGACGGCGTCACAATCTCGGGATACAGGGGATATTAGTACTGACGCAACGAAGAGTTATGTATGGTTTCGCCTGCACTCATCCTCCCACCGGAGCCTGACGAACGCTGGCAGTTGGCCAGACAGATGGGCGTCGAGAAAGCCGTCATCCATCCGCTCGAGATCGGGGACGGTCGTACCCACTGGAGCTACGACGATCTGCAAGGACTGTCGAACTGGCTCACCGATGCCGGCCTCAAGTTCTCCGTGCTTGAAGGTGCCGTCCCGATCTCTGACCGCATCCGCGTCGGTGCTGAAGGCCGCGACGAAGATATCAACATCTTCAAACAGTTTCTTCAAAATTGCGGTGAGATCGGGATTCCGGTCGTTTGTTACGATTGGATGGCCGGCGTACGCTGGGCGCGGACGGCAGCTCACATCAAGTCTCGCGGTGGCTCCTATGTCACCGAGTTCGACATAGAGAATAGCCGTGGTGGCCCACCGTCGTTTCCGGATCTGACCCAAGATGACGTTTGGGAAGCGCTGGAATACTTCCTGCAAGAGGTGACACCCGTCGCTGAGGCGGCCGGCGTCAAACTGGGCCTGCACCCCGACGACCCACCCCGAGAATCGCTTCGCGAGACTCCTCGAATCGTCAATAGCATTGAGGCCTACGACCGCATCTTGGATGTCTACGACAGCGAGTATAACGGTATCACGTTCTGTCAGGGGAACTTCGCCGCGATGGGTGTGGACATACCGATGGCTATCGAACATTTCGATGAGCGTATCAACTTCATCCATTTTCGCGACGTTGAGGGCGACGCCGATCATTTCGTCGAAACGTGGCACGACGATGGTTCCACAGACATGCTCGCCGCGATGCGCGCCTACGAGGCACACACCGATGATGACGTGCCGATGCGCCCAGACCACGTTCCAACGATGGCCAGCGAGGATAATTCCAATCCCGGCTACCACACAAAGGGTCGGCTGTTCGCCATCGGCTACATGCGTGGTCTCCGAGAACAGACACTAGCAGACGAGTAACGCTGGCCACGGCAATTTGATTCTGCAACAACCTCCAGTGACGCCGCGACTCCATTTTTGTGAACATTGTCAATTCGTGGCACTATATGTCTGTCACCTGGCCGCTGGCGACGCGATGCCATTTCCTTGAAGGGTGTCTCTTTCGTTGCCGAACTCGCGTCGATGTCAGATTTGACGAGTGTCTCTCCGAGGGGCCAGACAGAGGTGTTTTTCACCAACAGATCGATCCCGCCGAACGTACACGAGACATTCGACGAGGTACTCCATATTTTTCGGTATGGCCACATCTGCGGCGGTTCCGAGCACGTTGCCGTCACCACATTCATGCAGTTCCGCAGCGACACTTCCACTTCTGCCTCTGATCGGGTGGTGACGGCAACGTTCGAATTCGAGTCCACCGGTCTTGCTGCGCTGTTGCACCCGTATCTTTTGTTGACCCAGTCACGATAGCGGACTCGCCGGTGAAGTCATACTCGGTATATCCAACCATGGCAATCCGCATTGCATATCGTGAAACGAAACCCCAGTCGCTGAAGAATTCTTAGACAGTTTATATTAATCACGTAGATTTATTATCATGGTATCTTTTGATAGCCATATGACGCCAAAAATAACTAGTATTGAGTCAGTGGAATTTTCCTATCCGATAGAAAACGTTGCTACCGACCAACACGGGTTTAACCTCGTCTACGAACCGGGGTCGGCTGTCGATCGTAAACTGTTCAGTCTGAAGATTCACACTGACGAAGGTATCTCTGGCGAGTATGTCGGCGGGAACTCCCCAGGTGCAGCCCAGATAAATATGCTCGCCGACTATCTCATCGACAAAAATCCGCTCGAACGTGAACGCCACTGGAGTGAGATGAAACGTTCTCTCCGGAAGTACGATCGGATGGGCATCGGTCCTCTCGATATCGCGTTGTGGGACTTCGCCGGAAAGTACTACGACGCGCCGATTCACGAACTCCTTGGTACCTATCAGACGGAATTCCCAGCCTACGCGTCAACGTACCACGGCGACGAGAACGGTGGCCTCAGCTCGCCCGAGGCGTTTGCAGACTTCGCGGAAGAGTGCCTAGAGATGGGGTATCAGGCGTTCAAGATACACGGCTGGGGTGGTAGCGAAGGGTCGCGTGATCTTACCCGCGAGATCGACGCCGTCCACGCCGTCGGCGAGCGTGTCGGCGACAAGATGGACCTGATGCACGACCCAGCCTGTGAAATAGAAACATGGGCTGACGCACTCAGACTCGGACGTGCGCTCGATGAAGAGGATTTCTTCTGGTATGAGGACCCGTATCGAGACGGCGGTATCTCTCAGCACGGCCACCGCAAACTTCGGCAATCTCTCGACACACCAATTCTGCAGACAGAACACGTCCGCGGACTAGAATCGGCAACGGACTTCATCGCCTCGGAGTCAACTGATTTTCTCCGGGCAGATCCAGAGTACGACGGCGGTATCACGGGCGCGATTAAGCGCGCAAACGTCGCCGAGGGGTTCGGACTGGATGTCGAGTTCCATGCTCCCGGCCCTGCACAGCGTCAGTGTATCGCGTCCATCCGCAACACCAACTACTACGAGATGGCGCTTGTCCACCCCGACGCACCGAACACGACGCCACCCATCTACGCGGGCGACTACCGCGACCAACTTGACGTGGTCGACGAGAACGGCATGGTGTCTGTTCAAAACGGACCGGGGTTGGGCGTCGAGTACGACTGGGACTACATCGAGGAAAACCAGACCGGGAGCGCCCACATATATAAGTGATCCCACATGACTTACAAAGCCGGTACGTTCTTGTGACGTAGATTGTTGGTGAGTCATAGCGCAGTTTCGAGAATGGTTTTGAGCGCTTCTTTCCCCGGTTTTCGGAACACTTCACGACCGAGCTGAAATGCTCGGAGATATGGTGTGAGTCTGTCTTTAGAAACGCCTCAGTACGGCGAGAGCCACCGTCGCGCCAGCGACGCGTGGCTCTCGCACGTGTTCACGTGAACGTCTCCATCAACGTACTCACCGTCACCGTGGACGACGTATTCACGAGTGAATGCGTCATCCCCCTCAAGCGGTTCATACGCCCGAAAGCCGTCAGTATAGACGGTCAACGACTCCTGCTGGCGGTCAGCCAGCATGAGTCGAATCCATGATTCGGTCGCGGTTTTCGTCGGGACCACGGACCGCTCACCGCTACCACGATCTACGAGAACAAATACAGGAGGCTTGTCCTCAGCGAATGTATAACGCCCACGCGTGGACAGGCCACGCGAGCGCGACGGCTGGTCGCGCTCGCGACCTTTGAGCCCCGCTGTTACGTAGAATTCGTCGATCTCAACGGGGCGTTTGAGATGAAGTCAAGGCGCGTCCAGCACTCGTAGGAAGCGCTGGACGCGTCGGTAGATCGTCTTGTAGGAAACGTCAATCTCTACGTCTAGCTGCCTGAGACTCGTATTGAAGCGGATGTACGTGTAGACGGCGAGACACCATTTCCTGAGTTCGACCGCTGAGTGTTTGAAGACCGTCCTGGTCTGATCGTTGAACGTGCGGTCGCAATCCTTACAAAGATACCGTTGAAACACACGATAGCTGCCGTACCGAATCACAGATTCGCCACGGCAGCGTGGGCAATAGACCCCGTCGCGGCGCGACGACCCGAGACGAACGTGTTAATAGGGAACATCGTTCGTCGGGTGACGCGGTCGCGTCACCCTTGCCTGCTGTGACTTCCAACTGCTGCTGAGAACTGACCAACGATCCTCTACCCAATAGCGAAGCTGGTATTATCGGGACAGGTGGTATCGCTGGAATGGGTATTCTCGGCATGCATGACGCCGAAGATATCGGGCAGAAGTAGGTCTGGGCGGGCCATGCCGATGGATACGATACGACGGATGGAATCGAACTGGCCGCCGTCGCTGACGAGGACGAGGAGAAAATTGAACGCTTCGGAGAGGCGTGAGAAATCCCCGAACCCAGACGGTACCTGGGCTACGACGCGATGCTCAAAGCCAAAAACTTAGACGTAGTGTCAGTATATATGCCATCGTATCTCCATGCAGATCACGTCCTTGACGTCGCCCGGTCGGCAGCCGATCCGTCACTCATCTGGTGTGAGAAACCCATCGCGTCGTCTGTGAGCAACGCTGGAAAGATGTACGATTCCGCGCGAATCCTCCTCAATGATGCTCAGCGTCATTGGCAGCAAAGGAAAACTCTACCTCAACAACAACGAAGGAGAGTGGCGCTACTGGCGACTCGAAGACGGAGATCACATCGAAGAACTACTGCCAGGTATCGAAGGTGCGTGGACATGGAATGAAGATTACCAGAACGCCTTCGCTAATGCCGCCGGTAACATCGTCTCTGTACTCGACGGTGATATCGAAAACGCATCGACTGGCGAAGAGGCGACCCGATCGATAAATATAATCCTGGCGTTCTACGTGTTAAATTATATGTATTGACGGGCGTCGATCCCGATGGACCAGCTGCTCCACAATGCGGCTGTAACCCTGTGGTAACCGAGGTCACATTAACTTTGGTGTGAATCGTGGTAGACGGCGAGGGCTTCGAGCCAGTTTTGAGCTGTCTCTAGCGCAACATGGCTGAAACGATGATATTCTGCGTTATATTTCTCAAAAGACTGTTGTGTTGACTCGATGGAAACGCTGCTACGCCATGATCACGTGAACTAAGACATGGGGCGCAAGAGGTCGACCGCTATTCCGTGCCACAGAGCATGCTGTGTTGACTGGTCCGTGTGCGAAAGAAGTCGAGTCATGGGCGTACAGCCCGGATGCCGCGCCCCGCGGCATCCGGGAAAGCCCGAATAGGTGAATCTCTACTTCACGCACTGGTGTCCCGGGTGAACAAGCTATGTACCTCGAAATCGACGTCCACAAACGGTACGCATAGGTGGCAGTGATGGACGAAGCTGGAGAGATCGTCGAAGAGGTTCGCGTCGAAAACGCGAACCTCAACGACCTCACCCAGCGGTACGCCGGCGTACAAGCCGTGCTTGAGGCGACCTCCAACTACTACCACATCCACGATACGCTGTCGGAGCACTTGGATATGACCGTCGCTAATCTGAAAAAGATCAACCAGATCGCAGACACCGACAAGAAAACCGACCGCGTGGATGCGAAAGAACTCGCGCGGATGCTTCGATTAAATTCGGTGCCTGAAAGCTATATCCCAACCGAGGAGGTCAGGGAGACCCGCGCACTCGTGCGCGGGCGACAAACGTTGGTCGAGAACCGTACCGAGTACGCAAACAAGGTTCATGCACTCCTCTCCGATCACGGCATTACTGAGGACGTGAAACCGCTGACCGAGAAGGGGCGAGAGTCCCTTCGGGAACTCTCGCTCCCGGCACCATTCGACACGTTACTTGAGTCGTATCTTGACCTGATCGAGTCGCTCACCGAAGAGATTCAGAAGCTCGATGAGACAATCGAAGAGCGCGCTAGGTCTCTGAAGGAGACCCAGCTGCTGATGACGATCCCCGGTGTGAGTTACTACACCGCGCTGACGATCTACGCGGAGTTAGGTGGAATCAACCGGTTTGACGGTGACAAAGAGGCCGTCAGTTACGTTGGATTGAACCCGGAGATCCGCGAGTCAGGCGACTCGCAGATCGAAGGGAGCATCTCGAAACGTGTATCAGGTCGCGTGCGATGGCTGCTTGTTCAAGCAGCAAACACCGCAGTCCATACCAGTAACGACGAGTATCTAAGCCGGTTCTACGACCGGTTAGCAAGCCGAAAGAACTTATAAAAAGCGATCGTGGCGGCAGCTCGGAAGATGCTGGTATCGATCTACCATATGCTTGATCGGGGAGAAGCGTATGATCCACCGAGTGTGACCGCGTAGACGAGGGATCTGAGGGCCGCCGGAGTCGGCGGCCCTCAGTGGCCAGCCGAGGCCCTCCGTGAGCGCCAGCTATCGCCAGACAGCGACCGCATCGCAGACACGTTTTGACCGCCTATCAGCTGTGGAAAGGGCAGATCTTCGGACGGCGTAACCATTTTGTCGCTAGACGTGGGTTGCCCGGGTAGCAGTGTTTCCATAGGTGAATAGACGCTGAGTAGTAGTTAGAGCGGCTCACAGAGTGGTTCTATGCTTGTGATGGCGAACATCAGGACGATTTTACAGAACTGTCGATACCAGCCAAGCGCTCGCACGGCATCGCCGAGCGAGCGCTTCGTTGTTGAGTAGGAAGTCTCGGCCATCCACCACTGAGTGTACCCTTTTGACCGGATGAGCGCGTTATTCGCCGTTGCGTTCAGTGTGGAACCGCGGTAGTGTACGAGGTAATCGATATCTATTGCAGCAATCTCGTACTCGGTGTTCCAGTCTTGGAAACCGTTGTCAGCAGCGACGGACAGCAGGTCGTCCGCCGGAACGCGGACGACCTGCGGTCCGGTCTTGGTATCGTGTTGCCAGCGTGCCGAGATGTGTACGTCAAGCACAGCAAGCGATTCCACACCGGTCAATGTCGTCACTTTCAGCGTCTGAACGCTGTTTCCGGAGCGTTGGCGGTAGTACGATGAAGAGATGCAGCGGTCGAAGAATGTGCTGTCGAGTGCTGCGTGGCCGGATTGCGGGTGTTGCTGCGGTGAAACGCGCAGCAACGCCCGCCAGACCCACATTTTCAGCCGGTCCGAAGGAGTTGTAAATCTTTGTGTAATCTGGGAGTTCGTCCTGCTCAAGAACAAGAATCTCACGGAGTTCAGCCATGTATTCCAGGCGATTTGGCGTTTCACGGTAGCTGTGCTCTTCTTCGACCCGAAAACAATGCAAGACGACGTGGACCCCACCTATGAAAGCCTGCTAGCGCAACAAACCACGTCTGCGATACTATATTTTTCGCCGGGATCGGCCCGATCTTGTCCACGGAGAGAAAATCGCAAGCAGTCACGGTGATTTCTCAGGAACCAGCCGACAGGCGGTCAGAACGTGAAGGCGTTAGCTGTAGCTCACGCCTGCTACGACCCGCCGATGAGGGCCGCCGGCCCGGCGGCCCTCAGGCACTCACCTCTGGTGGATCGTACACCTCCTCACGCTCTAGCATGTGGAAGATCGATACGAGCAGTTTCCGCGCTGTTGCGACGATCGCTATCTGGTGGTTCTTCCGCTGTTT
>Ga0209917_1000049_pt1 | contig 42701 bp, 43 predicted proteins | sample SalPon2_C_H2O_MG_FD_185710 | JGI IMG/M metagenome (GOLD analysis project Ga0209917, IMG submission 185710) | Salt pond water microbial communities from South San Francisco under conditions of wetland restoration - Salt Pond MetaG R2_C_H2O_MG... | ecosystem: Environmental > Aquatic > Non-marine... | reverse complement strand
TCGGCGGCATCGTGGAGCGCATCGACGATATCCTCGGTGAGCAGTTCCTCGACGGTCATGTAGACGATTTCGTCGTCCGCGCCGTTCACGAACTCCAGTACTCGGTCAGTGATTGTGGCCTGTCCATCGACCGTCCAGACGCCCCGTTGTTCTTCGCTGCGCTGGGCCGGTTCGAGTTCGTCCAGTGCGGTCCGGAGAATCGACATTCGGTAGTCCATCTCGCGTTCGAACTTCCGGGCCGTCGTGCCGGCCGAAATCGCCCAGAACTCCTTGGGTGAGGACTGCTGAATGTCGACCAGCCCCCGCCCGTGTAGCTCGTCGATGGCGTCGTAGACGCGAGTGCGTGGGACTTCGGAGACCTGACTCACGGCTTTCGCGGTGCCCGTGCCGAGGCTCACGAGCGCCACGAACGTCCGAGCGGCGTAGGTACTCAGTCCGAACTCATCCAGCTGTTCGATTGCCGCCGCACGGGGGTCATCAACGGGGTCCGGGTCGGTATCCATAATCCGGGTGCCTCTATGCTGTGAAATCCCAGCCACGAAGGTGGCGGGACCGGCACGCATCGGGTTGTGGTTGGGACACAAGTTCCGAGTCGCGTGCCGGATTAGTGAGTACAGTCCCAATGCCGATAATACTTTTGTGATTAACAGGGTGAAAATTTGAATCTCGGACAGCTGCGCCTCAGTGCAAGTTATCAGCCTCTGAGTTGCTTGTGATATAGTGAATCACAACGATTTCCGAAGGATTACAGTAGAGCTCCGCCCGTACGCACATCGGATAGTTCGGGGCGTGCGCGCCGTTCAGTTTTCCACCCAGTAGTGACAACACCTATCTGGCCGCCGAAACAAGTCCCTACAAGTTCCCGGGTTCGTCCGGGTTGTGAGTTGGGACACATGAGTACAGATGACACGTTAGACGAGGCGGTCGAGGTCCTCCAGCAACTTGGCCTCAAAGAGTACGAAGCCAAGTGTTTCGTCGGGCTCTCGCGGCTCTCGACGGGCACGGCGAAACAACTCAGCGAGATCACCGACGTGCCCCGGACGCGCGTCTACGACGCGATTCGCGTCCTGGAAGCCCAGGGGCTCGTCGAGATCCAGCATTCGAGTCCCCAGCAGTTTCGGGCCGTGCCTCTGGCGGAGGCGACCGAGACGCTTTGGGACCAGTACGAGGCCCGCGTCGAACGGCTTGAAGCCGCACTCGAAGACGCCGAGGAACTCGATCCCGAGGAAGAGAATCTGATCCAGGAAGTGTGGAGTCTGTCGGGGACGGACGCGATTGCAAACCGATCGAACACGCTCATCAGGGACGCAGCCGAGGAAGTGGTGTTGGTCATCGGCGATGACTCGCTGTTGACTGACGAACTGATCGAGAGCCTCAACGGACTCGACGAGAGGGTCGAACTGCTCGTCGGTGTGGTCACGGAGGAACTCGAAGGGCGAATTCACGACGCCGTTCCGAGGGCGACCACGTTCCTGTCGGGGTTGGACTGGCTCCGCACCGCGGGTGACGTCGACGACGATCTCGCTATCGGACGGCTCCTCCTCGTCGACCGGTCGGCGATTCTCGTCAGCACGCTCGTTCCCGACACGCACGAGGAACAGGCAATCTTTGGCGGGGGATTCCGGAACGGCCTCATCGTGATTGCACGCCGACTGCTCTCGCAGGGGCTCATTTCGAAACGCGACCCACAGATGGACTAGGACTCCGCCACAGTTCGGGACCGAACGGGCGTCTCGGCCCGGCGACAATTGCGAACCCACGACGGCAGCGCTAGTCTGTGAGAGACGACCGGAGGTATTTGAACCGTCGCGTAAATTGACGATGCACCCTCGATGTCACACCCACCCGCAAGGGAGTTGGCTCCGGTTGTTGTCGAGCAGTTCGAGGAGCGGTCGGATCTCGTCGAAGTTGGACCCCGTGGTCACGGCGTCCTGTCGAGAGTCGACAGTAATGAAGCCCAACTCCTCGAGTTTCGGGAGATGATTGTGATGCATGGACAGTCTCAACGTTTCGTCAGCAGCATCCGCATCACGCGGGTCGAGGACGACCGTTCGGTCCCGGTCAGCGGTGTCGTTCAGCAAGGAGAGAAGCAGCCGACGGCGTTCGATGTGGCCTAATGCTTCGATACACGCCCCAAAAGATGTCGCCGTGACTTGCTCGCTCATATCAGCTATTACGGCGTCAACAGGCCTGAATTCCCCACAATCTCACACCAGATATCCTTTTGAGTATCCGAGTGACGCCGTTGGACTCGCTTGGCGCCGAACGGACCACAGACGCATAGGTGGCCGTAGCGGGTCGGTCCTGAGTTGCTGATACGGTATGATGCGTGGTCGACTGCTCTGTCTTGAAACTGAGGTTCGCAATGCACAGGTGGCAGAGTTTGTCCGACCACCCCCACTAAGTCTCCCTATTCCGCCATCTCGAGCTCGAACCGCGCGCCACCAGCTGTTCCCTCGGCCACGGACAACTCCCAGCCGTGCGCTTCCACGATTCGTTTTACGATGGTCAACCCGAAACCAGTGCCACCACGGGCCGACGAATGCCCCGGTTCGAGAACTGCTTCCCGCTTATCCGCTGGGATTCCTGACCCATCGTCTTCGACGTAAATTCCTTGTTCGCCGTAACATCCGACACGAACGGTCACGTCAGAGCCACCGTGTTCGACAGCGTTCCGGAACAGGTTCTCGAACACGTGCTGTAACCGGTCGGGGTCGCCCTGGAAAGTCATCTCGTCGACGATTTCGATGGTCGCGTTTTCCGTGTCTACCGTCGCCCAGCACTTCCCGACGAGATCGGTCAACCCGATTGACTCCGTCTCGTCGATCGTATCGCCTTGGCGAGCGAGCGTCAACGTGTCCTCGACGATAGCTTCCATCCGATCGAGCGCTTGCAAGAGTGGGTCAAGATGTTCGCTTTCTGCTTGCTCGGCAAGGAGCGTCGCACGACCCTGTGCGACGTTGAGTGGATTCCGCAGGTCGTGCGAAATAACACTTGCAAACTCGTCGAGTCGCTCGTTTTGCTGACGTAACTGTCGCTCCCGTTCGACGCGATCGGTCACATTCCGGGTAATCCCGATGAGGCGGGTTATCTCATCGTCGGTGACAACCGGCGCAAGCTTCGTTTGCCAGAAGCGTGCTCCCTCTCCGACCCGTAGCTCTTCTTGATACGAAATTGGCTCACCAGCGTTGACACAGCGGTGGTAGTTTACTTCGAGGTCCGCCCCCGGCCCGTCACCGAATACGTTTCGTGGCGTCCGACCTCGCACGTCCTCAGTCGTAATACCAGTTTGTCGCTCATAAGACGGGCTGAGCCGTTCAAATTCGAACCTGACATCACCATTATCCGACTGTTTAACATCGATAAGAAAGATTGCGTCCTCCACGTTGTTCAGGAGGGCTTCGTACTCTTCGGCGAGTTCCCGAACTTCGATCTCGTACTCTTTTCGCTCGGTGATGTCTCGACTGCTGAGGAGAATCCCATCGATGAGGCCGTCGTCAAGTCGATTCCTCATCGTGGCTTCGATCCAGCGCCACGATCCGTCAGCATGCTGAAATCGGACTTCGACAGTCTGCGGTTCGGACGGGGTCGATAGAACGGTCTCGACCGCCTCAGCGTTTCGCTCTCGATCGTCGGGATGGACGAATTCGTATCCCTCGTCACCAATCAACTCGTCAGGATCGTAGCCAAGGATGCGTGTGACGGCTGGACTGACGTAGGTTATCGTCCCGTCGGTATCGATGACTGTTGCAAGATCGTTCACTTCTTCAACGAGCGTCAGATACCAGTCGGGCCCGTGTTTGTGATTCCCTCCGGGGGTCGCACCGTCTTCCATTGGTCCTACTGTGATCAGTACATACAAAAGGAGTCCTAAACACCATAGGGGGTATCGAATCGATCCGAGTGGGACCATCGAAATACCACACTGGAGAGCCGACATATACAGTCCTGCTAGCCCTACTGGAGTCTCAACTTGCCAGCCGTCAGCTTTTGTATAGCGGCATATGGTTTATCATCGATGCGGGAGTAGCGATGTGATAAGGAGCGAGGCGGTTACCCTCGATTCTTGGAATTGGATATCAATCGACATCGGAGCACCGTGTATCGGGGGGTACAGAACGCCAACGTACGGTGCTGATCCGAATCACGTTGCGGTTGATGAAACAGTGGTGGGCGAATATTGCCCGTACGCCGCTGTCGATCAGACACTACCCGTCCGCTCCATATCGAGCTATTTTCGACGAGGACCATGGTGAACACCTCGATGCAACCGTCCTGGACGGCGTGGCTGCAGACGGCCTGCCAGTGGCAGGAACCCCGATTCCAGTATGTCACACACGGGGATCGGAACGTCGTCGAGCGTGTCTTTCGTGAGGGAAACCGACGAACTAACCGATTTTTAGATACGTCTGCTCACGTCCAACCGCCCTGATTACAAGCGGGTGCCTCCGACGGACCCCGCGGACGCGTGGGGCGGACGCTTTAACCCACTCCGGTCGAAGGTGGGGGTATGTGTGGGCGGTACACCCTCTTCACGCCGGCCGAGGAGTTGGCCGATCGGTTCGGGACACGGACGCCGGATATCGAACCCCGGTACAACTGCGCGCCGGGGCAGGACCTGCCGGTGGTGACCGGCGCGGACCCCGATCGATTCGCCCGCCAACAGTGGGGTCTGGTGCCCGAATGGGCGGACGACGACACGAACCCGCCGATCAACGCCCGGGCGGAGACGATTACGGAGAAACCCACGTTCGCCGACGCGGTCGAACACCGGCGATGTCTGGTGCCGGCGGACGGCTTCTACGAGTGGGTGAGTCGGAACGGGGACAAACGACCGTACCGGGTCGCGTTCGAGGACGACCGCCCGTTCGCGCTGGCCGGAATCTGGTCGCGGTGGGAGCCGCCGACGCGGCAGACCGGGCTGGGCGAGTTCGGGAGCGGCGGCGCGGACGACGATTCCGAGCCGATTCACTCCTTCGCCATCGTGACGACGGAGCCGAACGACTTGGTGAGCGACCTCCACCACAGAATGGCCGTCATCCTCGACCCGCACGAGGAGTCGACGTGGCTCCACGGCTCGGTCGAGGCAGCACTGGACTGTTGTGAGCCGGCCCCAGCCGACGACCTGACGGCCTACCCAGTTTCGACGCGCGTGAACGACCCCCGGAACGACGATCCGTCGTTGGTCGAACGGGTCGGTGAGGCGGCGTGAGCGGGGGAGTGCCGACCAATTTGTTTATTTGTGAATACAGTCCCAAAGCAAGACGTCAAGAAGGCCCTAATTCACAAATAACCTGCTTTCTGGGGCGTTATTTTGGTGCTACGATTCTAAATAAAGACCCTTATCCCCCTGTGTAGGACCACTTTGAAGTAATCGGCAGTCGAGGGGGTCGATATGGCAGACGACTCCGTTCCGGTGAAGACGTACGTGCCGCCGTACCAGAAGGAGCGCTGGCGCGAGCACGCCGACCGCCTCGGAATGAGCCAAAGCGAGTTCGTCCGGACGATGGTGCAGGCCGGCCGTCGCGACTTCGCCGTGCCCGAGCAGCCGTCGGGGGAGAACCCCCCCGAAGAGGCCTCTTCGGGCCTCGAACCCCAGGTGAAAGACGCCCTCAGTGGGGAAGACCACCGTTCGTGGGACGACCTGCTCGAGGCGGTGACCGACGGGGTCGAAGATCGATTGGAAGAGACTCTGGAGTCGCTTCAGGAGGCAAACGCCGTCCAATACAGCGGCCGCCACGGCGGCTACCGGCTGGTGGAGGAGTCGTGAGCGACGCCGTCGACGACCCTGTGGGCTACTTCCTGCAGGACATGACCTTCCACGGGAAGACGGACCGGACGCGAGCGGCCTACGAGCGCGTCCTCCGAAACTTCGAGACCTTTCTCGCCGACGAGCGTGGGGTCACCCCGCCCACGGCCGAACATCGGGACTGCATGGCCTGGATTCACCGCCTACGGGGCACCGTCGCCGAGAGCACCGTCGCCACGTACGCCGCCTACCTCCATCGATTCTACGCCTACATGACCCAGGTCGGGACGTTCGACGCAAACCCGATGACCCTCGTCGCCGAGGAGATGGACGAACGCATCAACACCGATCCGACACGCCGAGAGATCGCGATCCCCGAGATGCGTGACTTTCTCGCAGGGGTCGCTCACCCCCTCGATCGCGCGCTTCTGGTGACGATGCTCAAGACGGGAATCCGGGTGGGAGAGCTCTGCAACCTCGATCTACGGGATCTGTCGATTCCGGCGACGCGGGAAGCACTCGACGTGTCGATCAGACCCCAACTCGACGGCCGCGGCGACGCCCTGTTCGTCGCGGCCGACCGCGCCGTCGGCGACGAAATCGACGGCGAACGCCGGACTGCGGCCAACAAGCGCAAACGCGCGACGGTGATCCCGGTCGACGACGAGTTGCGGACGGCGCTGCGTCGCTGGCTCGCTATCAGGCCCGATCCCGCCTCGCGGGCGGAGCCGCTGTTCGTGAACACGCGCGACGACTGGGGTGAGCGCGTCACCCCGCACGTCGTCCACCACACGGTGGAGTCACACGCCCGCGAGCGCGGCTGGCATCGCGACGGCGGCGGCGCCGAGGAGAACGTCACGCCCCACTACTTCCGGCATTTCTTCACGACCCACCTCCGGGACCGGACCGGCGACCGCGGCATCGTCAAATATCTCCGCGGCGACGTCGCAAGCGACATCATCGACACCTACACCCACGACTGGGGTGACCGCGTCCGCCGCACGTACGAGGAACACATCTATCAGCTGGCTCGGTCCGCGTGAGGCAGCATAAATTGTATGTCGCTATATCAAATGTCGCGTGAGCGGCCGCGTGACGGACGCAGTCGTTGAGGAAGGGTTCGGACGGCCTCGTCGTTGTTCGTCGGTAGTTCGGTGGACTGCGAAGCGCCCAACTAACCTCAGTCGCGGTCGGTCCAGAAGTCGAACGAGCGCCCCGGCGCGAAGACGTCGAGGCCGACGGCGAGTTCGTCGCCCGTGTTCTCGACCCGGTGAGCCTCCCAGGCGTCGAGGTGGACGGAGTCGTACTGCCCGAGGGTCACCGCGTCGTCGTCGGTCGAGACGGTCAGTTCCCCTTGCAGGACGAGACAGACCTGTTCGTTCTCGTGGTCGTGCATCGGCGAGGAGTGGCCGGGCGGCTTCTCGAACCACTCGACGCTGAAGCGGTCGCTGCCCGCCATCGACACCCGACGCCAGCCCTCGTCCGGTTCGTACGTCTCCGCCTCGTCGAAGGATATCGGTTGCACGAGGGGGGTCTCGGTGTGTCCCGTCTAAAGCGTTGGGGGGGCGGCCGACAGTATAAGGGCCGGCCACCCGAGTGGGGGCACATGACCCACGGGCAGCGGAGGGTGGAGCCGTGACGGTGCAGTTGCCGAGCGAAATCGTCGTCGACCGCTTCCTGCCGACGGTGCGCTCGATGCTGGCGGCCGAGTTGTCGGATCGCGGGTTCGCACAGCGGGAGATAGCCAGCCGTCTCGGCGTCTCCCAGGCGGCGGTGAGTCAGTACCTTTCGGAGGACCGACACGGCGAGGGGCGCTTCGCCGAGGAGCCACGACTGCAGACGACGGTCGAGCGCATCGCCGAGGGGTTCGACGCCGGGACGATGGACGACTACGAGGCACTCGCCGAACTACTAGAGCTCGTCCGGGCGTTCGAGGATCGGGGGCCGATCTGTGCGATCCACGAGGAGGAGATGCCGGCGCTTTCCGGCATGGGCTGTGACCTCTGCGTGCGCGGGCGCGATTCCGCGGTACAGGCCGAACGCGAGGTGCTGTCGAACGTTCGCCGGGCGGTCCGACAGTTCGCGAACGCCCCGGAGATTCCGGCATACGTCCCGAACGTGGGAACGAACGTAGCGATGGCGTTGCCGGACCCGGCGGACGAGACGGACGTAGCGGCCGTTCCCGGGCGCATTCACGCGATGCGGGGCGGCGTCAACGTCCCCGCGAACCCGGAGTTCGGTGCGTCTCACCACGTGGCGACGACGCTCCTGGCGGCGACGGCCGCCGATCGGAGCGTTCGAGGGGCGGTCAACCTCGCGACGAGCGAGGACCTGCTGGCGGCAGTCCCGGCGGGGATGGAGGCCGTCACGTTCGACGCGGAGTACGAGGACCGACGCCGACGCCTCGACGCGCTGTTCGAGTCGGGCGTCCCCCAGGTCGTCTACCACCAGGGTGCCTTCGGTATCGAACCGATCACGTACGTCCTCGGAGCGAGCGCCGTCGACGCCGTCGAGACGGCGACGGCGCTGGCCGCCCACGCGAACGACGGACGGAACTGATCGCCCGTACACCGCATATCGCGATATCGATTCGACGGTCACCCCTAAGTCTAAACGGCACGGGCGCCAAGACCTGTCAGAACAGCCGATGGACGCGCCGATTCGGGTCCTGCTCGTCGACGACGTTGCCGACTTCGCCGCCGTCGCTGCGGACCTGCTCGAGCGGGAGGACGACCGCCTCGACGTGACGACCGAGACGGACGCGTCCGCGAGTCTCGATCGACTCGCCGAGACGGAGTTCGACTGCCTCGTCAGCGACTACCAGATGCCCGGACTGGACGGGCTCGAACTGCTCGGGGCGGTCCGCGAACGGTGGCCGGAACTCCCGTTCGTCCTCTTTACCGGCAAAGGGAGCGAGGAGATAGCGAGCGAGGCCATTTCGGCCGGCGCGACGGACTACGTCCGGAAGGGGACGGCCACGGAGCAGTACGCCCTCCTGGCGAACCGGATAATCCAGGCCGTCTCGAAACGCCGGAACAGGGCGCGGGCGGACCGATTCGAGCGGCTCCAGAAACTCGCTCACGAGGTGAGCCAGGGGCTCGTACGGGCCGGCGACGAGACGAACGCCGAGCGGACGGTCTGTGAACGACTCGCCGAAGCGAAACCGTACGCTTGGGCGGCCATCGGGACGCCGACCGTCGACGACGGCGTGGTCACGGACGTGGCCGTACGATCGCTCGCCACCGCGGCCGACGGCGACACGGCGGACGTGGGCCTCGTCGACGTCCCCGCAGTCGAAGTCGCTGCGACGGAGCGCGAACCCGCCGTCTCGACGGCGGGGGTTGCGCGTGTGGACGAGACCGTGATCGCCGTCCCGCTCGACTACGAATCGGATCGCTACGGCGTCCTCGCGGTGGGATCGGCGAGCAGCGCCCCGACCGAAGCGTTCGAGCGCGACCTCCTCGCGGAACTCGGGGTCGACGTGGCCAGCGCGCTCCACACCCTCGCGGTCCGTGCCGACCTGCGCGAGTCGGAGGCGAAGTTCCGGCGGTTGGTCGAGGGGAACCTCGTCGGCGTGTATCTCATCCAGCACGGCGAGTTCGAATACGTCAACCCCCGGCTCGCGGCGATGTTCGGCTACACCCAAGCGGAGTTGCTGTCGGGCGTGACGCCGTTCGACCTCGTGATCGAAGCGGATCAGGAGAAGCTTCGGCGGAACATCGATCGCCGCATCGAGGGCGAAGTCGACGACCTCCGGTATACGCTCCGTGGACAGCGCAGGGACGGCTCGAACATCGAGTTCGAGGTCCACGGCGGCCGGATCGACTACCGCGGCGACCCGGCCATCGTAGGGACGCTCCTCGACGTGACCGAACAGAAGCGCTACGAGCGCGAACTCGAACGGTCGCGGGCCGAGTACCGGGAGCTATTCGAGGCGTTTCCGGAGGCAGTCTTCGTCCGCACCGAGGGCGACACGTTTCAGGCCGTCAACCAGGCAGCCGTCGACCGCCTCGGCTACACCCGCGACGAACTCCTGTCGATGCGGCCGGCGGACATCGACCCGACGGTCGACGCCGAGAGTGAGGAGGAACGGATCGAGAGCTTCGAACAGGGGCGCATCGAGCGCTTCGACACCGTCCACGAGACGAAGGCGGGCACGCGCCTCCCGGTCGAGATCAACGCCACGCTCATTCCGTACCGCGGCGAGACGGCGATCCTGTCGACCGTACGCGACGTGAGCGACCGCGTCGAACGGGAACGGGAACTGGAACGGCGGAACGACCGCCTCGAGGAACTGGCGAGCGTCGTCTCACACGACCTGCGGAACCCACTCAACGTCGCCGCCGGCCGGGTCGCCTGGGCGCGCGAGGAGTGTGACTCCCCCCACATCGACGACGCGGCCGCCGCGCTGGAGCGTATGGACGGCCTGATCGACGACCTGTTGGCGCTCGCCGGCCGCGGGCAGCGGGATATCGATCCCGTCCCGCTGGAGATCGGATCGTTCGCCAGCCGCTGCTGGGCGAACGTGGCGACGGACGACGCAACCCTGGACGTGCGCGTCGAGGGGACCGTTCGAGCCGACGAGAGCCGACTCGGGCAGGCGTTCGAGAACCTGTTTCGGAACGCGGTAGAACACGCGGCCGACGAACGCAACGGCGTGACGATCACTGTCGGGAGCCTCCCGGACGGCTTCTACGTCGCCGACGACGGGCCGGGCATCCCCGAATCCGGCCGGGAACGGATCTTCGAAGCCGGATACTCGACGAATCAGGACGGGACGGGTCTCGGCCTCGCCATCGTCCGCGACGCCGTCGAAGCCCACGGCTGGGAGCTAGCGGTCACCGAGAGCGAGACGGGGGGCGCTCGGTTCGAAATTACCGGCGTTCAGGCGCTGTCGAGTTCTTCACCGTAGTCGCCGCCGTAGCGGATGAGGAAATACGCCAGGCCGAGGACGGAGCCCATGACGGCCGTCAGAGCGACGACGAGGGACTTGGCGCTGTCGGGGACGCCGGGAGCGCCGCCGCCACCGCCGCCTCCGCCTCCGCCACCGCCACCGCCGCCGCCCGAGTCGGGCATCGAGCCGACGACGACGACGCCTTTCATGCCGAGTGCACGGTGGGGTTGACAGAAGTATTTGATCACGCCTTCGGAGTCGAGGGTCTGTTCGAAGGTGAAGCCGGCTTCGGCGGTGAGTTCGCTCTCGAACTCGCCGCCTTCCTCGGCGACGACGTTGTGTTGCCCGCCTTCGCCGTTCCACTCCCAGATGATCTTCGTTCCGGGGTCGACCTGAACGGCCGGCGGCCCGAACGCGAAGTTCCCGCCGTTGCCCGAGGCGCCGACGGTAATGTTCACTTCGCTCTGTCCGGTGGCGTCGGTCACCTCGCTGTAGTTGCCCACGTCGCTCATCCACCCGTCGAACGACGCCTGGGCCGTGGCGGTGCCGGCGGCGGCCGCAGTCGCCGCGGTGCCCGCGACGGTCGTCAGAAACCCGCGTCGCGAGACTGAACGGTCGCTTCCCATACCGGGAGTTGCGGGCCATCCTACGAAAACCTGACTATCCCGACCGGCGGCGGGTTCCCACCGGCGGGGAGCGATCCCCCACGCTTACGGGGGTGTCGTGCGGAGGTGAAGTATGGTGAAACGACTTCTCGTCCCGATAGACGGATCGGATCCCGCAGATGCCGCCCTCGAGTTCGCCCTCGAGGAGTACCCCGACGCCGACATCACGCTGCTCTCGGTGATCGATCCGACGGACGTGGGCTACGGCTCCATCGAGGCGGCCCCGAGCACGTTCGAGCATCTCCAAGAGAACGCCAAGGAGCGGACACAGAACGTGCTCGACGAGGCGTCGGACCGTGCGGCGGACCACGGGGTAGACGTGACGACGGAGACAGTGATCGGAATGCCTTCCCGCGCTATCGTCGAGTGGGCGGAGAACAACGACATGGACGGCATCGTCATCGGCAGTCACGGCCGACAGGGTGTTACGCGCGTCCTCCTCGGAAGCGTCGCAGAATCGGTGGTCCGGCGGTCGCCGGTGCCGGTAACGGTCGTCCGGTAGTCGGACGGCCGTCGGCGTCAGCCTTCGGTCGAATCGACCGGCCCGCCATCGGGCAGTTCCCGGAAGGCAACGGTGAAGTCGGTGTCGTCGAACTCTTCGACGGCGGAGTCGAGGTCGCGTTCGACGGCGTCCAGTCGGCGGGTCAGTTCGGCGTACTCCTCGCTCTCTTCGAGTTCGTGTGGGGTCTTCGCCGCTTCGAGGGTCACCTTCTTCTCGACGAGCTGGAACTTCTCCTGTAGCTGATCGTCGTACGAACTCCGGACGACCATGCGCTCGACGGTTTCGACGAGTTCGGGCTGGTCGACGGGCTTGATCAGGTAGTCGTCGATGCCCATGTCGACGATGTCGAATCCGGGATCGACCGCGGTGACCATGACCACGCGTACGTCGAGGCCGCGGTCCTCGACGGCGTCGACCACTTCGTCACCCGAGAGCCCGGGCATCCGTCGGTCGAGCAACATCACGTCGACGTCGTCGTCCAGTTGCTCCAGCGCCTCGGTACCGTCGTATGCCGTCCGTGCCTCGGCGAATTCGTCGATCCAGTAGGCGTACAGATCCGCCAGCGACTGCTCGTCGTCGACGATGAGCACCGTCGCGTCTGAGAGCGTGGTCGTCATGATCGGTCTCCGTGTTCGAATGGGGCGCGTCGACGGCCACGAGTCGTCACGACCGGAGGACCGTCTCGCCGATGTGTCTTCGACTGTTCGGTTCGGTTCCCAACATATGAAGCTGTTGGCCGAATTATCTGTGCTGATACGGGGTTGCGTGGCACGACGGTAGCCGCCGGCGCGGCGCGGGCACAAGCACTACGCATCGAGGACCGTCGGGCGTACCCAGATGACGAAGTCGTCGTCACGCTTGATGACGCCACGAACGGCGTCGTCGTCGACGGGCGACGACTCCACGTCGTCGCTCTCGACCTCGACGACCTGATCGACTTCGTCGACGATCCAGCCGACCGACTTGCCTTCGACCGTCCGCTCGCGGTCGAACACGACGATCCGCTTTCGCTCGCCGTCGCCGTCGATGCCGAACACCGCCTTCGGATCGACGATGGTCGTCGTCTTTCCCCGCAGGTCCATCACGCCCTCGACGTGCGGCGCCGAGTTGGGGATGACGGTGAGTTCGTTCACGTCGACGATTTCGGCGACGTGAGCGATATCGACCGCGTACGACTCCGAGCCGAGTTCGAACTCGAGCAACTGGACGGTGCGGGTGCGAGCCGTCGCCTCGCTCATCGTTCCCCCTCCGCCCTGCATCCGTCCGGCCTCCCAACGCGTCTCTCCATACTTCACGGTCGGCCAAACGGACGTTAAGCGTACTGGTCGCATTATCCGATCTGATAACGGTGCCGGTGTATTTATTTCACTTCTACGGAAACGAAGGATCAACTGATGTTCGGACGAACCCCCCCGGAAACCGACGGGCAGCGCCCGACCGCCGTGACGACCCGGTCGCACAGCGGGGCGACCCGTCGATGAGCGCATCGACGCCGCGGGCGGTCGTCGTCGACGACTCACATTTCATGCGGACGATGCTCTCGGACATGCTCGAAAACGGCGGCGTGAACGTCATCGCCACCGCCGCCGACGGCGCGGAGGCGGTCGAGGCTGTCCTCGATCACGGGCCCGACGTGGTGACGATGGATCTGCAGATGCCCGAAGTCGACGGGTTGGAGGCCGTCGAGCGAATCATGGCCGAGCGGCCGACGCCGATCCTCATGCTGAGCGCCCACACCGCCGACGGCGCCGACGTCACCTTCGAGGCGCTGGAGAAGGGCGCCGTCGACTTCTTCACCAAACCCGGCGGCGAGGTCAGCACCCGGATGTCGAGCAAGGAAGAGCAGCTGGTTCGCAAGGTGAAAGCCGTCGCCGGCGCCGACGTGAGCGGCGGCTGGGCGTCGCGACCGGGAGGGCGTTCCCGCTCGGCGTCGACGACGGTCGCCGACACCAACTACGAGGAGGGAGCCACGGTGCTGATCGCCTCCTCGACCGGCGGGCCGACGGTCGTCGAGCGTGTCGTCGCGGGGCTGCCGCGTGCCGCCGACCTCCGGCTCATCGTCGTCCAGCACATGCCCGACGCGTTCACGGAACGGTTCGCCGACAGGCTCGACGCGGCGAGCGAGTACGACGTTCGCGAGGCCGAGGACGGCGCCCGCATCGGCGGCGGCGAGGCGCTCGTCGCACCGGGCGGCAAACACCTCGTCGTCGCCGGCGCCGGCGGGGGGCGGCTCCGGACCAAGCTGACCGAGGACCCGCCGGAACACGGCGTCCGGCCCGCGGCCGACGTGACGATGCGCTCGGCGGCCGAGACGGTCGACGGCCCGCTCGTCGGCGTCGTTCTCACCGGCATGGGCGCCGACGGCGCCGACGGGGTGCAGGCCATCGCCGACGCCGGCGGCCACGTCATCGCCCAGGACGAGGCCTCCTCGGCGGTGTTCGGAATGCCGAAACGCGCCATCGAACTCGGCTGTGTCGACGACGTGCTGTCGGGCGACGACGTGCCCGAGGGAATTCTTGACGCGACCAAACTGGAGGTTAACGCATGACCGAAGAGTACGTCCAAGCGTTCGTCCACGAGAGCGAAGAGCAGTTGACCGACCTCAACAACTCCCTGCTGGCGCTGGAGTCGGACCCGGACGACCGCGAGGCCATGGACGATATCTTCCGGACGGCCCACACCCTGAAAGGGAACTTCGGCGCGATGGGGTACGACGAGGCCAGCGACCTCGCACACGCCATCGAGGACCTCCTCGACGAACTCCGAGAGGGCGATATGGCGGTCACGCCCGAGGTGATGGATCTGGTGTTCGCGGGCGTCGACCGCCTCGAACTCGCCGTCGAATCAATCGACGAAGACGGTACCGTCGACGTCGAGACGGCCGACCTCGAGACGGATATCCGGACGGTCATCGAGAGCGGCGGCGCGACGGGTGGGGAAGCCGACGTCGACGGTTCGAACGACGACGCCGCGCAGGTCGACACTTTCGAGGTAACGGTCGAGGTTGGTGACTCGGAGATGAAAGGCGTCGACGGGATGCTCGTCCTCGAAGCCATCCGCGAGGAGTGTGATCTGGTCGAAGCGACGCCCGCCCCCGAGGCCATCGAGGACGGCGAGTACGAGGACGACTTCGACCTCGTCGTCGCCTCGACGACCGCCGACGAACTCCGGGCGACGCTCGATCGGGTCTCCGCCATCGAGGACGCCACGCTGTCGCAGGCGGGGACGGAGGCGGCCGAGGCGGACGCCCCCGACGACGAGGGCGAGGCCGACGACGCGAGTGCGGACGACGACGGCGAGCGGGCGAACGGCGAGAGCGGGGCCGACGCCGGTAACGGCTCCTCCCGAGAGATCAGCTCCGTCCGGGTCGACGTCGACCAGCTCGACGACCTGCACGGGCTCGTCGAACAGCTGGTCACTAGCCGGATCAAGCTCCGCCGCGCCGTCGACGACGGCGACGTGGGGGGCGCGACGGATACGCTCGGTGAACTCGACAAGATCACCGGCAACCTCCAGAACACGGTGATGGATATGCGGCTGATCCCGATGCGGAAGGTGATCAGCAAGTTCCCGCGGCTGGTCCGTGACCTCGCCCGAGAGCAGGAAAAAGAGATCGACTTCCGGATGGAGGGTCAGGATATCGAACTCGACCGCACCATCCTGACCGAGATCAGCGACCCGCTCATGCACATCCTCCGGAACGCGGTCGATCACGGCATCGAGCCGCCCGAGGAGCGGGCGGCCGCGGGCAAGGATCGCGAGGGGTCCATCGAGCTCCGGGCGAGCCGCGAGCGCGACCACGTCACCGTCACCGTCGAGGACGACGGCCGCGGTCTGGACGTGGACGAACTCCGGCGGGAAGCGGCCGAGAAGGGCGTTCGGACCGAGGCCGAACTCGACTCGATGGAGGATTCCGAGGTGTACGATCTGGTCTTCCACCCTGGGTTCTCCACGGCCGACGAAGTGACCGACGTGAGCGGCCGGGGCGTCGGTATGGACGTGGTCCACAGCACGGTCAAACAGCTCGACGGGTCGGTGAACGTCGAGAGCGAACACGGCGACGGAACGAGCGTCACCCTGCGCCTGCCCGTGACCGTCGCCATCGTCAAGGTGCTGTTCGTCGAAGTCGGTGACGAGGAGTACGGCGTCCCGATCAAGAACATCGACGAGGTGAGCCGCATCCCCGAAGTCGAGACGATCAACGAGCAGCCGATGATCGAACACGACGACGACATCTACCCGGTCGTCGACCTCGCCTCGGAGCTCGACGTGCCCGGCGAGACGGCGAACGGTGACGGGATGCTCCTGCGCATTCGCAAGTCCGAGCGACGGGCCGCGCTCCGCTGTGACGCCGTGAACAAACAGGAAGAGGTCGTCGTCAAGCCGCTCGAAGGCGTGTTGAGCGGCATCCCGGGACTCAGCGGGACGGCCGTCCTCGGCGACGGCAACATCGTCCCGATCCTCGACGTGGTGACGCTCTGAGCCGATGAGCGAGACAACCGACGCCTTCGACCGGCTGCTCGCCCACCTCGCGACGGAACTCGACTTCGAGTCGTCGTACTACAACGAGTCGTATCTGGATCGCCGCATCTCCGCCCGGATGCGCCGGCGGGACGTGGAGGACTACGAGGACTACCTCGACCTGGTGCGGTCGGATCCCGAGGAACCGGGGGCGCTGCTCGACTCCCTCTCGATCAACGTCACCAGCTTCTATCGCAACCCCGAGGCGTGGGAGCCGATCCGGGAGGCGCTGCGGACGGTGACGGCCGGTCGCGGCCGGACGACAGTGTGGAGCGCCCCCTGTTCGGACGGGCGGGAGCCGTACTCGCTGGCGATGCTCGCCCTCGACGACGACGAAATTCGCACCCGCCGGCTCGACATCGTGGGCACCGACATCAACGAAGACGTCCTCGAACGGGCGCGAACGGGCGTCTACCGGACGACCAAGACGCGGGACGTAGCGGGCGAACTCGAACCTCTCGACGACGCGGAGCGGTACGTGGACCGCGAGGACGACACCTTCGCCGTCCGCGACGAGGTGAAAGAGCTGGTGACGTTCGAACAGCACGACCTCATCGCGGACGAGCCGAAAGCGGACGTCGACCTCGCGCTGTGTCGCAACCTCCTCATCTACATCAACACGGAGTCGAAACGGGCGGTGGTCGATACGGTGCTCTCGTCGCTCCGGGAGGGCGGCTACCTCGTCATCGGGATGACGGAGACGCTGCCGCGGGGGAACCGGGACGCGGTCGAAACGGTCGACAAACGGCGACGCGTCTACCGACGAACCTGACATGTCGCTCTACCAGCTGGAGAAAGACGGCGACGTGGACGCCCTGCTGGACCACCTGAAGCTCAGCGACTCGGCGTCGATCCGGGAGCGGGCCGCCGAAATCCTGGGCGACGTGGTCGACGACGAGCCACAGGCGGTCGACGCGCTCGTCCGGACGGCCAAAGACGACGACGACGAGGCGGTCCGCGGTGCCGCTATCGACGCCCTCGACGCGATCGGGGGAGAAGCCATCGAGCGGCTGGTCGCGGAGATGGCCGGAGTCGATACCGACGGCGCCGACTGGGTGCGCGCCGAGGCGTTCGTCGAGACGCTCTCGGCCGACCGCCCTGAGCTTCGGATGGCGGCCGCGAACGCGCTCCGTCGGCTGGGCGACGCGGGGGCGCTCCCGGCGCTGGTCGAGGCGCTCGACGACCCCAACCCACGAGTTCGCGCCCGAGTCGCGCGGGCCTGCGGCGCCGTCGGGGACGAGCGGGCGGCAAACGCGCTCGGCGCCCGCCTCGACGACCCGGTCGGCCGGGTTCGACGCGAGGCTGCCGACGCGCTGGCCGCCATCGGCGCTCTCTCCCCGCTGCTCGACGCCGTCGACGACGAGAACGACGAGGTGCGCTACGCGGCGGTCATGGCGCTCGGCGGGTATCAGGGATCGGCCGCCATCGATCCGCTCATCGGCGCGCTCGACGACGACAGCGACGTGGTTCGACGGGCGGCAGTCTTCTCCATCGTCGAGTTGCTCGCGGCCGCACCGACGGAACAGAGCCACCGCATCCGGGAGACGGTCGTCGATCGGCTAGGCTCGGCCGACCGGAGCGTCGTCGACCCGCTCGTCGAGTTGCTCGAGGAGAGCAAGCAGCCCCGGGAGCGCCGGAACGTGGCGTGGCTCCTCGGGCGCGTCGCCGGCGACGAGGGGTACGCCGACGCCGTCGAGGCGCTGGTCGGCGCCCTCGACGCCGACGACGGCACCACCGCGCAGTTCGCGGCGACCAGCCTCGTTCACCTCGACGGCGAGGCCGTCGAGGACGAACTCCTCGACCTGCTCGAGGACCCGGACCCCTCGGACGCGGCGCGGTCGAAGGCGGTGTTCGTCCTCGGCAAAGTCGGCGGCGAGCGTGCCCGCGACCGGCTCGAGGCGCTCCTGGATCGCACCGGCGACGAGGAGGTCCGCAAGCAGGCCTTCGCCGCACTGTCGAAACTCGGAGGCCGTCGATGAGCGAGGGCGAGCGCAAGGTGGTCGATACGCGCGGGAAGTTCACGCAGGTCGTCAAGGACGGCCGCGAACTGAACGACGCGGAGTGGTCCGGCGGACGGATCCTGCTGTCGAACAAGCGGCTGATCCTCGCGGGCAACGGCGGCAAGCGGACGATCCCACTCCAGAAAATCGAGGGTCTAGAGGGGCGGACGGACGTGAACCAGCTGGTGGCGAAGGTGTCCGGCTACGTCAGCCTCCAGCTCGTGGGCGGCGACGTGGTGCTCGTCTCCGCGGACGACCCCGAGTCGTTCGAGCGGCTCCTGTACCGTGCTCTCCTGGACCGAAAGATCGTTCTCGCGCGCCATCCGGCGGTCGAGGGTGGCGTCGTCACCGACGCCGAGTGGGAGAAAGGCCGGCTGAAAATCGAGGAGGGAGCCGTCGCCCTCGCCATCGCCGACGGCTCGTTCGTCGAAATCGACCTCGACGACATCGGATCGATGGAGGCCAACGAGCGATCGGTCAAAGGCGAGAAACGACGGGTGCTGGAGGTCGAACACAGCGAGGACGGGACGAGCGTCCAGACGTACCTCTCGGGGTCGACGCGCCGGTGTGCGATCCTCGAGAGTCTCCTCCGGAAGGGGGAGAGTCGGAGCGAAATCGGCGTCGACCTCTCCGAGCGACAGAACGAGGTGTTGATGGCGCTGTATTCGGGGGTGTCGCCGTTCGAAATTCCCGACTTCCTCGGGATGGATGTCGACGAGGTGGAGGAGGTGTTCGACCGCCTGATCGAACTCGAAGTCGTCGAGGAGATTCGGGTCCGGCGGGAAGTCGCGCTCAACGCCCGCGGGCGCAACATCGCCAGCGAGGCGATGAACGATCAGTGAGACGGTGGTCGGTGGGTCGCCGGCACGCTACGGCGCCTCGTCGGTGCCGACGACGGTCGTCCGAGCGAGCCGTCACCGCACCGACTCCGTGGTGAACACTGCGCCTTCCGCCCTGATCGATAGATCGAACACGCCTTCGAGGACGTTACTGCTCGCTCGTTGGATCCGTCGCGGATCGAGGTAGTAGTGTGCGAGCGCTCGCTCCCGTTCGAGCCGCGAGGAAAGGAGGTGGAGAAACCGGAAGACCGTCTGCAACTCGAACGTCGCCAGCAGTTCTGGGAGAATGTCGAACTCGACGGACAGTGTACCGGCCGCCTGCCGCGACCCGATGGCTCGCGAGAGCGTCTCGCCGACGCCGCTCAGATCGGGGCGGCCGTCGAGCGACACCACCTCGACCGACCGGGCCGCAGGGTCGATATCGACCCCGGACAGCGGCTCCGTGGCCGTCGTGACGACCGTCGTCGACGCCGGCCACGACGGAAGCGTGCGATCCAGAAGCCGGAGTCGGGCGGCAGGGTTCGCCGTGACGATCATCGCGTCGTCGCCGTACGAGAGGAAATGCGTGCGTGCGTTATCGGCCGCATCGCCGTCGAATTGGGCGATTGTCAGAACGTTGCCGGTTCCGCCGACCGTGTCCGCGACGTGGACGCCGGCTTCGAGTTGCGACTCAGCGTGGCCGAACAGGTGGGATTCGAACGACGCGACCGCGTCGTCGTCGTCGCCGGCGTAGGTCTCGCCCTCGGTTCCACAGCGGGGACAGCGCCACGCGATCCCTACGCCGTCGCGGCGGAGGTTCGACTCCGCGTGGTCAAGCAAGTGGGTGCCGATCGCCTCGGCGGCGGCGTCGACGCTCGCCGCCCAGAGCCCGAACGCACACTGTCGGCACTGCCATCGATAGACCATCGGGTCAGCGAACCGCCGATGAGCCGTCCCGTGTCGGCCGTAGCCGGGCGGCTCGGCTCGTCACGCGTTGATCTCCTCCAGCCGGCTGTTGACGACGACCCGCCCTTTCGGCGTCAGCGCCGTCCCGCCGTCGCCGTCGACGACGAGGTCCTTCTCGCGGAGGCCGTTCAGCACCATCGTCGTTTGGCTGGCGTCGGCGGCGACCACGTCGAGCGGATCGACGCCCTCGCCCGCGGAGTAGATGGCGACGAGTACCTGCACCTCCTCGTCGGAGAGGCTCACGTCCTGCAGTGATTCGACGATGTCGCTGTACTCCAGCCGGAAATAGCGACCGAGGAGGTTCAGCACCCGTTCGGAGGGGAGGGCGACAACGGAGAGGAGAGCCGTCGTCCGCGGGACGTGTCGCACCGACAGTGCGGGCCGGCTCTCGCCGGCGAGCGTCCGCGTCTCCTTCTCGAAGTTCGTCACCGTCGCCAGATCGATAGCGAAATCCACCTCGGGGCCGGAGAAGGCGAGGGTGCCGTCGTCGACGGCGAGTTTCGCCTTGCGGATCGTCGAGTCGACGACCCGCCCCCCGCGCTCGGCAGGGTGTTCGACCGTCACCGTGCGGCCGTTCAGGTGCGCTTTGAACAGGACGGTCGCGAACTTCTCCACCGTGTCGCTCTCGGCCTCGACGACGGCCATGCGTCGTCCCTCGTCGGTTCGGTAGGCGACGGTGACGGAGTCGCTGAAAAACGAGCGCATCTCCGGCGGAACGTGCCCGACCGCGATGTCGAACATCGTCGAGGTGGGTATCGTCACCTTGTGGTCGTCGCCGACGAGTACGAGCCGTTTTCGGCTCATCACGATGCGCCCGCGGACCGGGTCCTCACGGTTCATGTCGGTCACGAAGAAGCGGCCGACGAAATCGGCGATGACGCGTTCAGACATTCAGCAACCCTCCCACCACCGTCATGGTCAGCACGGCGACGGCACATCCGATCCAGGTGAGGGCGACGAAATGGAGGAGGGCGTTCGCTTTGTGGCCGCCGTCGACCGTCCGGATGATGAGCGAGGAGAGGACGGCGTTGATCATCACCACGCCGAGGAGGAGAAACTGGATGAGCGGGAGGTCGTACACCTGCGTGTGGATGAGCTTGCCGACGTCGAGTTGGGAACTCGCACCGAGTTCGAGCGACATCCCCGCGAGGATGTCGACGATTTTGAAGCCGATGAAGAAGGCAAAGGAGGAGGCGGCGGTGATGCCGTACAGCAGGCCGATCATCGTGACCGTCGCCTGGTCGCGTTGCTGTCTGAGTTGGTTGACGTGGTTCATGTTCTGACTGATGAGTTCGCCGAGCTGTTTCGGCTCGCCCCCCATCTGTCTGCCGACGAGATACATCTCGCTGAACTTCTGGATCAGGTAGGAGCGCGTGTTGGCGGTGAAGTACTCCCACGACCGGTCGGGTTCCAGCCGCATGTTCAGTCGCTTGAACAGGTCGTCGACGTCCTCGGTGAGGGGGCCGAAGTCCTTCTTCCGGAGCGTCTTGAGGACCGCGGTGGTCGTCGACTGCTTCGCCGTCTCGCTCGCGCCGAGTGCCCGGATGAAGCTCGGAAACTCGTCGTCGCGGGATTTGATGCGTTCCTCCTGGACTCGGAAGGCGATGCCCGGAATCGCCAGCGGCGTGACGGGGATGGCCATGTAGAGCGGGCGGGGAATCGACGACACGGGGAGTAGGTCGGTCAGCCCGGGCACGCCGCCGAACAGGTCGCCGGCGACGAGGACGACGAGCACGACGGAGAGGACGGCCCCCGCGGCTAGGCTGGCGATCATTGACCACTCCCCATCCGGGCGCACGTCGTCGGGGTAGTACCAGATTGGGTCGTAGGGCGACATCGTCCGGATGACGAGGAAGAAGCCGATCTGAATAAACGCGTAGAGGACAATAACCGCCCCGACGGTCATCGTCGGGTCCGTCCCCGTCAGGATGGGGAGGACGATGGCGAACACGAGCGCGAACGTCATCGAGAGCACCATCGACAGGTAGAGGTCCTTCATGACTTCGAGGTTGTCGAGCGTGCTCTCGTACATCGTCACGTAGTTCTGGATCATCACCTGCTGCTCGCTGAGCAGGAACTCGCTGAGTTCCTGCCCGGCGTTGACGGTGTAGGCGAGGCGGTCGAAGAAGTCCGCGAGGGGGTCGCTCGGGATGCGCCGAGCGCGGCGACGACAGGCGTCGTCGAGGCTCTGATTCCACGTGTCGACCAGTTGGACGACGCGATTGATTTCGTCCGCGAGGGCGCCGTACTCCTCCTCCTCGCCGAGTTTGCGGAACACCTCCATGCGGTCGATGTTGGTCGTCGACAGCACCGTCATATGCGTCATCAGGAGGTGGTACTGGTTCTCCATCTCGACGCGCTCCTGGCTGACGAGAAGTTTGGGGTAGGCCACCGCCGCAAAGAGGACGAGGCCGCCGAGGAGGGGGATGGGAAGCCGGATGGAGAGCGGGAGCGAGACGAAGACGGCGACGGCGACGGTGCCGGCGAAGAAGACGACAGAGGGAAAAACGATGAGGAAGATGTACCGCGACATATCCATGTCCATCCGCTCGTACGCCTCGACGATGGACGCGAGCGTCTCGGAGGCAGTGATGTCGGACCCACTCTCGGCAGCTGGTTCTGACGCCATTATTTGTTGATGTCGAAGGGAAGGCCCTCGACGCCGTCCCGCTGGAACGACTCGATGGCCTCGTTGACTTCGTGGTAGCCGAGGATGTTCTCCTCGATCATGCGCTCGACGAGGCGGGCACGGAAGTCGAGGTCGTCGTAGATGTCGCGCGTGTCGGCGTACCCTAGTAGGGTCGCGATCTGTTCTTCGAGGACGTAGGAGTTGTTCATCCCCTGGAAGTTGATTTCGTCCTCGACGGGGTCCCAGCTGAACACCTGCCGGGTGACGACGCCGTCCATCTCCTTCGAGTAGCCCTCGACTTCCTGGACGCTCGTCACCCGGCGGAGGACGTCGTCGCCCTGCTTGACCCGATTTTGGAACAGCGCCACGTCGGCGACGTCCATGAACGTCTCGGGGACGTTGATCGGTTCGCCGGTGAACCGCTGGATCATCGAGACGATGTCGCTGGCGTGGAAGGTGAGCATGACGGGGTGGCCGGTCTGTGCGGCCTGGAACGCCATCCGCCCCTCCTCGCCGCGGACCTCGCCAACGATGATGTAGTCTGGGCGGGAGCGGAGGGCGGCGGCGACGAGGTCGAACATGTCGACATCCGAACTCTCCTCGGCACCGCCCTCGCGGGTGAGTAACTGCTGCCAGGTGTCGTGGGGTGGGAGCACCTCGGCGGTGTCCTCGGCGGTGTATATCTTCGAGTCCCGGGGGATGAACGACATGATCGAGTTGAGCGTCGTCGTCTTCCCGGAGGCCGTCTCGCCGACGACGAAGACGGTCTGTTCGTTCTCCAGACAGAGCCACAGGTAGGCCGTGAGCTCCGGCGAGAGCGTCCCCCACTTGGTGATCTGGTTGATCGAGAGCGGCGTCTCGTCACCCTGTCGGATGGTGAGGCTCGGCCCCTGCACGCTCACGTCGTCGGAGTAGATGACGTTCAGACGCGAGCCGTCCGGGAGCGTCGAGTCGACGATGGGGTTGGAGTCCGAAACGGGGTCGCCGATGCGCTCGCCCATGCTCCGGATCCAGGAGTCGAACTGTTCGGGCGTGCCGAAGTCGACGGTGGTCTCGACCATGCCGTAGGTGCCGTGGTCGACGTAACACTGGTGGGGACCGATGACGTGAACGTCCTCGTTGGCGGGGTCGCGCATGACCGGTTCGAGGGGGCCGAGCCCCACGATGTCGCGGTTGAGTCGGTAGCGGATGTTCTCGTAGGTCTGCTCGCTGACCCGGTAGTTGCCGAGGCCGAGGAAATCCAGTAGCCTGTCGATCCAGTACCGGAGGCCGCTCCGGTCGCGGTCGATGGTCGTCGTCTCCTGGAGGAGTTCCTCGATCCGGTCGTCGTACTCCGACTCCTCTTCGGGGACGGCCTTGCTGACGCTGCGGTCGAGGAGTTCGTCGCGGATTTTCGCGAAGAGACTCTGTTCGTCGCCCGAGAGCGACGGCTCGATCGCGTAGTATTTCATGTCCTGGCCCAGGTCGCCGTAGATGTGACAGTAGATGGGACCGCCGATGGGGTAGAGGACGTTCGGCCGACTCGTCTCGTAGTCGCTCGTGGGTTCGTCGATGAGCAGGGGGAACTCGCCGGTGATCTGCTTGAACTTCTTGAGGTGATCGCGGAGGTGGGGCCGGTTGGCCGCGATCTGCTTGAGTTCGTCCGAGGGGGTGGCGGTTCCGAGTTCTGTCATTATGCGACGCTACGGCTCTCGATAACGATCCCCGTCCCCGACCGGACGGAGTAGCCAATCGTGTCTCCGACCTGCTGTCCCATGCCCGCGAACCGCTTGACCGAAATCTGTCGGCGCACGTCGTTGCCGACTTCGACCATCTCGAGTTCGAGGAAGATGTCGGCGATGGAGCGGAAGGGGCCGATCGCCTCCTCGTCGACCGTCGAAGGGTCGACGGTCAGGACGACGACTTTCCCCTGGGAAATCACGTCGCGGAAGAAGCCGATGATCTCCAGCGCCGCTTGCCGTTCGTCGTTCTGGCGAACCAGCGCCTCGAACTTCGGGTCGTTGCGGAGGATGGCGTCGAACGTATCGATCACGATGACCTCCGAGTTCCACATCACGTCCGCGTTCATCAGACGGGTGAGCAGTTCCTTGCGTTCGCCGTCCCCCTCCTCCGAGAAGGTGCCGCTGGTGTCGAAGTCGGCGTGGAGAAAGAGGACGTTCTCGTCCAACAGGTGATCGACCATGTCGTACGACAGCGAGTGCATCTGGTCGATGAACCCGCGGGTCGTCAGCTCCGTCGAGAGGTACGTTACCGTATGTCCCTCCTCGCAGAAGCCGTACGTGAACCGCTGGGACATGGCGCTCTTGCCCGCCCCGTAGTCGCCCTCGGCGAGGACGATGCTGCCGCGGGGAACGCCGCCGCCGAGTTCCTTGTTGAGGCGGTCGTGATCCTCCAGGCCGAGCGAGAGCAGGTTGGAAGAGCTCATGTGCGGAACCTGAACACCTCCTCGTCGCCGTTGACGATCAGCTTCACCCGGTGATCGCCGGGCGAGAGGTCCGCCCCGCCGATTTCGAGACGGATCACGTTGCTCGGCTGCCACGCCTCGCCGTCGACGACGGTCACGGTAACGTTCGTCCGGTACCGGCCGTCGAGCAGTATCTCGATGAACCGCGAGTCGGGCGGTATCTCCGAGGTACCCGTGTTCTTCACCAGCAGCGTCACCGTCTTCGAGGAGTTGTTGTAGACGGGGCTGCCGGCGTCGCTGATCACCTCGATGTCCGTCCGTACCTCCTCGGAGACTTCGAGGCTCTGGTCGTCGATGCCCTGACTGAGCCGGGAGATACCCTGCGTGAAGGTGCCGGCGACGCCCGCGGCGATGACGAGGCTGGCGATGAAGAGGATGAGGTGGGAGGCGGAGACGCTCGCCACTCAGATCACCTCCGTAGCGGCCACGCCGGGGCCGGTGACGAGTTTGATCCGGTCGGGTTGGCTCGTGACCGTCACCTCGAGGTGGAGTCGCTCGCCGGGGAGCCACAGGCTCGTCGAGTTGTCGCCGCCGGCCCGGCGGACGGTGAAGTCGTCGCGATACGCGTTGTCCACCAGAAGGTCGACGGCCTCGACGTCGAGGGTGGTCGTCCCCTCGTTGACGGCCTCGACAGTCAGCGTGTCGGTGCCGGCGTCGTACGTGGCGTTGGTGAGCGAGAGGGCGGTGTTCTGGCGTTCGAGAGCCTCCTCGTCCACCGCGGATTTCGCGTCGGTGACGCGCTCGAAGCCGTTGGCCGAGGCGGTGTACGCCGACGAGAAGGCGAGGAAGATGCCGACGAAGATGATCGCCGCCGACCCGCTGACACTAAAGCCCAAAGGGGACACCTCCGCCGCCGCTCCAACAGTCGAAGACGACCGAATCGGCTGTCGATCCGGTCAGTCGGCTTATGTACCGCAAACTGGCGACGTGGTGGTCGATGGAGAGCGTCGACGGGGCGCCGGTCACCTCCCGGTCCGCGTCGAGGTCACCGAAGCCGACGAGGAAGTCGCGGAGTTCGTCCGCGGCGTCCTCGCCGATCCACTGGATGCGGCGGTAGTACTCCACCGCCCGGGCCGCATCTTCCACGTCGCCCTCCTCGACGAGGTACTCGAGCCACTCCATCACGAGGAGGTCGCCGACGTAGCCCGAGGGGACCGTCTCGAGGTAGGGCTTCGACGTGCCCGACCCCTGCATCACGGTGTTTGCGGCGAACTGCAGGTCGCCGGCGCCCGTCTCCTCGGGCGTGGGTGTCGCCGCGGCGCCGTCGGTGGCCATCGCCTCGGGCGCCGGGTCGTCGTCCGTGGTCGGGGAGTCGTCGGTGGCCATCGCCTCGGGCGTCGGGTCGTCGTCCGTGGTCGGGGAGTTGTCGGAGGCGGCATCCCCGTCGCCCATCACGCCGAGGCTTCCGTCACCGTCGTCGGCCACCTCACCGAAGTCGTCGCCGAGGTCACCGAAGTCGGCCCCGTCGTCGGCCAACTCGTCGAAGTCGTCCCCGTCGTCCTCGGCCAACTCGTCGAAGTCGTCCCCGTCGCCGTTCGTCGCGTCGCCGTCGTCGTCCGCCCAGTCGGCCTCGCCGCTGTTGTACTCGTCTTTCAGTTCCTCGAACGATTTGCCGGAGTCGTCTGAATCGTCGTCGGCCATAGTATCCTCGGTGGTCGGGTCGTCGTCGATGGCGCCGTCGAAATCGCCGAAGTCGTCCTCGTCGTCCTCGTCGTCGAGGAAGTCGTCGTCGAAGAAGTCCTCGGCCTCGGCCCCCGCGATGTCGTCGTCCAGATCCTCCGCTTCCTCGTCGCCGTCGTCGTCGAACAGGCCGAGCGATCCGCCGCCGCCGTCGAAGCCGCCGCCACCGGCCTGCACGTCGTCGACGAAGGGGTTGACGCCGCGGGTGACCATCTCGTAGATGTCGAGCAGTTTGCGGACGTTCTCCTCCACGTCCTCGACGGTGTTGCTGATCTCCTCGTTCTCGCTGCGGATAGTGCTCACCGTCGAGGAGAGGCTGGCAACCTCGTTTTCCATCTCGTCGATCCGGCCTTCCAGTTCGGCCGTCGCGGCACCGCCGTCGTCGCCGTCGTCGAATCCTAGCCCGTCGTCCCCGAAGTCGTCGCCGCCGAAGTCGTCGAGGTCGTCGTCCTCCTCGAAGAACATGTCGTCGTCGCCGCCGGCGTCGCCCTCGTCGTCGTCGTCGTCGTCACTGCCGAGAAACCGCTCTAGGAGCTCCATTCGGTTCCTCCCGTGGCCCGACGACTCGTCGTACCCATTCTATCGTGTCCTCTATTGCCGTGCGGTAGTTTAATCGTTGTCCTTCAGTTCTCAATTTTGATATGCGTATGACGCGCGTCTGTCGAGCGTTCGTCCGCGTCGATCCGGCCGCAGTCGGGCGATTGAGGTGACCAGTCGGTCTCAGATCAGACGTTCGTCACCGGCGGATTTGATGCGGAGTTCGCCGGTGTCGCCGTGGAACCGGAGCGAGCGGCCGGCGTCGCCGCCCACGTCCGTGGCGTCGACGGGGACGCCGAGTCTGTCGAGCCTCGCCCGGGTCACCGCGACGTTGCGCTCGCCGATGGGTTCGTCCTGACTGTCGAACTCGAACATGGCGCTCCCGCCGGCGAGTTTCGCCCGCATCCGGCCGGGGGCCGCCCCCTCGTCGGCCATCGAGGCTACGAGGGCGTCGATGCCGGTGTCGGCGTACTTGGCGACGTTCGGCGGATCGTCGGGTGCCGTGGGGAGCATGACGTGGATCAGGCCGGCGACGCCCGCCCGCTCGTCGCGGAGCGCGACGCCGAGACAGGAGCCGAGGCCGCTGGTGGTCAGCACGGCCCCGTCGGCCGTGACCGCGAAGTCGGCGATACCGACCCGCGTTCGGGTCCGGGCCGACGACGAGGAGCGACGGTCCTCGGTCGGCGTCCCGCCGTACGTCTTCATGTTAGAAGATCGATTCGCGGTTGGCTTCGAGTTGGTCGCTTCGCTCGACCAGCAGGGAGTCGAGGGCCTCCTTGAGTTTCTGCTCGTCGGGGATGGCGTATATTTCGCAGTTGAACTCGCCTTCCGGCGTGACGACCGTCGAGTCCATGAGGAAGGCGTACTCCTGTGACTGGCCGAGTCGACCCGCTATGGGGCTGAGAATCGCCGTCCCGAGGTCGTGAACCAGTTCCGGCGGCGTGTGGTCGATGCTCGTCTCCAAGACGTTCGCCCAGCCGTCGATGAATCCGCTGGTCATGATGTTGCCCAGTTCCTGAATCGCGCTCTCGCCCATGTCGCCGAGTGGCTCGTCGAGCTCCATCGGTACCGTCGCGTCGACGATGGTCCGCGCCGACGGCTCGTCGAACAGGATGGCGAGATAGCCGCCGGGCGTTCCCTTGAACTCCATCACCGTGCCCACGTACACCTCGTCGCGGGCCGTATTCGGCACGTCCTCGATGGGGACGAAGCTGAGGCGACTCACGTCCACGTCGGTCTCGATGCCCGTCATCGAGGAGACGTTCTCGGCGGCGCGCTCGGCGCCCTGCCGGGTCATCTCGTCGAAGACCGTCAGCTTGTCCATGGGGATGGCGTTCTCGTGGTCGTCGCTCGCCTCCAACATCTCCGCGAAGGCGCCGTACTCCGGCAGCATGTAGATGTACGCGTCGATCTGTTCGTCGACGGCCGTCATCTGGCTCTCGAAGACGAAGACGTGTTCCTCCTCGGCGCGGTCGAGCGCGCCGTTCGGCAACACGTCGGTGCCGTCGCGTTCGACGTACGTCGGCGGCGTCATGTCGACGCTCGCCGCCAGGTAGTCGGCCCACCCGTCGACGAACCCACCCATCATGATATTGCCGATCTCCTTGACGCCGCTTCGGGCCATCTCGTCGAACGTGTCGTCGTCGCCGGCGCTCGCACCGGGAACGAGGACGTCGACGATGCTCGCGGCGCTGTCGCGGTCGAACGCCAGCGCCGTCTCGCCCGAGAGGCCACCGCCGAGACCGATCTGTACGCCGACGAACTCCGTCCCGCCGAAGACGTCTTCGACGTCTCGTTTCGACATCAGCGTGACGTTGGTCACGTCGACGTACGTCTCGATGCCCGTCATCTGCGTCAGCGACGCCGCGGCGTGCTCCGCCCCCTCCTGAGCGAGGCGGTTGTACGTGCCGAGCGACTGGATATCGACACGCATTGTCAGGCCACGACGTCGTCGATGGCTTCGAGCACGTTCGGTTTCTGGAACGGTTTCGTGATGTAGCCGTCCGCGCCGGCCTTGACGGCGCTTTTCATCTTCTCCTCCTGCCCGACGCTCGTACACATGATGACGTTCGCGTCGGGATCGGAGCCCGTAATCTCGCTCGTCGCCTCGATGCCGTCACGAATCGGCATCACGATGTCCATCATTACCAGATCGGGCTCGTGTTCCCGGTAGAGTTCGACGGCCTCGACGCCGTTTTCGGCTTCACCGACGATCTCGAAGTTCTCTTCGAGGATCTCGCGCAGGAGATTGCGCATGAAGTCCGAGTCGTCGACGAGTAACACTTGCGGTGGCATCTGCCCGAAGGTTCACGACTCGACAGATAAAGACTCGGGCGCGATTCTCAGTGCTGATACGGAAGCGGGCGGGCGGTCTCACGTGGGTCGATGAATCGACGAACCGCCGGCCGTATCGTCGTGCGTCAGTACGTGCCGACGACTCGCCGATACGACCCGGATCAGTCCTCGGACAGCGCCACGGCTTGCTCGTCGGAGACGGCCTCGATGAGGTCGCCAATGCTGTCGTCGCGATCGAGGTCGTACCGCTTGAGCAGCCCCGTGAGCGTCCGGACCGGGTAGCGAACCGAGACGTTGGCTTCGGCGAGTAGGATCCCGAGTACGTCCTCGACGGGCGTGCCGCCGCCGACGTGCTGTGCGTACCAGATCAACAGCGATTCGAAGCTGGTGACCACGTCGTTCGAGACGACCTGGTGGCGGCCCACGCCGTCGTCGAACTTGGCCGTGACGTGGAAGCCGTACTGGGCGTCGATAGTCCGAAAGTAGTCTTCGAGCCACGCGTTGACGTCCATCTCGGTAATGTCCGGCTCGCCGTCCGCCTCGGACTCGTCGATCATCGGCTCCGACTCGCGGGCGCGGCGCTCGTCGTCACGGGCCTCGGTCGCCTCGTCGCTGGTCCGGCCGCTCCCCGTCGAGACGACGTACCGACCGTCGTCGAGTTCGTCCACGTTGTCGTGTCTGGTGAGGTCTAGCTCCTCCTCGGTGAGCACCTTGCCGCGCTCCGAGACGGAGTCGTCTGAATCCGATGGCATACCCTAGGCAGTGTTAGCACTTTCGAGAGTGAAAACATAAAGATTCGGTGGCAGCCCGAACGAGGGGAGGTCGGCCTTACAGTTCGACGGATTCCTCGCCGGAGAGCGACTGAGGCACCCGAATGCGGATGATGCTCGTAGCGCCGGATTCGGTGTTGACCCGAAGCGTGACCGTCTCGCCGGGCTCCAGCGGTTCGTTGACGAACGCACCGTTGGTCGCCATCTTGGTCATGTTGAGCGTGACCACCAAGCGGTCCGTACGGCTGTTCAGGATGAGACCGCTGTTACCCTCGGACGCGTCCAAGGACGTGTCGTCGTCCTGAAGCGCGCGGGTCCGGTCGTCGGGACCGGCCGCGCCGGTTCGGTTGACCACCGACTCGTTGGTGAACGCGAACCGATCGGTGCCTTCCGGTCCGACCAGTTCGAACGTCGTCGCGCTCATGTTGATGTCGCTCGCCCCCGGTGACTTCTGGACCACCAAGGACACTTCGTTGACCCGTAAGGAGACGTTACTATTGTTGCCGGAGGATTCGGAGTACGGAGTGAGACTCGACTCTATCGTCTGGTTATTCGAGTCGTACGGCGACACGTTCCCCGTCTTCGAGACCGGCTCGAGCCGATCCGTAACCTGTGCACTGCTCTGTTGACCCGTCTGTTCTGACTGCGTCTGGAGGAAGCCGGCGGTGTTGATGAGGACGCCAGCCGCGATCGCCGCGACCAGGACCATCGCGATGAACACGATGAGCGTCCCAATACCGACCTGACCCCTGTCAGTTCGTTCTTCGAACATCGTTTGTTGTGTAACCCGGGGTCGTGGTGCCCACGGGCTCTGTTCTACCGTTCTCGAAATCACTAATAAAGATACGCTCCCGAATATCACTTTTGAAAATAGGTAGTTCGATCCGGTTTAACGCCCGAAATACCGGAACGCTCGAAGATCAGTCGTAGATGACGAGACTGTAGACGACGAAGATGAAGCCGAGCGACGAGAGGCCGCTGTTGACCAACAACAGGGAGCGAACGCCCTGGAAGTCGGTGACGAACGCGCTGATCGCGGTCGCGATGGCGGCGGCGGCGATGAGACCGAAGCCGAGCGAGACGTGGATCATCGCCCGGCGAGTTGTCTGGAGATACGCTCTGATCGCCATGCCGACCATGGTCAACCCGGAGATGACCAGAATGGCCGTCGCGACGAGATACAGGTATTCGACGACGAGCATGTGGGTTCGTGAGTGAACTCGCCTCACCGAAGTATAAGTCTGCTCGTAATATTCTCATCGTTGATACCCCCACTGGAGGGTGGGCGTCTTGCGCGCGTCCGACAGTACATTTTATTGTGTTCCCCCGTATCTAATCTGATAACGAATGGACGGGATCGAGATGTTGCGGGTTCTGGGCAACGAGTACAACCCACAGATACTGAGTTTCGCTCACGAACCGCGTTCGGCCCAAGAACTCAGCGACGAACTCGACGTACCGATCGCAACCTGCTATCGCCGGATCGAGGAACTACAGGAAGCGGACCTGCTCGAACACCACGACCGCGTGCTGTCCGACGAGCGGCGCCGGGTCAACGTCTACCGCCGAAACATCGAAGAGGTCGTCGTGAACTTCAGCGAGGGGGATGTCTCGGTGGAGGTGGAGGAGCGCCGGCGGGTCAAAAATCAGATCGACGAGGTCTGGCGGACGCTGTCGGAGTAGGTACCTACTCGCCCGGGAACGGACCGTCCCGCTGCCCCATCATCGAGAAGCCGGCGGCGCGTTCGTGGACGGTGATGCCGCCCTCGCTGATGTCCATGGGGAAGATGTCCGTCTCGATATCCTGTTTGCGCATCTTCGCCACCCAGATATACCGGTTGACGCCCGATTCGGTCGGCGTCTGAATCAGGTAGATGTTCCCGTCGGTGAGGAAGTTCTCCAGACCGATGTCCTGTTCCGGGAAGACGGCGGACTGCTCGGCGATGAGCAGCGAAGTCAGCCCGTTCGCCTTCAGGATGTCCGAGAATTTGAGGAGGTAGGTTCGCTTCTCCGTTTCGTCCGCGAAAAACAGTTCGAACATGGTGAGGGAGTCGAGGACGAGCCGTTCGTACGCCATCTCCTCGAACTCGTCGAGCAACAGTTCGAGCGTGTCGTTGAAGTCGTTGTGCCGGAGCAGTTCCTGCTTGTCGTAGATGAGGATTTCGTCCTCCTCGACCAGTTCGCGCCAGTCCTCGAACCCGATTGATTCGGCGGCCTGCGCGATGTCCTCCCGGTTCTCCTCGAACGAGAGGTAGATCCCCTTCTCGTCGAACTCCCGAACGCCGTTGTAGATGTACTGGAGGCCGAGGATACTCTTTCCGGTCCCCGGGTTGCCGCTGATCAGGACGGTCGCATTGTCGACGATACCCCCACCGAGGATCGAATCGAGGCCCTCGATTCCGGTCCGCGTCAGCTCGGTCATTACGTCACACAGTTACGTGGACTGACTGAAATAAATTCGCAACGCGGAGACGGAGCGCTCACACCGGTGAAAGTGGACGCTACTGGCCCCAATTTTCACACGTGAGAACACGGGCGCAACCTATTTGCTTCGGACCAGCGATGTCCGTTCAATGAGGCTTTCCACCGGCGTGGACGGTTTCGACGAACTCGTCGACGGGGGACTCCTCCGGAATCGGCTGTACATTCTCAGCGGGCCACCAGGAAGTGGGAAGACGACGTTCTCCTCGCATTTCGTCACGGAAGGGGCCCGAATGGGGGAGAAATGCCTCTTTCTGAGCATGCACGAAACGGAGGCGGAACTGACTCACGACATGGGCGCCTACGACTTCGGGTTCGAGAAGGCGGCACAGTCGGGGAACTTTCAGTTCCGGAACGTCTTCGACTCGAACGCCAAACGACTGTTGAAAGGTTCGGGCGGCAACGACTTCTCCTCCGGCGTCCAGAACATGACCAACCGGCTGGTCGGCTTCATCAACTCCCGCGAAATCGACCGCCTGGTCATCGACTCGACGATGATCCTGCAGTATTTCTACCCCGACAACCACGAGGCGTTCGTCCAGTTTCTCACCTCGCTCAAGCGCGTCGACGCGACGACCCTCCTAATCTCTGAGATGACCGATCCGACATCCTACGCCGACGAGCATTATCTCGCCCACGGCGTCGTCTTCATGCACAACTACATGGAAGGGGACGGGATGCGCCGCGGCGTCCAAATTATCAAGATGCGCGGGACGGACATCGACGGCGACATCCACCCGATCGAGTTCGACGACGACGGCCTGCACGTCAGAGCCGCACAGAAACTCGAGGCCTGAGATGTACGACGCCGAGTTCGACACCGACTGGGACGACCTGGACAAGGCGGGCGCGCTCGAACGGGCCTTCGCCCTCGGCGTCGCTCGGAGCCTCGGAAACCCCAACCGTGAGGAGTACGAACGGGTCCGCGACGCCGCCGAGACGACCTACGAACGGAGTCTGATCGAACTCTCCTACGAGGAGGGACGACGGAAAGCGTCGGGACGGCAGGGGGACAAATCGATGGCGGTGTGGGAGGACCTCGTCGTCGAGGCGGACGGCGACCCCGGTGGATCGGCGCCCGGCCCACGGCGTCGGTCGCGTGACGGGCCACCGAGCATGACCGACCGTCCGGAACCGACGGTCGTCCCCGAAGACGGACTTGACCGGATTCGACTCCCCGAGTTCCTCCGGCACCGGTAGGCCGTATTACGCCGCGTCGGCGCCGTCGGTGCGCATCAGTTCGCCGGGCTCCGTCCAGATGACGAACTCGCCGTCGTCGTCGCGGTTGACCACGCCGTTGATCCACGGTTCGTCGACCGGCGACTCCTTGACCGTCGAAAGCGAGACGGTCGACACTCGCCGGACGCCGTCGACGGCCCATCCGACGCTCCACTCGTCGTCCATCCGCGTCGAGTCGAAGACGACGATCAGGTCGCCTTCACCCTCCGACTCCGCCGCCAGCGTCTCCATCGGATCGATGACGGTCGTGATGTCGCCGCGGAGGTCGATGACGCCCTCGACGAAATCGGGCGCGTTCGGAATCCGCGTGACCGTCCCGCGTTCGACGATCTGTTCGATGAAGGTGATGTCCAGACAGTACCGCTCGTCGCCGAGTACGAACTCGAGGACCGAAATCGTCTCGTCGTCATCGTCGGTCGGATTCTCGTCGTCCCTCACGTCCCCGTCGGCCTCGGACGGCACGTCGTCCCCGTCTACCTCGTCGACGACGGCCGCGACGGACGACGCCGCGTCGGACGTGTCGATGTCCGCGAGGGCCGCGGCCATCTCCTCGTCGAGTTCCGCCGCGACGTCGCTGGCGTCCGAGTCGGGCTGTGTGGTCGGATCCGTCATTATGCCGCCGTTTGCGCCACCCCATAATAAACCCGGCCGCCGGGTTCTCAGCCGTGATACTCGATCAGTCGAGCGGCGCCGAGTCGGCGTCCGATGCCCCGGGTGCGAGCGCACTCCCGGCGCCCGCGGCGACGTACCGGTCCCAGAGGACGAGCGTCGTCGGGAGAACGAGAATCGAGGCGAGATAGGAGTAGAGCACGCTCAGGGCGATCAACAGGCCGAACTGGCCGAGGATGGGCGAGATGGCGAGCCAGAGTACGCCGAGGCCGGAGACGGTCGTCAGCATGCTGCCGGTGAGGGCGCCACCCGTCCCGCGCACCGTCGCGAGCAACGCCACGTCGGCGTCCGTCGCGCCGTCGTACTCCTCGACGAACCGGTGGAGGAGATGCGCCGAGTAGTCGATGCCGAGGCCGATGGCGATGGAGAGGCTGGTCCCCGTCAGGACGTTGAAGGGGATGTCGAGAAACCGCATCGTCGACGCCAGCGCCGCCACGGTGAGGGCGATGGGCAGGACGTTGACGAGGCCGAGCGACGGGCGCCCCTCTAGGAGGCCGTAGACGACGACCAGAAAGCCCGCGGCGGCGACGAGGGCGATGACGAGGCTCCGGAACGCCGACGCGCCGATCACGTCGGAGACGGCCTTCAACACGATGACGCCGCCGGTCGCCGTCGCCTCGAAGCGCATTCGGTCGGCCACGGCGCGGGTGTCGTCGGTGACGGCCGCCTGTGACGCGTCAGCCTCGACGGCGTACTCGATCCGGGCGCTGGAGTAGTCGTCGGTGATGTAGTCGAGCGCCCGGTCGCGGGCCGGCGAGTCGAGGAGGGCGGCGTAGACGGTCCGGAGGTTGTCGTCCGGAATCCCGTTGTCGTTGCGGTCGTTGCGGGCGACCAGCGCCGCGAACTCCGGGTTCCGGGCGGCGTGTGCGCGGATGACGGTGACGATGCTCGTCTCGCGGGCGTGGCCGTCGTCCGCGACGAAACTCGGTGGGGGGTCCTCGCCGGCCCGCCACATGGATTCGAGGGCGTCGTCACGATGGAGGGGGCCCTCGACGTACACCTGCGTGGTGTCCTCCTCGCCCGTCTGGAAGTTGCGTTCGAGGAAGTTCGTCGTCTCGGTGACGGTGTAGTCGCCGGGACGGAAGGGCTCGGGGACGTAGTCGAGATACGCCGGCGGCTCCTCGGGCGGGAGGAAGTCGTCCTGCGTGAAGCGGCTGTCGACCCCGGCCCCGTACTGGCCGAGGACGGCCGTCGAGACGAGGACGACGACGAGGAAGGCACGCGGAGCGACGCGGGCGACGTAGACGCCGACCGGGAGCACCCGGCCGAGTACCGACTCCTCGGAGCCGAGCGCAGCCGTGCCGAACGACGGGACGCCGAGTCGCTCGCGCCAGCGATCCGCGAGCACCTTCGTCGCCGGGAGGAAGATACCGAAAACGAGGGCGGTGAAGACGATACCCACCGCGGCGACGATGCCGAGTTCGCGGATCGAACTCAGCCCGCTACTGAGGTTGGCCGCGAAGCCGAGCACCGTCGTCCCGGTGACGATGAAGAAGGCGATCAGTAGCTGATCGGTGGCGACGCGCATCGCGTCGCGGACGCCCACGTCGCCGACGTGTTCCTCGCGGTATCGGTTGATAGCGTGGATGCCGAAGTCGATGCCCACCGCGAGCAAGAGCGGCGGGATGGCAACGAGCAGTTGCGAGAAGGCGATGCCCGCGAGGCCCATGAAGCCGAACGTCCAGAGCATCGTCATCGCGAGGGCGACGAGGCCGAGCAGCAAGTCGAGGGGGTCGCGATACGCGACGATCAAAAAGAGCAGGATGAGCGCGACGGCGGCGGGGATCACGAGGCCGAGCGAGTCGTTGATGACGTTGCCCAGTTCCTCGCTCGTGATGCCGCTCCCGAAGACGGTGATGTCGCCGCCGACGGCGTCCACGATGTACGCGGCCTGGAGTTGGAGGGCGGTGAGCGGGTTGGAGTCGCTCGTCCCCGGCCCGTCGCTCCCGCCGCCGGGGAGGCGGTGGGTGACCGTACCGATGGTGGCCGAGGCCGACGCCGACCGGGCGTTGAAGTCCTCGCTGAGGAGGGCGCGAAGTCCCGGGTTCCGCTCGACGGTCGTCCGCACGGCACGGTCGATTTCGGCCGGCGTCGACCGTTCGACGGCGCGAATCTCGTCCTCGATGGAGTCGGCGGAGGGGTCGAGCGTCCGGGCGACGGAGCGCGCGACGCTCGACGTACTCGACACCTGGAGGTCGGGGTCGTCGGCGAGGCGCCGTTGGGCGTCCAGCATCCGCAACAGTTCGGGTTTCGAGAGGACGTTCGTCCCCTCGTGGATCAACTGTGTCGTGCCGGAGTCGTCGCCGAACGTGATCCGCTCGAAGTTGTCGTTGACCTCCGCCAGTGCCTGCTCGGCGGGCACGTCCTCGGTGAACTGATCGGTACCCGAGTCGGTGCCGCCGCCGCCGAGGCCGGCGACGAAGAGGCCGGAGACGACGAGGAAGGCCAGGATTACCCGACCGGGCCGGTCGACGATATACGAATCGAGGGCGTCGACGATCCGCTGGGGGTCGACGGCGGGCACGCGTCGGTCAGTCGCCACCGGTCGACCCGTTCCGACGGTAGCGGACGAGCAGGCCGAGTCCCGTCACCGCGAGCGCGCCGACGGTGATTGGCAGGAAGGGGAGCCCACCACCCTCCTGCCGTTCGACCGAGACCGGGACGCGGTACGTCTCGGAGACCTCCGTGTCGCCGTCGGGGAGTTGGTACTGGAAGTCGATGGAGACGGGGTAGTCCTTCTCCAGTGCCGACCCGCTCGCGCTCAGGCCGATGACGAACGTCGCGGACTCGCCGGGGTCGAGCGTCGAGACCAGCCCTTCGTCGTCGTCGCTGCTGAGCGGGGACTGGACGAACGCCTTGGCCTCCACGTCGCGGAGGGGGTCGTCGCCCTCGTTGGTCACGCGGAGTTCGAGCGTCGTCGTCCCGCCGGCGACGACGGTACGGTTGACCGCCTCGACGCTGAACCGGTCGCGCTTGGGCTCGATCAGCACCCGTTCGTTGAGCGGGTCGCTCTGGCGGACGTCGTCGCGCTCGTTACGGTAGCGAACGGAGACGTTGAACTGCTGGGTGGTGGCGCTCGCCGCGTCGCTGATCGCCACGTCGAAGTCGAACTCGCCCGACTCCCCCGGTTCGAGCGTGTCGAGGGCGTACTCGTTCGATTCGACGTTGACGTTCGGGTTCGAGGACTCGAAGATCACGACCGGTTGGCGGGCGGTGTCGGGGCCGCGGTTGACGACGGTGCCGGCGAAGCGGCCCTCCTCGCCGACCCGGAGGGTCGATTCGGCGTCGCGGAGCGCGAAGGTCTGTTCCGGGGCTGGCCGGATGCCCACTGCGATCGGTTCGGAGGTGCGCGCGATGCCGTCGGTGTCCTCGTACTCGACGGTCGCCGAGAGGCTGTAGTTGCGCAGGGCCGCGTCGTCGTCGAACTCGACGGTGTACTCGACCGTCGCGTTCGTGCCCGGTTCCCAGGTGCCGACGTAGCCTGTCGAACTCGCCGAGCCACTGCCGAAGGTGAGTTCGTCCGTCGGCGAGGAGAGGACGACGCTCGCGTCGCGGGCGGTCCGCGTGCCGTCGTTTTCGAGCGTCACCGTGACGTTTCCGGTGTCGCCTATCTGGGTTGTCGTGGACGTATCGACCACGTCGAACTGCGCCTGATCGCGGACCCGGAGGGTGACGTACTGGGTCTCCTCGCGCGTGAGGTCGTTGTAGTCGGGCGAGCCGACGGCGTCGTACTCGACGCTGACGGTGTAACTGTACGAGACGGTGACGGGGATCCGGTAGCGGCCGGGGTCGACGTTCTCCGGGACGGTGATCGAGACGGGGTCGACGGGGGTCGTCCCGCGGGGCACGTCGCCGACGGCGACGCGGCCGGTGTTGATCTCGAACGGCGTGTCACCGGCCTCGACGTCCACGGAGACGCCGCGGGCGGTGGTGACGCGTTCTTCGTACTGTGACGGCCCACCGCGACGCAACTGGCCGTCGTTCGAGACGACGAGGTCGAGGTCGACCTGCGTGCCGGGTTCGACTTCGGTCGTCGAGGTGTACACCTCGATGTCCGGCCGGCCGATGACGGTTCCCGACGAGGACTGGCCGGCGACGATGCCGGTCGCCGCGACGGTAGCGAGAACGACGAGTGCAACGAGGAGGAGCGATCGGTGTGTAGAGTGCATGGGTGCGTGCTGGGCGCGCCGGAATCGCTCGCGGAGGGCGCGAGGAGCGACGGGGGCGTCCGACCCCGGGCGGATATGAGGAGGATGGGCAGAACGAAGTAAATAAGTTGTGAATGAACGTTCAGTCACCGTGGCCTTCGACGACCCCTTCGGGAGCGACACCGACGACACCCGGACGGCGATTATGCGCGCGACCTACGAGGCGCTGATCGAACACGGGTACGAGAACCTCACCATCCAGCGGATCGGCGACGAGTTTCCCAAAAGCAAGTCGCTCATCTACCAGCATTACGGCGGCAAAGACGAGGTGCTGGTGGCGCTGCTCGAGTTCCTCCTCGACCACTTCGAGACGCAGGTGCCCGAGCCGACCGGGGGGGACGCCCACGACTGTCTGTGGACCGTCGTCGAGTACGTCCTCGCGCCGGATCCGGACGCCGACAGGGCCGAACTGACGAAGGTGATGGTGGAGCTCCGGGGACAGGCGCCACACAACGAGACGTTCGAGGAGTGTTTCGCGGCCAACGACCGCCGGTTCCGACGGAACCTCGCCGATATCGTCGAGCGCGGCATCGCGGACGGCGTCTACCGCCCGGTCGACACAGACGCTGTCGCCGAATTCCTGTTGACGGCGATGAACGGCGGGACGCTCAGGCGGGCAACGGCAGCCGACGCCGTGGACATCGTGGCCGTCAGGGACGAAGTCGAAGCTTACCTTCGGTGTCGACTGCTGCGAGAGGGCGCAAAGGAGTGACCGGCGTCGTCGGGCGCTGTACGTCGGTACCGTCGAACGGGTGGACGGACCGCTCAGCTGATACGGACGTGTCCGGCGCCGTCGACGTGGACGGTGTAACCCTCGTACTCGAAGGAGAGGCTCCGGGTCGCCACTTCGGCCGCCGGGCCGCTGAAGAAGGCTTCGAGCGCGTCCGGGTCCACGTAATCCGCGAGCGGGTCCAGCTCCACCGCCGAGCATCCCTCGATGTCACCGAGGGCCGCCTGCACCGTGAAGCTGACCGGTTCGCGTCGGTCCCAGTCGATTTCGAGTCGGTGAGGGGCCGCCATCGTCGTCGCATTCTCGTCGCCGGTCGCTGACATACCCGATCATTCGACTCTCCATATATAACGCTACTGGCTAAATTATCTATTTTGATACTGGGCGGACCGCCATCGATTTGATCGACGCGGTGGACGTGAACACACATGGCTCTCGAGGGACTCGCCAGCGCGAACGACCCGCCCGAGGGAGGGGACACCTTCCAGCTACAGAACCGCCGGTTGCTCGCCGTGGACCTCGACGGCGCCGTGACGGCGCTCGCGGGATCGATGGTCGCGTACAGCGGCGACGTGACGTTCTCGGGGAAGGCCTCCGCGGAAGGCGGCGTGACGGGCTTCATCAAGAGCAAGGCGACGAGCGAGGGGGCGCCCGTGATGGAGGCGGAAGGGACGGGACGACTCTACCTCGCCGACCAAGGCAAGGAGGTGGGTCTCGTCACCCTTGACGAGGGTGAGTCCATCTCGGTCAACGGCAACGGCGTGCTGGCTTTCGCCGACACCGTCGACTACGAAATCGGGTCCATCGACAGCCTCGCCGGCTCCTCGGCCGGCGGGCTGACCAACGTCTATCTCACCGGGCCGGGCGACGTGGCGATCACGACCCATGGCGATCCGGTCGTGCTGGAGCCGTCGGTGCGGACCGATCCGAGCGCGACCGTCGCGTGGAGCGGGTCGCTCTCGCCGAGCGCGGACATGAACCGGAGCCTGAGTGATCTGGTCGGCCAGTCCTCCGACGAGACGTACCAGCTATCCTTCGAGGGCGAGGCGGGCTTCGTCGTCGTCCAACCGTTCGAGGAGGGGCCGTAAGCCGGGATGGAGATCCTCGTTTTCGGCGCCGGGAGCCTCGGCAGCCTCGTCGGTGGCCTCCTCGCTCGCGCCCACGACGTGACCCTCGTCGGGCGTGATCCCCACGTCGCGGCGGTGAACGGCGACGGCTTGCGGATCACGGGCGTCGAATCGGTCGACGTTCGGCCGGCGGCGACGACGGACGCAACGGGCGCGAGCGCCGACCTCGCGCTCGTGACGGTGAAAGCCTACGACACCGAGGCCGCGGCGCGGACGCTCGCGACCGGCGACTACGACGCCGTCTGCTCGCTCCAGAACGGGATGGGCAACGAGGACGTACTCGCCGAGGCTATCGACGCACCGGTCCTCGCCGGCACGGCGACCTACGGGGCGCGGCTGGCCGGCCCCGGGCACGTCGAGTGGACCGGCCGCGGAACGATCACGGTCGGCGCGTGGCGGCCGGCCGACGACGCGGCGACGGCGGAACGAGTCGCCGCGACGTTTCGCTCGGCCGACCTCGACGCCGCGGCGACGGGCGACATCCGGACCCGGCTCTGGGAGAAACTGGCGATCAACGCGGCGATCAACCCGGTGACGGCGCTGGTGCGGGTGGAAAACGGCGCGCTGACCGAGCAGCCACTCGCGGCGCTCGCTCGGACGGCAGCCGTCGAGACGGCGGGCGTCGCCCGTGCCGAAGGCGTCGCCCTCGACGACGAGACGGCGCGGGACGCGGCCGAGACGGTTGCGCACGAGACGGCGCGGAACCGGTCGTCGATGCTTCGGGACGTGACCCGTGGACGGCGCACGGAGATCGACGCGATCAACGGCTACGTGGTGGATCGCGCGGCGGCGACCGGTACGTCTGCGCCGATCAACCGGACGCTCGCCACCTTGGTCCGGGGGTGGGAGGCGGGCGCTGGCGTCCGTACACCCGGACACGAATAGCCAGAGGTGCCGAGCGTGACGGGCCTGGAGGCGGGGCCGCTCCACGGCGGTCACGGAACGACCGAACGGATCGTGTCCCGGTGTAAGGGAGTAGGGTTAATTCCCCGGCGGGCGATCCACCGACCATGCCAACGGTCCAGGAGATCCAGCGGGCGTCGGCGGACGGCGAGCCGCTGACGATGCTGACGGCGTACGACGCGCCGACGGCGGCCATCGTCGACGCGGCCGGGATCGACGTGATCCTCGTCGGCGACAGCATGGGCAACGCGGTGCTCGGGTACGACTCGACGCTCCCGGTCACGATGGACGAAGTGGCGAGTCACACCGGCGCGGTGGCGCGCGCGGCCGACGAGGCCCTCGTCGTCGCGGACATGCCGTTCATGAGCTACGGGGCGAGCGAGGCCGACGGCGTCGAGAACGCGGGACGACTGCTCAAGGAGGCGGGCGCCAACGCGGTCAAACTCGAATCCGGGCCGCATACGGTCGCCCTGACGGAACGGCTCGTCGACCTCGGGATTCCGGTGATGGCCCACCTCGGCCTGACGCCACAGCGACGCAACCAGATCGGCGGCTACGCGCGGCAAGGGACGACCGAGGAAGCCGCCGCAGAGATCCGCGACCTCGCCGCGAAACACGAGGCCGCGGGCGCGTTCTCGCTGGTGCTCGAACACGTCCCCGACGAGTTGGCCGCCGACGTGACCGCGGACCTCGATATCCCGGTCATCGGGATTGGCGCCGGCCCGGAGACGGACGGGCAGGTGCTCGTGTTGACGGACGTGATCGGCCTCTCGGAGTCGGTCCCACCCTTCGCGGAGGAGTTCGGGGACGTGCGAGGGGAGATCGAATCGGCGGTGACGGCCTATCGGGACGCG
>Ga0209917_1000048_pt1 | contig 42767 bp, 39 predicted proteins | sample SalPon2_C_H2O_MG_FD_185710 | JGI IMG/M metagenome (GOLD analysis project Ga0209917, IMG submission 185710) | Salt pond water microbial communities from South San Francisco under conditions of wetland restoration - Salt Pond MetaG R2_C_H2O_MG... | ecosystem: Environmental > Aquatic > Non-marine... | reverse complement strand
TGAACTGGCCGTTGCAGTCTTCGACGATCGGTCGGCCGTCCTCAGATCGGGTGAGAACGGTCATCACTGGCGCTTCCTCGAACAGCGTTCGGTACTGGGTTTCGTATTTCGTCGCCAGTTGCTCCAGTTCCTCAGTTTTGTGTTCCAGTTGCTGTTGGTGTTTTATTTGTTCGGTAATATCGGTCGCAACACCGGTGAGCTGTGAGGGGTCGCCGTTCTCGTCAGTAATCGCGTCGAGGCGGGCCTGCACCCACCGCACACCACGGTCGGGGTGGTCGATACGGAACTCCTGTTCGCGTGGCCAGTCGGACGTTTCGCCCTGCTGGGCTTCCATCTCCGCAAGTAACTCGTCCTTGTCGTCGGGATGGACGTGTCGGAGCCATGCCATCGAGTCGTCGTATGCCTCTTCCGGGGTGATCCCGTAGATCGTTTCCACTGCTGGATTCACGTACTCGGTTTCGGAGTAGTCGGTCGGCAACAAGAAAAACGCGTCCTCAACGTTACCCGCGAATCGCTCGAACCGCTCGCGGATCGTCCGAAGCTCCTGCTCGCGCTCCTTGCGCTCGGTGATGTCCTGAAACGTCCCTTGAACGGCGATGAGTCCATCATCCTCATATACCGGTTCTCCGAGCGCGCGAACCCAGCGCACGTCGTCGTCGGCTGTGACGATCCGCAACTCCACGTCATACGGTTCGCCCTCGGATGTCAGACGGTCGACAGCATCCCAAATCGTGTCTCTGTCGTCGGCATGATAGAACTCGACCGCGTCTTCAACGGTCACATCGGCATCCGGTGGCAGTCCGTGGATCCGATACACTTCGTCCGACCATCGTAGCGACTCAGACTGCATATCAAACTTCCATCCACCGATATGTGCGACTTCTTGCGTCTCTTGTAGGAACTGGCGGCTCCGGTCAAGTTCCTGCTTTCGCTGCTTGCGTGCTGTTACATCACGATATAGCCACAGGTGTGCCTCACCCTCGGGCAGGGTGTACGGCACGTAATCGCGTTCGAGCACACGACCGTCTGCCAGCGGAAGTTCTTCGTTTTTCACCGGCTCTCGCCGTTCGATCCGTTCGGTAACCCCTTCGATAAATCCCGCAGGATCGGCGAACAGGTCCTTGAGTTCTTCAGCCGTCGCGGCGCAGTCACGCCCGGTAAGTTCATCACCGCCGATCGGTCTGCCAAACGTCTCTCCCAACAGGTCATTTGCGATAAGTATGTCGCGTGCAGCATCTTCGACGAGCACGCCCATCGGCAGGTGTTCGACTATCGTTCGGAGGATGGTGTTCGTCCGACGAAGCTCCTGTTCCCGTTCTTTGCGCTCAGTGACGTCTCGATTCGTACAGATCAGTGTGCCGTCGTCGAGCAACGAGAGGGTGATCTCCTGATGGACGGGCGCTCCGTCGCGCCGTTTTCCGACCGTCTCGCCGCGCCACTCGCCCTCACGGTCGAGTACCGGAAACACCTCCCGCTCGATCCGTGCGACCTCGTCGTCACCGTACAGTCGTCGCCAACTGCTGCCGAGGAGCGTGTCGGGGTCGTACCCAAAGATGTCGGCGTGGGCGCGATTCATGTAGACGTACTCGCCGTCCGCGTTCAGGATCGAGATCCCGTCTATCGCCGCCGCCATCGCGGCCGACCGCATCTCCAACTGCGCCTCCTGTGCTTTGCGTTCGGTGATGTCCGTCGCGACACCGAGCACGGCGTCGCCGTCCGTCTCCACCGGGTCGTAGGGAATCTTCGTCGTCTCCAACAGTCGCGTCTCACCGTCCGCGGTCGTCAGCGACTCCTCGGAAATGTATCTGGGCTCACCGGATTCGATGACCGCCTGGTCGTCGGCGCGAAATCGTTCGACTTCCTCTTCGGAGTCGGCGAAGTCGGCATCAGTAGCTCCTTCGAGGTCGTCGACGGTGGTTCCGTACGCGTCCGCGATGGCCTCGTTCGCCAGCAGGAACTCGCCGGTTTCGTCCTTAGCGAAGACGAACTGTGGAAGCAGATCCACGATCTGGCGCAGCCGGTCGCGCGTCGCTCGCGCACGCTCCTGGTGGCGGTACTTCTCGACGGCGTTGCGAATCTTGTTGGCGAGGATAATGTACTGGCTCGTCCCAAACGCCTTCTGCAGGTAGTCCGTCACCCCGGCGGCGATCGCGTCGCTCGCGACCGTCTCGCTCCCTTCGCCGGTGTACAGGATGAACGGCATCGCCGGGTACGCGTCGCGCACTCGGTCGAGAAACTCGATCCCGTGCTGTTCGGGCATCTCATAGTCGCTCACGATACAGTCGAACTCCTCCGTCCGAAGTCGATCGAACCCCTCACGAGCGCTCGTCGCCGTCTCGACGGTGAACGCGGGATCCTGCGCGGTGAGCATCTCGGCCGTCAGGTCCCCGACGGCTGGATCGTCGTCGACGTGAAGCACTGCGATCCCCGTCGTCTCAGACATACGTCACAGCCGGTGTAACCGACTCACATAGTAGTTGCGTCCCAGTTTTCACGAGCGATACCGGACTCGCATACGAAGCGGGAGCCAAGTGTCTCAGAGACGGAGCACCCACGATCACTCGCCCAGGTGCAACAACGACCGAAGGGTGCGCCGGCTCGGCCCACACGTTTCGCGGTACGCACAGCTTCGACAGCGGTCGTCGTCGACCCGTGCGGGAGGGCCGTCTATCGCGCGCACCGCTCGCACCGTGCGCCGATAAGCGGCCTTCCGGCGGGTCGTGAGCCGCACCGTTCGGACGACGCCGACCGCCGGATATTCGACGAGGGTTTGTGGGATCTCACACTCTCGTTCCCACGCGAGCGCCTTCGCCGCCGCCACCGCACGGACCGACTGTGGCTCAAAGACGCCCTGCTCTGGGGGCTCTCCGGGCGAGCAGACGACCGGGGCGGGTGCCCGATCGGCGTCGCCAGCCAGGAGTTTGTGAACGACCCCGCGGCACTCCCGACCGGTGAGGACGGTCCGTGTCGCCGCCGGGTCGACGAGACGGTCGTACTCGGGGTGGTCGCGCATCCGCGTGAGGTTTCGCCGGTACACGGCCGGTTCACGGCGGATCGGCAGTCGACGAAGTGTCGCGTCCGGCGCGGTCGCCAGCTCGGGATACCGGTACGCCAACTCGATCCGCTCACGGACCGTGGCCGGCACCTCGCGGTCGTCGTCACGCCGTCGGTAGTACAGCTGCCGCGGACAGTAGGCGGCCGACGCCAGGTCGCTGAAAGCGATCACGCGCCGGGGTGGCCGCGGCTTGAGTGATAAACGCTCGGGGAGAGGCGGTCACAAGGAGACGTCGGTCTCGATGTCCGCCGTTGCCTCGCGGAGGCCGTCTTCTCTGGCCGTCGCCGCGTGTGAGTCGCTGAGGTCCGCGTCGGTGAGCAACGACCGAAACTCGTCGCGGAACCGGTCGTTCGCCCGGGCCGACGCGAGGTCCGCCCGCGCGGCCGGGAGCGCCCGTTCGACGGCCTCGACCGGCACGTCGAGCCGGCGCGCACACGCCTTGGCCGACCGATCGGGGTCGTCCGCGAGCAGTCGGCGAAGCACCGGGTACGAGGCCGCCGTCTCCCGGTCGCTCGCGCGAACGAGGTGGAGATCGAAGCGGGCGCGGCGCACGGTCTCGGCGTCGATCGCCTCGTCGGTGTCGCCGTGGCGGTCGGACGCCTCGCGTGTCTCGAATGCGTCCGCGATCGCCTCGTCCGACTCGCCGTCGAAGACCCCCCGGGCGACCCGCTCGTACGCTGCGGTCGAGAGACCGGCCTCGAACGACTCCCGCTCGCGCATCGTCTCGACGAGCGCCACGACGCGGTCCGTCACGGTCGTCTCATCACGGTCGACGAGGCTGCCGGGTGACGACTCCTGCCGCTCGGTAACGGTCGCCTCGCCGGTCGCCTCAAGAAAGACGTCTCGGAGGTGTTCGGTCTGTTCGTCCATGGTGAGTTCGTCGGTGCCAGCAGACATAAACGGCGCGCCGATGATATGTGTAAACCGATACACTAACATTGGTTTACGAACCACACGAGCACATGTCGACACGGTCCGAGACGGTCGAGCTCGTCACAGACGAGACCGCACGCAACCTCGCGCGGGCAGGATTGTTCGCGGCGCTCGTCGGAGCGTTCGCGTACGTCACCTTTCCGAACCCCGTCTCGCCCGTCTCTGTGACGCTACAGGTGCTCGGCGTCTTCCTCGCGGGCGTCTACTTGGGCCCGGTGTGGGGTGGCGTTTCACTCGCGTTCTACCTCGTCGCCGGCGCGCTCGGGGCACCGGTGTTCCAGGGTGGAACGGGTGGGTTCGGAGCGCTCGTCGGACAGTCCGGCGGGTACCTCCTCTCGTACCCGGTCGCCGCGGTGCTCGTCGGCGGCGTCGTCCACCGAGGGCGCACGCTCCGCGACCCTCGGACGGTCCGCCCTGCCCTCCTCGTCGCCGCGATGGCCCTCGGCACCGTCGTGATCTACGCCGCCGGCGTGCTCGGACTCGTCGTCGTGTTGTCGCTCACGCTGACCGAGGCGGTCGCGGTCGGGGCGGTCGCGTTCCTCCCGGCAGAGGCGCTGAAGATGGCGGCCGCGGTCGGAATCGTGCGGTCCGACGTCGTCAGTGCCGCCGACAGATGATAGACGTCAGCGGTGTCACCGTTCGGTACGGAACAGCGCCGGGCGGCAGGCGCTTGGAGCGACCCGAGGGGAGGAACGCGTCTAGCGCCGTGGCCGTCGACGACGTCTCAGTGCGGATCGACGACGGCGAGTTCGTCGTCCTCACCGGGGCGAACGGCTCGGGTAAGACGACGTTGGTTCGAACGTTCAACGGACTCATCACGCCCACGGAGGGGACCGTGTCGGTCGACGGCACGGCGGTCGAGGCCGACCTCGTGGGCGCTCGCTCGGCGGTCGGGATGGTGTTTCAGAACCCGCGTGACCAGTTCGTGGCGCCGACCGTCGCCGCGGACGTCGCCTTCGGTCCCGAGAACCTCGGCCTCCCACGCGAGGTGATCGACGAACGGGTCGCGGCTGCACTCGACGCGGTCGACCTGCGCGACCGCGGTGAGACACGGATCGCGGCGCTCTCTGGAGGTGAACGACAGCGAGCCGCTATCGCGGGTGCGATGGCGATGGCACCCACACACCTCGTCTGTGACGAGCCGTTCACCGGCCTCGACGAGCCGTCCCGTCGGACCGTCCTCGACCGACTACGGTCGCTCGCCGACGACGGAACGGGCGTCGTCGTCGTGACTCACGACCTCCGCGACGTCCTCGAGCTCGCCGACCGACTCGTCGGACTGAACGACGGTCGAGTCGTCGTGGACGGCCCGCCAGCCGCGGTCGCCGCCGACCTCGCCGACCACGGGGTTCGCGTCCCAGTCACAGACCACGAACGGGCATGACGATCGCGTACGCGCCGGGCGATTCGCTCGCACACCGGCTCGACCCGCGCGCGAAGCTCCTCGTCCAGGCCGGCTTCGCGGCGGCCGTCTACGCGACCACCTCGCCGCGCGGGCTCCTCCTCGCGACGCCGCTCGCCGCCGCCTGTCTGTGGGCGGCCGGGGGCGGTCTCGGTGACGTCTGGGCGTTCCGGTTCGCACTGCCGGTACTGCTCGTCGCACCGGTCGTTGCCGGAGTGACGCTCGGCGAGCCGTGGATACGGCCGGCCCGTGCGGCTACCACGGCGCTCGCGAGCTACCGGGTTGGACTCATCTTCGTCGTCGCGGCTGCGTACGTCCGGTCGACGACGATCCGTGAGTCGCGCGCGGCAGTACACCACACGATTCCCGGACGTCTCGGCGCGGCGGCGGGACTCGGGGTCGCGCTCGTCTTCCGTGCGCTGCCGCTTTTGCGTGCGGATCTCCGCTGCGCGCACGAGGCGGTGCACGCCCGCGGAGGCGGGACCAGACCGGTCTACGTGCGGATGCGAGCGGTCGCGATCGTCGGCGTCCGTCGAACGCTCACCCGGGCCGACCGGCTCGGGACGGCGATGGCGGCGCGGTGTCTCTCGTGGAACCCGACGCTCCCGGCGCTCTCGTTCGGTCGGCTCGACGCCGTCGCACTCGCGCTCGGTCTCGGCCTGATGACCGTCGCCGCAGCGAGCGGGTGATGAGCGTCTCGAGCGGAGCGGTAACGCTGCGCGACGTTAGGGACTACCCGGGGCCCCTTCCATCACGGAGAAGTCCTCGCCGTCGTCGTCGACGCCGATGACCGCCCAGTCGTACGGCGGTTTCACCTCGGTCAGGTGCTGTTGGAGGTCGGCTGCGTTCTCTATCCACGTCACGAAACACCGGAGTCGGGGTGTCTCGCCGCCATCTGCGAGATACGGTTCGAGCTCGTCGGTGTCCATACACAGCGCGGTGACGAGCACGCGCCGCCACTTTCGTTCCGCGACGAACTCGCGCTCGCCCGCTGAGACGCTGTACCCGAGCTCGCGGAAGACGTCTCTGGCCTCCGTCGTCGGTGGGATGCTCGCAGTGGCCATCTGGCCGAGGATTCGGCGCTATCCGTGATAAACTTTCGCACGGTTCTCAGGACGGTGCAGCCGCCGGCGTCTTCGACGGCTCGCTCGTGGGCGGCGTCCCACTCGTCGGGCTTCCGGCGGTTGTCACACTCCGTACACTGGATCCGACCCATCGTGTCCATCGCGGTGTCCAGTGAGCCGCAGTGTCCGCAGGCGAGTCCCCATCGCTCGCGGCCGGCGTCGTCGGCACACGCGACGTGGAACGGACCGGTTGGCCCGCGTTCTGCGCGACGACGGTCGACGTACACGCGCTCGTCGTCCTCCGTCGTCGAGGCGTCGAGAGTCATCGAGCGGTGACCAGCGGCGGATGTGAAGCGGTATGTGAGCGTAAGGTGGTACGAACGTCGAGTCGCCGCGTACCCACGTTCACGTTCGGAACGACTCGCCACAGCCACACTCGGAGACGACGTTGGGGTTTTCCACGTGGAACCCGGCCGCCTGCAGCCCGCTCTCGTAGTCGAGTTTGCTGCCGCCGACGTAGTTCTGACTCGCCGGGTCGACGAACACCCGCAGGCCGTGGTGTTCGACGACGAGGTCGTCGGGTTCCGGCTCCGTGTCGAAACGCATTCCGTACGAGAGTCCCGCACACCCACCCTGCTGGACGAACAGCCGCAGCCCAGATTCGGCGGTGTCGAGCCCTTCGTTCTCGAGGAGCGAGAGAGCCTCTTCGGCCGCCGACGGCGTGACCTCGATGGCCGGGGCGTCGCTTCCGTTCACAGATTCGGCGCTCATGCCCGGCACGTATCAGTCACACGGACAAAACGCTAACGGTGTGAATCGATCGCACGATCGAAAGAATAGGTCCGCGCCCGTGCTGCCGCCGCGAGCCGGTCAGTCCACGACGTCGATCGTTGTGCCGTCGGCCACGTCGTCCACGCGAAGCGCCACGCGGAGCCCGGCTTCGGCGACGTTGACGCCGTACTCGATCGTTCGTGTGATGCTGTCTAAGACGGTCGCGAGCACGTAGCCGTCCGCAAGGCCACGGTCGTACAGCTCCCGGTCGACCCGTTTCGTCTCCGTCCGCAGAGCGTCCGCCTCAGTCACGACTGCCCCGAGTGCCTGGGGCTCGCAGCCGCCGAGCGTCTCGGTCACCGACAGGCGAACGACCTCTCGCGCGTCGGCTGCGAGCCGTTCGAGGTCGTCCGCGACCGACACGGGAGGTGGCGTCTCGACGGTCGTCGCCGCGTCCGCGATCTTGCCCGCGTGGTCGGCGACCCGTTCGAGCTGTCGGGCGACGGTGTAGTGATCGAAAGGCGTGAGTGTGCCGTCGACCGGCGCCGGGACGGCGACGAGTGACCGGTGGAACTCACGCGCAAGCAGCCCGAATAACCGGTCGACGGTGTCGTCTTCGCCGGCCACTCGTCTGCCCGCCTCACCGTCACCGTCAAGTACAGCCGTCATCGCCGCCTCGTGCATCTCGAGTGTCCGGTCGCGCATCCGGTCAAGCGTCCGCTCCGGCGGGAGGTCGGCGACGTCGAGCATCGTCCGTATCGTGACCGTTCGCTCGGTCTCTTCGGCGATCTCGAGTCCGACGAAGCCGCCGACCGCCTCGCGGATCGCCGCCCGCGCCTGCCGATCGGGCGACCCCTCCACGTGAACCGTGTCCGCTCCAGAGACGTACGCGGCCGCTACGAGCCTGGCGATCCCGGCCGGTGCGTGGCGACCGGCCGACACCGTCACCGTTCGCTGGTCGGAACGGTCGCTTTGTCGCGTGAGGATGAGCCGGTCGTTACGCGGATGGAGGGTCACCGCGTCGCCGATCTCGAGCGAGTGCTCGTTCGCCCACGTCTTCGGCAGCGAGACCGTGTACGTCGTGCCGCCGGTGAGCTGTACTTTCCGCTCGTAGGTCTCGTACTCGTCCGTCATCGGTCTCCTCGCTCGTCGACTGGCCCGCCAAACGTCCCAGTGCGATCGGATCCCATGTCCACTGGTTCCGAACAGACGACCCTGTACCCTGCTATGTGGGTTACGTCCGCCTCGGGTGGTCTCGTGAGAGAAATAGAGCCGAGTCTATCGATCAGGAGCCAACAGTTGACTATATAGAAGAGAGAGGGTCGTCACGCGGTGACGAGCGCGACGAGTTCGTCGAGACACTCGATCTCGACGGTCGGCTCGACGTCGAGTTCGACCGAAACATTGTGCGTCCGCCGAATAAAGACGCTGTCGAGGCCAGCTCGGTGGGCAGCGAGGACATCTGTCGCCCGATCGCCGACGTAGAGGCCCGTCGAGACGCAGAGCGTGTCGAGCGCTTCGTTCAGGTAGTGCGGGTTCGGCTTGCGTCGTCGGTACCCGTCGAGACCGAGGTCCCGACCTCGGGCGACCTCAAACGCAGAGAGTCGGAAGTGGTCGACGACGAACTCGACGGTCGGGTGGTAGTTGTTGCTCACGAGTCCGACCGTCGTGTGTGCCGCCAGCCGGTCGATCGCCTCGACATCTGGGTAGAGCCCGCGGCTGCCGGCGGCAAGTCGGGCGACACTGCGCTTCGTGCTCCGTGTCTCGCGCTCACGAAAGAGGGTAGGCGCGTCCACGCCAACGCTCTCGCAGGCGGCACGAAACGCCTCGTCATAACCATCGGAACCGAGCGCGTCGTAGCAGTCGTCTGGAACCGTCAGTTCTCGATCAGCGAGCACGTCGTCGCATGCGCGTCGGTGGACGGCCGGGTCCGTCCCTCGGCCCTCGAGGATCACGCCATCCATGTCGAACAGCACCGCCTCGTACGCGTCGAACGTCGTCTCTTCGTCGGCCGCTCGTGTCCGTTCGTCGGTTCGGTCGCTCGTGTCGTCGGTGTTGCGTGTCGTGGCCATGAGAGTTCGAATAGATCAGCGCACCTTCTTCCGCGCGTACGCGGACACTACTTCGCTCACGAGCACCACTCCAAGGATGGCGAGCAGTATTCCGGATACCGTTCGCCAAGCGAACGAGTCAATCGCTTTGAACAACTGGACGCCGATGCCGCCCGCGCCAACAAATCCGAGGATCGTGGCCGCGCGCACGTTGATGTCCCACCGGTACACCGAGATACCGACCAGCGCGGGTTTGATCTGCGGTACGATCCCATACACCAGCAGTTGGAACGGGCTCGCGCCGCTGGCTCGGACCCCCTCGACCTGTCCAAAGTCGATTTCTTCGATCTCCTCGCCGAGTAGTTTCCCGACGAATCCGATAGACCGGACGGCCGTTGCGACCGTTCCAGCGAGCGCCCCTGGCCCAAACATCACGACGAACAGTAACGCCCAGACGATCGTGTGAACCGACCGTGATATCGTAACGATCACTTTCCCGAGCGCGTACGTCGCCCGGTTCGGGGTAGTGTTCTCTGCGCTGATGTAGGCGACGGGCGCCGCCATCAACACTGCGGCGATCGTTCCGACGACCGCAATCTGTATTGTCTCCGCGAGCGGCCCGACGGTGTTCGGTAGGTACGCAAGGTCGGGCGGGTACATTCGTCCGAGCAGATCGCTAGCTTGGGTCGGCGCGGTGGTTACGTACCGGAGACTGATGTCGAGCCACTCCCAAGAGCCGACGACGACAGCAGCGGCGACAACCACGCTCCCGATACGGAAGAGCCGCTCGCGGGCGTCGAACCGACGCCATTCGGGTGAAGCGCCCGCCATTACTGGACCCTCCGTCGAACGACCGCGCTCACGAATTCGGCGACCAGCACGACGGCGATGATCGCGATGAGGATCGCCGCCACGTAGTCGTACTCGTACCGTTGGTAGGCTCGCTGGAGGAGCACGCCGAGTCCGCCGGCACCGACGATCCCGACGATCGTCGACGACCGGATGTTAATGTCCCACCGGTACACCGCGAGGCCGGTAAAGCGCGGAACAACCTGCGGGACGACTCCGTAGACGAGCGTCTGGAACCGGGAAGCACCGGTCGTCCGGACCGCCTCAACGCCACCCATATCGATGTCCTCCAAGTCCTCGGCGAACAGCTTTGAGAAGAACCCTATCGTCTTGAAACTGATCGCGACGATCCCCGCGAGCGGGCCGAACCCGAGCGCGATGACGGCGATAATCGCGACGATAAGCCCGTCGATGGCGCGCGTGGCACTGATCACCCCGCGGCTCAGGTAGTATATCGGACGCGGCGAGAGATTTCCTGCCGCTCCGAACGCCACTGGGAGACTGATCGCGATTCCGGCGACGGTCGCGACCATCGCCATCGCGATTGTCTCGATCATGCGGTCGAACAGTCTGAGCGTGTATTCGTTTCCGGTCTCGGGTGGCAGCATCGACTCGATCAGCTCGTAGCCGTAGCCGAGTCCCGAGAGAAACCGCCCGGGGGTGATTTGTAGGCTCGCAAGCGACCAGACGACGAGCGCGAGGACAGCTCCGTATACCGCCCACTTCGTGTATCGGTTCCGGAACGCGGTCGGTCGTCGCCATGTCCGTCGATTGATTGAGTTGGCCGACCCAGTCGCCATCAGTCAGTCCTCCGCCATCAAAGACTGTTGCTTTGCGCGATGGCCTGTCGTCTCAGTATCGGTTGAATCACTCGTGCCGACCGCGGTCGCCGACTCCGACGGCTCCTCGCCCCGGTAGATGATCCCCTTCGACTCACTCGTGAGGTCGGCGGCCGGCCCGTCGAAGACGAGTTCCCCGTCGTGAAGCCCCAGGATCCGATCAGCGTACTTCTCGGCTAAGTCCACCTCGTGGATGTTGATCAACACCGGCACGTCGCGATCAACGGCAATATTTGTCAACAGCTTCATTACGTCCCGCGACGTCTCGGGATCGAGACTCGATGTCGGCTCGTCGGCGAGAACGATCTTCGGTTCCTGGACGACTGCGCGGGCGATCCCGACCCGCTGGCGCTGGCCACCGGAGAGTTCGTCGACGCGTTTGTCTTCCATACCATCGAGCCCGACGAGGTCCAGCAGCTCGTACGCCCGCTCGACGTCGTCGGGCGGGAAGTTCCGGCGGAGCGCGGCCCAGTTCGAGACGTAACCGAGCCGGCCCGACAGGACGTTCTCCATCACGGTGAGCCGCTCGACGAGGTTATACTCTTGAAACACCATCCCGATGTCTCGGCGCGCGTCCCGTAGTTCGTCGTCGCCCAGACCGGTCAGCTCGCAGTCGTCGAGGAAGACATGTCCCGTGGTCGGCTCGACCAGCCGGTTGATACAGCGGACGAACGTGCTCTTGCCTGCTCCACTCGGTCCGATCATCGCGACGACCTCGCGGCCGCCGATCGTCACGGAGACGTCACACAGCGCCTCGTCCCCGGTCGGATACGTTTTTCTGAGGTTCTCCGTTTCGAGCATGTGCTATAGGTTCCCACTTTCGTACTCGACGCCGTTGTACCGCTGGATGATCAGGATGTCGTTGAAGACGCGCTTGTAGTCGAGCGGGATGTACTCGGCCTCGCCGGTCGCTTCAGCGTAGTCGGTCCCTGTCCAGTCGGTCCCAATCGTCGCCTCCTTGATTCCCTCGATGATGTCCGGGTGAAGGTTGTATCGGTGAACGAGTGGTCCCGGCGGGAACGGGTTGCTGGCCCAGACCACTTTGAAGTCGTCATAGTCGATGTCTTCTGTCGACCCAATGAGGTCATCGACGCAGGTGCTGCAGATCGGCCCGGCGTCGTAGTCGCCCGCCGCGATGCCGCGGGCAGTCTGGTCGTGGCCGCCTGAGAACTCCCTCTCGTAGTCCTCTCCGGCCGTCACGTCGAAGAACTGGTCGAACAACGCCGAAGGTGCCTGGTTACCGGAGTTCGACGCCGGCTCGGAGTGCGTGACCGTGACATCGTCGCGCGCAAAGTCGTTGACGGACTGGATGTCGTGCTCCTCGTCTCGGGTGATCGCTAGCAGTCGGTAGCCGAACTGTCCAGAGGGACTTATTGGAACCGCAAACGGCACGATTCCGCCGAGGTTGACACCGAACGCCGACGTCCCGGTCGAGATATCGCCCAGGTGTCCGCGACCCGCCCGGAATGCCTCGACCGTCGCCGCGTTCGAGTCGACGGGCTGCCACTCGACTGTCCGGCCCGTCGTCTCCTCGAGCCGATCCAGCAACGGCTGGATGGTGTCTTGATACTGCGACTGGCCCGACTCGCCAGGCTTGTCTACATAAATGAGCGGGTCGGGGTCAACCCAGTCGCTTTCGTTGTCCGGAAGCTCCTGCGGCGGCTTGCCGTGAGCTATCTCGTCGACCTCCTGGTTCTGCATGTTCTCTAGGTCTGTCCTGCTCCCCTGGAAATAGTCGTTCTCCGCGATGGCCGTCATCAGGTAGTTGTGCTCCTCCCAGGTGGGATTCGCGGGGTCAAACGCCGAGGCATCCGTGAGCATCGGGTCGCTCGACCCGTCGTTGTTTCCGTCGGTATCGCTTTCGAGCCCCGCACCAGCCTCCTCGCTCCCGCCGCTTCCACTACCGCCTGTACAGCCGGCCAGCCCCGCTACGCCGATGGCGCCACCAGTCAGGAGGAATCGTCGTCTCGAACTCGGGTTCGTCGGTCTGTCAGAGTCGTCCGTCATCTCGGATAGACCATTCGAAGATCGGTGTATGAAGCCTGCTATGAGCCGTACGGGTCGTTTGCGACGGCTCCGGAGCCGACCGACCGGGTCCAGACTGGTACGGAGACCACACGGGCCACAAAGAGTGGTACGCAGCGCTCGGGATCCGCCGGCCCGTCGTCGTGCGCTCGCCTCACTCGAACCGACGGCGGACGCTCTCGGCGTGTGCCTCCAACCCTTCCGCCTCCGCAAGCGTCGTGATCGTCTCGGCGAGGTCGTCGAGGGCGTCGCGGTCGAGCCGCTGGACGGTCGACGACCGGAGGAACGTGTCCACGGAGAGGCCGCCGTACCGCTTTGCGCCGCCATTTGTCGGGAGAACGTGGTTCGGGCCGGCCGCGTAGTCCCCGGCGGCGACCGGTGAGTATGGGCCTAAGAAGACGGAGCCCGCGTTGGTGATCCGGTCGAGTAGCGCCTCGTCGTCGTCGGCCACGATCGAGAGGTGCTCGGCCGCGTACTCCTCAGCGAAGAGGACGGCCTCGGACATCGACCGGGCACAGAGTACGCCGGAGGCCTCGTTGTTGAGTGCAGCCCGGATGGTCTCTTCGCGTTCGCGGGCGGCCGTTTGGGTCTCGACGGCGGCTGTGACCGCCTCGGCGAGGTCGGCGTCGTCGGTGACCGCGACCACGGAGGCGTTCGGGTCGTGTTCGGCCTGTGCGACCAACTCGGCGGCGACGAGCGTGGGGTTGGCCGTGCCGTCGGCGAGCACCAACACTTCGCTTGGGCCCGCGAGGAAGTCGATCTCGGCGTCCCCCTGTACGATCGCCTTCGCCGCGGTCACCCACTTGTTGCCCGGACCGACGATCTTCTGTGCAGTGGTCACCGTCTCGGTCCCGTACGCCAGCGCGGCGATAGCCTGTGCCCCACCGATCTGGTACACCGCGTCTGCGCCCGCCTCGTGGATCGCGGCGAGCGTGACCGGGTTCGGCTCGTCCGCCGGGGGCGTCGTCACGGCAACGTGGTCGACGCCGGCGACGACGGCCGGAATCACGCCCATCAGCGCGCTGGAGGGGTACGCCGCCGCGCCGCCGGGCACGTACACGCCGGCGCGGTCGATCGGGCGGAACCGACGGCCGAGCTCCCGGCCGTCGACCGTTTCTCGCCAGTCGCTCGGTCGTTGTTTCTCGTGGAACGTCCGCACGTTGGCGGCCGCCTCGCGAACCGCCTCGAGCACTGGGTCGTCGGCATCGTCGAGTTCGGCGTGTGCACGCGCCGCCTCATCGGTGATCTCTAAGTTCCCGACGGTCACCCCGTCGAACGATTCGGCGAACTCACGGACCGCGGCGTCGCCCTCCTTGCGCACCCGGTCGACGATGTCGGCAACGTCTCCACGGACCGCATCGATACCTGCGTCGCGGTCGAAGAAGGCGCGCCGGGCGTCGGGCGAGAGGTCGGCGACGGCTCGTACGTCCATAGCTATGTTCCGTGGTCGGACAAAAAGGGCGTTCCGGCTCGACGCGGACGGAGCCCAGACCAGGAGCTGTCCTCGGCTCAGTCGGTTTGGGCCGCCGTCGGGTCGCGCCGCCCGTGGCCGTGCCCGCCGTGCTCGCGGTCGAATCCGCCGCTTATCTCGTAGAACACGGCCTCGGGGTCGCTGTTCCACTGCCACTTCCACCACGTGCGCGCGAGCAGCGACAGTTTTCTCCGCAACGAAAGCTCGGGCGTGACCGACACCGTGTCGTAGCCGCGGTTCCGGATGAGCCGGTGGTGGTCGGCGTACAGCACCGCCGCTAACAACACCGCGAGCTGACAGTCGTCGGGCAGGTACTTGATGCCGGCCACGCCCTGTTCGTAGAGCCGCTCGGTGCGGGCGAGTTCGTCGCGGATCGCGGCTGCGACGTCCTCGTCGAACGAGAGGTCGAGGATCTGCGTCTCGTCGATGCCGTGGCGGCGGAGCGTCGACAGCGGGAGGTAGATTCGGCCGCGTTCGACGACGTCTTCGCGAACGTCGCGCAGAAAGTTCGTCATCTGGAACGCCTCCCCGAGCTTGGTGGCGTGGGGCAACGCGGCGGCTTCGGTCTCCGCGTCGAGGTCCATGATAGCCGTCATCATTCGACCGACGGCCGACGCCGAGCCGTCCATGTACGACTCGAGTTCCGCGTACGTCTCGTACCGGTCCGTGTCGATGTCGCGCTCCATCGCGTCGATGAAGGCGTCGACGTCCGCGTCTGCGATGCCGCGTTCGGCGCGGACCGTCGAGAAGGCGTCGAGCACGGGGTCGTCCGTTGGCTCCTCCCCGAGGGCGGCCCGGCGGAGCGACTCGAGTTCCGCTCGCTGTTCGGCCGGGGTACCGGTGTCCTCGGCGTCGACGATCTCGTCGGCGATGCGGAAGAAGCCGTACAGGACGTACGTCGGGTGGCGGATGTCCTCGGGTAGCAGGCGCGTGGCGACGTGAAACGTTTTGCCGGTGCGTCGCTGGATCTGCTTGCCCCGGGCAACCTGCGTTTGCTCTACCATGGTGGCCCCTGCTGCTCGGCGGAGAGGGTCGAGAGCGGGTCGCCCGTCATGGCTAAAGCGTCGGACCGCAGAACCATAACAGTTCCCACAACCGGATTCGTTTCATCCTCGATGGTCATAATTCATCGACCCGGCAGCGACTCCAATAGCGCGAGTGTGCTCAGTGAACCGCCTCGGGGTCAAGTGGTTCGAGACGCGGAGCGTCTCGTCATCACGGAAATCTCCGATTTCCGTACGACCCCGAGGCACTCGCCTTGCTTATCTGTAGAACGTGTCGCTGCAGTCGTAGACGACTCCGTGGACCGGACAGACGTACTTGCAGTGTCGGTGGATCATCGGCTCTCCACATCGGGGACACGGGCGCCCGCCGTGAGAGACCTCGGTACCGTCGTCTCGCTCGCTCACAGCACCTGCGACGCACTCCGACGACATAACCGCTTCCGTCGAGTCCGATCCTTCGACGACGCCTCACGGGGACGCAAACGAGACCGACTCGAGCGTCGTCGTCTCGCCGAAGAGCCAGTCGGCGTGTTCGACCGCGTAGTCGCGGTGGTCCGCCGTGAGGTACCCGAGTGCGTCCTCGACGACGACGGGTCGGTAGTCTCGGAGTCCCGCACTGCCGGCGGTGTGGAGCACACAAACGTTCGCGAGCGTGCCACAGAAAAGGAGGTCTTCGATGCCGTGAGCGTCGAGGAATCCCTCGAGTTCGGTCTGATGAAACGCGTCGTAGGTGTGCTTTTCGACGACGTGGTCGGCCGGCTGCACGTCGAGCGACTCGACGAGTTCTGCCTCCCACGACCCCTCCACGACGTGTTCGCCCCAGCGGTCGAACTCGTCGTAGTAGTGTGCGTCGTCGAACTGTCCGGGCGGGTGGACGTCTCGGGTGTAGACGACCTGTGCACCCGCGTCGTGTGCGCGGTCGACGAGCGTCGAAACCGGCTCTATCGCCGCCGCACTCGGTTCCGCGTAGAGACTCCCGTCGGGGTGACAGAACCCGTTCTGCACGTCGACGGCGACGACCGCCGTCCGGCTCGGATCGTACGACATGCGCGGCGTTCTGGTCGCCACGTACAAAAACGCCGGCTCAGCGGAGCGACCCACGAGCGTGTCGATCGACGCACACGGACAAACTACTTACCCCACGCCACGCAATCGACGGTATGCGACGGAGCCTCGTCCTCGCGTCGATACTCGCCCTCCTCGTAGCCGGGACCGTCGGCGCTGCCGGAGCGGCGATCGTGGACGGCGCGGCCGGCGGCGAGGCGACGGCCGGTACGTCGACGCCGACTGCATCGACGACAGCGCCGACCACGTCGACGACGAGTGCGTCGCCAGCGGCGTGTACTCCAGAGACCGACACGGACGTCGTGGGGTGCTGGGACGGGGTGTCACACGACGAGACGTTCGCGTTCAACCAGTCGGACGGGCTCACCCCGAGCCAGCTCGAGGCACTCACCCACCGAAGTATGGCTCGTGTCGAGTACGTCCGCGAGCGTTCCTTCCGGACCGACGTACCGGTAGAGACGGTGACCCGCGAGGAGTTCCGCGCGAACGGAGCTGGCGGCACGTCCAACGAATCGGTCGACGACGGGCGTGCGTTCGGCCGGTGGAACGACCAGGTGTGGGAGGCCCTCTTCGTCGTCGGCGAGAACGAGTCGTCGGCCGAGGCGATCGACACGGTGTTCGGGGGCTCCGTCTCGGGATTCTACTCGCCGGCCGAAGACCGAATCGTCCTGGTAGTCCCGGCGGGCTCGGCGGTGCAGATCGACGAGTCGACGCTGGTTCACGAGCTCACCCACGGCATGCAAGACCAGTACCACGACCTCTCCCGGTCGCAGTACGTCGGGACGACCCAGGACGCGGACCTCGCCGTCGACGGTCTCGTCGAGGGCGAGGCGGTGTACATCGAAGAGCGGTACACAGAGCGCTGTGGCGACGGGTGGCAGTGTCTCCCGGCGCCCGAGTCCAACGGCAGCGGCGGCGGTCTCGGGTCGATAAACGTTGGAATATTACAGACGATCCTCCAGCCGTACGTCGACGGTCCGTTCTACGTCGAGCGGCTAGTCGAGACGGGTGGGTGGGAGGCGGTCGACGCCGCGATGGTCGACCCGCCGTCGTCGACCGCCGCCGTGATCCACCGCGAGCCGGCCTACGAGACCCGCGACATCGCGTTCGAAGATACGGCTCGGGGCAACTGGACGACCTACCCAGACCAGGGGATGGACGGAGCAGAGACCGCCGGCGAGGCGTCGATGTTCGTGATGTTCTGGTATCAAAGCTACGCGGAACCGCCACAGGCGCCCGTCCTCGATCCGGCCGACGACGCCCGCGAGAACGTCCGGCTCCACCTCAACGCAGACGGCACGCTCCAGACGCGGACAGCGTACAACTACGATCACCCGGCTACGGCCGGGTGGGCCGGCGACAAGCTCTATCCCTACCGGAACGGCCGAGGCGACGCCGGGCAGGACGGCTACGTGTGGGTGACAGCCTGGCAGACACCGGAGGACGCAGCCGAGTTCGAGGCAGCGTACCACCGGCTGCTCGACGCTCACGATGCGACGTCCGCGTCGAAGGGGACGCAAGTGGTCTCGACCGGTGGCTTCCAAGGAGCGTACGGGGTCGAGCGCGACGGGACCCGCGTCACCATCGTCCACGGGCCCGGAGTCGAGGACGTCTTCGACCTCCGCCCCGATCTGCGTCCCGAAGCGGAGCCACCGGCCGGGTCGACAGCGACCGAAACCGGCGACGACACGACAGCAGGAACGACGGAGTCGGTCGAACGCGATCGCGACACGTCCGACCGCGAGTCGACGGAAGCCGACGAGACGAGCGAGACCCGAGACGGCTCGACGTCCGGCGCGGCGCCCGGACTTGGGGTGGTCGTGACCGTCCTCGCGCTTGTCACCGTCACCGCGCTGCTCGCTCGGCGCTCGCGACGGTAGCCCGGACACGGACACTTTTCGTACACGCCGGCCGAAGACCGGCCATGACCGAGTTCGACATCGTCGACGCGGACGCGATCCGGAGCGGGCGGGCGACGGACGCGTACTTCGACCGCACGACGACCACCCTCGAGACCGCCGGCCGGAACCCACACGTCGTCGCCGAGGTGACGGCCGACCAGTTTCCGACCGGGTCGTTCGAGTTGTTTGCCGGATTGAAGGACGCGCTCGCGCTGCTCGCAGACCGCCCCATCGACGTCTACGCGCTGCCGGAGGGGACGGTGTTCGACGGCGGGCCGGTGATGCGGATCGAAGGGCCGTACCTGTCGTTCGCGCGGCTCGAGACCTCGCTTTTGGGCTTCCTCTCACACGCCTCGGCGATCGCGACCGCCGCACTCGACTGCCGGGTCGCCGCCCCCGACACACGAGTGCTCTCGTTCGGCGCACGCCACGTCCACCCGGCGATGACGGCCGCCGTCGAACGCTCCGCGCTCGTCGCCGGACTCGACGGGTTCTCACACGTCGCCGCCGGCGATCTGATCGGTCGCGAGGCGTCGGGGACGATGCCGCACGCGCTCACCATCTGTTTCGGCCGAGACGAACAGGAGGCCGCGTGGCGCGCCTTCGACGAGGCGGTCGACGAGGCGGTCCCACGAGTCGCGTTGTGTGACACCTACGGGGACGAAGTCGAGGAGGTGCTTCGGGCGGCCGAGGCGCTCGGCGATCGCCTCGACGGGGTCAGACTCGACACGACCGGGAGCCGCCGCGGCGACTTTCGGCACATCGTCCGTGAGGTCCGCTGGGAGCTCGACGTCCGCGGGCACGCAGACGTCGACGTGTTCGTTTCGGGGGGGCTCGGACCGGCCGACCTCCGCGCGCTCGCCGACGTCGTCGACGGCTTCGGCGTCGGTGGCTACGTCTCGAACGCCGACCCGGTCGACTTCGCGCTCGACCTCGTCGTCGTGGACGGAGAGCCCGCAGCCAAGCGAGGCAAGCTCTCCGGAGCGAAACAGGTGTATCGAACCGCCGACGGCGGCCACGCAGTCGGGCTCGCTGCCCGTGAGGGGCCGACCGACGCCGAGCCGCTTTTGACGCCCGTGATTCGAGACGGTTCGGTCGTCGCGGGTGACGCGACGACGCTGTCGGCCGCAACGGAGCAGGCGCACAGAGACGCGGCGCGGGTCGGGTACGGCGAGCCGAGCCGGTGATCGGCGACACGCCGTGAGAACGGACGGACAGAGGTGGGAGGGACTGGTCGGGTCGGTGACGAACGCGAGTCGGGTAAGAGACGGGCTACAGTTCTTCGACGGCACCGCCGTCGGGTCGCTCGCGGAACACCTGGCCTTCGATGAGCGTTACCATCGTCTCGTCATCCTGCCAGGCGGTCGGTGAGAGCTTGGCCTTCCGGCACGTACGCGAGAGGAACTCCGCGCCCGACCAGTCGTTTTCGACCGGAACGGTCGGATAGAGCCAGCCGTGGGTGTTGCCGCCGTCGACGGCGACGCCGTGGGTACCGATCTCGAGGTCTTCGAGCGGGTCGTTGGTGAGAAGCGTACTCGAGACGATACAGACCGAGACGGAGAGGTTCTCGAGCTCTTTCGGCTCGACTTCAGAGCCACAGGAGTCGCCGGATGCGGCTTTGATCGCGGCCTCGACGATGGCGTGACCGAGCTGGTCGGAGGTCTCCCAAGCGCCGGCACAGCCGCGGAGGCGGCCTCGCCCGCGGGTAGACTCGAGCCTGACGAACGCGCCAGTCCGTGCGTAAAACGCTTCACGCATACTTCCCGGCTGTTCGCGTTGTCCGTGCCGGACAAACGACTCGACCGCCTCCCGTGCGAGTTCGACCGCTCGTGCGCCGTCGTCGTACGACAGCCGAACGGTCTGTGCCTCGGACATGTCATCTTGTAGCGCGGCTGCTGACTTGAACGCTTCCCTTTCCCGATCGTTCATGAACGACCGGCGCGAGGAGGTGAAGCCGACCCGAGCAGGTCGGCGGCCGGCACCGGTGAACTGCCAGAGCCGAAATCGCCGACCGGTCGACCGAGGCGCTTATTTGCGGTGCCAGGGTACGAAGCGACGGACAGAGGGAGCCCGACTCCCGTGCTTCAGCACGAGGAAAGTCCCCCCACCGGCCGGACGGGCGACCGGGCTCACGCCCGGAGTCGGAGACGGCTGGCGCTGGAACAGCAACGAGACCACCCGTCCCGATCGATGAGGTGCGCGCGGCCGCTCGGCGGTCGCCGTCGCTCACGGGACACCCGTGAGCGAGCGAACCGACCCGCGAGGGAAGGGAGGTAACCCACCGAGAGTGCGCGGCGGCGACGCCGCGGAGACGGACGGGAACGGATGGAACGGCGAATCCTCGCCGGTGCAAGTCTGTGCCATCAGGTAGTCCGGCCACGGCACAGACGCTCAGCCGAATGTCGGGACGAACAGAAGGGGGCTTACTCCCCTCAGTCCACGTCGACGCCCTGAGCGACGCGGCCGGCTCGGGAAGCCTCGGGGAGACGTGTGCTCAAGAGAGCGGGATCGCGACCGCCTCACCGAGCGATCGGAGTTCGTCACCGTAGACGAGCGAGACGTAGAGCAGCGTGAATATCACCGCGTTGTGGAGGCCGTGTAACAGCGCCGGGACCACGAGGTTCTCCGTGTACTCGTACACCGCACCGAAGACGAGACTCGGGAAAAAGAGGATCGCGACCGTGGTGAGCCGCCCAGAGACCCCGCCGGTGAGCGCCATCACGTGGATGAACGCGAAGATGCCGGAAGCGACGAGTATCGACGGCACCGCCGGCAGCGACTCCCGGAGCCGCCCCTGGACCACGCCGCGGTAGAGTATCTCCTCTGAGGGGCCCACGACGAGGAACATCGCAACGATAAACAGTGGGATGAGGGCCGGATTCTGCATGGCAACCTCGGCGCTCTGGTTCGAGGCCGTCTCCGCACCGAGCAGCGAGACGATAGTCGAGACGACGAACAACGTCACCACGATCACCACCCACCCGCCGACGACTAAGCCGAGGTCCACGAGTCGCGGTCGGCTGATGCCGAGATACGAGCTGACGCCCGGCCAATCGAACCCGCGCCACCGCAGGTACCCGAGCGCCAAGCCGCCGAATGCGACGTACTGACCGACGACGAGCGTCAGCCCGAGCGTCACGGCCGTCGGGAGTCCACCGACCGCGGCGTCAAGTGCGAATATCCCGAAGCCGCCGACCAAGGCGATCACCGGGCCTAACACCCCGAGTCCGAGGGCCGCCCCGACCGCCACGGGTGTCGAGGAGCGCGACTCGTCCGGATCCACAGCCGTCTCCGCCCCGGTGCGATCGTCCGGCGGCGCCGCCACTGGACCCCCGTCCGGTGAGGCGGGATCGGTCGGTCGGTCGGACGACGGATCGGTCGGTCGGTCGGACGACGGTTGCTCAGAGGGGGGTGCGCGGTCGTCGTCAGGGACGTCGGTCATTACGCCCGTGTAGGGTCCCAGCGGGCAAAGGGTTTGTCCGTCCGCCGGGCTCACCGCGTTCTGGCTCGACGGCGGGCCGGACCGAGATCACCGGTGGACGAGTTCGTACCACGTCACGGCCGTCACCACACGGCCGTCGCGGAGTCCGTCGTCGAGGACGCTCGCGAGCAGATCGTCGTACGGTACCGTCTCGACGGCGATCGATTCGTCGTCGTCGAGGTCGCGTTCGGCCGTGGGGGTACACCCCGTCGCGAGCACGTGGTGGTGTACCGCGTTCGTCACGCCGTTGGCCGGTTCGATCGTCGTTAGCCGCTCGAACGACGCCGCCTCGTAGCCGGTCTCTTCGGCGAGTTCGCGGGCAGCCGCCCGCTCGACGTCGTCACGATCCGTGGGCTCCATGGTGCCGGCCGGGATCCCGCGGTTCGTGCGGCCGACGGCCTGGCGCCACTCGTCGATGACGACCACGTCGCCATCGGGGGTGAACGGCAGGACGACCACCGCCGGCGGCTCGTCGACGTAGTGGTACTCGCCGGGCTCGTCGTCGGCGTACCGGACATCGTCACGGCGCACGTCGAACCCCGGACAGCGATAGTCGATCTCGGTTCCCGTCGTCTCCCACGCCAGGTCGTCCATACACCTCGGTGGCGATGAGGCGACCTAAACGCTCGGCCTCCGAGTGGTCGGGCGGTAGTGGGGACTCACTTCCGCGACGACCACTCACCGAGTGACGCCTGTCCATCCGGGGGCCGCTCGCCGTCGCGACGCACCGGCTCGTCCGTCTCGGTGTCGTCCGCGAGCCAGTCGGTGAGCGTCTCGCGCGGCTCGGCGTCGGCCGGAAGGCGAGATGGTGGGTCGGTGTCGCTCGGTACATCCCCTGTCTCGTCGCTGGCTGCGGGGTGGCCCACTGCAGTCTCGGTGGTGTCGAACCCGGTCAGCGTCGACTGGTCCGCGTCCGCGAAGTCGAGGTTCGAGACGCGCACACCGAGCTTTCGCGCCTCGTTGTCGGCGAACTCTGTGAGTAGCTCTACGGCGACCCGTTCGACGAGATCGGGATCGTCGACCGGTCCCGGGAGGCTCCGCTCGCGCGTGTTCACGTCGAAGGGGGGACACACCACCTTGATCCCGATCGTGCGATAGAGACAGCCACGATGCTGTGCGCGCTCTGCGACGTCGGCAGCGAGCGCGCGAACCGTCTCGCGTTTGGGTTCGGCGGCGGCGGTGGCCGGCAGCGACGACTCCCGCGAGAGGCTCTTGGGGAGCCCGCGCGGTGTGACCGCGCGATCGTCTTCGCCGCGGGCGCGACGATACAGCGTCCGGCCGCGATCGCCGAGCAGCTCGGTTAGCGCCTCGGGGTCGGCCTCGGCGACGTCTCCGGCGGTCTCGACGTCGCGTGCCACGAGCGCGCGCTCCGTGACCGGCCCTACCCCATGAAGCGCTGAGACGGGCAGCGGCGCCAGAAACGACGCCACCGATCCGGGAGGAACAACCACCAGCCCGTCCGGCTTGTCCGCGTCGCTCGCGACCTTCGCGGCCGACATGTTCGGGGCGACGCCGACGCTCGCCGGTACTCCCGCCTCGCGCTCGATTCGCTCTTTGACGTGTCTGGCGTACCCTTCGGCGAGCGTCCGGTGTGTCGCCGGGCCGGCAGCAGTGCTCGGTGTTTCCCCGTTCGCGCCGGCGGCGGCCCAACTCGTGCGTTCGGTGACGTCGAGGTACGCCTCGTCGATGCTCACCTCACGGACGACGTCTGCACAGTCGCGTAAGACCGCTTTCGTGTCTTCGGCCACCGACTGGTAGTACGACATGTCGACGGGCTCGTAGTAGCCGGTGACGTCGGCGTCGGTCGTCGACCGCCTCGGGAGTCGCTCCAGTGCGTCGCGGATCGGCATCGCGCTCTCGACGCCGGCAGCGCGGGCCTCGTAGCTCGCGGTGGCGACCGCGCCGGCCGTCTCCCCCGGCTCGTAGCCCATTCCGACGACGAGGGGCTCGCCCTCGAGCGTGGGGTCGCGGAGTCGCTCGCAGGAGGCGTAAAAACAGTCCATATCGACGTGACAGACCACGCGGTGGCGGGTGTCTTCGCGTGTCTCACGCGCGTCTGTGTCCGACCAGCGCGTGAGTTCCCCTCGTTCGCTCCCGTCGGTCATCGGTTCTTCGAGCTAAGGCACACGCCGTGGACACTCGAAGCTATCGGCGAGATGCGATACGTGTGTGGTGGTTGAATGACTGAGACGACTCCGCGACAGCCGGGCACCACTTCGCCACACCCTCCCGGGCCGATTCTATACGTGTGTGGTGGTGGCTGTGTGAACACGACTCCGCGACAGCCGGGCACTACTTTCAGCCACACCCTCCCCAGCCGATTCGCTCGTCGCCTGTGGCGACTCGCTCATCCCTCGCACGCGCTCGCGAGTCCGCCTTCGGCGGCCTGCGAGGCGCGCGCCACCACATGCTTGGGGTAGTTTTGTAGGAACGGTGAGCCAGTCGTAGCGCTCTGATGCCGTCTCCTCGCCGGCTCACCGGCGAAACCGGATCGTCTCCCGGCGTTCGCAAACACCTTGCCCGATCGGAACGCACATCTGGTGAATGGGGTCGATATCGGACATCGTCGAGACCGACCGACGAGTGATCGTCCTCGCGCTCGCGCGGATGGTCGGCGCGGTGGGTAATTCGTTTCTCATCGTCGTACTCCCACTGTACGTCGCAAGCGACCTCATCGACCTCGACACCCTCCTCGGGACGACCGTCGGAGTCGGCTCGGCGACCGTCACGCTCACCGAGCCGCTTCTCATCGGAATCGTGCTCTCGCTGTTCGGCTTCCTCAACAGCCTCTCACAGCCGTTTACGGGCCGGCTTTCTGACCGCCTCGCTACTCGCCGTCCGTTCGTGCTCGGCGGTATCCTGCTTTTGGGGACCGCAAGTGGACTCTACACGCTCGCCGACTCGTACTGGCTGTTGATCGTCCTCCGGGCGATACAGGGGTTCGGCGCCGCGTTGACGATTCCCGCGACGGTGGCGCTCGTCAACGAGTACGCCGCGAGCGCCGACAAACGCGGCGGTAACTTTGGCGTCTTCAACACCTTTCGGCTGATCGGGTTCGGCTTCGGTCCTGTCCTCGCGGGCGTCGTCGTCGACGGTGGTCCCTACGACCTCTCGGCGGTCGGGCTACCGACCGTGAACGGCTTCGACGCCGCGTTCGGGGCCGCCTGTCTCGGCGCGTACCTCAGTTTCGTCCTCGTGTACGCCCTCGTCCACGACGCCGCCGACACGGCCGCCGCCGGCGACGACGTGTCTATCCGGGTCCGCGGCGACGACCGGCTGTTCGACCCCGTGTTCGTACTCGGCGTCGCGACGGTCGCGATGGGGCTCTGTATCGCGCTGTACGCGACGCTCCAGAACCAGGTGAACCTCCGACTCGACCAAGCGCCAGTGTGGTTCGGGATCCAATTTGCGGCAGTCACCATCGCAAACGTCGCTCTCCAAGTACCCATCGGACGAGCAAGCGACCGAATTGGGCGGCGACCGTTCCTGCTTGCCGGGTTCGTGCTCCTCGCTCCGACGACGCTCCTACAGGGGCTCGTCCTCTCGCCTGTCGTCATGACCCTCGTTCGGCTCGGTCAGGGCGTCGCCGTCGCGTGCGTGTTCGCGCCCTCGCTCGCGCTCGCTGGTGACCTCGCACGAGAGGGCGAGTCCGGTACGACGCTGTCGGTACTCACGATGGGGTTCGGCTTCGGGATCGCGCTCGGGCCTCTCGCGTCGGGGTTCCTCGTCGGGTTCGGCTTCGTCGTCCCGTTCGCGGTTGGCGCGGGGCTCGCCGTCGTCGCCCTCGCACTCGTCGTCACTCAGGTCGAGGAGACGCTGGGAGCAGCGACCGACCCGGGCGCGACTGCCGCAGACGACTGAGATCACACACCGTGGCGAGCGAGCTAAGTCGCCGGAGGCCGAACCGAACCTGTGTCGCGCGAGCGCGTCCGGTGTGTCGACTGCCGCGAGCCGATCCCGCGGACCACCCGGATCTGTCCACACTGTGAGACGGTACAGCCCTCGCCCCTGCTCGACGTGGCAGCCGCCGTCGGCGGCGTGTTCGCCTTCCTCTTCGGGGTCGTGTTGGCGCTCATGACGCTCGGTACGAGCCGACTCGTCGGCTTTCTGCTGCTCGTCGCGGGGTTCGGGCTCACCGTCGGCGGTGTCACCCGGTACCTGGACCGCCAGGCGGCTCGGCGTGCCCGGTGAGCGTCGCACGGCGCGACGTTTTATATTCGATGACGGCCCAGGGGTGGGTATGATCACGCCACTGGACGCGGGGGTCGTCGTCGCCGGCCTCCTGCTCGCGTTCGTCGGGGCGGCCGTCTCCGTCTACGCCGTCTCGTTGACCGGGCTCCTGATCGGCGCGGGCGCGGGGTACCTGGCGGTCCCAACGCTGTCCGGTCTCGTGACCGCCGATGGCCTCGTCGTCCCCGCCGGGGCGGTGCTGGTCGGTGGTGCCCTCGGTGGCTTCCTCGCGTACACGGGGCTCTCGGTCGCCGTACTCGCGATTGGGGGCGTCGTCGGCGGCTTCCTCGGCCGGTTCGCTGTCGGGCCGCTCTACACGGCCGACGTGGCCGGCGTCGCGGGAACCGCCTTGCTCGTCGGCGCGACGCTCGCGGGCGTCGCGGTCGGCGCGCTCGTCGGGTTCGTGCTCACTCGGACGACGCTCGTGGTCTCGACCGCGTTCATCGGCGCCGCGCTGGCGGCACGCGAACTCACCCCCGCCTCCCTCGCAGCCGCCGCAGACGGGGTAACCGTCGAGCCGCTCTTGTTCGACGTCACCGCACCCGCGTTCCTCGCGGTGTTCGTGCTCGGCGCGCTTTCGCAGTTCGGTCTGTTCAGATTTGGATACGTGAGGAAACTCGTCGGTGTGCTTCCCGGAGCGAGACGCTGGACGGCCGACGACGACCGGGTGTCGTCCTAATCGAAGGACCCGCGTAGCCGCGCAGGCGGCGGAGTCACTGACCGATCCTACTCCTCGAGCGCTGCCTCGAGTCGGTCGATCAGCTCCGGATTGCCGACGTACAGGGGCACGCGGTCGTGAATCCCGTCCGGCTCGACGTCGAGGATCGATCTGGTTCCGTCAGAAGAGGCCCCGCCCATCCGTTCGATCACGTACGCGATGGGATTTGCCTCGAACGACAGCCGGAGCTTCCCTTCGGGGGCGTCGGTGAGCTTCGGATACGCGAACACCCCGCCGTACGTCACCACCTGGTTTACGTCGCCGACCATCGCACCACCGTACCGGAGTTTGAGTTCCTCTTCGATCGCCGAAGCGTACGCGTGAAAGTCCGCTGGCCAGTCCGGAACCCGTCCACCGAAGCCATAGACGGTCGGCTCCGCGGGCAGCGAGAGGTCGTCGTCGACGACCGACCGGCTGGCTGTCCCGTCCGGCCCGTCCTGCTGGACGACCTCCTCGCGAACCCCGGTCTCGTCGGCGACGACCATCGTCGTGATCGGACCGTAGAGGACGTACCCCGCGGCGACGAGCTCCCGACCGGACGTCGGCAGCGCGCCGTCGTAGACGCCGACGACCGTGCCCATGGCGTTGTTCGACCGGAGGTTCGAGGAGCCGTCGAGCGGGTCGATCGCGACGGCGTACCCGTCCCCGACGTCGACCGGTGCCTCGCGCTCTTCGCTCACGAACGAGCCGACGCCGTCGACCGCGCCGAGCGCGTCCGCGAGGAGTTCGTCAGCGTACACGTCGCCCGCGAGGACCGTCTCACCGGAGGGGTTCTCCGTGCCGTGTTCGACGCGGCGGCCCGGGAGCGCGTCGCGAATGGCCGGCGCCGTCGCCGCTACCGCGTCGAACACCGCCTCTACCGTCGGGTCGGTCGCGGCCATCAGTCGGCGGCCTCGGCGACGGCGAGCGCCTCGGTCGGGTCGACCTCCTCGAAGACGACCGCCTCGAGCGCGTCGAGGATTCGCTCGGGGTCGTCTCGCTGGAAGACGTTGCGGCCGACCGCGAGGCCGCGGGCACCGGCGTCGATCGCGTCGGCGACGTTCTGTAAGAAGGCTTCGTCGTCACGCATCGTCCCACCAGACATCACGACGTTGGCCGGCCCGGCCATCTCGACGGCCTCACCCATTCCAGCCGCCGAGCCGGGGTACTTCACTTTCACCACGTCGGCGCCGAGTTCGAGCCCAAGCCGGGCGGCGTACGAGATGACCTCCGGGCTACTGTCGTTTCGCAGACCCTGACCGCGCGGATACGACCACATGACGACGCCCATGTCGTGTTCGCGGGCCCCCTCCTGTGCCTCGCGGAACTCCTCTGCCATCTCGACCTCGTGGTTCGAGCCGCCGTAGACGGTGAATCCGACGGCGTCGGCACCCAACTCGGCGGCATACTCGGGCGAGCAGTTGACCGCACTGTCGGGCTCGCCGCGCCAGAGGTTCGAGGTACCGTTGAGCTTCACGAGCAGGCTGACGTCGTCTTCGTACTCCGGGTAGTACGCCTCGGCGATGCCCTTCTGGACGGCGATCGCCGTCACCGCGTCGTGGGTCGCGAGCTCGAAGAGCCGCTCGGGGTCGGCGGTCTCCGGGTTCGGCTCGAAGTCGACCGGGCCGTGTTCGAGGCCGTGGTCGTACGCCAGGATGATCGACTTGCCGTTACGCGAGATCGAGTCGTCGGCATGCGGAAGCATTGGTTCGTATACCAGACACGTCCTCAAAAAGGGCCAGGGTTGTTTTGCGTCTCGTCGGCCGGTTCGATCGATTTCTTCGGCATCGGCGAGCGATGTGTAACGAGTAACACTACTCATGTAGTAAATATTTGATCAGTCGATCGGACGAGCAGCCGCGGCGTCGACGGCGCTGCAAGCGGGGGTCACCCGAGTCGGGACCGAGGCGAGTCGGTGACCACGAGGTCGTCGACGTCGGTCGGCACCCGTGGGTTGAGGCGGCTGTCGGAACAGGAACTACGCGGCGAGCCGGCTCGCTGCTCGCCGACACTATGGCTAGCAAGACCACCGACGCCTCGGCGACCACGGACGAGACCGCTCCGTGGTACGCCGACGTGCTCGCGTCTATCGTAGACGCTGGGCGGCGTCTCACGACGGTTCTGACGCACAGTTCGATGTACCTCGTGTGCATCGCAGTAGCAGAGGTCGCGACCGTTCACGCCGCGCTGTCGATCGGTCCGACGCCCGCACCGGTCGTCGTCGGACTCGTCGCCTACGCCGTGTACGCCGGCGATCGCATCGCGGACGCCGAACGTGACGAGCGCACCTGTCCCGAACGCAGCGCGTTCGTGGCCCGCCACCGAACGCTGCTGTCTATCACCTCGGCCGGCGCGTACGGCGTCGCGATCGCGTTGTCAGTCACCGGTGGACCGCTCGCAGTGGGGATCACGCTCGTGCCGGGCGCGTTCTGGATCCTGTACGCCTCGGCGTGGTTTCCGACCCTCAGCGCGCGCTGTAAGCGGCTGAAGCGCGTCTTCGTGGTAAACTCGACGCTCGTGGCCACGGCGTGGGCACTCGCCGTCGTCGGGCTCCCGATCGCGTTCGCAAACGCCGCCGTGACGCCACTCGTGGTCGTCGTGTTCACGTACTTTCTCGTCGATACGTTCGTCAACACCGAGATTCCGAACGTCCGAGACGTCGAGGCGGACGCACAAGACGGCGTCTACACGCTCCCGGTCGTGCTCGGGGTGCAGCGGACGAGACGCGTCCTGTACGGGATCGACGTGCTGCTCGTCGCGCTCGTCGGCACGGCGACGCTGACCGGGCTCCTCTCGGTCTCGGTCGGAGTGGCGATCCTCGTCGGTCTCGGGTACGCGCTCGTGCTCGCCTGGTTCGTCGGTCGAACGACGGCGCTCGGTCGACTCAGCATCGCCTGTGAAGCGAAACACCTCGTCGTGTTTGGTGTCCTCTGGGGGCTCACTGCGATCGGCGTCTGAGGCCAGAGCACACGGTACGTGCGGTGTGACCCACGTCGGGCTCCCCGAGATTCATATGCGAGGGTACAGTTTGTGTGTCTGTGCTCTCCCCGCCGTCGGTACCGGTACTCGCGTTACTTGGTGCCATCGCCGTCGGCAGCAGCGCGGGGATCCTGGCCTGGCGCGCCCGCCCGGAGCCGGGCGCGGTCCCACTGGTCTGGCTCCTCGTCGGTCAGTCGTGGTGGGCGACGTGTATCGTGTTTAGCCTCACGGCAGCGACCCCGGCGGAGACGTTGTGGTGGACGCGGGTGGCGTGGTGTGGGGTCATGCTCGTCCCCGTCGCGTGGGTGTTGTTCGCGCTCGAGTACACCGGTCGCGACCACCGTATCACCCGCCGAAACGTCGCGCTCCTTGTAGTCGTTCCCGCGGTGACGGTCGCACTCGCGTTGACCGAACCGGCACACGACCTCTTGTGGATCGAACAGGCCGGTGTGGCCGCCGACGGTACCGTAACCGTCGATCAGGGCGGACTCTGGCACGCGGTCGCCGCCGGGTACACCTACGCGCTCGGTGTGCTCGGCGTCGTTCCGATCGTCCGCTTGCTCTCGAGCCGTGCGACCGTCCTTCGCGGGCAGAGTGCCGCGCTCCTCGTCGGGATCCTGACGCCGTGGGCGACGAACGTGCTCTACAACTTCGATGCGGTCTCGATCGCTGGGACCGACCCCACCCCGATCGCGTTCGCCGTCTCGGGCGTCGCCTACCTCGGTGCGATAGACCAGTTCGACCTGTTCGACGCCAACCCGGCACCGACGTGGCGCGCGAAGCAGTACCTGTTCGACCACATACACGAGGGTGCGATCGTCGTCGACGGCCACGATACGATCGTGGACATGAACCAGACGGGTGCTGACATTCTGGACGTGGCGGTCGAAGAGGCGCTCGGTGCCGACGCGTCCACGGTCCTCCCGATCGACGACGGGCTCCTCTCTGATGGCGGCAAAGACGTCCTCACGATGGGTACGGCGACCACGGCTCGGTCGTACGACCTGAGCGTCACACCGCTCACTGACCGCCACGAGCAGACGCTCGGCCACGTGTTCACGCTCCACGACGTGACCGACTACCGCCGACACCAACAGCGGCTGGCAGTGCTCAACCGCGTGCTTCGGCACAACATTCGGACCGAAGCGAACGTGATACAGGGGTACGCCGAGCGCACGGAGGGTGAGGCGGCAGAGACGATCACCGAACGAACGAGGCGCATCGTCGAGCTCGGCGAGAAGGGTCGAGACGCCGTCGAGCTCTTCGAAGGTGTGACCGACGCGCGCGCCACGGAGGCTCTCGAACGGGTCCTCGATCGCACACTCGCGGACGCCAGAGACGCCTTTCCCTCGGTAACGTTTCGACTCGACCCGCCGGACGTCGACGAGCGAGTCGTCGTGCCCGACGCGCTCACGGTCGTCGTGGCGAACCTGGTCGAGAATGCGGCGGGCCACAACGTCGGGACGGACCGACACGTCGACGTGTACGCCACGGTCACGGACGACGTCGTGGAGGTGCGCGTCGAAGACGACGGTCCCGGGATCGACGACGAAGAGCTTCGAGTGCTGAGCTCCGGCACCGAGACCCCACTTAGTCACACGAGCGGGCTTGGACTCTGGCTCGTGAAGTGGGGGACAGAGTGTGTCGATGGCGACCTCGAGTTTGCGTCGGACAGCCGGCACGGGACGACTGTGACGGCGACTGTCCCCCGCGAGTACGAACCCGGTGGCATCGCATGGGGACGACGGTCACGGCCGACGACGTAGCGCCGACAGATCACCCAGGCGTGTCGCTGGAAAACGACTAAGCCGCTCGCCGCCTCCGGTCACGTATGCAGCCGATATCGATCTGTGGCCCTGACGCGGCCACACTCGCCGAGGCGCTCGTCGAGACGCTCGATGGACGGGTCGCGTTCGTGCGTCGGTCGAGTGGATCGCCGACGTCTGACGGAAGGGGATCGGTCGCCTCCGAGCGTCCAGAGCCCGCCGGTAGCGCGCCCGCGACGACCCTCGACGTGGGAACGGATGGCTCGTGGAGCGGTCGAGGGACGGACGCGTCGTTCGACGACCTGCTCGACGGGCTCGCCCCAGACCACGACTACCTCGTCGCCGTGGGCTACGACCGCCTTCGCGTGCCGACCGTGCTACTCGGCGCGGACGTCGACCCGGACGACACGCCAGGCGACGTCGTCGAGGTCGCAGCGCGGGCCGCCGACGTCGACGTCGACGCGCTCGTCGACGGACTCTCGGACGCCGAGCCCTGGGTGACCCGTGAGGAGCTCGTCGCCGAGGTCACGTCAAGTCATAGTGCGACACGGTCGGGAGCCATCGCGACGTTCACCGGTCGGGTTCGTGCGCGGGACGGTCCGGACGACGACCGAACTACGCACCTCGCGTTCGAGAAGTACGCCGGGGTCGCAGCGGAACGGCTGGACGCCATCGCCGACGACCTAACCGACCGCGACGGCGTGTTCGAGGTGGCGTTACACCACCGGACCGGCGTCGTCGAGGCCGGCGAAGACATCGTGTTCGTGGTGGTGTTAGCCGGCCACCGCGCGGAGGCATTCCGCGCCGTCGAAGACGGAATCGACCGGCTCAAAGACGAGGTGCCGATATTCAAAAAAGAGACCACCGAGTCAGAGGCGTTCTGGGTCCACGAGCGCGAGTGACGGGAGAGAGAACGCGGCGGTGAAGAGGACGCCTCACCAGAGCGGGCCAGGTTCGTGGCCTGCAGGTACCGAACAGCAACCAGAGATTGTTGCCGCAATACACCAGATTCGAGCGGCGAATACCGCGGTTCGGGCTCGCCGTGGGTCCCACGATAAAACAGCTGCAAAAGTGCGTATAAAATGTCTCAAACGATCTGCGTTCTCGATGAACGATCCTGTCGAGACGTTTTACGCCCCACATATCGGTGAAACGAGCCGAACCGCGACCAACGGTCGGTTGTTTATATACTATCACGGTACCGTACGTTCGAGTGTCCCATGAGCGCGACTGCAACTCCCGCTGCCGACGCCGACACAGCCGACGAGATCGGAAAAGAAGAACGGCTGAAACGGTACCTGCTCGACCGCGTCGAGGACGGTGAGATGTACTTCAAGGGGAAGTTCATCTCCGACGACGTCGGCCTCTCGCCGAAAGAGATCGGCGCGCTGATGGTGAAACTCAGCGACTCGGCGACCGAGCTCACCGTCGAGAAGTGGTCGTACACCGGCGCGACGACGTGGCGCGTCGAGCCGGCCTGAGCCGCACGGCGACGACGGTCGACCCCACCGCTCGCAGACCGTATCGTCTGCCGACCGAGACGCCCTCTTCGAGGCCCGAACGTACGGACCGATCGTCGACACTCGCGTCTAGGGTGCGGCTCACCGACTCGAACACGCCGGTGACGCGGGGTTTATACTCGGTGACCAGTAACGCTCGCCAATGGCAAGACGAGCCGACGGGACCGGGTCGAAGACGCCCGACGCGCCGCACCCCGACCCCCTCGGAACGTTCTTTCGCGTCGACGAGGTCCGCCGGGACGAAGATCGTATCCGGTACGTGGGCGAGTCCTACGTGCCAGAGCGGACACTGCTCAGGAAGCTCGTCCCGGCGTTTCGTGACGCCGGATACGACGTCGAACTCGAACACCACCCGGACGGGCACGTCGTCGTCGCGACGCCGTTCACACACGGTCGTGACGGAGTGCCGTGGACCAACGTCGCCCTGTTCTTCGCGACCGTCCTCTCGACGCTGTTCGTCGGTGCGTACGGCTGGTACTACGTTCCACTCGCAGAGATACGGGCGAACCCGCTCACGCTGCTGCAGGCGTGGCCGTTCACCGCCGCGGTCCTCGGTGTGTTGATGACACACGAACTGGGCCACTACGTCGCTGGCCGCTACCACGGTGTGCCGGTGTCACTCCCGTACGTGATCCCGTTCGTGTTCCCGTTCGGCACGCTCGGTGCGATCATCCGCATGCGCGGGCGAATGCCCTCTCGGAAGGTACTCTTCGACGTCGGCGTCGCGGGGCCGGTGGCCGGGCTGGTCGCGACAATCGTCGTCACCGTGGTCGGTCTCTCGCTCGATCCGATCCGCGTGCCCGCAGAGATTGCGGCGAGCACCGGTACGATGATCCGATTCAACAACCCGCCGCTTTTGGACCTGATCGCCGGGCTCATCGGCCAGCCGACGTCCTACACGGACCCTCGACTGTCGGCACATCCCGTCGTCATCGGCGGCTGGGTGGGAATGTTCTTCACGGTATTGAATCTCCTTCCCGTCGGACAGCTAGACGGCGGACACATGATCCGGGCGATGGTCGGACCACGTCAAGAGACGATCGCCTCACTCGTGCCGGGAGCACTCTTCGCCATCGCGGCGTACCTCTACTACGGCGCTGGACTCGGTCTCAACGAGTCGGTCGGGCTGTGGGCGTTCTGGGGGCTTTTTTCCCTTCTCATCGCGTTCAACGGCCCCGCAGAGCCGGCCGACGAACGCCGGCTCGGGTGGCCACGGCTCGCCGTCGGCGTCGTGACGTTCGGCGTCGGCGCCCTGTGTTTCCTGCTCGTGCCGATCCAGGTCGTCGCACCCTGACCGTCGACGATGCACACGCGTTCGTCGTGGATCAAGCAACTCGGCTTTCGGGTGGCCTACCGGCTCACGGACCTCACGTACACGGTCGGGGTCGCCATCCCGAAGCGAACCGTCGCTGGCACCTACTGGAGCTACGAGCCGACGAATCCCCACGGAGATGATCCCGGACTGCGCGCACTCGATGCGACGCCGACAGGCGCGGTGATCGTCGACGTCGGCGCTCACGTCGGTGAACACGCAATCCCGCTGGCTGCGGGAACCGACCGCCGGGTCGTCGCGATAGAGCCAAACGGCGAGAGTGCCGACCGACTGGCGCGAAACGCGGCGCGAAACGACCTCGGAGGACGGCTCGACCGACGTCAGATCGGCGTCGGAGACGAGCGGGCCACGCGACCGTTCTATCGGTCGTCGTTCTCGAAGTGCTCCGCGTTCGACCGTGCAAAGGCGACCCGGTGGGGAGCACACGTCACGCGCGTCGAACAGGTTCCGGTGTACCGACTCGACGACTTGGTCCGTGGCGTCGGCATCGAGACTGAGACCGGCAGCGGGGGCCACGGCGGCGAGCCGATTCCCGTACCCGACGCCCTCAAGATCGACGTCGAGGGTCACGAGTTGGCGGTCCTTCACGGCGCGTCTATGACGATCGAGACGCATCGGCCGCTGGTCGTCGTCGAGGTACACGGCACGGAGGACACACACGCCAGGCGGGTTCGTGGGTGGCTCACCGAGCGGGGGTACGACGTCGAGGCGCGCGAGGACGTGTGGGTGTGTCGCGGGTGAGGTCGCACCGGCCACGTGTGGCGGCGGTCACTCGTTCTGTCGCTCGCGCATACCCTGGCGGGTGAACTGCGGGTTCCCCGGGAGCGTCCGCCTGCTGCGGAACGAGCGGTACAACGCGACCGCGAGCGGGGCAGCCAGGGCCAAGACGACCGCAGCGAGACGCCACTCGTTAGCGAACGAGTAAAGGATCGTCGCCGAGAGGACGCCGACGGCGAGAAGCACCGAGTAGGCGATCCGCATCGCCAGCTTGTCGAGCACCCGCGACTCGTCTTCGATGGTGACGTCGACGTGGAGGTCGCCGCGGTTCGCGCGATCGAGGAACGACTCGGCTTTTGGGGGGACGGTGAACAACGATTCTGTCGTCCGCTGGAGCTGTGTCGCCGCTCCCTGTGCGAGTTCGCGGGCGGTCTGTTCGTAGTACCCCTCCGCTTCGAGGTAGTCGGTCGCGGTCGCGATGAAGTCGAACTCCGGGTCGAGGGTCACACAGACCCCTTCGACGACGGTCGCGACCCGTAACACGAGCGCGAGGTTACGCGGCAGCCGGAGCGGGAACTCGTAGATGGTCGACTCGACTTGTTCGATGATCTGGTTGACGCGGTACTGTTCTATCTGTTCGCCGCGGGCGTCGGCGATAGCGAGCTCCATCACCTCACCCATCACGTCGCGGTCGACGTTCGGCGAGAGCGTTCCCATCGAGATCAGGGTGTCGAGGATCGCGTCGGTGTCCTGTCGGGCGACCGCGACGTAGAATTCGATGATTTTCTCTTGAATGAACGGGTCGACGCGCCCGGACATGCCGAAGTCGTAGAAGATCACGGTCCCGTCGTCGGCGACCGCGAGGTTGCCGGGGTGTGGGTCGGCGTGGAAGACGCCGTCGTCGACGATCATCTGGAGGTACACCTCCTGGAGCGTCTCGGCGATCGCGGTGCGGTCGAGACCGGCGGCGTCGAGCTCGTCGATGCGGCTGATCTTCGTGCCGCCGACGTACTCCATGGTGAGGACACGCGGCCCGGAGGCCGACTCGTAGGCCGTCGGGATGCGGATGCGGTCGTTGTCCGCGAAGTTCGCGCGGATCTCTTCGAGCATCTCGCGTTCACGGCGGTAATCCATCTCCTCGCGGATGGTCTTCGCGAACTCCTCGGAGAGGTTCTCGATCGAGAAGGCGCGGCCGCCGCCGATGAACTGTTTGACGATCGGAAGCGACCACGTGATCGCCCGTAGGTCGGCTTCGACGAGCGTCTCGATTCCGGGGCGGCGCACCTTCACTGCGACGTCGTCGCCCTGGTACGTCGCCGTGTACACCTGGCCCAGGCTGGCGCCGCTTATCGACTCGGTGTCGAAGTCGTCGAACGTCTCGTCGACGGGGCCGAGCTCCGCCTCTAACACCGGTTTCGACTCCTCCCAGCCAGCCGGTGGCACGTCGTCTTGGAGGCCTTCTAATACCTCGATGTACGCGGGTGGAAGCACGTCGGGGCGCGTCGAGAGCAGCTGACCGAGCTTGATGAAGGTCGGTCCGAGGGTGAGCAGGATGTCGAGGAGGATCTCGGCGCGGTCCCGCTGGGTCGCCTCGTCGACGTCGCGGCTGCCACCGACGACGAAAAATCGCTTTCGATCCCGCCAGTAGGCGACTATAAGCGGCGAGAACCGCCGGATAACGACGAAAAAGCGCCAGTAGGCGCGGAGGTTGACCAGCGTCACCACCCGTCAGGCGCCGGCTTCGTCGGCGTCGTCGCCGATCGGGATCTGTCGGGTGTCACCGGTCGTACGCTTGGGCAACGTCACCTCGAGGACGCCGCGGTCGAGTGCCGCGCTCGCAGCGTCGCCGTCGGCGTCTGGCGGGAGTGGAAGGTCGGCGTCGAGAAACAGTGAACGGTCTTCACGGACGTAGCGGAAGCCGTTGGGGGTCGATTTCTCGCGGCGTCCCTCGATGGAGAGTCGCCCGCCCTCGAATTTGACGTCGGTGGTCTCCGCGGTCGCCCCGGGAAGATCGACGACGAGGATGTACTCGTCGTCGGATTCGAGCAGGTCCGCAAACACCGCCTCCGGGAGATCCCGAAGGGCGTCACGTATCGCTGACATACGTTTAGGTACGGACGCCGCGGCGAAAAAGCTGTGGTACCGGTGCCGACGTGCTCGGCACCCATGGGGGCGCGACGCGGCACAGCCCTCGACGGTGCGCCGGCCGACACCCGGAACCGCAATACTACCGCTCGTCGAGGGATATTCTCACGTCCTGCGATTTTCACCGAGCTATTTATGTATCTTCGCACCTAACTAGAGGTTAGGATGAATCTCAGACAGACCCGATCGGCCGGTGCCGGTGCGCTCGTTCGTCGATACGAGTACGAAGACGGCTGGACCGTCGCCGCCGACGTCGGCGTCGACGACGAGGCAATCGACGTCGACACCGTCGGAGAGACCGCGATACTCGTGGTGACGCGTGGTGAGGAATCGGCCGAGTCGGAGTTCGATCTCCCCGGTCCGGCGACGGACGTCACGGTGGAAAACGGGATTGTGACCATCGGAGGGAGCCGATGAACCTCACTGTCAAGCCGCTGAAACAGAAGGACGCTGGGCGGCGCCTCGCCGCGATCGACCGGGTCGCCGCCGACGAGCTCGACCTTTCGGGCGGCGACTTCATTCGCGTCGAGGGCTCTGAAGGTGCAGCCATCGCGCGCGTCTGGCCCGGCTACCCCGAAGACGACGGGAGCGGCGTGATCCGCATCGACGGAAAGCTTCGCCAGGAAGCGAGCGTCGGCATCGACGACCGCGTGACCGTAGAGCAGGTCGACGTCGAACCCGCAGACCGGATCACGGTCGCCCTGCCACAGCGGCTCGGCATCCGCGGCAATATCGACGCGCTGATCCGGCGCGAACTCGGCGGACAACCCGTCACAGAGGGCCAGAACGTCCAGCTTCCGCTGGGATTCGGCTTCATGGGCGGACAGTCGCAGGCGGTCCCGCTGAAGATCGCCGGCACGGCACCGTCGGGAACGGTCGTGGTGACCGATACGACCGAGATCGAGGTCGCAGAAAAGCCCGCAGAGGAAATCGTGAGTGGTGCCGGTGCCGGCAGCGAGGCCGGTGCCGACGGCGCGCCAGACGTGACCTACGAGGACATCGGCGGACTCGACGACGAGCTCGAACAGGTCCGTGAGATGATCGAGTTGCCGATGCGCCACCCAGAGCTGTTCAAGCGGCTCGGGATCGATCCGCCGAAGGGCGTCCTGCTCCACGGGCCACCGGGCACGGGGAAGACCCTCATCGCGAAGGCCGTCGCCAACGAGATCGACGCGAGCTTCCACACGATCTCGGGTCCAGAGATCATGTCGAAGTACTACGGCGAGTCCGAAGAGCAGCTCCGCGACGTGTTCGAGGAGGCCACCGAGTCGTCGCCCGCGATCGTGTTCATGGACGAGCTCGACTCCATCGCGCCGAAGCGTGAGGAGGCCGGCGGCGACGTAGAACGACGCGTCGTGGCCCAGCTACTCTCGCTCATGGACGGGCTCGAAGAACGCGGTGAGGTCGTCGTCATCGGCGCGACGAACCGCGTCGATGCCATCGACCCGGCGCTGCGACGCGGCGGTCGGTTCGACCGCGAGATCGAGGTTGGTGTGCCGGACCGTGACGGGCGCAAGGAGATCCTCCAGGTGCACACGCGGAACATGCCGCTCGCAGACGAGATCGACCTCGACGCCTACGCCGAGAACACCCACGGGTTCGTGGGAGCCGACCTCGAGTCGCTCGCGAAGGAGTCGGCGATGCACGCGCTCCGGCGCATCCGGCCGCAGCTCGACCTCGAGAGCGACGAGATCGACGCGGACGTGTTGAACTCGATCCAGGTCACCGAAAACGACCTCAAGCAGGCCCTGAAGGGCATCGAGCCCTCTGCGCTGCGCGAGGTGTTCGTCGAGGTACCCGACGTCACCTGGGACGAGGTCGGCGGACTCGAAACGACGAAAGAGCGGCTCCGCGAGACGATCCAGTGGCCGCTCGAGTACCCCGAGGTGTTCGACCAGCTCGACATGGCCGCAGCAAAGGGCGTGTTGATGTACGGGCCGCCAGGCACGGGGAAGACGCTGCTCGCGAAGGCCGTCGCCAACGAGAGCGAGTCGAACTTCATCTCGATCAAGGGACCGGAGCTGTTGAACAAGTTCGTCGGCGAGTCCGAAAAGGGCGTCCGCGAGGTGTTCAGCAAGGCCCGCGAGAACGCGCCGACGATCGTGTTCTTCGATGAGATCGACTCGATCGCGACCGAGCGCGGCGGCGGCGCGACCGACTCGGGCGTCGGCGAGCGCGTCGTCTCACAGCTGCTGACCGAACTCGACGGACTCGAGGCGCTCGAAGACGTCGTCGTGATCGCGACGACGAACCGGCCGGACCTGATCGACTCGGCGCTGCTTCGCCCCGGACGGCTCGATCGACACGTCCACGTGCCCGTCCCCGACGAGGACGCACGCCGGAAGATCCTCGACGTCCACACGGAACACAAGCCGCTCGCGGACGACGTCGACCTCGCGGCGATCGCGCGTCGGACCGAGGGATACGTGGGAGCAGACCTCGAAGCGGTCGCCCGTGAGGCGTCGATGAGCGCGTCGCGCGAGTTCGTCGGGAGCGTCACACGAGAAGAGGTCCGTGAGTCGGTCGGAAACGTTCGCGTGACGATGGCACACTTCGAGCAGGCACTGGAGGAGGTCAATCCCAGCGTCACGCCGAAGACGCGAGAGCGCTACGACGAGATCGAACAACAGTTCGAGCAGTCGGCCGTCGAGGAGCCGGCAGACCCCGGCTACGGCGCCTTCCAGTGACGAGCGTCTAACGGCTACGAGCCCACCGTTAGAATCTCTCCCGTTCCGGTCGACCCGGAGCCGAGCGCACCGGTGACGTTCGCCATCGCCGATAGACGACACACAGGACACGTCGACCGCAACACATGAATAAAATCCGATATTTTATGCCTCGTCTTCGGCGGCCACCACCGCGCCGCTCGGCCGAGTAGCGTCGTGTCGGGCCCGGGTCGGCCGGCGACAGACGCCGACGAACACCCCTTCTTTTCCGTTGAAATACATCCGTAGTCCATCGATTTTTGTACGGCAGCTTCAGTTTCACCACGGTCTGGCCAACGTTATGTAGATGCCCAACAACGTGCCAACGCGACCTACTCTCGACATCGTCCGCTGCAGCCGACCAGTATATCAGTGTTCGAACAGTACGCCGCCCGCGGACCGGGATCGAAGCGATCAAAGGTCCACCTCATCAGTACCCCACCCACGAATGACACAGACACGACACACACACCACGCGGTGATCATCGAATGAGTGCCGACGACATCACCGCCGACGACCTCGAACTACCGATCAAGCGAACGACCGGCGACACCATCGCCGAACGGCTGACCGACAACGCCTACCACAACATCCTGCCGGCACGGTACCTTCGGAAGGACGCGGACGGCGAGCCCGTCGAGTCACAAGAAGAGCTGTTCGACCGCGTGGCACGTAACGTCGCGCTCGCGGAGGCGGTGTTCGAAGCCGAGAACCACGGCGTCGAAATCACCGTCACCCCCGACCAGATCAAGCCCGACCATCCGCGTCGCGACGAGCTGGCCGCAGAAGTGTTCGGGGCCGGTGTCACCGCTGACGACGACGCCGAGACGACGCTCACGGGGCACAACGTCAACAAGTTCGCGTACGAGACGATCGTACCATCGCTCCCGGCAGGCGTCCGCGAGCACGTCGAGGAGACCGCTGAGACGTTCCGCGAGGGAATGGAGTCGCTCTCGTTCATGCCGAACTCGCCGACCCTGATGAACGCAGGCGACGAACTCCAGCAGCTCTCGGCGTGTTTCGTCGACTCACCGGACGACGACATCACCGACATCCACCAGACGGCGAAGGAGGCCGCAGAGGTATTTCAGTGTTTGACGGCCGACGCGACGGTCCACGTCGCTGACAAAGGCCTCGTGTCGATCGCCGATGTCGAGCCCGGCGACTCGATTCAACAGCGCGACGGTGACGGTCATCAGGCGCGAACGGTCGAGGCGGTCCACGCCTACGACGATGCTCCGACAATGACGCTTCGGACGGAGAGTGGACTCACCGTTCGCGGAACGCCGAACCATCGACTGCTCGTCGATGGCGACTGGACACGACTCGACGAGATCGAGACCGATAATACAGTCTCGGTTCGGCTCGGGTGGCTCCCCGAAGAGACCGAGGCCGCCGTCGAACTGGAGGCAGTCGAAGCGGGGCCCCAGTGGGCGGCCAACCGGACCGTCTCCAATGACGCGATCGCAGAGCTGCACGCGGCGGGTCTCAGCGACTACACAATTGCGGAGCGACTCGGCTCTTCATCGTCGACCGTTCAGCGTCGACGTGCCGACGAGCTCAACCTCCCGCCGAACGGCACCGGTGGTCGGTCTGCCGGTCGAAGCTTCGAGATGGATCGCCTCCGTGCGCTCCACGAGCAGGGACACACCGACGCCGCGATCGCCGCCGAGCTTGGCGTCCATCAGACGACCGTCCGGAACGCGCGAGCGGCAGAAGCGCTACCTGCGAACGGGCTGGCGGTGAAGTCGGTCACCCAGCCTGAGACGCTCTCGACCGACCTGGCAGAGCTGCTCGGGCTCTGGATCGGCGATGGGTCGGTTCACACGGACGGAATCCGGTTCCACATTGCCCGCGAGGAGACGCTCGAACGTGTCGACCGGCTTTCGCGTGAGCTCTTCGACATCGGTGCGGACTGGACGTGGAGCGACGGATGTTACGAAGTCGTCATCCACAGCCACGAGATTAAGCGGTTCTGGCTTCGAAACTTCGGCGACGCGAAGCCCTCCTCCGCCGAGGCGATGGTCCCTGAGGCGGTCCGCGAAGCCAGCCGCGATCACGTGTATGCGTTCGTCCGTGGCCTCTTCTCGGCCGATGGAACGCTCTCGAAGGACCGCTATCCTAAACTCTACAGCGCTTCGGAGAATCTCGTTGACGACGTCCAACAGCTGCTTTTGAGCGTTGGCATCCCCGCCACGAAGTGGGAATGGGAGAACGACGACCGCGAGTACTACGCCGTCGCGCCGACCGACGAGACCGGACTGACGCGATACGCAGAGCACGTCGGCTTCGTCGACGAGCGCGGCGAGACGATGGCCGACACGATTGCCGAGACCGATCTCGAAAGCACGACTTGTGGCGACGTCGATGGGAGCGAGTGGACCCAAGCGGTCACTGCGGTCGAGAAGTCCGATCCGGCAACCGTCTACGACGTCACAGTCGCGGACAATCACGAGTACGTTGCTAACGGCGTCGTCTCGCACAACAGCGGTGGTGGCATGGGGTACGCGTTCTGGCAGCTTCGCCCGTACGGCGACGCAGTCGGATCCACCGGGGGCATCGCATCGGGACCGATCACCTTCATGCGGACATTCGATCAGATGTGCGAGACGATCGCACAGGGTGGCGCCCGTCGGGGCGCACAGATGGGCGTCATGCGCGTCTCACACCCGGACGTCATCCAGTTCATCCACGCCAAGAACAAGGACGTCTCGCTTGCTCACTCACTACGGCTGAACGACCCCGACGACTTCACGCACACGT
>Ga0209917_1000047_pt1 | contig 42924 bp, 48 predicted proteins | sample SalPon2_C_H2O_MG_FD_185710 | JGI IMG/M metagenome (GOLD analysis project Ga0209917, IMG submission 185710) | Salt pond water microbial communities from South San Francisco under conditions of wetland restoration - Salt Pond MetaG R2_C_H2O_MG... | ecosystem: Environmental > Aquatic > Non-marine... | reverse complement strand
GAATCCGACGCCGCGGGTGAACTCGTCGCGCTCACCGACGAGGGGAACGTCGCGTACCGCAACGACACCCTCCAGACCTACTTCGACGTGGACCCCGTCCCCGACGAGCCGTACGTCGTCGAGTACGTCGGTGCCGAGAAGCTTGCCGGCGACGCCTGTGCCGGCGTCTCCACCGACACCTGCTCGCGGAACGTCTACGAGCGCGTGAACCTCCGCACCGACGAGACCGCCCGCCTGTGGTCGAAGGTCACCCCGCGCATCCCGTCGAACCGGTACCACGACATCGACCGGGTCAACGAGAGCCACATCGCCGTCGCCGACATCTACGAGGACGCCCTCTACACCGTCGACCTCGCGACCGGCGAGGAGGTGTGGCGCTGGAACGCCGCCGAGGACTACGACCGCTCGTCCGGCGGCTCGCCCGGCGACTGGACCCACGTCAACGACGTCGAGGTGACGCCCGACGGCCGATTCCAAGCCAGCCTCCGGAACCAGGACTCCGTCGTCTTCGTCCGGCCCGGCGAGGGGCTGGTCGCCGAGCAGACGCTCGGCTCCGACGACGCGCACACCATCCTGTACGAACAGCACAACCCCGACTACATCCCCGCGGCGAACGGCGGCCCGGGCGTTCCGGTCGCCGACTCCGAGAATCGCCGCGTCGTCGAGTACCAGCGACAGGACGGCGAGTGGGTCCAGACGTGGGCGTGGACCGACGCGCGACTCCAGTGGCCGCGCGACGCCGACCGACTCCCGGACGGCTCGACGCTCGTCACCGACAGCCACGGCGACCGCGTCATCGAGGTCGCGCCCGACGGCACCGTGCTCTGGTCCGCGACCGTCCGGCTCCCGTACGAGGCGGAACGACTCGCCACGCCCAGCGAGTCGGGTGGCGGTCCGGCCGTCGACACCGGCGACCCCGGTATCGACCCGAGCGCGGGGCTGCTCGCGAATCCGGGCTACACCCTCCGAACCGCCGTCCCCCAACTACTCGTCAACGGGCTGTTGTACGTCTCGCCCTCGTGGGTTCTGTATCCCGAGCTGCTCGTAGTGCTCGCGTTAGGGTTGACGCTGCTCGCGTGGGGCGTGGGAGAAATCTGGTGGCGGCGCGACCGCATCCGGGCCGCGGTCGGGCGCTAATTCTCGTCTTCGTCGTCGGGTTCGTCTGCTTCGCTCTCGGCCAGCATCTCTTTCGTCAGTTCGCGTGCCTCCTCTAACACCGCCTGCGTGTCCTCGTCCATCTCTACGTCCGCCTGTGACGGCAGCTCCTGGTCGTGTGCGTGACCGTGGTCGTGACCCGAGTGGTCGTGTCCCTCGCTCTCGAACAGTTCGCCCGAGCGACCGCTCTCTCGGTCGGATCGCCCGCCGGTGGTGTCCTCGAACACCTGTGGGTACTCGTCTTCCTCCGCGAACTCGCGGACGCGCTCGGCGAGCTCCGCTTCGCCCTCCTCGGCCCAGTCGGGGGCGTGCTCGTCGAGCCACGCCTCGTGGTCGTCGTCACCGAGGATGGCGGTGAAGGCGAGGTGGTTCGCGAGGTGGCGAGCGTCGACCTGCGGGTCGTCACAGACGGGACACGCGTAGCCCATACCCGACGTGGGGTATCGGGAGGGAAAAACACAGCGTCCCCGCGAACTCAGAAGTCGTCGGGGGCCTCGTCCTCAACGTCGCGTTTCATCGAGTCGCGCCGCGCTTTCGCGTCGCGACCCGTCGCTTCGAGCAGAAACTCGTTTTTCGCGGTGTTGGCGTCGCCGGCGGTGTCCACGTCGCCCGTCTCCATCAGGTCCTCCAGTTCGCGCTCCTCGAAGTTGACCGCGAGGGTGTCCTTCTTGCTTCCGTACGTTACGGCACCGACGACGATGCGCTCGAACACCGGGTTCTCGGGGTTCTCGATGACGAACAGGTCCGAGTCGTTGTACTCTTGTGTGTCGGTGATCTCGCCGAAGTACTCCTGGACGGTCGATTCGAGGTCGGGGATTCGCTCCTCGAGATACTCCCCGCGCCGCATCTTATACTCCTCCATACGCCCGATTCGACACCCGATGGTTTACCGATTTCGGAGCTATCGGGCGTCGAGATACCCTCGGTGACACGCCGGACACGCGTCGCCTTCCCGCAGCGAGGAGGCGTCCATCTGCTCTGTGAATCCACACTCCGGGCAGACGTACTCGCCGTCGAGAATGCTCGTCGCCGCCGGCTCCGTCGTCGCCTCCGCCCCCTCGGTTGATTCCGACTGTGGCGACTCGTCGCTCGACTCCGTGGACGCCGACGCCTCGACCCCTTCGTCGCCCGTCAGCGTGCTCGGGTCGAACTGGTCGCTCTCGTCCGGCCACTGCCCAGGTTCACGCATCGCCGACTTCGGCGTCTCCGTCGGCTCGTCGTCGAGAATCTCCGCGTCCTCCTCGCTCGGGTCGGCGGGTGGCTCCTCGTCGTCCTCGCCGGACGTGAACCCCGGGTCCACCGCCGGGTCGGACTCGAGCGGCGGTTCGTCACCGCCCGGCCCCGGCTCTCCGCCGGCAGTCGTCGCCGCGACCGCCGGCTCAGGCTCCGACTCGGCGTCTGTTTCTGCCGCCGATTCCGGCTCCGGGTCGGTCGCGTCGTCGACGGCCACGTCTGACGGTTCGACGATGGAGGTGACTTCCTTGCTCTCGGAGGTGACGCGGCGCTCGCCACAGCGGCGACACTCCTCGATTTCGCGGACGACGGTGATCGCCTCGCTCCCTTGCTCGGTTCGTTCACGCTCGGTGTCCGCCTCCTCGAAGGCGTGCCCGAGTAGCGAACACGTAACTCCCATTGGTCATCTTCCCGTCGTCGCGGGCATAAGGCTACCGACGCCCCCGACGAGTGTCTGACGCGCGCCCTACGAACGGTTATGTCGCCCCGCCACGTAGCCGTGAGTATGCAGGCGAAGTCGACCTATCGCGACCGCGACGAGACGGAACTCGCGGTGCTCGACACGCTGGTCGACGCACGCGAGGAGGGGCTCACGATCTTCGAGGTGCGCGCCAGCGTCGACGCCTCCATCGACGACATCGAGGAGAGTCTCGCCGCGCTGAAAGCAGACGACCTCATCCGCGTCACCAACGCCGACAGCGAGACCCGCATCTACCCCCGCGACCGCGTGATTCCCGACGACGAGGAGACGGACGACCCATCAGTCGTCGATGCGCTCCGCGAGCGGCTCCCCTTCTAGTTTCGACGACGAGCCGTTTTTCACCCTCGGCACACTTCGGTAGGTAATGACCGTCCTTCCCGAGGTCCACGAGCGCCACGGGGCCACCTTCCGCGAGTACGACGGCCGCCGGGTCGTCGACTCCTACGGCCGACCCGACCGCACCCACCGCGCCGTCCGCAAGGGCGTCGGCGTCATCGAAACGCGCTACGGGATTCTCCAGATCTCCGGCGACGACCGCGTCGAGTTCGTCGACAACGCCGTCACCAACGCCGTCCCGACCGAGAACGGCCGCGGCGTGTACGCCCTCCTGCTTGACCCGCAGGGACGAATCGAGACGGATCTCTACGTCTACAACGCCGGCGAGCGACTGCTCTGTTTCACCCCGCCCGGCGAGGCCGCGCCGCTCGCGGCGTCGTGGCGCGAGAACGTCTTCATCCAGGACGTCGACATCGAGAACGCGACCGATGATCTCGCCGTCTTCGGTGTCCACGGGCCGACGGCCACGGAGAAGGTGGCCAGCGTCCTCCACGGTGGCGTCGGCAGTCCGGACGAGGAATTCACCTTCGTACGCGGCTCGATGGGCGAAGCCGGCGTCAGCGTCATCCGGACGGACAACCTCCCCGGCGAGGAGGGGTACGAGGTGGTGTGTGCGGCCGACGATGCTCACGAGGCGTTCGAGACGCTCATCACCCGCGGTAACAACGCCGTCCCGTTCGGCTACCGAACCTGGGAGTCGCTGACGCTCGAAGCCGGCACCCCGATGTTCGAGACAGAACTCGACGGGACGGTGCCGAACGTGCTCGGGCTTCGGAACGCCCTCGACTTCTCGAAGGGCTGTTATGTCGGGCAGGAAGTCGTCTCGAAGATCGAGAACCGCGGGCGACCCTCGCGCCGGCTGGTCGGTCTCGCGCTCGATTCGGTGCCCGAACCTGGAGCAGCCGTGTTCGCCGGAGACAGCCACGCCGGCGAGGTGACCCGCGCCGGAGATCCCCCGCTGCGTGAGTCGCCGGTTGCGCTCGCGTTCGTCGGCTTCGGTGACGACCTCGATACTCTCACCGTCCGCGTCGACGGCGAGCAGGTGGCAGCGAGCCACGAACCGCTCCCGTTCGTCGACGGGTCCGAGCGGTCGGCCCGACTGCCGGAGTACTGACCCGGCGATTTTTTATTTTCCACGGGGGAGACCAATCTCGTGCAGGAACATCTACTCGTCCCGATCGACGGCTCCGAACAGGCGCGCGAGGCGTTCGAGTACGCGCTCGACCGGTTTCCGGACGCGGAGCTGACGCTGCTGTCGGTCGTCGACCCCGCAGACGCAGTCGTCTCCGAGCCGATTACGGGCGCATACGAATCCCCCGCCGGCACCGCCGGCGCGGGGGCCGAACTGCTCGACGAACTGGAGACGACCGCGACCGAACGCGTCGAGGAGACGGCCTCCGAGGCGCGGGCGGCCGGGCACGACGCGGATTCCGAGGTCGTCGTCGGCCAACCCGGCCGCGCAATCGTGGTGTTCGCCGACGAGCGCGACTGCGACCACATCGTGATGGGAAGCCACGGTCGCTCCGGCGTGTCGCGCGTCCTGCTCGGCTCCGTCGCCGAGTCCGTGATGCGCCGGGCACACGCCCCCGTGACAGTCGTCCGCTGAGGCCGAATGTTTTTGTTCGACCGACGGCGAGTGAAACCAGATGGTCGAAGCGTTCGCCGTCGCCTCCGGCAAGGGCGGAACGGGTAAGACGACGAGCACGCTCGCGCTCGGGATGGCACTCGCCGATTCCTACGACGTGACGGTCGTGGACGCCGACACCGGGATGGCGAATCTGCTCTTTCACGCCGGTCTCTCCGACGCCGACGCGACCCTCCACGACGTGCTCGTTGGGGACGGTCCCTCCGTCGAGGCGGCGACTTACGAGCGGTTCGGGATGTCGGTCGTCCCGTGTGGCACCTCCCTGGCCGCCTTCGAGCGGGCCGACCCCGACCGACTGCGCGACGTGGTCGCCGACCTCGCGAGCGACACCGACGTGCTGCTCCTCGATTCGCCGGCGACGCTCGGCTCGAAGGCCGCGGTCCTCCCGGTGGTGTTGGCCGACCGCGCCATCGTCGTGCTCCAGCCGACGGTGCCCGCGCTCTCTGACGGGCTGAAAGTACAGGAGTACGCGCTCTCGTACGGGACAGACATCGCCGGCGTCCTGTTCAACAAAGTCCACGACGGCGACGATGGCGTCGCCCAGCAGGCCGACCGCTACTTCGAGGGACCGACGCTCGCCGAGGTACCCGACGCCGACGCCGCCCGCGCCGCCAGAAGCGCGGGCGAACCCCTCCTCGCATACGCTCCCGAGTCGGCCGCTGCCGAGACGTTCAGGCAGGCTGCCGACGCGCTCGACGTGCGCGCCGGTGACGGCGAGGCGGTCGCCGACCGGTTCCAGTCGGCGGTCATCCCCGATCCGCCATGACGCCCGAGGGGACGCTGGTCGCCTCCCGGGTCGTCGAGTCGCTCGCTACCCCGCTGGAAACCTGTTTCGCGGACCAACTTACTGGCTACCTCCGGATCGAGTCGGGGATGCCGCTCGCCGACGCCGACCCTGTCGTCGTCACCCTCGATGGTGGTGTGCCGACCGCGGCGGTCGTCCCCGACGGCGACCAGACGGGCGCGGGTGCCCTCGCCGCGCTCCCCGACACGGGACCGTTTCGGGTCGAACGCGCCCGGACGAGTGCGAGTGCCCTCGCGTCGCTCCACGACCGCCCCGCGTGTCACGTCGACCCCGGGGCGATAGCCGAGCGCGCCGACGCCCCCGCACTCGCGGCCCGCCTCCGCGAGCGCGCGCCCGACGACCCCACCGACGACTCCGTGGCTGACTTTCTCGACGACCCCGACCAGATCGCCGCGCTGAAAGCCGAGGCGCGGGCCGAGGCGACCGCACGGGCCGACGAGTGGGGGTTGTCGGACCAGCTCGACACCGAGTGACCCCGCAGATTTTAGGCCGAACCGAGCGAACATATGTAGGTGTCACGCGCGAACCTCGTCGTCCAGCTCTCGGAGGGGGAGTGGGCACACACCGTCTCGACGCAGTTTCCAGACGCCGAGTTCGAGCTGTTGGCGCTCGAACCCGGCGAGACCGAGTGTCACCAGCTCGTCCGCGTCGACGCGACCAACCCCGACCGGCCGGTCGAGTTCATGCGCGAGGTCGACGGCTTTCGCGCCTTCTCCGTGGTCCAGCGCGGTGAGGGGGCGACCGTCGTCCGATTCCGCTCTGAGACGCCGCTCGTGGTCTTCTGTCTGCGCCGGGCGTCGATACCGTTCGAGCCGCCGCTCGCCTGCCGTGACGGTCGCGCCTCGCTGCAGGCGACTGCGCCCGACGACGCCATCTCGAAGCTGACCGACTACTTCCGCGAGTACGGGCTTCGGTTCGAGGTGGAGTCGCTCAGACAGGAGTTGGACGTGGAGACGCTGCTCACGCCGCGCCAGCGCGACCTCGTACTCACCGCCGTCGAGGAGGGGTACTACGACACTCCCCGCGACTGCACGCTGACCGAACTCGCCGAGGCGACCGACGTGGCGAAATCTACGGCTTCGGAGACGCTCCACCGCGCCGAAGGGAGCATCATCCGGCAGTTCGTCGGCGACGCGCTGGCCGACGCCGACACCGAGTGACCGGTCTGTCACGAACGATACAACGAGCGAGAGCCGTTTAGTAGCCCGGCGATAGAGACGGAATATGGGACTCGACGAGGACGCACTGGAGTATCACGAGGCGAAGCCGCCGGGGAAGATCGAGATTTCGACGACAAAGCCGACGAAGACTCAGCGCGACCTCTCGCTGGCCTACTCGCCGGGCGTCGCCGCCCCCTGTGAGAAGATAGCCGACGACCCAGCCGACGCCTACCGCTACACCACGAAGGGGAACATGGTGGGCGTCGTCTCGAACGGGACCGCCGTGCTCGGTCTGGGTGACATCGGCGCACAGGCCTCGAAGCCAGTCATGGAGGGAAAAGGCGTCCTGTTCAAGCGATTCGCCGACATCGACGTGTTCGATATCGAACTCGACGACGCCGACCCCGACGGCTTTTGTGCCGCGGTCGAGCGCATGGAACCGACGTTCGGCGGTATCAACCTCGAGGACATCTCTGCGCCGGAGTGTTTCGAAATCGAGACGCGCCTGCGCGAGTCGATGGACATCCCCGTCTTCCACGACGACCAACACGGCACCGCCATCATCTCCGGGGCGGCGCTGATGAACGCCTGTGAGCTGACGGGCAAATCCTTCGAGAATCTCTCGGTCACTTTTTCGGGTGCCGGCGCGGCCGCTACCGCCACCGCTCGCTTTTACACTGATCTCGGCGTCGACCCCGACAACATCACGATGGTCGATATCGACGGTATCATTACCGAAGCGCGGGCGGCCGCCGGCGACCCACACGAGTACACCGAGCCGTTCGCCGCCGAGTCTGGGGGCGAACTCGCGGACGCGATGGAGGGAGCCGACGTGTTCGTCGGGCTCTCCGTCGGCGGTATCGTCTCACAGGAAATGGTGCAGTCGATGGCCACCGACCCGGTCGTGTTCGCGATGGCGAATCCGAATCCGGAAATCGGCTACGAGGAGGCGATGGCCGCCCGCGACGACCTGATCATGGCGACGGGCCGGTCGGATTACCCGAACCAGGTGAACAACGTGCTCGGATTCCCGTTTCTGTTCCGGGGCGCGCTCGACGTGCGCGCGACCGACATCAACGAGCCGATGAAACAGGCCGCCGCCGAGGCGCTCGCCGACCTCGCGAAGGAGGACGTGCCCGACGCCGTCGTGAAGGCGTACGGCGACGAGCCGCTCCAGTTCGGCCCGGAGTACCTGATTCCGAAGCCGCTGGATACCCGCGTCCTGTTCGAGGTGTCGGCGGCCGTCGCGCAGGCGGCTATCGACTCCGGGGTCGCCCGCGTCGAGCGCGACCTCGACGGCTACCGCGACGAACTCGAGGCCCGCCTCGGGAAGGGCCGCGAGATGATGCGTACCGTCCTGACGAAGGCGCAGTCGAACCCGAAACGGGTCGTCTTCTCCGAGGGCGCAGACCGGAAAATCATCCGCGCCGCCTACCAGCTACAGGACGAGGGCATCGCCGAGCCGATACTCGTCGGCGACGCCGACCAGATTCACCGCCGGGCGGCGGAACTCGGACTCGCCTTCGACCCCGAAATCGTCGACCCGACCAGCGACCACCTCGACCCCTACGCCGAGCGACTCCACGAGCTACGCAAGCGCGACGGCGTCACCCGCAACGAGGCCGACTCGCTCATCCGCGACGGCGACTGGCTCGCCTCGACGCTCGTTGAGATGGGCGACGCCGACGTGATGCTCACCGGCCTGACCCACCACTACCCGACCGCGCTCCGCCCGCCGCTGCAGGTCGTGGGCACGGCCCCCGACGCCAATTACGCCGCCGGCGTCTACATGCTCACCTTCGACGACCGCGTCGTCTTCTGTGCCGACGCGACCGTGAATCAGGCTCCCGACGAGGACGTGCTAGAGGAGGTCGCCCGCCACACCGCCGACCTCGCGCGACAGTTCAACGTCGACCCCCGGGTCGCCCTGCTGTCGTACTCCGACTTCGGAACCGTCGACAACGAGGGGACGCGAAAACCCCGCGAGGCCGCAGACCGCCTCCGCAGCGACCCGACCGTCGACTTCCCGGTCGACGGAGAGATGCAGGCAGACACCGCCGTCGTTGAGGACATTCTCACGGCCGACTACGCCTTCACCGAACTCGACGAGCCGGCGAACGTGCTCGTGTTCCCGAACCTGGAGGCCGGCAACATCGCGTACAAACTGCTCCAGCGGCTCGGGGGAGCCGACGCCGTCGGCCCGATGCTCGTCGGGATGGACAAGCCGGTCCACGTCCTCCAGCGCGGCGACGAGGTCAAAGACATCGTGAATTTGGCGTCCGTTGCGGTCGTCGACGCACAGGAAGAAGAGTAGTCCGCGAGCGACAGCGAGCGGTTCACCGCGCCCGAACTCGTGAGGGCGCGGCCTTTCCGGTCCAGGGGTTTGCCGCGAGGGTGGAACCCGAGCGGGAAACGGCTGGAAGTGCGAAGACATCGTGAATTTGGCGTCCGTTGCGGTCGTCGACGCACAGGAAGACGAAGAGTAGGCGTCCGCGAGCGAGGGCGAGCGGTTCACCGCGACTGTACTGCCCCGACGTTTATCATGTCCCCACCCGGCTACCGGCGTATGAGCTACGAACTCGTCTTATCGACCGACGACCACGACTCGCTGGACTCGCTCGCCGCCCGCGCTCGACACGCCGAACAACTGGGGTTCGAGCGCGTCTCGGCCGGCGAGACCACCGGCTGGGACATGGTGTCGGCGTTCACCGTCGTCGGCGAGCGAACCGAGGAAATCGGCGTCTCGACGGACGTGCTCTCGCCGTACGGGCGCGCGCCGACCGTGCTCGCCCAGACTGCTCTGACGATGCACGACACGACGGACGGGCGCTTCCGGCTCGGGCTGGGTACCTCCTCGCCGGCCATCGCGGAGGGGTGGCACGGGGGGGATTTCGACCGTCCGCTTCGGCGACTGCGTGAGTGTCTCGACATCATCCGGGAGGTGTACGAGGGCGGTAGCGTCGAGTACGAGGGGGAGTGTTACGATGTCGGTGGACTGCGGTACAGCCGTCCGGTGCCAGAGGAGCCGCCGGCAATCGACGTGGCCGCGCTCGGTCCGAAGGCGACCGAACTCGTCGGGCGGTTCGCCGACGGCTGGGTGCCACAGCTGTTCACGGCCGACGGGCTTCGCGACCGGCTGGCCGACCTCGAACGCGGAGCCGACCTCGGCGGGCGAGCCGTCGAAGACGTGCGGGTGACGCCGTTGGTGCGGACGGTCGCGAGCGAGGACCGCGAGCAGGCGCGTGCGAGCGCGCGGTCGGCGGTCGCGTTCCTCATCGGCGCGTACGGGCCGTTCTACGGTGACTCGGTCGCGAAACAGGGGTATCCGGACGTGGTCGACGAGATTCGCGAGGCGTGGGAGTCGGACCGCGACACGGACGCGATGGCGGCCGCGCTGCCCGACGAACTCCTCGACTCGCTCGCGGCCGCCGGCACCCCACGGGAGGTGCGGGAGCGACTCTCGACGTTCCGGGATATCGACGGGGTCGACGCCGTCAGAGTCGGCTTCGCGAGCGGGCTGGACGACGACACGAAGGAGGCGACGATGGCGGCCGTCGAGCCGCTGTTGTGACGAACCGTCGGCGGTCGGCGCTTGCCGGCGATACACGCGAGTGTATGTAAGTATATATACGAGTGCCCGCAATTTATACATAGATGAATGCGAAGGGAGAGTCAACGGGACCGACGGTCCTCGTGGTCGCCGACACGGCCACCCGCGTGACGGCGGAACTCTCCCGGCGAGCCCCCTCCCTGTCTGCGATTCCAATCGACGCCGCCACGGACGCCAGCGACGTTCTCAATCACCTCTCTGAGGCCGACTGTCTCGTCGTCGACCCGACTGCGGGCGACTTCGACACGGTCGAGAGGGTCCGTGAGTACGACGCGCTGTTGCCTATCGTGTTGTTCACCGCCCGTGACCCCGCGGCGTTCGCCGAGGCGGCCATCCGCGCCGACGTGACCGACCACGTCCCCGCGACAGACGAGGACGCGTACGACCGACTGCTCGACCGCATCGAGCGTCGCGTCACGCGGTACGACCGCGAGACGGTCGACCGGGTCTCGACACGGATGCAGCCGCTCGCCGCCTTCACCAGCGACCTCCACGCCTGTACCGACGAGCTGGAGGCCATCGAGATGGCCGCAGACGCCGCGACGCAGATTCTGGCGTTCGACCGGTGTTCCTTCGGCATCGAGCGTGACGGGATGCTCCGTGTCGTCGAGGAGCGCGGCGACGAACATGGCGAGGCTGACGTGCTCCCCAGCGACGAGGGAATCGCCGGTCTCTCCTATCAGTCGGGCGAGGCGCTGCTCATCGACGACGTGGCCGCGTACCCGCACGTCGAGAGCGACAACGAGGTCGCACTCCTCAGCGTCCCAATCGGCGAACACGGTATCTTCCAGGCGGTCGGTGACGGCGTCGGCGTCTTCACGACCGAGGACCACGAGGCCGCCGTCCTGTTGTGCGACCACCTCGCCGAGACGCTCTCGCGCATCGAACGCGAGGACGAAATCGCCGAACAGGAGCGGTTCTTCCGGGAGGTGCTCAACTCCATCCCCGACCCGGTGTACATCCTCGATGAGTCGTTGCGCTTTGACACGGTCAACGACGCCCTGCTCGAGGCGGTCCCGTACAGCCGCGACCAACTCGTGGAGATGTCTGTCGCCGAGATACCAAACGACACCGTCGAGGGCGACTTCACGACCGAGCTTCAGGAGATCCTCGATTCGGGCGGCTCCTTCCGCGGGGAAATTGAGGTCAACAACGACGGCGAGTGTATTCCCTACCAGCTGAACACGCGCCGCATCGTCCACGACGGCGAGCCGATGTTGTTGGGCGTGGCCCGCGACATCTCCGAGCGGAAGGCCCGCGAGGAGGAACTTCGCCGACAGAACGAGCGGCTCGACGAGTTCGCGTCGGTCGTGAGCCACGACCTCCGGACGCCGCTCAACGTCGCCAGCGGCCGTATTGAACTCGCCCGCGAGACCGAGGACGCCTCGCATCTCGGTGCCGCCGAGGACGCGCTCGACCGGATGACGACGCTCATCCAAGACGCCATGACGTTAGCGCGCGACGGCCGCACCGTCGAGTCGCCGTCGCCGGTCGAACTGACGCCGCTGGTCGAGACTGCATGGAACGGCGTGCCCGCCGACGGCGCGACGCTCTCGGTCCCCGCCGAGTCGGTGACCGTGCTTGCCGACAAGCCGCGTCTCCAGCGGTGTGTCGAGAACGTGCTCCGCAACGCCGTCGACCACGCGGAGGACCCCCACATCGACGTGAGCGTGACCGTCACCGGCGACACTGCGACGCTGTCAATCTGTGACGACGGTCCCGGCATCCCGGCCGACGAGCGCGAGGACGTGCTCCAGTCGGGCTACACGACCAGCAGCGAGGGGTCGGGACTCGGACTCGGCATCGTCGCCCGCATCGCCGAGGCGCACGGCTGGGGTATCTCACTCTCCGAGAGCGACGCCGGCGGACTCTGTGTCGAGCTGTCGAGAATCGCCCTCGCCGAGTGAGCGAAACGCACACCTCGCTCGGACGTGAACCGCCGGTATGGAACGCATCACGACGACCGACGAAGTGCCCGAACAGGGGTCGTTCCTCTTTACCGTCACCGAGAGCGACGGCCGCGAGGAGGAGGTCATCCTCATCCGCGACAGCGAGGACGAAATCGCCGCGTGGAAGAACTTCTGTCAGCACGAAATCGACCAACGACTCGACCGTGGCAACGGTGCAGTCACCCGGGACGGCGGCGTCATCTGCCCGAAACACGGCTCCATCTTCGACGGGTCGACCGGCTACTGCGACAACGGGAAAGCCGCCGGCTCGACACTCGCCGAGGTCGACATCGCGATCAACCGGACGGACGTGTATCTCACCGACGACGACCTCGCCTTCGAACACGTCGGCGGCATCAGCGACGACGATATGCCCGGATCGAGCTCGCATCTCGGCTTCTGAATTCGACAGCCGTCGTAGATAGTTTTAGTATGTGTCGTCCTCAGTCGCGGATATGGACTCGGTCCGAGCGCTGTCCTCGCCGACGGCGAAGCTGGTGTATCTGTATCTGAGCGAGCGCGGCGCGGCGACGGCCGACGAGCTGTAGGCCGCGCTCGACGAGCAACTGTTCCGACTGCTGCCGGTGTGTCGCCAGCTGGTCGAGACGGGACTAATCGAGCAGCGCGGCGACCGGTACACCGCCGTCTGACACGAGCGCTTTTGTCGGTCTCGCGCACACCTCGCGTATGCGCGCTGGCGTCCTCCGTGAGTACGGCGAACCGCTCGACGTGACGACCCGGCTCGACCCGATCCCCGACGCCGACGGGGCCGTCGTCGCGGTCGAGGCCTGCGGTATCTGTCGTTCCGACTGGCACGCGTGGCAGGGCCACGGCGAGTGGGCCGACGACCAAGCCCCTCTCGATTATGTGCTCGGCCACGAGCCGGCGGGCCGCGTCGTCGAGACGGGTCCGGACGTGACCGGCTTCTCGGTCGGTGACAGCGTCGTCGTCCCGTTCAGTCTCGGCTGTGGCGCGTGTTCACACTGCTATTCCGACCATGGGAACACCTGCCCCGACGGGCTGGCGCTCGGTTTCGAGCGTCCCGTCCCCGGCGCGTTCGCCGAGCAGGTGGCCGTCCCGAACGCATCCTACAACCTCCAGCCGATTCCCGACGGCGTCTCCTTCCGAGACGTGGCCGCCGTCGGCTGTCGGTACATGACGGCCTTCCACACCCTCGCACACCGGGCCGATATCTCCGGTGGCGACTGGGTCGCGGTCCACGGCTGTGGCGGCGTCGGGCTTTCGACCGTCCAGATTGCCGACGCACTCGGTGCGCGAGCGATTGCCGTCGACGTTGACCCCGAGGCGCTCGCCCGCGCCGAGCGTGCGGGCGCGGTCGCGACCGTAGAGTCAGACCCGGTCGAGGCGATCCGCGACATCACTCACGGCGGGGCCGACGTGAGCGTCGACGCGCTCGGTCGCGCGGAGACCGCGCGCAACTCCGTCCGGTGTCTCCGCGAGCGCGGCACCCACGCACAGGTCGGACTGACGACCGAGGCCGAGAAAGGTGTGGTGTCGCTGCCGACCGACTGGATGACCCGGTGGGAGATTGATTGGCTCGGCGCGCGCGGGATGCCTCCGACTAGATTCGGTGAACTGCTCTCGATGGTCGAAAGCGGCCACCTCGACCCCGGGTCGCTCGTCGGCCGGGAGGTGTCGCTCGATTCGGTGTCGGAGCGACTCGCCGCGATGTCGACGTACGACACCGACGGCATCGAGGTGTTGACGTTCTAACGCCGGGGGAGTCGCAGGCGGACGCTGTTGCCCCCGAGGTCGCTCTCCTCGAAGCTGAGCGTCCCGCCAAACGTCTCCGTCGCCCAGCGGACGAGCCACAGCCCCAGCCCGCGGCCGTGGCGAACAGGGGTGATGTCGGCGTCGTCGCCCACGACGGCGCGCTCGATTTCGGGAATCATCGGGCCGTCGTCCTCGACGGCGATGTCGGCCCAGCTGTCGGCGTCGGCGGCCCGGGCGGTCAATTGGACCGTCGGCTCCGGGTCGGGGTTGTGTCTGACGGCGTTGTCGGCGAGGCTGTCGAGCGCGCGCCGGAGGTGGTCGTTCGCGTAGACGACGAGTTCCTCAGGGAGGTCGGTATCGACGGTCGCGGTCGGAGCGTTCGCGCGCGTCTCGCTCGCTACCTGCCGGACGAGCGGGACGGCGTCGATACCCGACTCGTCCACCTCCGGCTCGTCGAGCATCCGCTGGATGTCCGCGCTCTCTTCGGCTAGCGTCTCCAGTTCGCGGGCCGCTCGCTCGACCGTCGCGGCCGTCTCTGTCCGTTCTGCTGTCGGCTCGCCCTCCGCGAGCAGCCGCGCGGTGTTGCCGGCGATGACGTTGGCCCCGTTGCGGAGGTTGTGTCTGAGGATGCGATTCATCACCTGAATCCGGCGCTCGCTCCGTGTCACCTCCGTCAGGTCGGTGTAGACGGCGAACCCGTCCAGTCCGCCCGCTTCGTCGGTGTACGGTATCCCCCGGTAGAGAAACTCCCGCAGCCCTGTCGCCGTCTCCCGACGCACCCGCTGGTAGTTCACCTCACCCGCTCGCGTCTGTTCGTCGAGCGCCTCGGCTTCGGTCGCCAGCCACTCGGGGACGATCCAGTCGTTGAGCGGTTCGCCGACGATCTCCGCGGCCCCGTAGCCGAACTGCTCGGTGAACGCCCCGTTCACCTCCCGGACGACCGGCGTTCCGTCGACGAACTCGAACTCGACGACCGCGTCCTGGACGTGCGGGATGAGATGGTGGTAGCGGTCGTCGGTGTCGACGGCTGCCTCGTCACGCGGGGAACTATCCATCGTTTCCGTATTCCTCCGGTTCGGGGTTAGTGCTTCGGTAGCGACAGTCGGAAAACAGCACGTTCGTCAACTTCACTGCCGCCGGAACGAACGCAAAGAGCTACGGCGCTCGCCGTCTCCCCACCGTGTGTCGTGTCCCTGCTTGCACCGCTGCGCGAGACGCTTCCCGCTCGGGTCGGTATCGATACCCGCGGGCTCGCCGCCGTCCGTATCGCCCTCGGGCTGCTCGTGCTCTGTGACCTCGCGCTCCGGCTCCCCGACATCGCCGCGTTCTACACCGACGCCGGCGTCCTCCCGCGGTCGCTGCTTGCGGAGGCGTATCCGACCATCAGCCAACTGTCGTTGTATCTCCTCTCGGGGTCGCTCGCGTGGGGGACCTTTCTGTTCGGGCTGACGGCGCTCGCGGCGGTCGCCCTCGTCGTCGGCTACCGGAGCCGGCTGGCCGCGCTCGTGCTGTTCGTCCTCCTGCTCTCGCTCCACGCGCGGAATCTCCTCATCGCCAACGCCGGCAACTGGCTCCTGCGTCGGCTGTTGTTGTGGTGTGCGTTCCTCCCAATCGGTCGCCGGTGGGCGCTCGACGCCCGGCACGTCGCCGCCGACCGCGGCCGCGCCGTCTCCATTGCGACGCTCGGCGTCCTCGTACAGGTGGTCGTCGTCTACGCCGTCAACGCCGTGCTCAAGCTCCGCGGTGACCGCTGGGTCGAGGGGAGCGCCGTCCAGTACATCTATCAGGTCGACTCGCTCACCGTTGGACTCGGCGATCTCGTCGCGGGGACGCCGCTGCTCTCGGTCGGGAGCCACGCGTGGCTCGCTCTCCTCGTCTGTTCGCCCCTGCTCGTGCTCGCGCGCGGTCACGTCCGGACGCTGCTCGTCGCCGCGCTCGCCGGTGGCCACCTGTTCATGTTCGCGACCCTCCGGCTCGGGGTGTTCCCGCTCGTCTCCGTTGCGAGCTTGCTCGTCTTCCTCCCGCCGCCGGTCTGGGACCGCGTCGAGCGAGTGACCGAGCCGTTGCGCGCACGCCTCCGTGACCCCGCGGCCGCGCTCCCGACGCCTGACGACTGGCCGACCGTCCCGCGACCCGCAACCCAGACGCTCACAGCCGTCGCGCTCGCGTTCGTGCTCGTGTGGTCGCTCGCGAGCATCGGGTTTCTGACGGTGCCCGCGGCACCCGTCGACCCCGAAGAGCGCCGGTGGGACATGTTCGCGCCACAGCCGAAGACCGCGGACAGCTGGTCGGTTCCGGTTGGCACGACGACCGACGGCCAGCGCGTCGACGTCTTCCGCGGCGGCGAGCCACAGTTCGCCGTCGCCGACAGCGGGGCAACGTACCCCAACGTCAGTTGGTATCTGTATCTCACCAGCTTGCCCGACGCGGCGACGCTCCGGCCCGGCTTCGCCGACTACCTCTGTGACCGGTGGGACCGGCGTCACGACTCGCGGCTCGCGACCGTCGAACTGTTCCATGTCACACAGGAGATGTATCCGGAGCCGTCGGCTCCCGACCGACGGTCGCTCGGGACGTTCGACTGCTGAGTTACTCGCCGCCGACGGTGATGACCGGGACCGAGGCGGTGCGGACGGTCTGTTCGGCGACCGAGCCGAGCAGGATGCGGTCGACGCCGCGGCGGCCGGTCGTCCCGAGCACGACCGCGTCTATCCCGTTCGCCTCGGCGTACTCGCCGAGTGCGCTCGATGGCTTCCCGTCGATGACCGCGGTGGTCACATCGACGCCCTCCGGGGCGTCCCCTGCGACACCTCCCACCGTCTCGCGTGCGGCGGCTCTCGCGCCGCTGGTGTCGAGCACGGACCGAACGTCTGGACCGAGTTCCGCCGTGTCGATGACCGTGACGACGTGGACCGAAGCGTCCAGCGTCTCTGCGAGCGCGAAGGCGTGGCTCGCGGCGCGGTCGGCGGTCGCGCTCCCGTCCGTCGCGACGAGAATCCGCTTGTAGGGGAACGTGAGCGGGTCGTGGTCACCGCCCCGGAGCGTGAGCACCGGCACGTCGGCGAGTCGGACGACCTTCTCGGTCACGCTCCCGAGCAGCCCCCGGGCGACGCCCGTCCGGCCGTGGGTCGCCATCGCGATACAGTCGTAGTCGAACTCGCTGGCGTACTGGGCGACGGTGTCGGCCGGACTCCCCTGTACCACGTCGGTCGTGTACTCGACGCCGAAGGTGTCGAGCACCTCGCCGGCGTCGTCGACCACGTCGCGGCCGGCGGCCTCGAGTGCGTCCACCAGTCCGTCGTTGGTGACGGTGACGCTGTCGCGGGCGGTGTCGGCGACGTGGAGCAGTCGCACCTCGGCGTCGAACCGGAGCGCGAGTTCACAGGCGTGTGGCAACAGCGCCATCTCGACGCTCGACTCGTCGACCGGGACGAGTAGCTTCTCGTACATACACAAGGCGGCGACGCGGGAGAGATTAAATCCACCCGGCCGAACAGGGGGTATGCACCAGACCACGCCCGCGCCCGACACGCGCCTCCCGACGGCGTGACCCGAACCCTGCTCGTGGCCGGGACCGCGAGCCACGTCGGGAAATCCACCGTCGCCGCCGGACTCTGCCGGCTGTTCGCCGACAGCTACGACGTGGCTCCGTTCAAGGCGCAGAACATGTCGAACAACGCCCGCGCCGTCACCGCGACCGTCGGCCCGGAGCCGTACGGCGAAGTCGGCGTCTCACAGCACGTACAGGCCCGCGCCGCCCGAACGCCGACGACGACAGACCACAACCCAGTCCTGCTGAAACCGCGGGGGGACGGCGAGAGCCAACTCGTCGTGAACGGGCGCCCCCTCGCGAACGTCGCCGCCGGAGCGTACTACGACGACTACTGGGAGGAGGCGCGCGCGGCAGCCGTCGCCGCCCACGACCGCCTCGCGAGCACGGCCGACGTCGTCGTCGCTGAGGGGGCCGGCTCGATCGCCGAGCCGAACCTGCTCCACCGCGACCTCGCCAACGTCGAGACCGCCCGGTTCGGCGACGCTGACATCCTGCTGGTCGCCGACATCGAACGCGGCGGGGTCTTCGCCCACGTCGTCGGGACGCTCGAACTCATGCCCGACGACCTCGAATCCCGGGTGGTCGGTGTCGTCATCACGAAGTTCCGCGGCTCGCGTGACCTCCTCGACCCCGGTATCGAGGAGCTCGAAGCTCGGACCGGAGTGCCGGTGCTCGGCGTGATTCCCTACGACGACCCCGGTCTCCCCGAGGAGGACAGCGTCGGCATCCCCGACGCGATGACCGGGCTGGAGACGGACGAGCCCGGAGCCGGCGTCACTGTCGGCGTCGTCCGCTTCTCGCACATCTCGAGCGCGACCGACGTGGGACCGTTGGCCGACGCGCCCGGCGTGTCGGTTCGGTATCTCGCCCCCAACGCTCCCCTCGACTGTGACGCGCTGGTCCTTCCGGGGACGAAGAACACCGTCGACGACCTCCGGGAGCTACAGGCGGCCGACTTCGGCGACCGCCTCGCCGACTTCGAGGGCCCCGTGGTCGGCATCTGTGGCGGCTACCAGATGCTCGGCGAGCGACTGCTCGGAGCCGACGTGGAGGGGACCGGCGAGACGGAGACGGTCGACGGTTTCGGCCTGTTGCCAGTCGAGACGACCTTCTCTCCCGAGAAGCGCGTGACACAGACGACCGTGACGGTCGAGGGTGCGGGACCACTCGCCGGCGCGACGGGCGAGACCACCGGCTACGAGATTCACGCCGGCGACACCCGGCGGCTGGGAGACGTGCCCGCGCCGCTCGGTCCCGACAGCGCCCGTGTCGGCGGCGTGCTCGGCACCTACCTCCACGGGCTGTTCGAGAACGACGCAGTCAGGCAAGCGTTCCTCGACGGCGTGTTCGCGTCGGCGGGTGTCGAGCGCCCGACGGACGATGCCGAGGACGTGAACCCCTACGACGCGGCCGCGCGGCTCGTCGGCGAGCACGTCGATACCCGCCCGCTGGAGCCGTAGCGCCGGGGGCGTTATCGATTCAACATCCGGTAAGCGATGTACACGAGTCCGATGGTGATGAGGAGATTCAGGAGGACCAGTTCTGTACCGCCGGGGATGCCGAACTGGAGGGGCGTCATACGCGATGCTACTCGTGCACGGTAATAGTTCTTCTGTACCGACAGGTCGGCTTACGCCTCGGTGACGGGAATCGCGACGCCGTCAGACTGCTCGCTCGACCCGGTCTCGCGTTCGATTTCCCCGCCGTCCGGCAGGACCTTCCGGCCGGGAATCGGGACCGCGAGCGCGCCGGCGATGTAGCCACCCGCCGCACCGAAGCCCGCACCGACGCCGGCTCCGACCGGGCCGGCGCGCGCCCCGAGGCTGGCTCCGACGCTCGCGCCTGCGGATGCCGCACTCTTCGCGGGGTCGAATGATGGAATCATCGCCCGCAGATACGGTCTCGTGATTTAAAGATGTAGGGGGCGTCAGTAGCCGTTCGCGCCCTCGCGTCCGATGAACATGTACAGCAGGATACCGATGACCGGCGCGAGGAAGACGACGACGGCCCACAGGAACGCGGGCTGTTCGCTGTGTCGTTGAGCGTCGTTGTACACCCACAGCGTCAGGGCGATGAAGAAGGCGAACACGAGCAGGCCGAACAGCCCAACGACCGCACCGGCGGCTTGGAGGGGGACCAGTTGCAGCATACCGCGTAGCTGTTCCGGTGGATAAAAACGTTGTTCAGACCGCGTCAGCGAGCACCTTCGCCGCGACAAGAATCGGGTCCCAGACGGGCGAGAACGGCGGCGCGTACGCCAAATCCAGCCGCTCGAGTTCGGCGACGGTGTGGCCGGCGTTGAGCGCGGTCGCGAGCGTGTCGATGCGCTTTGCCGCGCGGTCGGTCCCGACGACGCTCCCGCCGAGGACGCGCCCGGTCCCGCGGTCGGCGGTGAGGGTGACGGTCGTCTCGGCGGCTCCGGGGTAGTAGCCCGAGCGGGACCCCGCGGTGATGGTCTCGGACACCGGTTCGAAGCCGGCATCGCGCGCCTCGCGCTCGGTGACGAAGCCCGCCCGACCAGCCCCGAGGTCGAACGCCTTCACGACGGCCGTGCCGGCGATGTCGCCGACGGGTGTCGGCTCGCCGGCGACTGTCTGACCGATCGCTCTGCCCGCCCGGTTCGCCGTCAGCCCGAGCGGGACCCACGTCGGTTCGCCGGTGACAGTGTGGCGCGATTCGGCCACGTCACCGGCGGCGTACACCCCGTCGGTGTCGGTGCACCCGTAACGGTCCACGGCCACCGCCTCCGTCTCTCCGAGCGCGATGTCGGCGTCCTCGGCGATGTCGGTGTTCGGCGTGATGCCGACCCCGACGACGGCCATGTCGATGGCGAGCCGCTGGTCGCCGTAGCGAATCCCACTCACTCCCTCGTCGCCGGCGTCGAACCCTTCGACCTCGGTACCGGTGTGGACGACGACCCCCTCGGAGTCGAGGGTTGACTCGACCGCCCCGGCGACGGCAGGCCCGAACGGCGGGAGGAGGTCGCCGCGCTGGAACAGGTGTACGTCGGTGCCGTACGCAGAGAACGCCTCGGCCATCTCGACGCCGACGTAGCCGCCGCCGACGATGGCGACCGTCTCGGGGGCCGGACGGGTGGCGTACGGCCGGAGGCTGTCGGGGTCCATCGGGCCGAGCGCGGCGCTGTCGGGGTCGAACGCCGGGTCCACGCGGGCGCGGATGGCCGCCGCGTCCGGAAGCCCGTGGAGGGTGAACACGTCTTCGCCGGTCTCGAACGGCTGAGTCGCGCGGGCACCCGTCCCGAGCAGCAGGTCGCCGTACGCCTGCTCGCGCTCGCCGTCGGGACCGACGACGGTGACGGTCTCCGCCTCGGGGTTGATTGCCGTCACCTCGTGGTCGCGGTGAAGGGCGACGTCTCGCTCCTCGATTTCCTCGGGCGTGAGCGAGATGAGATCCGTCAGCTCCTCGACCTCGCCTTTGACGTAGTAGGGCGTCCCGCAGTGGGCGTACGACACCCACTTTCCCTTCTCGAAGACGACGACCTCGCGCTCGGGGGCTTCGCGCTTACACTTGCTGGCGGCGCTCAAGCCGGCGGCGTCCCCACCGACGACGACGAACGGGTCCATACGAATGGTTCGCGGGGCGCATACAAAAGGGTGTGCGCGGTCAGTCGTCGGCTGGCGCGGCGTCCGGCCGGTACTGTTCGCTGACGCGCTTCCAGACGCCGGAGCGGAACCGGTAGTAGTTCAACAGTGCCGGAATCGTCGTCTCGGCGACGAAGGCCAGATACAGCCCCCACATGCCGAGTGAGGTGACGCCACCGACGTACGCCAGCGGAATCGAACAACAGAACATGCCGAGGAACTGCGCGGCAAAGGGCCACCGGGTGTCGCCGCTGGCGTCGAGGGGACCGGCCGCGCCCCCCGAGACCCCCTGCATGATGACGGCGACACAGGCGGCGTAGACGAGCGAGACGGCGATGGGGACGGCGGGGTCGGTCGGCGAGTCGGCGAAGAAGCCGACGATCTGCTCGGCAAAGACCGCGACGATGACGGCCGAGACGAGATAGACGCCGACGGCGTGGCGGACGATTTCACGCCCGTACGCCTCGGCTTCCGCCTCGTCGTTCGCGCCCAGCGACCGCCCGACGAGCGAGGAGGAGGCCAGCTCGAAGCCCCACCCCGGCGTGTTCATGATGCCCCAGATGCGGCGCGCGATGACGAACGCCGCGGCGACCTCGACGCCGAAGTAGCTGTCGAGGATGATGAACATCGGGAACTCGGCGACGGTCCAGACGAGCGAGCGGCCGAAGACGGGCGTCCCGATGTCGATGACGTCACGGACGGTCTCGCGGATGAGATACGGGCCGCGAACGTCGATGGAGACGGGAAATGACCCGACGCCCGGCAGATGTCCCCGGAGCAGGATGATCGTGAACGCGAGGGTTCCGGCCGCGTTCGAGAGCACGGTTCCGAGTCCCGCGCCGGCCGCGCCGAGTCCGAACCCGAAGATGAACAGCGCGTTCAGCCCGATGTTGGCGACGGCTGCGCCGCCGCGAACGAGCATCGGAGTCCGGGCGTCGTCCACGCCGATGAAGACGCGCGAGCCGACCAGATTCAGGGCGGCGAAGGGGACGCCGAAGGCGACGACGCGCAGATACTCGCCGCCGTAGCCGACGGCCGCGGCGTTGTCGCTGACGAGTCGGATGAGCGGTTCTGCCTGCGTCGCGAGCACGGCCATCACCGGGAGCGTGACGAGCAGAGCGACGGCGGCCGACGACCGGACGGCCTGTGCCAGCCCGTCGTTGTCGGCGTCGGAACCGAACCGCTGTGAGACGAGCGCGATTGCGCCGGCGGCGGCCCCGCCCCCGAGCGCGAACGCCAGCCCCCAGTAGGGACCGGCGAACCCGACGCCCGCGACGCCGGTCGAGCCGAGCACCGTCCCGACCATCGCTACGTCGACGGCGTTCTTCGACATCCGGGCGATACCGGTGACGACGCGCGGCCACGCGAGGTCGGTCGTCTGCCGGACCCGGTGTTCGTCGGCGAGACCGAGTCGCGCGAGTGCGAGTCCGACCACGAGGACAACGCCGCGAACCGGGTTCGGGAGCCGCGCGGCGACGCCGCTGGCGACGGCCCGCAGCGACGTGAGGGCCGAAAGAACCATGTGTGTGGCGAGCGAAGCCGCCCGCCGCGGCGCGGAACTGCTGATGTACTGACTAACTAGTCAGTCGGTTATGAACGTTGTCGTTTCTCGACAGATGTAGGCGTGATAGCGTCGGTCACACCACCGACCGCGACTTCCGGCGAGCAGTCACACGCGAGTGCGGCAGCGACCCGTCGGAGGTGACGACGCGCCGCCGGCGCGTCGACAGCGTCTGCAGACTGTTCGAACGCGTGCCGGGTCGCCCGTGGTCCGTCGACCGCGACACCGCCGGCCAGTCGGTCGAGTTCGGGCGCGAACGCGTCGTACTCTCCGTCCGCCGCGTGTTCGACAGACGCAGCGAGGGTCGCTCCCGCACGGAGGTCGGCCGCGACCGCATCGAGGAACCGCTCGCACTCCGCGGTCTGACGGCGTCGGGTTCGGGGTCGAGTTCGCGTCCGAAGCGTCGTCGCCACCCCCTCAGCGAATTTCTCGATTTCTCCTCGCTCTCGGGTCGTATCGAGCGCGTCGAGCCGCGCCGGGAGCGTCTCTTCGGGACCACACAGCGCGCGACAGCAGTCGGCGAACGCAGACGACCTGGTCGTTCGCGCGGTCGATTCGAGCGCCGACCCGGCACCCTCCAGTGTGGCGCGGTCTCGGAGCGACGCGAACGCCTGTGCCGTCGGACCGTCGCTCGTCCGCACGACCGCACCGAACAGTCGCTCCCGGTCGGTCGTACCCGCGACGCAGCGCCGGAGCGTCGCCGCCGCGTGGGGCATCGCGTGGTCCAGTCGTCTGTCCCGTCGCCACCGCGCGAACCGGAGTCGAGCGAAGCCGACCCGAACGAGGAGCAACCGCACGCCGACCACGGTCGCGAGCCCGACGAGAAGCCCCGAGCGCACGGTCGGGCGAGTCGCCGCCGTGGCCGTTCCGACAGCGAGCGCGGCGAGCCACGCCCAGGTGTAGAGCCGGACGACGTACCCGTCGACACGCTCCGTGCGACTACTCCGCGCGCGCCGCCAGTCGCTCGCGTGGCGAGAAAACAGCGCATGTGCGACCCGTTTCGGACGCGCCTGCCGCGCGAGTGCACGGACCGAATCCATACCTGTTCCCGCGGCTCGCTGCGTTTAACTCTTCTACTATGAGACGAAACAAACCACATTCGCCCGGACACTCAAGCCGCCGGGACACTTTCCTCCGGTATGAGCGAGCAGTCCGTGCTGTTGTACGACGGGAGCCGGCCGCTGTTCCGACGGCTCGCGCGCGCCGTCGAACGCCGCGCCGATGGGCTGGCGCTCGTCCCGCTGGGGAGCGAGACGGGCGCGGCCTTCTTAGACCGGCAGTTCGGCGAGCGGCCCTTCGCCTTCCTGCTCGTCGCGGGCGACCGGGTCTACGCCGGTGGGACGGCCATCTCGCAGCTGCTCGAACGCTACGGCGCGGGCGAGCGTCTCACCGCCCTCGCCGAGCGACTCTACGACGTGGGCGGTGACTCCTTCGGCCGGGTCGTCCACGGCGCGGAACCGGCCGACATCGACGGACAGTTCACCCTCGACGACGACGCGGCGACCGTCCTCTGGGGCGCTGTCGGCGTCGAAATCGACGTGCAGGACGCTACCTGAGGCCGCTCGCGGTGGCCATCGCCTCCCCGATCGACGTGCGGTCGATAGGGATGACCGACTGGATATCTGCCTCGGCGCTCACCGTCACCGGGTAGCGCATGCTCTCGATGAGCGGGCGCGCCATGTTGTAATCGACATCCGTCACCATCCGGAGCCAGTGGGCCGATAGCTCGGGACTCATCACCGGCACCGGGATGAGGACGATGTGTTTTTGCTTCAGTGCGGCGAGCAACCGGAGCATCGACTCGTAGGTGTGGACCGTCGGGCCGCCGATTTCGTAGGTCTCTCCTCGGGTCGCCGGCACGTTGAGGACGCCGACCAGATACCGTATCGCGTCGTCGATGTAGATGGGCTGACACGGCGTCTGTACCCATTCGGGGACGATCATCACCGGGAGCCGGTCGGTCAAATCGTCGATGATGCGGAAGCTCGAACTCCCCGCGCCGATGATGATGGCCGCCCGCAACACCGTCAAGTCGTAGCCGCCGGCCGCGAGCAGCCCCTCCACCTCGCGTCTGGAATCGAGGTGCGCCGACTGCGTTTCGTCGCTGGTGATGCCGCTGAGATAGACGACGCGGTCAACGTCGCCGGCGTCGGCCTGCGACCTGAATCGCTTGGCGTAGCGGCGGTCCCGCTCCACGAAATCCGCCGCCGACAGCGAGTGGAGCAGGTAGTAGGCCACGTCAATATCCTCACAGAGGCCCTCGAGCGTCGACGGCTCGGCGAAATCCGCCTCGCGCGGCTCGACGCCTTCGGGGAACCCGTGGCTCGTCGCCGACCGCGAGCAGGCCACTACCTCGTGACCCGCTTCGGCCAGCGCTTCGACGAGTCGCGACCCCACGAATCCCGTTGCCCCGACGACGAGTGCGCGCATGAGAAAAGCGAGGTGCCGTCGTCACATATCGATTTGGGTGAGAATGACACACTAACTGTCGGTGAGCGCGGCGAGTCGCTGCTCGATTTCGGTCTCGAGCCAGCCGGCGAACGCCGTCTCGTCGGTGTCGTCGAACGCGACGTAGTTATCGAAGAACGCGACCGGGCCGGTGAGCCGGACGGCCTCGTACACCGGTCGACGCTGGTCGTAGCCGTCGGGAAGCGACCCGGCGACCGCGGCGTACCCCTCGTGGTAGGCCGCGACGATAGCGGGGTCGGCGCGCCCGCGTGTCGGCGCGAACTGCTGTGATCGGGCACGGTACAGGTCTCGCACCGGGTCACCGACGTGTGCCCGTTCCCAGTCGAGCAGGCCGACCGACCCCGCCGAGACGACGGCGTTCGGTCGTGCCGGGTCGCCGTGGAGCAACACCGCCGGCGCGTCGGTGAGCCGGTCGCGCCACCCGTCGAGCGCGTCGAGCAGTCTGTCGAAGTAGTCGTCGTACCGTGTCGCGTCGGTCATCGCGCGGGTGTGGCGAATTGACTCGGCCAGCACGTCCGGCCACGCCGCGGGGTCGAGGCGGAGTCCCTCGCCGTCGCCACCGACCACCCGTCCGGCGGTGTCGAACCGTTGCTCGTGCACGCGTGCGAGCGTCCGCCCGACGCCCGCGGCCAGTTTGCGGCGCGTCTCGCCGTCGGCCCCGCTCCACCGCGCAAGCAACGAATCGCCGGTCATCGCTTCGGTGGCGAGGTACGGTCTCTGTCCGTCGGGGTCGGCCCGCAGGACCGTCGGCACGGCAACGTCGGTCGTGTCGGCGACGAACTCGATGGCGGCCCGCTCACGGCGGATTCGCTCGCCGTCGCGTGCGCACTTCAGATACGCAGGCGGGTGGGTCGCGAACGCGACCCGGACGGTCGCGGTGTCGGGGTTCCACGACGGGCCGGTGTCGCCGACCTCCCGCACCGTTCGGTCGGGGAACGCCCGTTCGACGACCGGTGTTGCGTCCATACGCTCTGCTCTCGGGGAGTTCGTATCGGTTTTGTGGCGGACCCGGAGGTTCAAGCCGGGGCGGGGACCAACGTGTGACATGCCATTTCACCCCACCGACGCACAGACGGCACTCCGGAGTGAGGCCCGGGAGTTCGCCACCGACGAGATCGTCCCCGTCGCAGACGAACTCGACCACGAGGCCCGGTATCCTGCGGACATCATGTCCGCCCTCGGGGAACGGCGGTGGGCGGGACTGACCCTCCCCGAGTCCGTCGGCGGGCTTGGGCGTGGCTACGTCGCGCTCGCGCTCGTGACCGAGGAACTGGCGGCGGCGTCGATGCCGGTCGCCTCGGCGCTGAATCTCCATCTCGGCGTCGCACAACTCACCGCGGAACACGGAACCCCGGCCCAGCGGGACCGTTGGCTCGACTCGATGGCGCGCTTCGAGACGGTCGCCGCGCTCGGCCTGAGCGAGGACAACGCCGGCAGCGACAAGTCGGGCATCGAGACGACGGCAGAACGCGACGGTGAGGGATGGCGGCTCACCGGCCACAAGCGGTGGGTGTCGAACTTCCACGAGGCTGACCTCGTGTGCACGTACGCGCGTACCGGCGACGAACCGTTTCCGGGCGGTATCACCGCCTTCCTCGTGGACAGCGAAGCGTTCACCCTCGACCGCGAGTGGGACACGCTCGGCGCGCGCCCGGTTCCGGCCTGCCGAGTCACGCTCGAGGACGCGTTCGTCCCCGACGAGCGGCGACTCGGCGCGGTCGGAGAGGGGTATCGCCACCGGAGCACCGTCGCCAACGGCGTGAACGTCCCCGCACGCGGTGTCGGTATCGCCCGCGCCGCCCGCGACGCCGCGGCGACACACACGACCGACCGCAAGCAGGGCGGGAACCCCCTCGCCGACCGGCAGGGCGTCCGCTGGGAGCTGGCGTCGCTAACACGCCGATTCGAGACGGCCAGGGCCGTGACCCTGCGGGCGGCCGACCGCGCCGACCGCGGGCTCGACTACGGGCGGGCGATGGCGACGGCGAAACTGGAGGCGACGGAGGCGGCCGTCGAGAACGCCAACGACGCGCTCCAGCTCCACGGCGGTATCGGCTACACCCGCGAGCGCTCCGTCGAGCGGTATCTGCGCGACGCGAAGCTGCTGACGATCGCCGGCGGACCGAACGCCGGCCACCGTGACGCGCTCGGCGCGGCAGTCGTCGAGGAACACCGCTAAGCCGGTCGCGGCGCTTCCGTCGGTGTGCACTGGAAGCTGTTCGCGACGGTCGCGGATGCGGCCGGCGAGCGCGAGTCAACGCTCGAACTCGGAGACGGTGCGACCGTCCGCGACGCGCTGGACGCGCTGTTCGAGCGCCACCCCCAACTCCGCGAGGAGGTGCTGGACGACGAGGGCGATCTCCACGAACACATCACGCTGCTGTGTGGCGAGACGAACCCGTTTCTCGACGGTCAGGGGTTCGATGAGCCGGTCGGCGAGGGGGAGACGCTGGCGCTGTTCCCGCCCGTCTCGGGGGGTTAACGTCCGGTCAGGTCGGCTTCGAGGACGAAGTCGGGGTCGTCGGAGATGCCGGCGCGCGCGAGCGAGGCGTCGCTGACGTGCCGGGCGGTCTCGGGGATGGCGACGCGGGTGGCGTCGACGCCGTGGTCTGTGGCGTCGCGGGCGATGGCCGCGACCAGCGACCGGAGCGCCGGCACGTCGTCCCACGCGCCGACGCCGTACTCGGCGTAGCTGTCGTCGCCCTCCTCGCTCACGCGGGTCCGGTAGGCCATCGCGCGAGTGCCGTTGCCGTCGCCGACGGCGAAGACGCGGGTCTCGGCGGCCGCGCGATGGAGCCGTTCGCGGGTCAGCTCCGCGAGCGCGTACGACTCGTCGATATCGAGCGTCAGCCCGCGAAGCTCGTCGTTCGCGTCGCTGCGCTTGAAACACGACCACGCGGCGTCGGGGTCGTTGTACACGTCGAGGGTCGGTTCGACCTCGTAGCTCGGCTCGGGCTGCATCCAGCGAAACTCCGTCGCCGGCTCGAAGCCGGCCGCCCGCGAGACGCCGAGCCCGCCCTGGTTCCACGAGAACACCATGTTGCGACAGACGGTCGCGCCCTGCTCGCGACACCAGTCGAAACAGGCATCGCTGAGGGTGGAACCGATACCGTCGCCGCGATAGTCGGGGTTGACGCGCATCCCCTGTGCCCACCCCTCGTGGGGCGAGAGCATGACGGCCTGACAGATACCCGCGAGGTCGTCGCTGTCCTCGGGATCGACGACAAACGTCTCCGCGGTCTCGTTGTCGATCCAGTCGTGGTAGATTCGGGGCAGGTAGTCGCTACCGTCGCGGTCGGGCCACGTGTTCTCGGTGAACGCAACGACGGCGTCGTGGTCGTCGTGGGTCGCCGGGCGGACAGTCATGCCTGCCATGGTGTCGAGCGGTCGGTCGCTTCGCCGGCGAGGTCAGTCCCCATCGCCGCGGCGGGGTCGTCGTGATTTTCGAGCGCCCACATCAGCTTCACATACGCCGTCTCGGGGAGGGTGTCCTCGGCCTCGACGACGCCGGCGTCGAGCAGGTCGCGGCCGGTGTCGTAGACGCGGTCACACACCCGGCCCTCGATGCAGGCGGAACTCATCGCGACGACCGTGCCGTCGTCGACGAACTCCGCGAGCGTCGGAATCAGGTCCGTGTTGACGTGTCCCAGCCCTGTGCCCTCGATGACGATGCCGTCCGCGCCCGACAGCGATTCGAGCCGCGAGGGATCCATTCCCGGATGGAACTTCAGCAGTTCGACGTTCTCGTTCAGCGCCGGCGCGAGCGAGAGGGCCCGTTCGCCGCGGGCGACGTAGTCGCCGCGGAACTCGACTGCTTCCTCCGGTTCGTCGCCGGTCGCGGCGTCGTAGTCGACGACGCCGAGCGGGGGCGCGCCGACGGTCTCGAAGGCGTCACGCCGGGAGGTGTGGCCCTTCCGGACGCGCGTGCCGCGGTGGAGCGCGCACTCGTCGTCGGACTCGCTGGCGTGCATACAGACGAGCACCTCGGCGCAGTCTGCTTTCGCCGCCTCGACCGCACAGACGGCGTTCATCACGTTATCCGAGGACGGGCGGTCCGCAGAGCGCTGGCTCCCGGTGAAGACGACCGGAACCGGGGTGTCGAGCATCAAGGCGAGCGCGCTGGCGGTGTACTGCATCGTGTCGGTGCCGTGCATCACGACGACGCCGTCGGCTCCGTTCTCGATTTCCTCGTGGACCGCGTCGGCAAGGTCCTGCCAGATGCTCGCGTCCATGTTTTCCGAGAGGATGTTGGCAACGACGCGCCCGCGGTAGTTCGCCCGGCCGGCGAGGTCCGGTACCGCTCGAAGCACGTCCTCGGCGTCGAACTGTGCGGTGACGGCCCCCGTCCGGTAATCGACGGTGGAGGCGATGGTACCCCCCGTCGAGACGAGCGCGACCGTCGGGAGGTCCTCGTCGAAGGCGACGGTCGAATCGCCCGTTTCGGATTCGCCGACGGTGTGGACGTTCTCCTCCAGTACCTCGACGCTCGCCTGCTCGCGATCGAGACCGACGTTGTAGCCGCCGTCGAGCTTGACGACGAGCTCCTCGTCCGTGCTGGACGGTAACAGTACACCTTCGTGTGTCACCGCGTTGCGTTCGACCCGCACGCGGTCGCCTACGTTCATACGCTCGCTACCTCCGCCTCCGTCTTCAATTACCCCCATTCGGGCGAAACACCGTTACTGTTGGACGCCGAAGCTGGGGTATGTCACGAAGCGGTGAGACGCTCCTCGAACGCGAACAGGAGTCCGAGCCGGAGTCGACGACGGAGGCATCCCCTGGGCGGCTCGCGCGCGTGAAACGCCGAGTCACCCCGTCGATGTCCGGCCGCTCGCTCCTGCTCGCCGTCGTCGTCACTATCGCCGCATCCGCGCTCGTCGGGATGGTTCCGCTCGTCCCGGGATCCGTCGCGACGCTCGTCGGGCTTGCGCTCGGCGGGTTCCTCCTCGGCGTCGTTCGGTCGGCGGCGTCGTATCTGGAGATGGCCATCGCCGGCGGCGCGGCCGCGGCGCTGTCGCTCGTCTCGAATCTCCTCCTCTTTTCGGCGGCCGGCAACGCCGGGCTCGCCGTCGCCGGCGGCGGTGTCCTCGCCGGCATCTTCGCAGGCGTCATCGGTCACTACTTCGGGCGCGACCTGCGAGACGGGCTCACTCGCTCGCTGTGAGCCGCCACTCCTCGCCCACCTGTTCGAGCAGGTCCTCGCTTTCGAGTTGCGCGAGCGCGTCGGCCGTCACCGCCGGACTCGCGTCCACGCGGCGGGCGACCGCGCTCGTCGTCCGTGCGCCGTTCGCGACCGCCGCCAGCAGTTCGGCGTAAAATCTCCCGTCGCGGTCGCCGAAGGCAGCAGACAGGGAGTCCATCACGTCGGTCAGACGACCCTGTACCCAGCGTTGGGCCATCGACAGCTCGTTTTCGAGTGTCTCCAGCCGCTCCAGTTCCGCCGCGAGGTCGGACAGGGAGTCGTCCGCGTCGGGGTCCAGCTCGTCGGTCTCCGGGCTTCTCCCGTCCGGGTCGTCGTCGGCCGGCTCCACCGTCGGGATGTCGTCGTCTGGGTCGTCGACCGCCTTCGGCTCGACGTGCAAGGAGAGATACCGACATCGGGTCATGTCCAGCGAGCGCGAGGCCGGGTACGCGGACTTGGTGCCGAACTCGTAGGGAGAGACGTTCACCTCGAGTCGGAGATTTCGGGCGATAGAGAAGTACTTGCGGCGCTGCTCGTCCACCCGCGACTCGACGAGACCGGCGTCCTCCAGCTTGCGCAGGTGGTCGATGACGGCCTTGGGACTGACGCCGAGATACTCCGAGATCTCGGTTACGTAGCACGGACGGCGCGCGAGCAGCCGGAGGATACGCCGCCGATTCTCGTTCCCCAACAAATTGAGGAGTACGGCGGAGTCCATTTACCTGACGTTAGCCACGAGACGGTAAAACGACACCGCTGGGAGAGACACACGCACGCAAGGCTTATGTGTGTCATTGACTACCACACTACCGAACGATGTTCGAACGATTCTCCAGCGGCTACTACCTCGGCCGGCTCTACGTGGAGCCGACCGACGGGCCACACGCGACTATCAGCCAACGGACGTACGAGTCCGTCACCGAGGACCTCTACGGCGAGCGACAGCCCCTCGTCGTGAAGCTCGGACAGACGCACCTCGCCGTCCGCGGGGAGGCGGGCGTGCCGGCGCGGACACTCAGCGTGCCGGCGACCGGTCTCGACGCCGCGGGCATCGACAACCCACCGACGCTGTCGGCCGTCCTGCTGGCGAAAGCCGACGTCGCCTCGCGGTATCTCCCGGCTGCGACGCCGCGGTCGGGGACATAGCTGTTCGGGAGCGTTAAGTGCGTCTCGCAGCAAGAGCGGCTGTGTCAGAACTGAGGCGGGCGGTCGCCTTCGCGGTCGTCGGCGTGCTCGCGTTGGCCGCCCCCGAACTCGACCCACGACAGACGGTGACAGCGGCCGTTCTCGCGGCGTCGCCGTTGCTCTTCGTCGCCGGCTACGCACTCCTGTTGGGCGAGGACGGCCCCTTCTTCGAGCTGTTTGCCCGCTCGGAGGAGTTCGAGTCGGGCCAGCTGTTCGGGCTCGGCTCCTTCGCGCTCGCGGCCGCCGCCATCGTCGCCTTCGCCGTCGGGACCCCGCTTTCGATCGTCGCTGCGGTCACCGCCATCTTCACGCTCACCGGCGGGCGGGTCGGCGCGGCAATCGCCATCGAGCGCGGACGGGGCACGTTCGCCTCGATGCTCGGCTTCCTCGTCGCCGCGCTCGCGTGGGGAGCCGTCGGCGCAGTCGCCGCGGACTTCCTCGCTGAGGGGACTGCATTCGGCGCGTTCGCCCCGACGCAGGTCGGCTTCCTCGCCGCCGCTGCCGCCGTCACCGCCGCCCTCCTGCGGGACATGTTCGGCGGACACGACGCCCCGCTCATCCTCGTGTCGGTCGCGCTCGTCGTCTGGCTGTGTGCCGACCTCGACCCGACGGTCCCGCCCGTCCGCTTCGTCGTCGGCGTCGCCGCGACCACGCTCCTCGGCTACGTCGCCTACGGTCTCGGGACGGCGAGCATCGCCGGGATGCTCACGGGCGTCCTGCTCGCGCTGTTTGCCGTCGTGCTCGGCGGCTACGGCTGGTTTGCGCTGCTCGTCACCTTCTTCGGGCTCGGTGCGCTCGCCTCGAAGTTCCGCTACGACGACAAGGCCGAGCGCGGCATCGCCGAGGCCAACGACGGGGCCCGCGGGAGCGGGAACGTCCTCGCGAACTCCGCCGTCGCGTTGGCCGCCGTCGTCGGCTACGCCGCCACGATGGGGGTCGACGCGACGCTCGCGCCCGCGTTCCGACTCGCCTTCGCCGGCTCGGTCGCCACCGCCCTCGCGGACACCTTCTCCTCGGAGTTCGGCGGCCTGTTCGACAACCCTCGACTGATTACGACCCTCGGCCGGGTCGAACCTGGTACCGACGGCGCGGTCACGTGGCAGGGTGAGCTGTTCGGACTGCTCGGAGCGAGTCTCATCGCGGGACTCGCTGCGCTCGGCTTCGGTCTCGACGCCCCGACGACGGGGCTGGTCGTGCTCGGCGGCGTCGTCGGCATGACGACCGATAGCCTGCTCGGCGCGACCCTCGAAGGCGGTCGGGTCGGCAACCAGACCGTGAACTTCCTCGCCACCTTCTCAGGTGGTGTCACCGCCGGCGTTCTCTTCATGTTGCTGTGATTCGGCCGGCTCGCCCGGCCGACAAGCCGGCGGTGCGCGCACTCCAGTCGCTGCTCAACCACCGTGCGCCGGCGCTACTCGAAGCCGCCTTCGATGCCGGAGCCGGCGACGTGGTCGTCGCCACGAACGAGGGGTCCGTCGTCGGCTACGCGCTCGCCGTGCCCGGCGACGAGACCGTCTACCTCGCCGAGCTGGCGGTCGCGCCCGGCGTCAGACGCGAGGGGTACGGTCGCCGACTGGTCGCGTCGCTGTCCGACGACTACGACGAGTTCGACCAGCTTCGGGTGACGGTCGCCGCTGGCGACGACGGTGCCCGCGCTTTCTACACCGCGTGTGGGTTCTGGGAACTGGACCGCATCGAGGACAGGTTCGACGGCGAGGACGGCTTACTGCTACTCCGCCGGCTGTCGTAGCTCCGCCGCCGTCCGAATGCGGACGTTCGTCGGCTGTTTCACGAACTCGCCGGTCGCCGCGGCGACGATGTCCGCGACGCCGCGTTGGGCCGCTACGTCGAGCAGTCGCTGGCTCGCCTCGCCGTCGAGGACCACCGTCTCCGGCACCGGCTCGGCGTCGCGCACGAGCGTGAAGACATCGGCGGCGTCTCCCTCCGCCAGTACGCCGAAGTCGGCGTCGAGGAGCCGAACCAGCCCCGCCTCTCCGTCGATGACGGCGTCGACGTGGCCTCCGAGGGTTCGGGGCGTGCGATACTCCTCCGGCTCGTCCGACTCTCCCTCGGTGTCGCCAGCCGACTCGTCGCTCCCGCTCGGCTCCCGTTCGTCGGTGCCGTCCGACTCCGCGCTCTTCTCCGGAGCCGTCTCCGGTGCCGGGGGCGTGTCCTCGCCAGCCTCGTCGTCTGGTCCGTCGTCGGTCACCGACTGGAAGCCGCGGTCGGGGTCGGCCGACGCGTCGTCGGTCCGCTTCGGTGCGATGGTCGCCTCGTCGGCGACGGCTTCGGGGTCGTCGGCGACGGTGACGGAGCCGTCCTCGTCGGTGTCGGCCACCATCTCGTAGGGAGCCTTCTCGCGGAGCGCGGCCATCACGGCCGACCGCGAGAGGTCCTCGACGGACTCGCCCGAGGGCGCGAAGGCGACGAAGTCGATGTCGCCGACCTGTGCGAGCTCTTTCAGGATGAGTTCCCCGCCTCGGTCGCCGTCGAGGAAGGTGGTGACGGTGCGCTCTTTGGTGAGCTTCCCAATCGCGTCGGGGACGTTCGTTCCCTCGACGGCGACGGCGTTCTTGATACCGTACGTGAGCAGTTGGAGCACGTCCGAGCGACCCTCGACGACGATGATGGCGTCCGAATCGGCCACGCGCGGCCCGGCCGGATACCCCTCGTACTCGGTCACGTCCTCGACGCGCAGGGCCTGTCGCACCTCGGCGACCAGCTCCTCGCTGGAGAGGATGGAGCCGTCGAACGACCCCTGTAAGAGTCCCTTCGCGCGGTCGACGACCTCGCGGCGCTTTGCGGCGCGCACGTCCTCGATGGTCTCCACGTCGATGGTGGAGCGACAGGGACCCACCCGGTCGATGGTCTCCAGCGCCGCCGCGAGGATGGCGGTCTTGACCTTATCCAGTGAGGTCGCGATGGTGATCTCGCCGAACGACTGTCCGTGTGCGGAGTCGATATCCACGTCGATGCGCCCGACCTTCGAGGAGTCCTGGAGGTCGCGCAAGTCGAGGTCGTCGCCGAGCAACCCTTCGGTCTGACCGAAGATGGCACCGACCACGTCGGAGCGCTCGACCACCCCGTCGGCGGTGATGTCGGCGTGGATGAGATATTTGGCCGTGTCTTGCATTGATGAACTGCCCCTCGCGGGGCGAATGATGGTGAACCGTTGCGAGAGACCGCAACACGAAGGATACGCGAGTCGTGGGGAAAACCCTGCCGGCCTGACCCGGCCGTGAAGAGATTTCGACTTCAATCCAGAGATGTGAACGGACGGAGAGCAACACTTACCTCTACGTATCGGCTTCTGTGTGGCAGAGATGGGATTGGACGCAAATGATGTCGACGTGTCGCCCGTAGAGGCGACGCTGTGGGTGCTCGCAATTGCTGTCGTCGTGGCGCTCGCCGTCCCGTGGTTCCTGTGGCGTGACGCGACGATAGTCGCCGGCCTGCCGGCGTGGATCTGGTGGCACATCGTGTGGATGGGCGTCGCCTCGCTGGTGTTCTACGGCTTCAGCCGCCGCGCGTGGGGACTGGGGGTGGAGCTGTGACCCTCGCCGTCCAACTCGGCGTCCTCGGTCTCTATCTCGTCGCCTCGCTGGCCATCGGACTTATCGCCTACCGCGCGACCGACAGCGCCGCCGAGGACTACTATCTCGCGGGTCGAACGCTCGGGACCGGCGTCTTGTTGTTCACGACGTTCGCGACCCTGCTGTCGGCGTTCACCTTCTTCGGCGGGCCGAACGTCGCGTTCAGCATCGGGCCGGAGTGGCTGCTCGTGATGGGGCTGATGGACGGCATCCTCTTTGCTGTCCTCTGGTACGTCGTCGGCTACAAGCAGTGGCTCGTCGGGAAGAAACACGGCTACGTCACGATGGGCGAGATGCTGGGCGACCGGTTCGGCTCGTCTCGGCTTCGCGGACTCGTGGCCGGCGTCGGGTTGCTGTGGCTGTTCCCGTACGTGATGCTCCAACAGCAGGGTGCCGGACAGGCAGTCGTCGGTCTCACCGACGGCGCGATACCCTACTGGGCCGGTGCGGCCCTCATCACCGTCTTCATGATTCTGTACGTCACCCTCGCGGGGCTGCGTGGGGTCGCGTGGACCGACACCCTCCAGGGAGTGTTCATGCTCGGCGTGTTGTGGGTCGCGGTCGCGTGGCTCGCCACCAGCGTCGGCGGCATCGGCGCACTCACCGACCAGATGGTCTCAACGAACCCCGAGTTCGGCGCGCTCGGCGGCGGTGCCTACTCCGTCCAGTACATCCTCGGGACGGCAATCACCATCGCCTTTGGCGTCGCGGCGTTCCCGCAGGTGAACCAGCGGTTCTTCATGGCAAAGCGCGTCGAGACGCTCAAGCGGTCGTTCGCGCTGTGGCCCGTCCTCGTCGTGCTGCTGTTCGTGCCGGCGTTCCTGCTGGGGGCGTGGGCGTCGGGACTCGGTGTCGCGGTTCCGGAGGGTGGAAACGTCATCCCCGCCGTCCTGAACGAATACACCCCGGCGTGGTTCACTGCGCTCGTCGTGGCCGGTGCGATGGCCGCGATGATGTCCTCCTCCGACTCGATGCTGCTGTCCGGGTCGTCGTACTTCACGCGGGACATCTACCGACCGCTCCTCGCTCCGGACGCGAGCGAGGAGCGCGAGGGGCGAATCGCCCGCATCGGCGTCGCCGTCTTCGCGACCGCCACGCTCGTTGGCGCACTCCTCACGCAGGGCGGCGGACTCGGTGCAATCGTCGCGCTCGGTGACACCGCCTTCGGCGGCTACGCGCAGTTGACACTCCCGCTCCTGTGTGCGCTCTACTGGGGTGGAACGACACGGACCGGAATGCTCGCCGGTATCGTCGTCTCGCAGGCCGTCTATCTCGCCCACGTCGGCGTGTTGAGCGTGCTCGGTATGGAGGGTGTCACCGTCGCCGGCGTCACCCTGCTGAAGGCGTCGTATCTCACGTGGGAGTACGCGCTGTGGTGTATGCTGCTTTCCCTCGTCGTCACGGTCGGCGTGAGTCTCGTCACGCCGCCGGCGGGCAGTGAGAACCCGGCGAAGTTCGGCGTCGGCGCCGACTGACCAACCCTTTTACCCGACTCCGGCCAAGTCGCCGTATGCAGACCCACATCGTCCCGGTCGGCTTCGACTACGACCGGCTCATCGCCCCCCTGGTCCGGGACCGGCTCACCGTGGACCGCGTCATCCTGCTCGAGGGTGCGGTCGGGAGCGAAGCGAACGTCGAGTACTCCCGAAACTTGGGCGGAAAACTCGAACAGGACTTCGAGAACCTCCTCGGCGCGGAGACGCAGCGTCACGGCGTCGCCGACGTGTACGACTACGGGGCCGCCTTCGAGCAGGCGTTCGACCTTATCAACGCGGAACTCGACGCCGGTAACGAGGTGTGGGTGAACGTCTCCTCGATGCCCCGCGTCGTCTCTTTCGCCTTTGCGACCGCGGCCCACTCCATCGCCGTCGAGCGCAGCGCGGACCGCGACCGCATCCACACCTACTACACCGCCCCTGAGAAGTATCTGGAGACCGAACTCGCCGAGGAGCTGCGCGCCCAAACCGACCTGCTTGCCGAGGTGCTCGACGGCGCGGGCGACGACGAGCAGGTGCGCGAGCGACTGGAAGCGGGCCGTGAGCTACTCGCGGAGTTCGACGAGCGGGGCACGACCATCGGCGCAAAGGAGTTCGACGGCAGTCACATCGTCGAGCTTCCGGTGGCGTCGTTCTCGAACGTGAAGCCGTTCGAGGAGCTAATTCTGTTCACCCTCGGTGAACACGGCGAGTTCGGGTCGGTCTCCGAACTCGCGAAGACGCTCGCCTCGGAGCTGGGCGAGGAGTACACCGACTCCTTCCGGTCGAAGGTCATCTACAACGTCGACCGGCTCGGCCCGGGCGGAAAGGGGTACGTCGAACAGGAAGAACAGGGGAAATCCTACCGGACGCGGCTCTCGCGCATCGGTGAGCTGTGGGTGCGCTCGCACACGACCGAGGAGTTCGCCGAGTAGCGGTTCCGCGAGCGGGGCTTTTTGTCTCCCGAACACGCAGGCGACGCATGACCGACCTCGGGGACTTCGAACCCGGCACGGAGCCGACGAGCGACGCCGACTCGGAGCCAGAACCAACGGGCGAGGAACCGGCGTTCGAGCCGGTGGATGCGACGCCGCGGGGACGCGACCGCGGGTTGGGGACGCTCTCGGCCGCGGAGGGGCTTTCCGTCGGCGAGGAGGAAGACGACACGCGACTGCGCGCGTACGTGACCGTGGGCAACCGCTCGCTCGTGCGCGTGGGCAGATACGCCATCGCCGACTACCCCGACGACGAGGCGCTGTTTTGTCGCATCTCGGCGCTGGAGTACGCACAGGAGTTCGAGTCCGACGACGCAACCGAGATTCACGCCCGGCGAGCCATGCGCAACGACGGTATCGACGAGGCCGACTACAAGCTGATGGCGACGCTTGAACCCCTCGCGGTGCTCTACTCCGAGGGTGGTGAACTCCGCCGGCGGATGGCGGACCGCGTCCCGAAACCGGAGACCGTCGTCCGGCAGGCCGAGGACAAAGTCGAGGTGAAGACCGGGCTGAAGGTGCCCGACGACGGCGTCTTCATCGGCCATCTCGCGGTCGGAGGCGAGAAGATCAAGACCGCGGCGGAGCCGCCGACCGTCGACTACCGACTACAGGACGATTACGATTCGGGCGACCCGCTCGTGTTCCGCCACTCGCTCATCGCCGGCGGGACCGGGTCGGGGAAGACCCACGCCTCGAAGAACATCCTCAGACAGTATCTCGGCCGGACCTACGAGATGAGCGACGGCCGGACGCCCGGCGCGGCGGTCGTCCAGTTCGACCCGCAAGACGAGTACGCACAGATGCACGACGACGGCGACTACCCCGACGACTTTGCTCGCAAACTCGACGCCGAGGGGGTCAAACACGGCGGCCACGCCGACACGAAGGCGTTCGTCCCTGCCGTCGGCGGGGCCACCTACGCCGCCGACCACCACCGCGCCGAGCAGGTGGCCTTCACGCTCCCCTTCTCGATGGTCGAGTCGCGGCCGTGGCTCGTCGCCGGCGCTGGATTGAACGACAATCAGTACCAGGGACTCACGAATCTGCTCGACCGGTTCTTCCGACAACACGGCAACGAGGGGACGTACGCGCGGTTCCGCTCGTTCCTCGACGATCCCGCACTGCGGGAAGAACTTCACGAGGGCGGCCAGATTCACGAGGCGACTTTCGACGCCGTCAAGCGGAAGACGCAGGGCTTTGGCGACATCTTCGACGGCGATGCCCCGCCCATCACCGAGCTGGTCCACGACTTCGTCCGACCCGGTGGGCTTACCTGCGTGCCGACGTACCACATCAACGATACGCGAGCGACGACGACCGTCGTGTTGGCGCTCTCCTCGCTGCTCGTGGACGAGAAGCTCTCGAACGACCCCCGGTACGACCGCATCAAGGAGACGCCGCTCGTGCTTGGGATGGACGAGGCGCACAACTTCCTCACCGACGCCGACAGCGTACAGGCCGACAAGGTCATCTCGAAGTTCTCCGAGGCGGCAAAACAGGGCCGGAAAGAACGGCTCGGCTTATTCTTGATCACCCAGGACCCACAGGACATCGCCGACCCCGTTTTCAAGCAGGTGAACACGACTGTCGTCCTGAACCTGGGCGACGAGGACGCCATCAAATCGGTGAACATCCCGTCGACGCTGGAGGGAAAGGTGCCGTACTTCGAGAAGGGACAGATGGCCATCTACTCGCCGGACAACTCCGAGCCGGTGGAGGTGGTCGGACTGCCACACTGTGTCACCCGACACGGGCGAGACTGAGCCGTCGGTAGATTCCGACCGACGAGGTGGGGCTTTTTATCTATCCACGTTGGACGTTCGCCCATGGGAACGAAAATCGTCGTTCCGGTCGACGGCTCGGACCAGTCACAGAAGGCGTTGGAGTACACGTACGAGCATTTCCCCGACGCGACGGTGACGCTGCTTCACGTCATCAATCCGGCCCGCGCCGGCTACGGCGCACAGGCCGGTCTGCCGAGCTTCTCCGAGGAGTGGTACGAGGAGGCCGAAGCCGCCGCCGAGGAGCTGTTCGAGGAGGCGAAGGCCGACGCCCCCGAGGAGATGACCGTCGAGACCGCGACGGAGGTCGGCCAGCCGGCCCGCACCATCGTCGAGTTCACCGAAGAGAACGGCCACGACAAAATCATCATCGGCAGCCACGGTCGAAAAGGGATCTCCCGCGTCCTGCTCGGCTCGGTCGCCGAGACGGTCGTTCGGCGCGCACACGTCCCGGTCACGGTCGCCCGGTAACCGACTGACTGCGGTACGACTCACACCGGCTATCGCTCTGGTGTACTCACAGTTGGCCCAGCTTCCGGAGGAGCTGTCCTTCGTACTCCTCGTCCGCCTGCATTCCCTTCAGCTCGACGACGTTGCGCTCGAGCTTGTCGAGTGCGACGCGGAACGCCGACTCGGCACCGTAGCCCTCGCCCGAGCCGCCGATCTGGCCGACGTTGGTCCGGAGCCGGATCTGCGCGTAGATGAGCGGCGTGCCACGGAGCTTCTCTTTGTGCTGTTTGAAGCGGACGTGGGCGTGTTGGACCTGCATGTCGGCGTACTTGTCCGAGACCGCCTCGATGCTGGAGACGATTTCCTCGCGGGTGATGGTCTCCAACACCTCGATGTTCGTGATCTGGACGTCCATGTGCTCGTCTTCGGTGTAGGTGAGCGCACGGAGCACGTCCGTCTTGGTGATGATTCCCGAGACGAGCCGGTCCTCGGGGTCGCTGGTGACGACGAGCCCGCTGTACCGCTCGTCGAGCATGGTGCGGACGGCGGTCTCGACGGTGGCGTCGGGGTCGATGGTCTCGACCGGGCTCTGCATCACGTCGTACACCGGGATGTCGAGCATGCGCTCGATGTCGCCGCCGCGGTCGCCGGTGGTCGCTTTGTCCATGTCGCGCACGACGATGTCCGTGATATCGTGGGTCGTGACGACGCCCGTCAGGTAGCCGTTCTCGTTGGTGACGGGGGCACGCGAGATGCTGTTTTCTCGCATGAGGTTGATGACCTGCCCGATGGTGGCGTCTTCCGACACCGAGAGCACGTCCTCGGTCGCGATGTCGCCGACCGTGAGCACGTCCAGGTTCTCGATGACGGCCTCGAGGATGGCGTTCTCGGTGATGATACCGGCGAGTCGCTCGCCGGCGAAGACGGGGGCGACCTTCACGTCACCCTCGACGAGGACGCGCGCGACGTCGCGCACGTCGGCGTGTTCGTCGACGCGAGGGGCCGACAGCATCATCGCGCCGGCCTTCGTGCTGTCCTCGACGTGCGACTGAAGCAGCTGCTTTTCGGTGATAACGCCGGCGTACTCACCGTCCTCGGTGACGATGATGCCCTTGCTTCGGGTCCGCTCGAACGCCGAGCGCACCTTCCCCAGTCGTTCGTCTACGTCCACTTCCTCGTACTCGTCGATGATGATGTCCTCGATATCCATTGGAGTCCCTCTCTTTCGGGCTTCGCAAGCCGCGGTATTGAAACTAATCCCGTGTCGCGTGTGGCCTATCCACACCCGCGCGAGGGACCGATATCGTCGCGACAGCACAGCCTCATCCGAACACATTCGTGCCAACGGTGAGACGCGTGCAACGCCTCCGTTCGGCTGTCCCGGCCGAGACCGACTCGGCCATCGAGCCGCTCTCTCCGACACGAGCCGCGCTCTCCCCCGACGCGGTCGTGGGGGACCGGTTTCGGCCCGCCGTGTCTCGACCCGGGACGTGGGACCTGTTTCAGAGCCACCACTGGCGCCGGCGTGACGGCCGCCCCCGAACGGCGTCACGCGGTTCTCTGACGGACTCAGACGCCGTTCCCGGGGTTGTGAGGAAATGTGAGCGAGTTGTGGAACAAGTCGTTTACCGGACTTGCCCACCACCACACGGAGATGTTCCCTGGAGCAACCGTACCCAGTGCGGCGTAGCACATATCAGCCTACAGTGTCAACGCTGTCAACAAGAATGTCGAAACAGATACGCCTCGACGATGATGTCTACGAGCGGCTCAAAGAGAACAAGCGAGACGACGAGACATACAGTGAAGCCGTCGAGCGTGCGCTCGGTGGCCGAACCTTCGGTGATCTCGAAGCAACCTTCGATGACGAACAAGTGAGCGACATGCGGAGAGCCATCGACGAGGCCGACCGTCGCGACCGCGAAGAAGCCGACAAGATCGCGGACCGTCTCAAATGATCGTCGACACCCGCTTCGTTCTCGACCGTATCGATGGCTTGGAGCCAGCCGAAGCAAAAGAGACGGAGCTACGGCTGCAGAACATCCCACTCACGCTCCCCGCGATGACGATACTGGAGCTGTGGATCGGTGTCGGGGCGGCGACGAGTTCCACCGCTGAACGGCAAGAAGTCCGTGGCGTCATCGAATCGTATCCACAGGCAGATATGACCCCCAGTATCGCCCGTCGAGCAGGGCGATTACTCGGTGAGCAGATGGCAGACGCAGGCGATGGTGAGGACCCAGGAATCGGAAAGGGAGACGCTGCGATTGCTGCAACTGCTATCGAGTACGATGTCCCTGTGCTTGCAGCCGACGGGCACTTCGGATCCTTGCCCGGTGTTGAAGTCGAAATGTATCGCTGAGAACGGAGAGGGCTGCTATACGGGAATCGAGCCAGCGAATCGACCGACAACATCGACGACGTTTGCAACGTCGACGGAGCCACTGTTCGCCGCTCGGAGCAGCGTTCCGATACCGACACCCAACACGAAGCCCGTCCCGGTGTAGCCGACTTTCTCGCGAGCGTCCTTCATGTGGCCGACCTTCGTCTCACGGACGCCGAACGCCGTCGCCGCAGAACTCGCACTCTGGGGCTTCAAGAGCAGCAACACTGACGCGCGGGACGGTTTCAGACACAGCGACCACTCCCGGACGCAGCGGCTACGCTGAGAAGTTTGTTGTGTGCACAACAAAACACGGAAAATGGAATGGGTTCGGGCGGATTTGAACCGCCGGCCTCCTCCATGTCAAGGAGGTGTCATAACCAGCCTAGACCACGAACCCCTGTTGCACTCTCGGGTAGCCCGGTGGTACAATTGAAGGTTTCGAATCGCCACCTCTCACCTACGTCCCGTGGCTCCGACACGCTTTTACGAATGTACAGACTTGTACACTATAACACAGTATCGAACATTATGACGGACATGACACAGTACCTCGAACGGGTGACGGGTGGAAAAGACCTGAC
>Ga0209917_1000046_pt1 | contig 43265 bp, 39 predicted proteins | sample SalPon2_C_H2O_MG_FD_185710 | JGI IMG/M metagenome (GOLD analysis project Ga0209917, IMG submission 185710) | Salt pond water microbial communities from South San Francisco under conditions of wetland restoration - Salt Pond MetaG R2_C_H2O_MG... | ecosystem: Environmental > Aquatic > Non-marine... | reverse complement strand
GGGTGTAACGGCACGGCAGAATCGCGCGGGCTGAAGAAGTGACCGCTGTGTTAGTGCTCGACCTGCTCCATCAGGGACAACACGGACTCGGAGGCGTCGACCTCGGTCGGGTGGACCCCGACGATCGCGATCACGTCCTCCTCGTGTTGGACGGTGCCGACGTACAGGTACACCGGCACGCCCTCGACCTGGCTGCTCTGTCCGTCGCCGGTTTCGACTTCGGCGTCGATCGTCGTCTCCAGAATAGAGATCTCGACCTCTTCCCCGAGAATCGTACGCGTCTCCGACCCGACTTCTTTGATGTCGTCCGCCTTGATTTCGGTCCCGCCACCGCCGACGTCTCGCTGGTTGACCTGCTCTACGAGCCGCCGTATCAGATCGCCTTCATCCGCTCGAACAAGCGGGTTGACGGACTGCCCGGCCACCTTCCCGTCCGGCGTGCTCGCCACGAACACCGCCGACCCGTTGTCGGGGTTCTCGTACCCGGCGAGCCACGTCGTCGCCGACACCTCCACGTTGACTCCCGAGGCTTCGAGCCGCTCGTCGATGGTGAACGACTGCGGCGATTCGCCCTCGTACCCGGCCTCCGTGACCGCCGCCGCCGGGATGCTGGCCGGTTTCGCGTCGAACTCGAAGGACCCGTCCTCGACGCCGCTACAGCCGGCGACTGCGAGGGACGTCGAGGCGGCGACCGCCGCGAGCAGTTCACGTCTTTCCATGCGAGCAGGTACGACAGGTCGCGGTGTTAAGCGTGTCGCCGCGATTGTGGCGATCTGATACTCGCGCGGGAGCCAACTCACGCGGAGACCGAGTGAACGGGCGGAATCAGCGATCCGCCTGAGTGGATTGAGCGGCTGTCGAGGGGGGCAGTTCGTCGGGCCGTCGGTGTCGGGGCACCGCTCTCCCCGAACAGTCGTACAGACACTCGCTCCGGCCAACCGTACACACACCGCGGCCCGATCGAAGGCACAAAGTTCACGGTGTGGCGCGCGCGAGTCAAGCCAAATGGAACGCCGAGGACAAATCGGGCTGGTGGAAGCGCTCCTCCTTGACGTCGTCCGTCTCCACGAGACCTGGATGGAGGTCGTCTTCCCGAGACAGCTCGACCCGAGTGCGGTGTTAGGAAAGTGGAAGCCGGAAACCGCCGTCCAGAGCGTCGGGTACTACCTCTGGGCGCTGCTCGGCGCGCCGCTCGTGGCGGTGACGTACCCGCTTCTTCTGGTCGGGTTCGCGACCCGGTTTTACGCGGCGAAACTCGACTCCGCCGTCGCGCGGTTCGGCGTGGTGGGCGCGGTGATCGTCGCGACCGTCGTCTGGGGGTCGCTCACGGTTCTCGCACACTTCCAACTCCCCACCGACGTGATGCTCGGCATCGGCCTCGCGAGTATCGTGGCGGTCGTCTCTGCGGGGTTGGCCGCCGGGTTCTCGAAGGTCGGGGGGCGATTCGTCAGCGTCCTGCTCGCGTACCCCTTCGCGATGACGGCGTTTTTCCTGCCGCCGGTCGTCGCCGCGGTCCTCACCCCGGCGCTTTCGAGCGCCGTCCTCGACCCGAGCTACGAGCTCGCGCGGTGGATCCTCGACACGTTCCTCGCGGTCGGCGGAATCAACGAGACGCTCCGCGGCGCCTTCGATCTGGAGACGTTCGGGCAGCAGTGGGGGCTCCCCGGTCTCGGCTACGTGCTGATGTGGATCGGCATCTCCGTCCCGCTCGGCTGGTTCCTCGGACTGCTCGTGGCGCTCGCCGACCTGATCCGACCGAAAGCCGACGACTGACGGCCGACCCTCGGCGCTCTTCTCCCTCGCGTCTACTCGTCGTCCCGGTCGAACCGCTCGCTCGCCGTCTCGAACGCCGACTCCGACTGCTCTCTGCTCCGCCGACTCTCACGGGCCGCGATCGCTTCGGGGTCGGGGCTGGCGTCGTCGTCGATGCGGGCGAACGACCGGTGGACCTTCGTGTGACACCAGCGGCACAGCGCGACGGTGATCTCGTGGGGGCCGGCGTCGTCGCCTGCGGACTCCTCGCCGTCAGCGGGGCCAGTGGCGTCGGCGGGGCCAGCGGCGTCGGCGTCGCCGTACGACAGGTGGTGTTCTTCGACGAGCGGCCGCGAGTCGTCGTGTGCGAGCCGGACTTCCGGGAGGCCACAGCGGTGGCACTCGCGGCCGTCGGTCGTCGATCGATAGTGGGGACACGCGCGCCACGCGCCGTCGGGACCGACGTGACAGGCGTAGTCGTCGTCGCGACGCGCGGCGGCGAACTCCGGGTCGTCGCCGGCCCGCGTCAGCGCGAACCGACAGCGACCGTCGTCGGTGAGGTGATCGCAGACGCCGGCGACAGAATAGGGGTCGTCGACGCCGACCGGGGTCCCGTCGGGTGTTCGTTCCATGTCGCCGTCTCCTCAGTCGACTCAGATCAGACTCGCGCCGTCGAGGTCCGTCCGGCCGTAGTCGATGTCGAGGAGTCGCAGGAGCGTCGGCGCGATGTCGAGCAAGTCCGCGTCCTCGACCTTCGCGTCCGGGTGGTCGACGAACAGCGCGGCGTCCTCGAAGGTGTGCATCCCGGTTCGCGGGCCGGTCGTGTCGAACACCGAGTCGTGGGGGCGGAAGCCGGCCTTGAGGTCGAACCCTTCGTTCGGGATGACGACCAGATCCGGCGCGATGGCCTCGTGATCGCCGCGGAACACCGTCTCGCGTTCGACGACCCGCTTCGCGACGGGGTTCCCGTCCGGTCCCTCCCAGGCTTCAAGATCAGCCCGTAAGGACTGCCGGGCGGACTCGTACTCCGACTCGGCGACGACGCCGTTTGGCTCGCGGCCCTCCACGTTGAGGTAGAACCGACCGGGGACCAGCGAGTACGCGCGGGCGTCGTCGGCGATGTCTGCGAGCGAGCCGTGGTCGTCGTCTTCATACGAGAGCCACCCCTCCTCTTCTAACCACTCGTTGCAGTAGACGTCGTACTGCAACCGGGTGAACCCGTGGGTGGAGCCGACGACGAGCCGCACGTCGTTCGGGAGCGCTCGCCGAATCTCTCCGATGTGTTCGTCGAGCGCCGCGTAGAAGTCGAGCATGGCCTCGCGGTACGGCCCCTCGGTCTCGTAATCTCCCCAGAGGAAGTGGTTGATCCGATCGGGCGCGGAGAACACGCCGACGAACAGGTCCCAGTCGTCCATCTCGACGCAGCGGGAGAACGCCGCCGCGCGCGCGTCGATCGTCTGGCGGGCCTGTTCGATGAACTTCGTCTTGTCGTCTCGGTGGCCGAGTTTCGCGTTGACGGACAGGCGGTAGTCGCTCTCCGTGAGGTACTTCCGGAACTCCTCGGGATGCGCGGCCTTGTCCACGTCCGGCGAGAGGTACCCGGAGACCATGCGCTGGACGGTTCGCTGGGGCGGGAACGTGACGGGGACGTTCAGCACCGTCGCGTTGAGCCCGGCATCGGTCGCGCGGTCCCAGACTCGCGTCGCCTGCACGTCGCGGCCCATGGGAACGTACGTGTCGTACGAGCCGACCTCGCGGTCTTGGAAGCCGTACACCCCGGTTTCGCCGGGGTTCACGCCGCTCGTGAGCACCGGCCAGCACGCGCTCGACTCGGGCGGCACGGCGCTGTCGATCGGTCCCCCGTCGCCCTCCTCGGCAATCGCCGACAGCGTCGGAAACGTGTCCGGGTTGTCGGCAACCAGGCTGTGGGGGAGCCCGTCGATCCCGATGAACGCCACGCGGGGCGTATCGTTCCCTCGTAGCCGGTCGAAGAGACCCATAGCAGTATATCCGCCGTGGAGGGCAAAAGGGTTGACATCGCTTTCGGTCGGTTCGCGCCCGCCCGACAGATCGCCCGTCGCTCTCGGGAGCATTTTAAAGCCGGGCCGTCACCGTGGCGCATGGAGACGCGCCGCACCCTTCTCGTCGACGCGTTCGCGGACGAGCCGCTGGCCGGGAACGTCGCCGGGGTCGTTCCGAACGCCGCAGGACTGAGCGACGACCAGATGCAGCGGATCGCCGCGGAGGTTGGCGCCTCGGAAACCGCGTTCCTGCTCGGGAGCGACGGGGCCGACGAGCGACTCCGATACTTCACGCCCGCGACCGAGGTCGACCTGTGCGGTCACGCCACGATCGCGGCCTACGGCGCCCTCTTCGAGGACGGGGCGATCGACGCCGGCGACCGGACCCTCCGGACCAACGTCGGCGATCTCGACGTCACCGTCGACGACGACGGGACCGTCTGGATGGGACAGAACCCGCCGTCGGTCGAGCGTATCGAGGCGGACCAGCTCGACGCCGACCGCCTCGGCGACGCGCTCGGCATCGACCCCGCGGCCCTGCGCGACGTGGGCGCGGACCTCCCGGTGGCGGTCGCCACCACCGGCCTCCCGTGGCTCGTCGTCCCCGTCAACTTCCTCGAACGGCTCGGCGAGGCGGACCCCGACTCGGCCGCCATCGAAGCGGTCTGCGCGGCACACGACGCGGTCGGGATATACGCGTACACGTTCGACGCGCTCGACCCGGAATCGACGCTTCACGGGCGGGCGTTCGCGCCCGCGGTCGGCGTGCAGGAAGACCCCGTGACGGGAACCGCGAGCGGCGCCGTGGGCGCCTACCTCCGAGAGGTCGGCGCCTTCGACGGCGACTTCCCGGACGAACTCCGATTCGAACAGGGCCACTTCATCAATCGTCCCGGTCACGTCCGCGTCCGCGTCGCGGGCGACGATGTTCGCGTCGGCGGCGACGCGGTCACCACGCTGGACGGCGACCTTCGGGTGCCGGCCGCGGACCGCGACGACGACATCATCGAGGCGTAGCGCCCTCGTCACACCGGGCGGCTCGCTCGGGGGGTGTCGGCCGAACCAGGGCGAGAATCCGACCCGAAGGGCGAACGCTTACGAGTCCGCGAACCGTATCGTGTTCATGGAGTTCGACTTGCCGCGTGCGGCCGGTATCGTTGCGCTCATCGTCGTCGCCGGGACCCTCGGGGTCGCGTTCGGCACGCCGATGGCGCTCTCGACGACGCTGATGATGGTCCTGCCCTCGATGTTGGTCTTCGGTGCCATCGCGTTCGTCGTCGGAATGAAACACGGCGAGTTCCGGGCGACGCGCGCCTGAGGCGGCTCCGGGGTCGGCGAACGCCCCGCGTCCGTCGCGACGCGGAATCACGACGCTTTTTAAAACGGTGACGACAATCCGGAGCCGTGCTACTCGGGTCGCCGCTCACGGAACTGCTGTTGCTCGCCGGCGGCGCCGCCCTCCTGTACGCCGGCGCCGAGCTGCTCGTCAAGGGCGCAAGCGACCTCGCGCTCGCGGTCGGGCTGAAGGCGTCGACGGTCGGCGTCACCGTCGTCGCGTTCGCGACCACGGCCCCCGAACTCTTCGTCTCCCTGCTCGGCGCGGTCACCGTCTCGACCGACACCGGGCTCGGCGCCATCGTGGGATCGAACATCGCGAACATCGGGCTCGTGTTGGGCGTCTCGGCGCTGATCCGCCCGCTCGACATCTCACAGACCGTCTTCGAGCGGCACGTCCCGTTCATGGTCCTCGCCGCGCTGCTGCTCGTCGGACTCGGGTGGGACGGTCAGATCGGCGCGCTCGACGGCGTCTTCATGCTCGCCGTTCTCGTCGCCTTCACCGCGGTCGTCTTGCGACGCGTCCAGCAGACGCAGTCGAGCATCTCGGCGGCCGAACGCGAGGGGATGCCCGACGCGCGCCTCCGGGACGCCGCCTTCGTCGTCGTCGGCATCGTCGCCCTCGTCCTCGGCTCCCGGTGGCTCGTCGAGGGCGGGCAGTCGCTGCTCTCTGCGGCCGGGTTCTCGGACATCTTCATCGGGCTCACCGTGCTGGCGCTCGGCACCTCGCTGCCGGAGTTGGCGGCGAGCGTCGTGGCCGCGATCCGGGGCGAGGCCGACTTCAGCGTCGGCAACGTCGTCGGATCGAACATCTACAACGTGCTCGCGGTCCTCGGCATCGTCGCGGTCATCACGCCCATCAGCGTCAGCGCCGACGTCCGCGGGTTCGAGTTCCCCGCGCTGCTCGTCGTCACCGCCCTCGTGGTCGGGCTGATGTCCCGCGGCAAGCGCATCTCGCGGGTCGACGGCGCCGTCCTCGTCGCCACCTACGGCGGGTTCATCTACCTGTTGCTGCCGTAGGCGCTCTCGCTGTCGCGAACCGACGGCTATTCGGCCGCCCGACCCGGACCGCCGTCCGTGATAGCGATCGTCGTCAGCCGGGCCGACAGCGCCTCGGAACACATCGGCGAGCAGCTGCTCGCCGTCGGCGACTGGGAGCGCCGGACCGACCCGACCCGACCGGACGCCGCCGGCGGTGGAACCTACTACCGGACCGACGGGTTCGAACTGCGAGAGTTCGACGACCTCCACATCGAACTGTCCGATCCGGCGGCCGCGTTCGGAGCGAGTGAGGACGCGGGCGACGACGAACCCGCGTTCCTCGTGTTCGTCTCCCGTCACTCCGGGGAGACGGGAGCGCTCCTGACGGCGCACGTCACGGGCAACTTCGGTCCCGCGCCGTACGGCGGCGCCCCGGAGACCTTGGCGCGGGCCGCGCCGGGCGCCGAAAAGCGCGTCGTCGAGTCGCTGGCGGCCCACGCTCCGGAGGGGTACGACGTGGGGATCGAGTGTACGCACCACGGCCCGACAGACACCGCCGTGCCGTCGCTGTTCGTCGAACTCGGGTCAGACGAACCGCAGTGGAGCGACCCGGACGCGGCTCGCGCCGTCGCACGGGCGGTCCTCGACCTGCGGGGCACCGGCGCGGAGCTGCGCGGCGAGGGCGACCGCCGGCCGCGCCACGTCGTCGGGTTCGGCGGCGGCCACTACGCCCCGCGGTTCACCCGGATCGTCCGGGAGACGGACTGGGCGGTGGGCCACGTCGCCGCCGACTGGTCGCTCGGGGACCTCGGCGCGCCGGACGCGAACCGCGACGTGATCGAACAGGCGTTCTCTCGGAGCCGGGCGGATCTGGCCGTCATCGAGGGCGAAAAGCCCGCCCTTGCGGCGACGATCCGGGACCTCGGCCACCGCGTCGTGAGCGAGACGTGGGTGCGCGAGGTCGGCGACCGGCCCCTCCCGCTGGTCGACCGGCTGGCGGCCGACCTCGCGACCGTCGAGGAGGGGCTCCGGTTCGGCGACGTCGTCCCGGCGGCTCCCGACGCGATCCGTCTCGGGGACCTCCCGGCGGCGCTGTGCTCGCGGGCGCAGGGAATCGACGCCGACGCGGCCCGCGCGGCCGTGGAGTCGGCGACCGTCGCCTTCGAGACCGCGCAGGCGGGAACGCGAGCGACGGGGCGTGCCGCCTTCGCCGCCGCCGACTCGTCGCCCGGCCCCGCCGACCTCGTCGCGGGGCTCGCGGCGGTGTTGGAGGAGGGCTACGACGCGGTCGAGGTCACCGACGAGGCAGTGATCGCCCACGAGACCGCGTTCGATCCCGGCCTCGCGGCCACACTGGGCGTTCCGGAGGGACCGGCGTTCGGGCGGCTCGCCGACGGCAAGTCAGTCGAGGTCGACGGCGAAACGATCGCGCCGGAGACGGTGTCGCGAGAGCGAACGGACCGGTTTCCGATCGGTCCGGCGTCGACCCCGGACTGACTCTCCGAGGCGAGCGACGGCGTCGGCGACCGTCGCCGCGCGAGCGATCGCCGAAGGGCCGGTTTCGGCGGGTATCGAGACGTCTCGGGCCGTCTGACCCGCGTCAGACGATCGGGCAAAAATAAATACGTCCGGGTCGCAACCACACGATATAATGGACTCTATCGTTGAGGACGCCATCGACGAAGCCGAGGAACCTCCGGCGGACGACGCCGGAGGCGCCGGCGCCGGCGACACCGACCCGACCGCCGGCACGCCGCCACAGACGGGAACGATGACCGACGACGAGCTGCAGGATGTTCTCCAGGACCTCCAGACGAACATCACCGTCGTGGGCTGTGGCGGCGCCGGCGGCAACACGGTCAACCGGATGACAGAAGAGGGGATTCACGGGGCGAAACTCGTCGCCGCGAACACCGACGTACAACACCTGGTCAACATCGAGGCCGACACGAAGATCCTCATGGGCCAGCAGAAGACGCAGGGCCGCGGGGCCGGCTCCCTCCCGCAGGTCGGCGAAGAGGCGGCGATCGAGTCCCAAGAGGAGATCCACGACGCTATCGACGGCTCCGACATGGTGTTCGTCACCGCCGGGCTCGGCGGCGGCACGGGGACCGGCTCCGCGCCGGTCGTCGCCAAGGCCGCACGCGAGTCCGGCGCGCTCACCATCGCCATCGTCACGACCCCCTTCACGGCCGAGGGCGAGGTCCGACGGACGAACGCCGAGGCCGGTCTCGAACGCCTCCGCGACGTGAGCGACACGGTCATCGTCGTCCCCAACGACCGCCTGCTCGACGCGGTCGGGAAGCTCCCGGTCCGACAGGCGTTCAAGGTGTCCGACGAGGTGCTGATGCGCTCGGTGAAGGGGATCACGGAGCTCATCACGATGCCCGGCCTGGTCAACCTCGACTTCGCCGACGTCCGCACGGTCATGGAGAAGGGCGGCGTCGCGATGATCGGCCTCGGCGAGTCCGACTCCGACTCGAAGGCGCAGGACTCGGTGAAGTCCGCGCTCCGCTCGCCGCTGCTCGACGTCGACATCTCCGGCGCGAACTCCGCGCTGGTCAACGTCACCGGCGGCACCGACATGTCCATCGAAGAGGCGGAGGGCGTCGTCGAGGAGATTTACGACCGGATCGACCCCGACGCGCGGATCATCTGGGGCACCTCCGTCGACGAGGAGTTGGAAGGCGAGATGCGGACCATGATCGTCGTGACCGGCGTCGAGTCCCCGCAGATTTACGGACGCAACGGCGAGGGCGCAGAAGAGGCCTCGCCCGAGATGGAAGACATCGACTACGTCGAGTAATCGCGCCGCTCGCGTGCCGGTCGCTTCGATGGCGTGGACGACCGTTTCTGTGGCCGCTTTTTCCGGGTGTCGCCCGCCGCTCACCGACCGCGAGCGGCACGCCCGTCTCGGCCACGTCGCGGGCGTCGGCGAGCCAGAGGCGCGCATCAAAAGGTAAAAACCGGATCGACTCGAACTGCCTCGTAACATGGACGTCCCGTACGACCTCAACAGCTACATTCGGGTGCTGAAACTGGCGAGCACGCCGAGCTCCGACGAGTTCCTCCAAGTGTCGAAGATCGCCGGCGCCGGCATCCTGCTCATCGGCTTCATCGGCTTCCTCATGTTCGCGGTTATGAGCCTCCTGCCGGGGGTCGGCGCGTAATGCCGATCTTCTCGGTCAAGACCACCGCGAGCCAGGAGCGGACCGTCGCCGACATGCTCGCCGAAAAGGAGATGCCGGAGATCCAAGCCGTCATCGCTCCCGACCAGCTGACGAGCTACGTGATGGTCGAAGCCAGCGACGGCAGCGTGTTCGCCCGGATCCTCGACGAAATCCCCCACGCTCGCGGCGTGATTCAGGGCTCCGAGGGGCCGGCCAGGAGCCCCTTCTCCGAGGTCGAGCACTTCCTCTCGCCGACCCCCGACGTGGAAGGGATCGCCGAGGGCGACATCGTGGAACTCATCGCCGGGCCCTTTAAAGGCGAGAAGGCTCGCGTCCAGCGGATCGACGAGGGCAAAGACCAGGTGACCGTCGAACTGTACGAGGCCACCGTTCCGATTCCGGTGACGGTCCGCGGCGACCAGATCCGCGTGCTCGACTCGGACGAACGCTGACCGGCCCGCTCCGGCGCTGATATCCCCGCTTCTGTCTTGCGGTGACGGATCGGCTGCAACGACAAGGGCTTTATCCGGCGATGACTGACGGTCTCGATATGCTCGGTTCCGGCGTCCCGGCGGTGCTGTCCCTCGTGCCGGACACGTTCACGTTCGCCTGGATCGTCGCCCTCCTGTTCGGACTCGCGTGGCTCTTGGACAGCCGCGGACTCGCGGCCGGCCGGTCGATAGCGGCCGGCACGTGGGGGTTGTTCGGGCTCTTCTGGCTGTCGACGGTGCCGTACTTCGCGTTCGAACACCAGAGCTACGTCGAGTCGATCCTCGCGCTCGTCGGGGTGCCGGCCTGTCTGTACGCCGGCTATCTCCTGTACAACGGGCGGGCCTCGCTGTTCACGCTCACGCGAGCGATCGCCATTATGCTCTTTATATACCTCCCGTTCGAGACCATTCCGGCGTTCACGCTCGGCGGCGTGGCGTTCCCCGAACCGCGACGAATCCTGATCGAGGTCGTCGCGACGCAGACCGGGATGCTCATCGACCTGCTCGGCTACGCGCCGGAGCGAGTCGCGAGCAGCGAGGGGTACGACGCGGCCTACCTCTGGACGCTCGACGACGGCCACACCTACCGGATCGACATCGTCTTGGCCTGTACGGGGCTCGGGAGCATGGCGATATTCGGCGGGCTCGTCGCGGCCGTCGAGGCCCCCCTGCGACGCAAGGTTCGCGGACTCGCGGTCTCCGTCTCGCTCATCTACGTCCTCAACATCCTCCGGACGACGTTCATCTCGGTCGTCTCGGGCAACCAGTACATGCAGTGGTACCCCGATATCGTGTTGACGATGTTCGGCGCGAGCGACCCGTACCGGGTGTCGTTTCTGATCTCCGACCGCATCATGAGCCAACTGCTCGCGGTCGTGGCGCTGATCGCTATCACGTTCCTCGTGGTCCGGGAACTCCCGGAGCTCGTGGTCATCCTCGAAGACGTCCTCTACCTGCTCACCGGCGAGGAACACGACCTGACGGAGACGTTAGATCTCCCGCGGTCGCCGACGAACCGCTGATCGCGGCTCCACAGACGGGGTCGGACACCACGGCGGCGCCGACAGTTACGAGAGGTGTTCGGCGACGTCGGTCGAAGAGACCATCCCGACGTAGTCGTCGTCGACGACCGGGAGGTGTTTGACGCCGTACATCGTCATCATCGCCGCGACTTCCTCCATCATGAGGTCCGGGGTCACGGTCTCGACGTTCTGTGTCATCACGTCTCGGACGGTCGTCTCGTCGGTGTCCTCGCCGACGGCGACGGCGCCGACGATGTCGCTTTGGGTCACGATACAGCCGCCGCCGGTGGTCACGACGAGCGCGCTGATGTCGCTGTCGCTCATCCGTCGCGCCGCCTCGCGGAGCGGTTCGTCCGCGCTGATCGTCTCAAGCGGCGTCGACATGACGTCTTTGACGCGGGTCCGGTCGTTCAAATCCATAGCACCTCCTGCGACAGCGCGTCTGATTATTCTTCCGGTGTCTCACATCCTCGCCCGGACGAGTATTTAAGAGCGCTACGGCGCCCGGCAGCGGGGGCTATCGCTTCCCCGAGACGTACGCCGTGAAATCGGTCGTCGAGACCATACCGACCAGAGTGCCGTCCCCGTCGACGACCGGGAGGTGGGTGTACCCCTGCTCCGTCGGCTCGGCGAGCTCCGAGACGGAGTCGTCGAGCGACACGGTGAGGACGTCCGTCGTCATGAACGCGTCCACGACGCTCGTGTCCTGTGGCTCGTTCTGCCGGACGAGCGAGACGAAGTCCCTCCCGGTTATCAGCCCCGCGAGGCGCCTGTCGTCGTCGACGACGAGGATCGAGTTCACGCCCGTTTCCAGCATGCGGCTCGCCGCTTCCGCGGCGGCCGCACCCGTTTCGATGGTGACGAGGTCGGTCGACATCAGTCGCTCGACAGTGATCTCTTCCATGTTGCTTGATAACGCACGACAAGAATATCAACCAACCGGTCGGCGACCCGACAGACTCGGCCCTACTCCTCGAGGAGTTCCGCCGGTGCGCCGGCGAGTCCCGCGAGCGCGTCGGCCTCGACGTGGTGGAGGGCTCCGGGAATCACGAGGAGGTGGAGCGGGTCGCCGAACTCCCGGTCGGCGAGCGCGCTCAGTCGGTCGGCGGCCACGACCGCGTCCGGTGAGCCGGCGCGAGCGACGACGACCCCGAGCGGGTCCGCCCACTCGTCGGCGAGCAGGCCGGCGGCGACGTCGGCGGTCATGTACTCCTCGTGGTCCGGATCGGGACCGGTCGGACCCGTACCGACCTTGATGTCGAGGTACACGACGGTGTGGAGTCCGCGGTCGCGGTTCGCCGCTATCGTCTCGATCACGCTCGCCGGCACGTCGTCGCCGCCGTGCGCGTACGGGAACGGGAGCGTCGTCGCCTTTCCGAACCGATAGTTCTGGAGGCCCGTGAGGCTCGACGCGGCCGACTGGGCCGTGACCCCGTGGACCACGCGGGTGTCGATGCCGCGCGACTCGGCGCGCAGTCTGAGATCGGTGTGTGTCGTCGAGATCATCGTGTCGCCGGCGGTGAGGAAGGCGACGTCGCTATCTTCGGCCGCCGCGAGGATCGCCTCCGGGTCCTGTTCGACGCCCTCGCGCGGGCGAACCTCGATCTCCACGTCGTGGTAGGCCTCCAGCGCTTCGACGTCCGCGCCGACGAGTTTGCTGGTGTAAAACTCCGCGAAGACCCGATCCGCGTCTCCGAGCGCCTCGCGACCCTCGACGGTGATGGATCGCTCGTCGTAGAGACCGAGGCCGATGAAGGTAAGCATACGCGGACTCAGACGGGCGGTGAGTAAAAGGACGCGGAACGTCCCGAAACCGGCGACTCCGTCGCTGCCGTGTCCTTCATGATCGTCTCTTGTGATTCCATAGCAAGCCATAAGAGGTAACCAACACAACGTGGATCTACGAGGCCCTCACGGGCTCACATACCACTATGACTGATGATGAACTCATCTGGCGGATATCGGGGGGATCCGGTGACGGGATCGCTTCGACCAGCCAGAACTTCGCCAAGGCCTTGATGCGGTCGGGGCTCAACGTCTTCACGCATCGCCACTACCCGTCGCGGATCCGCGGGGGCCACACGTACACCGAGGTACGCGCGTCGTCGGACCCGGTACGGTCCCGAGGTGACGGGTACAACTTCCTGCTCGCGCTCGGCGACTCGTTCGCCCGCAACCCGCAGGAGGACGCGCTCTACGGGAACGAGGAGATCAAGCCGCTCTCCGAGAATCTCGACGAACTCCGCGAGGGCGGGGTTATCGTGTACGACGAGGGGCTCCTCGACACGGCCGAGATCCCCGACTTCGACGAGCGCGTCGAAGAGAACAACTGGCACGTCTACCCCCTCGACCTCCGCGGGCTCGCCCGCGACATGGGTCGCGAGGTCATGCGCAACACCGCCGGCGTCGGCGCGACCTGCGCGCTGACCGGCATGGCCCTCGAACACGTCGAGGACCTCATGCGCGACGCGATGCCGGAGAAGATCCTCGACCCGAACCTCGAGATTCTGGAGACGGCGTACAACCAGGTCCGCGAGGAGTACGACGTGGACGCCCCGGACGTGTCGGTTCCGACCGGCGAGCACGACGAAACGCAGCTGCTCATGTCCGGGTCGGACGCCATCTCCTACGGCGCCATCGACGAGGGCTGCCGGTTCATCGCCGGCTACCCCATGACGCCGTGGACCGAGGTGTTCACGATCATGACGAACAACCTGCCGAAGCTCGGCGGGATCTCAGAGCAGGTCGAAGACGAGATCGCCGCGGCCGCGCTCGCCGTCGGTGCGTCACACGCCGGCGTGAAGGCCATGTCGGGCTCCTCCGGCGGCGGCTTCGCGCTGATGTCGGAGCCGCTCGGCCTCGCGGAGATGACGGAGACGCCCGTCGTCTTAGTCGAGGCCATGCGCGCCGGTCCCTCGACCGGGATGCCGACGAAGCCCGAGCAGTCCGATCTCGAACACGTCCTGTACACCTCACAGGGCGACTCCCAGCGCGTCGTCTTGGCGCCGGGAACGGTCGAGGAGGCGTACGAGCAGTCGCGGATCGCCTTCCGGCTGGCCTACGAGTACCAGATCCCGTCGATCCTCCTGTACGACCAGAAGCTCGGCGGCGAGATGACCAACGTCCCCAAGAGCCACTTCGACCGTGAGCCGAACCCGACGCTCGGGAAGACGCTCACCGAGGACGCGCTGGCCGACGAGCCGCACTCCCCCGACGGGAAGTTCCACCGGTTCCAGCACGACGTCGACGACGGGGTCTCCCCGCGGTCGATCCCCGGCCAGAAGGGCGGGCGCTACCTCGCGACCGGTAACGAGCACGACCCGACGGGACACATCTGTGAGGACGCGGACAACCGCGTCGCGCAGATCGACCGGCGGACGGAGAAGCTGGAGGCGATCCGCGCCGACCTCGACACCGCCGACACCGGCTCGTACGCCGGCCCTGACGACGCCCAGTACGGCATCCTCACGTTCGGCAGCCAGCAGGGCACCGTCGAGGAGGCCGTCGGCCGACTCAACGACGCCGGCATCTCGGTGAAGTCGTACGGCGTCTCGGACATGCTCCCCTTCCCGACCGATCAGGTCGAGGCGTTCGTCGAGAGCGTCGACGAAGTCTTAGTCGTCGAGATGACCGCCTCGGGGCAGTTCCGCGGGCTCATCCAGAAGAACCTCGGCCGCTACGGCGAGAAGCTGTCGAGCCTGTTGAAGTACAACGGTAACCCGTTCGAGCCCGCAGAGGTCGTCGACGGGTTCGAGGCCGCGATCATCGACGACGACGGTGACGCGTCCGGCCATCAGACCACCTTCGTCCCAGCCGCAGGTGACTAACACATGAGCACGTTTTCAGCAATCGGAGAGGAGCGAGAGATCGACCGCGACGAGTACACGCCCGGCGTCGAGCCCCAGCCGACCTGGTGTCCCGGCTGCGGTGACTTCAGCGTCCTGAAGGCGCTCAAGCAGGCGCTCCCGGAAGTCGGCCGCTCGCCCGAGGAGACCCTGCTGTGTACGGGGATCGGCTGTTCCGGGAAGCTGAACAGCTACCTCGACACGTACGGGTTCCACACGATTCACGGGCGGTCGCTGCCCGTGGCTCGCGCCGCGAAGCTCGCGAACCCCGGCCTCGAAGTGATCGCCGCCGGCGGTGACGGCGACGGCTACGGGATCGGTGGGAACCACTTCATCCACACGGCGCGGGAGAACCACGACATGACGTACATCGTCTTCAACAACGAGATCTTCGGGCTCACCAAGGGGCAGACCTCCCCGACGAGCCCGAAGGGACACAAGTCGAAGACGCAACCCCACGGGAGCGCCAAGGAGCCGCTCAAGCCGCTCTCGATGTCGCTCAACGCTGGTTCCTCCTACGTTGCCCGCACGGCCGCGGTCAACCCGAACCAGGCCAAAGAGATCATCATCGAAGCGATCGAACACGACGGCTTCGCGCACGTCGACTTCCTCACCCAGTGTCCGACCTGGAACAAGGACGCGCGCCAGTACGTCCCCTACATCGACGTCAACGAGTCGGACGACTACGACTTCGACAAGACGGACCGCGTCGAAGCCGCGGAGATGATGCGCGAGACCGAAGAGTCCCTGCACGAGGGTGAGGTCCTCACCGGCCGCTTCTACGTCGACGAGGACCGCCCGTCTTACGGCGAAGAGAAGCGGACGATCGGCGAGATGCCCGAAGAGCCGCTGGCAGAGCGCTACTGGGACGACGACTACGAGTGGGAGCGCTCTCACGACCAGTTCCTCGACAAGCACGCCTGAGGCGGCCGTCTACGGCCCCTCTCCGACCGGGCCGTCCATCAGCCAACTCGTTTTTCGGTTCGCAAGGTATTTTTTCTGTGGTGACAAAGTGGTTGGTATGAGTACGGTATCGACGGAAGAACGGATCCTGTCGGTGTTAGAGGAGGACGCACAGGCGTCCTGTGCGGAAATCGCCGACCGGGCCGACGTCTCGAAACCGACAGTGCGGAAGTACATCGATCGCCTCGAAGAGAAGGGCGTTATCGTCGGCTACTCCGCCGAGATCGATCCGAAGAAGCTCTCCTCGCAGTCGATCGCGATGGTGGGGATGGACGTCGACTCGGGACAGTACGTGGGTGCGACCCGCCAGCTCAAGGCGCTCGACGAGGTACAGGCGCTGTACACGTCTTCTGGCGACCACATGCTGATGGCCGAGGTCCGCGCCAGCGACGGCGACGAACTCGGGGATGTCATCTCGGAACAGCTGCTCGGCGTCGACGGCGTCACGGCGGCACACCCCTCGTTCCTCCAAGAGCGACTGAAGTGACGACCGGCGGTTACAAGCGAACGGCGCTCGCGAGGTCGCGCGTGAATCGACGCACGGACTTCTGTTACTGAAGCGAATCCACGTCCGCGGCGAGGATCGACTCGTCACCGGCCGGGCCGCGCCGAGTGCGGCGATGGGTGAAGCCGTGCGCGCTGAAAAACTCCGTACTGCCGGGATTGTCGGTCGCGACGGTCGCACGGAGGATGTCGACGCCGCGGTCGGCGACCGACGACGCGACGCGAGCGAGCAGTTCGTTCGCCACGCCCTCGCCCGCGTGCGTCGGGTGGACCCACAACGCGAGCAGTTCGGCCTCGCGGTCCCCCTCGGTCGCGTCGGGGCGGTCGACGGTCGCCTCCTCTACGTCGGGGTGCGCGATGGCGACGCCCACCGGCCCCTCCTCGTTCTCCATGAGGAACGACCACTCGGCCTCGGCGGCGGCCTCGCGGACGCCGGCGGCAGACACGTCGAGAAGAGGGGCCCCGATGTCGTCGAAGACGGTGGCCTCGCGGGCTCGCGACACGGCTGTCCGCAGCGCCTCTGCGTCGTCGGGCCGGGCCGCCCGGACATGCATGTGTAGCCATCAGTAAAGAAGTCACCTATAGGTTTCGGGGTGACAACGTTTCACACAGTACGGTCGACCCGAACCGGGCGAACGATCGGTTCTATTCGGGGAGCACGTCAGACAGCCACCTAATTGTCACTTCGGATGGGCGAACACCCGGAGAGTCGCGTGTCAGGTCGTCACGCGACCGGTTCGATCCCGATGGTCACCGTGACGCGCTCGACGTCCCACTCCTCGGTGAGGCCGCCGGCCGCCGCCGCGGCGTCGCTCGGCTCGTCGAGCCACGCGTCGGCGCGCACTTCGCCCGCGATGAGGTCGGCGTGCTCCTCGACGAACCCGGCGACCCTGTCGTCGTCGACGGCGACGCCGACGCGGATGGGCGCCTCGACGTCTAAATCGAGTTCCTTTCGCATCTCCTGGATCCGGCGGATCACGTCGCGAGCGTACCCTTCGGACTCGATCTCGGGGGTCAGCGACGTGTCGACGTAGACGGCGCCGCCGTCGAACTCGGCGCCGGAGACGTGCTCGGGCGGTTCGGCGACGTACTCGACCATCTCGTCGTCGAGTTCGATCGGGTCGCCGTCGACGGTCAGTTCCCCGCCCTCGACCTCGGCGCGGGTCGCGCCCTGGACCGCCTCCATCACCTTCTGCGCGTCGGCGCCGAAGGCGGGACCGATAGCGCCCATCTGCGGCTCCGCGGTCTCGACTAACTCCTCGAACGCGTCCGTGACGACCACCTCGCGGGCGTTGACGCGGTCGCCGATCAGGTCGGCGAGCCGCTCTGCCGCGGCCGTCACCGCCTCGTCGTCGCTCTCGACGACCACGCGCGGGACGGGCCAGCGGAGCTTCCGACCGGCCTGCTGGCGGGCGTTCGCGGCGGCCTCCTCGACGTTGCGGAGGACGGCCACGTCGCGTTCGAGTTCCGGGTCGCGGAGGTCGTCGTCCGGCGTCGGGTAGTCGAGCTGGTGGACGGTGGTCGCCTCGCCGTCGAGCGTCTGGTACATCCGCTCGGTCATGTACGGCGCGATCGGCGCGAGCAGCCGCGTCGTCTCGTCTAAGACGGTGGCGAGCGTCGCGTACGCGCCGCGCTTGGAGGCCGAGTCGGCCTCCTCCCACATGCGGTTCCTGACGGCCTTCACGTAGAACCGCGAGACGTCTTGGGTGACGAACTCGATCACCGCGTTGACGGCGTCGCTGACCCGGTAGTCGTCCCACGCCTCGGTCACCTCGGCCTCTACGGACTGGAGCCGAGAGAGGACCCACTCGTCGACGAGTTCGAGGTCGCCGTCCGAAAGATCGGCCGAAGCGGGGTCGTAGCCGTCCAGGTCCATGTACTCCAGCGGGAAGCGGAAGACGTTCCAGAGGATGTTGAGTTTCCCCTGAATCTCGCCGAGACCGTCCCACTCGAACGCGAGGTCGACGCCCTGCTGGTCGTGGCTGAGCAGGTAGGTCCGGAGCGGGTCGCGGCCGGCCCGTTCGATGGCCTCCTCCGGAGTGACGATGTTGCCGACCGACTTCGACATCTTCCGACCGTCTTTGTCGTTGGCGAACCCGTGCATCAACACCTCTTCGTAGGGGACCTCGCCGACCGCGGCGGTCCCCATCCCGAGCTGCGACCAGAACCAGCCGCGGGTCTGGTCGTGGGCCTCGACGATGAGGTCGGCGGGCCACAGCTCGTCGTGTGCGTCCGCCTCCGACGGGTAGCCGAGCGTGCCCCACGTGGCCACCGACGAGTCGAGCCACACGTCGAAGACGTCCTCGACGCGGCGGTACGTGGTGCCGTCCTCAACGATGGTCAGGTCGTCGACGGCGGGTCGGTGGAGGTCGATCGACTCGGGGTCGATCTCCTCTTCGACGCGCTCGGCCAGCTCCTCGCGGGTGCCGACGACGATCATGTCCTCGTCGAGGCTGCCCGCCTCGGCGTCTTCGGGCACCCAGATCGGGATCGGGATCCCCCAGTAGCGCTGCCGGGAGACGTTCCAGTCGGGGGCGTCCTCGATGAAGTCGCGGAAGCGGTTGTCCCGCGCCCACTGGGGGTGCCACTCGGACTCCTCCATGTTGTCGAGGAGGTCGTCTTTGACGTCCGTGATCGAGATGAACCACTGGTCGGTGACGAGTTGGATGATCCCGGTGTCACAGCGCCAGCAGTGGCCGTAGCTGTGGTCGACCGTGCCGTGCGCGAGCATGTGTCCGTCGTCGACGAGGTGGTCGATGATGTCGTCGTTGGCGTCGCGCACGAACTGCCCGGCGTACTCGCCGGCGGCCTCGGCGAACTCGCCGTTCGGTCCGACGGGACAGTGGATGTCGAGTCCGAGCTCGCTGCCGCGGTGGAAGTCCTCCTCCCCGTGGCCCGGCGCGGAGTGGACCAGTCCGGTGCGGTCGGCCTCGACGTAGTCTGCGGCGTACACCTGCCCCGCGCCCTCGAAGTCGGGGTACTCGGCGACGCGGTCGGCGAGCGGGTGGTCGTACGCCCAGCCGACGAGCTCCTCGCCCGTGAGTTCCGCTTCGACCTCGTAGGAGTCGTACCGACCCTCGCCCAGTACGTCCTCGACGCAGTCGGCGGCGACGTAGAGGACCTCCTCGTCGCCCCCCTTCTCGGCGCGGACCGCGTTGTAGGTGAGGTCCTCGTCGACGGCGACGAAGGTGTTCGCGGGGATGGTCCACGGCGTCGTCGTCCAGATGACGAGGCTCCCCTCGCGGTCGGCGAGCGGGAACTTCACGTAGATAGAGGGGTCCTCGACGTCCTCGTACTCGACCTCGTTGTTGGCGAGGCCGGTCTCACAGCGCGGGCACTGCGAGATGGACCGCTTCCCCTGCTCGACGAGCCCGTTGTCGGCGACGTTCGAGAAGGCCCACCACGCGGCCTCCATGTACTCCGGCGAGATGGTCTCGTACGGATCGTCGAAGTCCATCCACACGCCGATGGACTCGAAGTCGTCGTCCATCGCCGCGCGGTTGGTGACGGCGAACTCCTTGCACTTCTGGATGAACGACTCCATCCCGTACTCCTCGATGTCCCCTTTGTTCTCGAAGCCGAGTTCCTCCTCGACTTTCACCTCGATGGGGAGCCCGTGCATGTCGTACCCTGGGCGGTCGGTGACGCGGTGGCCGCTCATCCGCTTGTGGCGGATGATGGCGTCTTTCAGCGTCTTGTTCCACGCCGTCCCGAGGTGCATCTGCCCGGACGTGTACGGCGGTCCGTCAACGAAGAAGAAGGGCGGGTCGTCGGCGTGTGCCTCCTTCGCCGCCTGGTAGGCGTCCGTCTCGTCCCAGTACGCGTCGACCCCGGACTCGACGTCCGCGGGCGTGTACTGGTCGTCGATATCGTCCATACAGGTTGGTCTTGACGCGGATATTTGAATACGACGGAGTTACGCAGGTGCGTGGCACGGACTGGCGGAGGGAGGTACGCGGTCGGACGGGCAGTCGACCGGTTACGACTAGTCGGTGCCGGATCGACAGCGAACACCGCTAACGCCTCTGTCGATGGTTTATAAGCCGTCGACAATGGACCGACGGTGAACTCCGCTAAAGCCCCAGTCGTTCGTTTATATGTCGTTGACATTGGACCGACGGTGAACTCCGCTAAAGCCCCAGTCGTTCGTTTATATGTCGTTGATATTGGACCGACGGTGAACTCCGCCAAAGCCCCAGTCGCGACGACTCGCGCGGCTCGATGCGCTCCTCGACCGCTCACTCCGTTCGCGGTCTGCGGTGCTTTCGTCGCCGGGCTTCGTCCTCGCGACTGCCCCTTTGAGTCCCACCCGCCGCAATCGCACGACAGCCTCACGCCTCCCCAGCCTCGTCGGCGGCTCCCGTTGGTCGCCGCCGACTCCCTCGCGCGTGCTCTTCGCGCCCGAGGGGCGCTCAGAGGCACGCGCCACCGCACTCGTTCGTTTAAAACCTCTTCTCGCGACTGAACTGTCGAATCGGTTCGTCGACCGCCGCTGCCGCCACGCTTTATAAAGCGCGCCGAGGACGTTCGCGCATGGACTACCGACGACTCGGCAACACGGGACTGTCCGTCTCCGAACTCTGCTTCGGGACGTGGCGCTTCGGGCGGGAAACGAACGGCGTCGTCGAGACGGGTCGCGAGGAGGCGCACGCGCTCCTCGACGCCGCGGCCGACCACGGGATCAACTTCATCGACACCGCGAACGTGTACGGGACGCCGAACGGGACGAGCGAGGAGTACATCGGCGAGTGGCTCGCGGAGCGCGACCGCGAGGACTTCGTCATCGCCTCGAAGGTGTACTTCCCGTTCGACGGGCGCGGCGAGCCCGGTCCGAACGACTCCGGGCTGGGTCGAAAACACATTCGCGCGCAGGTCGAGGGGACGCTCGACCGCCTCGACACCGACTACCTCGACATTTATTACATCCACCGCTGGGACGACGAGACGCCCATCGAGGAGACGATGCGCGTCCTCGACGAACTCGTCACGGAGGGGAAAGTCCGCTACCTCGGCGCGTCGACGATGGCGGCGTGGCAGTTGACCAAGGCGCTGTGGACCGCCGACGCCAACGACTACGCGCGCTTCGACGTGGTCCAGCCGCTCCACCACGCCGGCTACTACGAGGACGTGAAAGAGTACCTCGACGTGTGTATCGACCAGGACATCGCCGTCTGCCCGTACTCGCCGCTCGCCGGCGGCTTCCTCACCGGGAAGTACGAGCGCGCCGACCCGGACGACCCCGAACAGGTGATCGCGCCGGACGGCTCGCGCGCCAGCTTCGACGACCGCTTCGAGCGGTTCTACCTCTCCGAGCGCGGGTGGGAGGTCCTCGACGCGGTCCGCGAGGTCGCCGCCGAACTCGACGCGACGCCGGCGCAGGTCGCGCTCGCGTGGCTCACCGAGTGGGACGAGTTCACGTGCGTTCCGATCGTCGGCGCGCGCACGGCCGACCAACTCGCGGAGAACGTCGCCGCGACCGATCTCGCGCTGTCCGACGCGCAGTGGGATCGGATCATGGACGCGCGGTACGCTCCCGACGGGACGCTCTGGGGACACTGAGGGAATCGCCCGCTCCGCGTTACTCGCCGAAATCAGGCAGGTCGTCCGGCGCCTCGAACTCGGCCTCCCAGTCGATGTACTCGGCTTTGAGCGTTTCACAGACGATCTGGCCGAGCTCCGTGAGCCCCGCGTTGATCGCGGAGACCGTTCCCCACGACTCCAGATCCGGGTGGAGGTCGCGCTCCTTCCAGTCTTCGGGGAGGCCCGGCGCGTGATAGCCGACGCGGTCGGCGAAGTCGTCCCAGAAGAAGTCGAACCGGGAGACCAAGCCGAGATCGACGGCGATCTCCCAGTCGGCTTCGTCCATGTCGCTTCCGGCGGCCCACTCGGCGAACGCCTCCTCCCACGCGCCCTCGCGCAGGAAGGCCTCGAGTTCGTCGCGGCGGTACTCGCCGCCCGCGACGTCCGCGTCTTCGTACTCGTTCGGGTCGACGGCGGCGAGTTCGGGCGGCTCCGGCGGGTCGACATCGAGAGTCATACCGCCCCCTCGGCGCCGCCGCGGCAAAACGCTACGGGAGATCGGTCGCCGTCGCTCGGACGTTCCCGGTCGAGCGCGGCCGCGATCCGGTCCTTTTACCGCCGTCGGCCGCCGAGTTCGCGTATGGATTTCCGTGAGGTCTCGCGGGGGGTGGGGATCGGTGCCGCCGTCGCCACCGTCCTCGTACTCGGCGCCCCGTACGCGATCATCTCGGGCGAGGCGTACGCGTCACAGCTCGCGAGTTACTACGCGTCGGGCGTCGTCGGCGGCGGCGGCATCGCGCTGTTCGCGCTGCTCAGCGTGGTCGTCATCGCCTCGGTCGAGAAGGGGAACCTCGAGCCCGGCACGCTCGCCGGCGCCGCGGTCGTCCTCGGCGTCGCGACGACCCTGAGCGCGGTGACGTGGGCGCTCGCCATCGAGCCGAGCGCGATGTCCCGCGACAACCTCTGGCTGTTGTGGCACCCCCGCGCCGTCGTCGCGCTCTCCGTCCCGATACCCCTGGCCGCCGCGGCGTACGCCCGCGGGCTGCTCGCGTAACGGGCCTCGCCGTCGGCGAACGGGGGCGCGATCCGGCGAACGAAAGGCCCTTAAGGTGGACACGTATATCGGAAAGTGGACTAGGTCGGGCGGTTAGGCCCCGCTCGTCACCCGTGAGGTAGTCTTTAGCGGGGACCGAACAGCGGGCGCGTCCGGTCTGACCGGCACGGGCCCCGAGAGCCAACGTGGAAGCCTCGTCCGCCGGGGACAGCGGTCCGTGGCGCCCGCTCGCAGGAGCGGTCCGTCGCGGTTCGTCGGCGACACCGGGTCAGGCGCGGAAGCGAGCAGCCCACCGCCGGACGCCCGTCGCTCGTCGGGTCGCGGGGTGGAGAAGGCAACCGGGATACCCCGCGCCGGAACGCCGGGCCACCCCGTCTGTCCACCATTCATACGCGGTCGCTATCCTCGGAGAGCGACGGATGTCCGCAGCGTCCCCGACTCAGTCGTTCTGCACCAACGGCCCCGAGCAGTCGTACGTGATCAGGTCGAACTCGTTTGCGGCCTCGACGGTGTCGTTGCCGGGGATGGTTCGCTCGTACGACTGCGTCACCGTCAGCTGCTCGACGCTCGTGTCGTGGGTGCGATTCCAGTCGTCACAGAGGTAGTTCGCGAAGTACGAGCGGTGTTTCTCGTTGTCGGCGGAGTAGACGTTCGAGAGGTACTTGCGCCACCGCGCGCTCGGATACGTGGTCTCTACCTGTGCCGGCCGCTCGTAGTCGACGGCCGCGTCGCGGAACACGTCCCACTCGCTCCCGTCTTCGAGGGTGCCAGGCACGACGTACCAGCGGGTCGTGTGGAGGGGGTCGGGTGCGAACATCCGCCACGACTGGTCCATCTCGACCGCCTCTAAGACCTCCTCGCCGGGTTCGGGCGTGTCCGCGTAGCCCACCGCCTGCGCGCTCGACAGGACGATCAACACGAGGAACACGTACGGGACGACCGTCGTGACGAGGACGCGCCCGCGGGCGACCCCGGCGGAAAGCCTCTCGACGTGGGATCGGAGACCTCGCCCGTTGACGGCGGGTCGCGGGAACGCTCCGGTGACCGCGAGGAACCGACGCGCCGCCGACACGAAACGGGCGCGCCACCGCGTCCGGCTCCCCGAACGGTCCAGGCGGGCGATACCGCGCTCGGCGAGGTCCCAGACGGGCGTCTGGTAGAACGGAATGAAGGCGACGACGACGACGAGCGGAAAGAGCCCGATCCGGATCGTGGCCGCCATGCCGAGGTGCATGCCGACGAAAAGCGAGGCGACCGCCGCGCGGGGGAGGCCGCGAAGCAGGAGCAGCAGCGGCGACGCGAACAACAGTCCGATCCACAACAGGCTGAACGCTCGCAAGAGCCCGTGGAACTCGGCGAGGTGGTTCCCGAGGAGGTAGGTGAACTGGTCGGCCTGCATGATGTACGCGATCGCGTCGCCGCTCATCCAGAGCTCGCTCTCGTACTTGTGGACGGCGTTGGTCGCGTACATCGCGAGCACCTGCACCAGCACCGCCATCGTGGCGACCGTCGCCACCGCGGGACCGCTCGGGCTCCGCGACGCCGAATCGGTGTCACCCGTCGTCGAATCGGCGTCGGCGTCGGAGTCCGCCCCCGCGGGCGCGTCCGCCCGTCTGACGGCGTCGACCGACCAGCGCGCGCCCAGCGGGAGGAACACGCTCCAGAACAGCAGCATCAAGAGCAGGCTGTCGCCCGCGTTCAACACCATCGGGTTCCGAGTGTGGAGGGAGAGCAACAGCAGCCACGACACCACCGTCGCCAGTCGCGTGCGATATCCGACTGTCAACGCGAGCGCGAAGACGGCCGCGACCGCGAACAGCAACCCCACGGCCCACGGCTCGCCGACGAAGGCGTGTACCGATCGGAGCGTCGAGTAGTCGGCGAAGAACGCGCGACTCGGGAGCACGCCGCCGTCGGTATAAAAGGCGGTCAGCGAGCGCGACCGTGCCAGGAGGTCGACGATCAACAGCACCCCCAGCCCGATCCGGAAGGCGGCGAGCGCGCGCCGGTCGATCTCGACCCGCGCGGCCAGCGCCGTTCCGAGCCGACTGGCCGCGGCCGTGAGTCGCGAGCGAGCCGTCGTGGAGGGTTGTCGGTCCATCTGTTCGAACTCCGTCGTGGTCGAAACACCGGCTTCCGACCGGCATAAGTTTGGTGTGTCCCCGACCGCGGCGCGTCCCGACCGGCGCACAACGCGATTCGGTGACCGGAAACGTGAACTGCGACAACGACGTATCGCCGACAGGCGATGGCAACAGAGATACCGGACGACAAGGCGGTCATCCTCTTCGACGGCGTCTGCAACCTCTGTAGCGGGTTCGTGCAGTTCGTCCTCCCCCGCGACACCGAGGAGAAGTACCGGTTCGCCTCGCTGCAGTCCGACGTGGGCCAAGCGCTTTTACGTGAACACGGTCTGCCGACGGACGAACTGGAGTCGGTCGTCTTGATCGAAGACGGAAACAGTTACGTCAAATCGACGGCCGTCATCCGTATCGCGGCCGATCTGGGCGGCCCGTACCGGCTGTTGTCGCCGTTTCGGTACCTCCCGCGCGCCCTTCGCGACCGAGTGTACGACTTCGTCGCCGACCACCGATACGGGTGGTTCGGCAAGAAAGACCGGTGTCTGATGCCGTCCGGAGACGTCCAGTCGCGGTTCTTAGACTGAACGCGCGTTTCGGCACACCGCGACCCTGTTTCCGCTCTTTGCCGACCCTCCTCTCGTTCCTGCCTACTGACCACCTACTGACCGTCGGCGTCGGGCTCGATGCCCCGAACGGCCGCCCGCGCGTCCCCGTCCGTACCGACGTGCACGACCCGGTCGCTGGCAGCGAGGACTGCGGCGTTCACTCCGGAACCGCCGCGCGCATCGCGCTCGTCGCCTCCGACCCCTCCGGCCGCGACGGTCACGTCGGCCTCCCGAGCGAGCGCGACGGCCTCGGCCTCTCGCTCCGGGGGCACCGGGGCGAACGGCGGCGCCGTCACGACTCGCGCGCTCGCCTCGGCGTCGCCGCCGTCGGCTTCGGCGCCCCGCGCTGCGTCGACAGCGACGCCGGCCGCCGTGTCGCCCTCGGGCACGACGCCGACGGAGACGACGTGACCTGCCGCGCTCAGCCGGGCGACCACTCGCGCCGCCGGCCGCCCGCCGCCCACGACGTGAACGCGCCGGGGGGCGTCTCCCTCTGAGGCATCCGGGCCGGTCGGCGCGTCGGGATGGGCCGCGTCGAACGCGGTGACGGTCGGCGACCCGGTGGCCGGATTCTCGCCGACGAACGCCTCGGCGTCGAACGCGGCCCGGAGCGCCGTCGCCGTCAGCACCGTCTCTGGCGGGCCGGCGGCGTGGACGCCGCCGTTCGCGAGGACGACGATCCGATCGCAGTACCGCGCCGCCATGTCGAGGTCGTGGATCGCCGCGAGCGCGGCGCGCCCGTCGTCGACGAGGTCCCTGACGAGTTCGAGCGTCCGGACCGCGTGGGTCACGTCGAGGCTCGCGGTCGGCTCGTCGAGCAGGAGCGACGGGGTCTCCTGAGCCAGCGCTCGGGCGAGCAGCACTCGCTGGCGCTCACCGCCGGAGACCTCGGTGATAGACCGGTCGGCGAACCGGGCGACCCCCGCGTCGGCCATCGCCTCGCGGACCGCCCGCTCGTCGTCCGGGCCGTGGCCGTCGAACCGCCCGAGGTGCGGCGTCCGTCCCATCTCGACTATCTGCCTGACCCGAAAGTCGAACCCGAGGGTCGTCTCCTGCGGGACGCTCGCCACTCGCCGGCCGGTCTCGCGGGCTGACAGCGCCGTCGTCGGGTCGCCGTCGAGCCTGACCGTCCCGGTGTCGGGTGACAGTGTTCCCTTGATAGCGCGGAGCACCGTCGTCTTCCCCGCGCCGTTCGGTCCGACGAGCCCCACGAGCGATCCGCGCTCGACGCCGAGGTCGACGCCGGAGACCACCGGCACGTCGCCGAACGAGACGGACAGGTCGTCGACTTCGATCGGCGGAGGCGCCGGCGAGTCGCCTGCGGCGGACGCCGACTCGCTGAGGGCGGGTGAGTCGGCGGTCACAGTTCGTGCACCTCTCTGGTGACGAGCAGGTAGACGAAGAAGGGCGCGCCCACCGCCGCGGTGATGATTCCGACGGGGAGTTCCGTGCTCCCCGCCCGCGCGACGGTGTCCGCGGCCACGAGGAACGACCCGCCCGCGAGCGCGGCGTTCGGCAGCAGGACGCGGTGGTCGGGGCCGACGACGAGCCGGACCATGTGCGGGACGATCAGCCCCACGAACCCGATGACGCCCGCGAACGCGACGCCTGCGGCCGTGATCAGCGCGGCGGCGCCGAGGAGGATCCGCTTGGTTCGCTCGACCGCGATCCCGAGCCCGCGGGCCTCCTCTTCGCCGAGGAGGAGGACGTTGAGGTCCCGCGCGTACACCAGGAGAACGACGAAAAGCGGCGGCACGACGACTGCGGTGACCCCGACGTCGCTCCATCCGGCCCCGGAGAGGTGACCCATCAGCCACGCGACGATCCGGCGGAGCGACTCGCCGGCCTGCAGTTGGAGGTAGGAGATGACCGCTCCGAGGAAGGTCTGTACCGCGACGCCGGCGAGCAGCAGCGTCGCCACCGGGGTCCGCCCGTGTCGCGTCGCGATGGCGTACACGCCGAAGGCGGCGATTACGGCGCCAACGAACGCGAAGAGGCTCACGCCCGCGCCGTACGAGAGCCCCACGTCGACGGCGCCGACGACCGGGAGCGTCAGCGTCGCCGACAGCGCGACCGGGAAGACGATGAACGCGACCGCGCCCGCCGCCGCGCCCGACGACACCCCGATGATCGACGGGTCGGCCATCGGGTTCCGGAAGAACCCCTGCATCACCGTCCCGGCGGCCGCGAGCGCGAACCCGACGAGGGCAGCCATGAGGATCCGCGGCAGCCGGACGCCGACGACGATCTGCTGGTGAACGTCGTCGACGGGGAAGGCGAACGGCGACTGGTACGCGAGGGTGACGCTCGGCAGCATGAGCGCACCGGTCCCCTGCGAGGTCGTCTCGATCCCCGACGGAACCACGAGCGCGTTCAGCACCGCTTTCACCACCTCTACCGGTGGAATTCTGACGGGGCCGATCGCGGCGCTCACGACGACGACGGCGACTAACGCCGCCGTCAGCGCCGCGGACCAGGCCGCCGATCGCCCCCAAGCACTCATTCGTTCTCCAACAAAACTTGTAGTAGGTAAATACTTATTGGACGAGCCGCGTCGTCAACTCGATGCGAGACACGTACGTTGTCGCGATGGCCCTGCTCGTGACGGCCGCCCTCGTGGGCGGCGTCGCGGGCCCGGCCGCCGGCGCACAGCCGACGATAGAGACGCCGCCGACCGCGAGTGCGGCAGACGGCCCCGCCGTCACCCAGGCGGACGGCGCCGACACCTGCGGGTTCCCCGTCGAACTGACCGACGCCACGGGGACGACGATCACCCTCGACGAGCGCCCCGAGCGGGTGACGACGATCAACCCCTCCGCCGCCCAGACCATGTGGGAGTTGGGCGCCGAAGACCGGGTCGTCGGCGTCACCCAGTACGCGTTCTACCTCGACGGGGCGGAGGCGAGACAGAACGTCTCCGCCGGGTTCGGCGCCAGCGTCGAGCGGGTCGTGGCCACGGACCCCGACCTGGTCCTCGCGCCGAACGCCTCCGCGGGCGACGTCGCGCCGCTCCGCGAACAGGGGCTCACCGTCTACCACTTCAAGTCGGCGACGTCCATCGACGACATCGCCGAGAAGACGGAGACGATCGGGCGCCTCGTCGGTGCGTGCGAGGGCGCCGCCGCCACCAACGAGGAGATGTACGACGCCGTCGCCGAGGCGGAGAACCGGACGGCCGACCTCGACCGGCCGGCCGCGCTGTACCCGCTCGGCGACGGCTACGTCGCGGCGGGCAACACCTTCATCGACGAGATCATGCGGGTCGGCGGGACGGAGAACGTCGCGGCCGCGGAGGGCGACGGCTACCCGCAGCTTTCGAACGAGGTGATCCTCCAGACCGACCCCGAACTGCTGATCGTCACCGACCCCGAGGCGCCGATCCTCGACGAGGAGCCGTACGCCAGCACGACCGCGGGACGAGAGGGTAACTACGTCGTCTTGAACGTCAACTACCTCAACCAGCCCGCCCCGCGGAGCGTGATCGAGTCGGCGGAGACGCTCTCGGTCGCGGTCGAGGAGCTACAGACGGACGGCGGGGCGACAGAAAGCGAGGGCGACTCGCAGAGTCAGGCGCCCGGATTCGGTGTCGTGGCGGCCCTGATCGCGGCGCTCGCGGCGACGCTCGTGGCTCGGCGCCAGTAACCGGTCGGTGCTCGGCTTGCGATTTCGGACCGCTCTCTGAGTCGGGCTATCGCGTTTAAACCGGCTGTTGCCTTTTAAACCGGGTGCTGCGAGTGAACTATCCCACCCTACTCGCTCGCGGCTTTCGCCGTTCGCTCCTTGAGGAAGGAGACTTAGCGCCTCAATTCAGTTACGCCGACTGTTGCACTTTACCCGACTACTGCCGGGTAGATCGGCTACTGGTTCGCCGAGCGCGCGTCGAGCGCGACCGGGATCGAGCGCGCGGCCACGTCGCCCGCGAACGCCTCGCCGTCCGCCTCCAGCTGCTCGAAGGTGTCGTAGTGGATCGGGACGACCAGGTCCGGGTCCATCGCTTCGGCCAGTTCCGCGCTCGCGTGGCGGTCGGAGACGATCCCGCCGCCCCCGATGTTGGCGAGGAAAATCGAGACGTCGAGCTCCGCGAACCCGTCGAGCGCGTCGGCGTCGCCCGGCCAGAAGACGGTGCGGTCACCGATGCCGAGCAAGAAGCCGCAGCCGAGTCCCGGCGGATGCGGCACCGATCCGTCGGGGCCGGCGTTGGGGCCGTCCGGGTCGTTGTGTGCGGGGACGGACCAGACGGTGATCTCTCCGGCCGGGGTCTCCACGTCGACGCGCGCCTCCGCGTCGACGCGGATCACGTCGTAGTCGTCCGCGAGCGACGCGACCGACTCCACGTCCCGGTCGATGCCCGCGGCGTCGACCGCGTCGTAGATCACCAGCGTCGCGTCGTCGCGCGCGACCGACCGGATCCCCTCCGGGTCGTAGTGGTGGTCGTGGGTGACGACGACGACGTCGCCGTCGCGCGCCCAGTAGTCGTCGAGGACGCCGTATCGACCGGGATCGGTGTAGGCGACGGGACCGTCTTCGGGCGCCAGCCGCGCCGTCGCGTAGCCGAGCCACTCCACCGCGAAGTCGTCGTAGCGAACCGTCATGGGTCCCGATCCGACAGCGGGCGCCTTGAGGGTGGCTATGCGTCGTCGACCGCCGCGAACCGGCGCACGCACCACGCGTCGGCGAGGGCGACGCCGGAACCCACACCGGCTCGCCGGTCGGGGGCGTACGACGGCCCGAGGACGTGTTCCGGAACGAGCGGCATCGGAACCGGGACGTAGCCCGCCGCGCGCATCGGCGCGAACCCGCTCGCGCTCTCGACCACCTCCCCGTCGGCGCCGCGGCGGACCCGGAACCGCTTGTCGTCGGCGTGCCGGCTGTAGGCGTACGGGAAGGCCTCGGCCGGGGGGTCCCTGAGGCTCTCGACGCCGGCGAGGACCGCAACCACCCGCCCGTCGACCTCACAGACCAACCGCGGCACGGTCGGTCGGCCGTCTTCCGCGACGCCCGCCGCGTCGACGCCGGGTCCCGAGGGGACCGGCCCGACCGGGGTGTCGGTCTCCCGCCACACGAACGTCGGCGTGCCCGCTCCCTCGAACCGGATGCAGGCGTACCCGCCGCCGGCGACGGGGATCCGGTCCGGCCCGGCGTGAAACGTCCGGCGGCCCTCCCGTTCGGCGGCGAGCAGCGCGGGGTCGGACAGCAGCGTTCGCACCGTCTCGGCGGTCGCGCCGTCGTCGACGGCGAAGCAGACGCTCCGGTCGCGGTCGAGCGCGTGGGCGAGCCGCGAGGCGATCACCGTCGCCGTCGCGTCGTCCGCGGTGAGCGGCTCGACCGCGAGCGTCCGCTCGCCGTCCGGATGGGTCGCCACCGCCGGCGGTTCGGCGCTCGTCTCCGGGCGGCTCACCGCGTACCCGTCCTCGGCCAGTCCGGCCGCAGCCGCGTCTGCCAGCCGCCCTCGCGCCGCGTCCCCGATCGGGCCTAACATAGCACCGACGAGGGGCCGGACCGTAAAGCGCGTTTCGCGTCTGCGCGTCCGCGCCGAGACTACGTCTCGCTGTCGCCGTCGCCGGCGAGCCGCGAGACGCGCGCGACCGAGTCGGCATCGGCGGTCGACTTGTCCTCGCGCACCCCGACGAACCGCGGGAACCGGAGCGCGTACCCGGACGAGTAGGTGGGGGAGCGCTGGATCTCCTCGTAGCCGACTTCGAGGACGACTTCCGGACGGATCGCGATCTCGGTCCCGGCTTCGCTCACGACGTGCGGTTCGAGCCGCTCCGTGAGGGCCGCGAGCGCCTCGTCGGTGAGTCCCGTCGCGACCTTTCCGATCGTCGCGAACCCCTCGGGTGCCTCCTCGGCGGTTCGACCGTCGGTGCCGTCGGTTCCGTCGTTCCCTTCGGCGCGCTCGTCGGCGCGGACGGCCAACAGAAACGTCCCGAACAGCTCCGCGCGCCGGCCCTCGCCCCACTCCGCGCCGACCACGACGGCGTCGAGCGTCTCCACGTCCGGCTTGCGCTTGAGCCAGTCTCGCCCCCGATCGCCCGGCGTGTACGTCGACGCGGGGTTCTTCAACATCACGCCCTCGTGGCCCGCCTCCAGCGCGGCCGCCTCCGCCCTCTCGACCGCCGCGGCGTCGCTCGCGGTCTCGACGGTCGCGGCCGCGTCGGGAAGCACCGCGTCGATCCGGTCGTGGCGGGCGCGGAACGGCTCGTCGAGGAGGTCGTCGCCGTCGGCGTGGAGGCAGTCGAACGCGTGGAGCCTGAGCCGGACCTCATCGCGCATGCGGTCCACGTCGTGTTTCCGCCGGAACCGGCGCAACACCTCCTGGAACGGACGCGGGTTCCCGTCCTCGTCGACCGCGACGACCTCGCCGTCGAGGATCACGGGGACGGAGACGCGCTCGGCGACGTACTCGACTATCTCCGGGAGCGCGTCGGTCACGTCCTCCATGTTTCGCGAGTAGATCCGCGGACCGAGGCCGTCGCCGTCGCGACCGGGCACGTAATGCACTTGCACGCGCGCCCCGTCGAACTTGGTCTCGACGGCGACCTCCCCGAACGACTCGACCGCGTCCGTGGCGGTTCCGGCCTGTGCGAGCATCGCCTGGACCGGCCTCCCGACTTCGAGCCGCTCAGAGCGCAGGCCGGAAACCCCGTCCTCGCGGGCCACGACCGCGACGTGCCCGTAATCGTTGGTCACCTGCAGCGCGCGTTCGACCGCCGAGACGGCCTCGGGGTCGGCGCGAAGCGTCGCGTCCCCCGCCTCGGAATCGGCGTCCGTGTCGCCGCGCTCGCCCGTCAGGAAGGCCTCGGCTATCGCATCGCGGACGGCGCCCTCGCCGACGCCGAGGCGCATCTCGCCGAGCACCAGGCGGGCGAGGACCGTCGCCTCGGCCGGGTCGCATCGGTTGAACAGCCCGAACAGCGTGTCGCGCTTGCGGGACTCGCTCCCGTCGCCGGCGGCGGCGGCCAACTCACGCAGTTCGTCGTCGACCGCGGCCACCGTGAGCCCGTCTCGTCCCGCACCGAACGCGGCGAGCCCGCGCTGGCCGCCGAACTCGAAACTGGCGGCGACCGCGCCGATTTCGCCGCGCTCGGCCAGCCGCGCCTCTACGTCGTCGTCGGTCACGTTCGGGCCGGCCGCGCGGGCGATGGCCTCTCGGCACAGCGCCGGGCCGACGTCCAGCGTCCGGGTGTCGTGGGCCGGGAAGACGCGCCCGAGCAGAAACCGAGTGACGGTCGCGAGGTCGTCGCCCCCGTCCGCGGCCCCGGCGACGGAGAGCAGGTCGGCCACGAGCCGAGTCGTCTCGATGTCCGCGGGCTCGGCCGCCAACTCGCCCGCGCGTTCGGCGAACGCTGCGAACTTCATGCCCCGAATCGGCGATCGCTCGGCAAAAGCGCCCCGATACGGGTCGGTCTCGCCGTCGCCCCGCGACCGTCGAGACGGCGCGTCGGTCGCCTCCGGACGGCGCCGATAGGGCTCGTCACCGCCCGTGTTGACGATACCCAAAGCGACCGATCGGCGCAGACCTTTTTACTGGCCGGGGTCGTCGACCGTCCCATGAGTACTGATTCCGCCCTCGCCGACGGGGTCCGCGAGGCGCTCGCGGTCCCGCACGAAGAGTTCGCAGCCCGCGCCGAGGAGGAGGCGGAGCTGGTCAAACAGGGGCTCCACGACGGCGCCTTCGACAACCACCAGTCGATCGTCGGCTTCGAGTACGAGTTCTACGCCGTCGCCGACGGGCGGTGGAGCGAGGAGTCGCGGGCGGGCGAGTACGCCCTGATGCGGGTCCCGCGTCGCCTGCTGGAACTGATGGGCTTCGAGAAGGAGCTGGGACTCCACAACGCCGAGATGTCGACGAGCCCGCAGCCGCTCTCGGACCACGGGCTCCGGGCGCAACTCGAAGAGGTCCGAGCGCGACTGGAGGCCGCGGAGAACACCGCCGCCGTCGAGGGGATGCGGCTCGTCTCCGACGGCATCTGGACGATCCCGCCGACCGGCGAGACCGCCTGCGACTACCTCACGGACAGCGTCGAGGTCGACGGGATCACCGTCGCGGTCAACATGAGCGACGCCGTCCGGTACCACGCGATGGCGAACGCCGGCAGCGACGAGAGGCGCGGGACGGTCGTCGAGGCGCCGGGGGTGTCGCTGCCGGCGGACACGGTGATGCCCGAGAGTCTCATCACGTCGATCCAGCCGCACTACCAGGTGGCACAGGCCGAGACCTTACCGGAGCACTTCCGGTACGCCCTCCGTATCGCCGCCCCGCTCTTGGCGCTCGGCGTCAACTCGCCGTTCTTCCCGCCGGAGCTGTACGACGACGGCTGGGACGCCGAGCGCGTCCTCTCGGAGGGGGCGACCGAAAACCGGATTCACGTGTTCGAGTCCGTGCTCAACGCCCGCACCGACGCCGACAAGGTGCGGTTCCCGAAGGACCTCTGGGACCTCGAAACCGCGGTCGACCGGATCGCCACCGACGAGACGCTGATCCCGATGCCGGAGCCCGAGGGCACCGACCGGTTCGACGACGCGTTCGCGACGTTCCGGACGAAACACGGGAGCTACTGGCGCTGGGTCCGCCCCGTCTTCGAGGGCGCGAGCCGGTCGAGCGCCAACGCGCGGATCGAGTTCCGGCCCATCGCGGCCCAGCCCACCGTCCGCGACTCCATCGCCTTTCAGGCGGCGTTCGCCGGGCTGATGCAGTCGCTTCCGCAACGCGATCACCCGGTGATCGACCTCGACTGGGAGACGGCCCGTTCGAACTTCTACGCCGCCGTCGCCGACGGGCTCGACGCCACGATCGAGTGGGTCGGCCACGACGGCAGGGAGACCACCGACACCGACGCGCTGTACACCGACCTGTTCGACCACGCCGAGGCGGGGCTCCGGACCGCCGGCTGTCCCGAAGCCGAGGCGGCCGCGTGGCTCGCCCCGCTCCGCTGGCGCGTGGCGAACCGGACGACCCCCGCGAGTTGGAAGCGCGACCGCGTCCGCGACCGCCTCGACGCGGGCGACGACTTCGAGACCGCCGTCCACGACACCCAACGGGAGTACATCGACAGGCAGGCCGAGACGCTCATCGACGGCGGCTTCTCCGCGTGGGCGAACGGCGACTGACAGGGGCGAGGGAACGCCCGATCCGCGGTCGTGTCCCCGGTGACACGTCGCCGCTGGCACGCCTCGCAGACACCTTCGCCGCCGCGTCGACCGCGCGCCGACCCCACGGCGAACGAAACGAACGTCGAGTCGATTTATATACTCGGTTCCGAAACGACCGCATATATACACGCGACCGAATATATAAACCATATAAACACTACTCGACCCGACGCTGTCGTGCGGTTTCTGGCGCGCTCGGGCGGGGATCGGTCTCGTCGGGTCGAGTCGTTTTTGTGAACGGCACAAGTGTTAAGTTCCTTACCGTGCTTTCGACAGTCGATGACAGACATCACGGAGGCTTCGTCGGACACCCCGGCGGATCGAGTTCTTCCAGGGCACGATAGCTTCTAACATCGATATCGGTCCTGTACGGATCTTCGACACGACGTTACGAGACGGTGAACAGTCACCACGAACGTCGTTCAGCTACGACGAGAAACGCCGCATAGCGGCGACGCTGGACGACATGAACACCCACGTCATCGAGGCGGGGTTCCCGGTGAACTCGGACGCGGAGTTCGAGGCGGTAAGCGACATCGCCGCCGCGACGGACACCACCGTCTGCGGGCTCGCGCGGGTCGTCGAGGGCGACATCGAGGCCGCCATCGACTCCGGCGTCGAGATGGTCCACGTGTTCGTCTCCACCAGCGACGTACAGCTGGAGGATTCGATGCACGCGACCCGGCAGGAGGCGAAACAGCGCGCCGTCGACGCCGTCGAGCAGGTGAAAGACGCCGGCGTCGAGTGCATGTTCTCGCCGATGGACGCGACGCGGACCGACCCCGACTACCTGCGGGACATCGTCGAGGCGGTCTCGGACGCGGGCACCGACTGGATCAACATCCCCGACACGTGCGGTGTCGCGATGCCGACCAGCTTCGGGAAGACGGTGAAGGCCGTCGTCGAGGCGACCGACGCCCGCGTCGACGTGCACACCCACGACGACTTCGGGATGGCCGCGGCCAACGCCGTCACCGGCTTCGAGAACGGCGCGGAGCAGGCGCAGGTGTCGGTCAACGGGATCGGCGAACGCGCCGGCAACGCCGCCTACGAGGAGGTCGTCATGGCGGTCGAATCGGTGTACGGCGTCGACACCGGCATCGACACGACGCAGATCACCAAGCTGGCCCGCATCGTCGAGGAGGCGTCGGACATCCCGGTGCCGGCGAACAAGCCCGTCACCGGGCGGAACGCGTTCGCTCACGAGTCGGGTATCCACGCCGCGGGCGTCATCGAGAACGCCGACACGTTCGAGACCGGCGTGATGACCCCCGAGATGGTCGGCGCCGAACGCGAGTTCGTCCTCGGGAAACACACCGGCACTCACAGCGTGCGCAAGCACCTCGTGGAGGCCGGGTTCGACCCGACGGACAGCGAGGTCCGGCGCATCACCAAACGCGTCAAGGAGTACGGCTCCGGCAAGCGGCAGGTGACCGCCGGCGACGTCGAGCGGTTCGCCGAGGAGGCGAACATCGACCGCGATGAGGAGGAGGTCCGGATCTGATGGCCGCCTCCCTGAACGGGGAGTCCGCCGAGCGACCGCCGTCTGCCGCGACGGCCGACCGCGGGCGCCCGTTCCGCGCCGCCGGGCGGAACCGACCGTCCGGTTCGCCCCCCCGACAGGGATTTATACCTCGGCCGCATTGCTCGATCCGAGATGCGACGGCACACCACGCGTCAGACGACCGCTGCCGCCGGAGCCGTCGCGCCGATTATTGTAGGGGTATAAGCCCCTACACTACCCTTTCCTCACCGACGCCACGTACCGACGAACGCCAGCGAGCGAGCCAGTTTTCGCCCACCGATTCGGCGTTCGGACCGACCGACTCTCACAGCCGCGAGATGCACCACCGAACACCACCACGACAATGAGCGACACAGCAGCACAGCCACGAGAGGACGACGCGGAAGACACGGACGACCCCACCGAGGGCGGAACGGGCGACCCATCGGACGACCACGGCTCGGGGCCGGTGTCGACGGGCGCCGAGTCGGTCGTCGCCGCGCTGGAAACGGCGGGCGCCGAGACCGCCTTCGGCGTGCAGGGCGGCGCGATCATGCCCGTCTACGACGCCCTGTACAGCTCGTCGATCCGGCACGTGACGATGGCCCACGAGCAGGGCGCGGCCCACGCCGCCGACGCGTACGGCGTCGTCGCCGGCGAACCGGGCCTCTGTCTCGCGACGTCGGGCCCCGGCGCGACCAACCTCGTCACCGGCATCGCCGACGCCGACATGGACTCCGACGCCATGCTCGCGCTGACCGGGCAGGTGCCGACTGAGTTCGTCGGCAACGACGCGTTCCAGGAGACCGACACGGTCGGCGTCACCCGCCCGATCACGAAGCACAACTACTTCGCTCACGGCGCGGACAGCGTCGGCGACACGGTCGGCGAGGCGTTCGAACTGGCCCGCGCGGGGCGGCCCGGCCCGACGCTCGTCGACCTCCCGAAGGACGTGACACAGGACGAGACGAACGAGACGCCCGGCCCGGCGACGGCGCCGCCCGGAACCGATCCCGACCCGAACGCCGACGCCGACGCCGTCGAGGCGGCCGCCCGCGCCATCGAGGCGGCCGAACGGCCCCTGTGCCTGTTCGGCGGCGGCGTGATCAAAGCCGAGGCGAGCGACGCCGCGCGAAGCTTCGCTCGCACGTACGGGATTCCCGTGACGACGACGATGCCGGGAATCGGCTCGTTCCCCGAAGACGACGACCTCTGTCTCTCGTGGGCGGGGATGCACGGGACCGGCTACGCGAACATGGCGATCACCCACACCGACTGCCTGATCGCGGTCGGCACTCGCTTCGACGACCGGCTGACCGGCGGCATCGACACGTTCGCCCCGGAGGCGGAAGTCGTCCACGTCGACATCGACCCGGCCGAGATCTCGAAGAACGTCCACGCCGACTACCCGCTCATCGGCGACGCCGACCGCGTCCTCGACCAGCTGACCGCGGCGGTCCGCGAGGCGCCGGACGCCGAGGCGTGGCGTGACCGGTGTGCGGAGTGGAAAGAGACGTATCCGCTCACCTACGCGACCCCGGACGACGAGCCGCTGAAGCCGCAGTTCGTCGTCGAGGCGTTCGACGAGGCGACCGACGACGACACCATCGTGACGACCGGCGTCGGCCAACACCAGATGTGGGCCTCCCAGTTCTGGACGTACACGGAGCCCCGGACGTGGGTCTCCTCGCACGGGCTGGGCACGATGGGATACGGCGTGCCCGCCGCGGTCGGCGCGCGCGTCGCGGCCGACACGATGGGCGAGGAGGACCGCGACGTGGTGTGTTTCGACGGCGACGGCTCCTTCCTGATGACGATGCAGGAGCTCTCGGTGGCCGTCCGCGAGGACCTGAACATCACCATCGCCGTGCTCAACAACGAGTACATCGGCATGGTGCGTCAGTGGCAGGACGCCTTCTACGAGGGCCGCCACATGGCCTCGGATTACACGTGGATGCCCGAGTTCGACAAGCTCGCCGAGGCGTTCGGCGCGCTCGGCCTCCGCGTCGACGACTACGACGAGGTCGCGCCCGCAGTCGAGGAGGCCCTCGACTACGACGGGCCCGTCGTGATCGACTTCCACGTCGACCCCGAGGAGAACGTCCTCCCGATGGTGCCAAGCGGCGGTGCAAACGGCCAGTTCGCGGCCGTGGAGGACCAGCTATGAGCGACGACGCCCCCGACGCCCGACCCGCGACCGACGGCGGCTCCGCGTCCGACGCCGGGAGCGGCGCCGAGGCCCGGCCAGCCGCGGCCGACCAGCCCGCGCCGGAAGAGCGCGAGCAGCCGGAGGGCCGTCGCAACCTCGAAGGGATCCGCATCGACCCCGTCGTCGAGGCGGAACACGACTCCCGCCGCGCCGTCATCTCGGCGCTCGTGGAAGACGAGCCGGGCGTGCTCGCGCGCGTCTCCGGGCTCGTCTCCCGCCGGCAGTTCAACATCGAGAGCCTCACCGTCGGCCCCACGACCGTCGAGGGCCACTCGCGGATCACGATGGTCGTCGAGGAGACGGACCCCGGCATCGACCAGATCGAAAAGCAGATGGCGAAGCTGAAGCCGGTCATCTCGGTCGGCGAGGTGTCCGGCGACGCGGTCACGGCCGAACTCGTCCTGTTAAAGGTCGAGGCCGACGACCCCGCGGCGGTCCACGCCGTCACCGAGATGTACGACGGTCGGACGCTCGACGCCGGGCCGCGAACGATCACCGTGCAACTCACCGGCGACGAAGACCGGATCGACGACGCGCTCGACGCGTTCCGCCAGTTCGGCATCCTCGAAATCGCCCGGACGGGCCAGACGGCGCTCGCGCGCGGCGACACCCCCACCGCACCTGGAGAGAAACCCGGAACGGCCGGCGAACCGACCACCCACGGCGACTAACCACACACAACACATGACCGACGCAGACACGCAGACGTTCGATTCGACAGTATACTACGACGACGACGCAGACGAGGAGGCGATCGCACACAAGACCGTCGCCGTCCTCGGCTACGGCTCGCAGGGGCACGCCCACGCGCAGAACCTCGCCGACAGCGGGGTCGACGTGGTCGTCGGCCTCCGCGAGGGCAGTTCCTCGTGGGACGCCGCAGAGAGCGACGGGCTCCGCGTCGCGACCCCTGCCGAGGCGGCCGCGGAAGCCGACATCGTGAGCGTCCTCGTTCCGGACACGGTTCAGCCGGACGTGTACGAGAACGCGGTCGAGCCGAACCTCGACGCGGGCGACACGCTCCAGTTCGCACACGGGTTCAACATCCACTACAACCAGATCCAGCCGCCCGAAGACGTCGACGTGACGATGGTCGCGCCGAAGTCGCCGGGCCACCTCGTCCGCCGCAACTACGAGAACGACGAGGGGACGCCCGGCCTGCTGGCCGTCTATCAGGACGCGACCGGCGACGCCCACGACGAGGGGCTCGCGTACGCGGCCGCCATCGGCTGTACCCGCGCCGGCGTCGTCGAGACGTCGTTCCGCGAGGAGACGGAGACCGACCTGTTCGGCGAGCAGGCCGTCCTCTGTGGCGGCGTCACCTCGCTGGTGAAACAGGGCTACGAGACGCTCGTCGACGCGGGCTACTCGCCGGAGATGGCCTACTTCGAGTGTCTCAACGAGCTGAAGCTCATCGTCGACCTGATGTACGAAGACGGGCTCGGCGGCATGTGGGACTCCGTCTCCGACACCGCCGAGTACGGCGGGCTCACGCAGGGGGACGTGGTCGTCGACGAGCACGCCCGCGAGAACATGGAGGAAGTGCTGGAGAAAGTCCAGAACGGCGAGTTCGCCCGCGAGTGGATCGCCGAGAACCAGGCGGGGCGGCCCTCCTACACGCAGCTCCGGACGGCCGAGAAGAACCACGAGATCGAGGCCGTCGGCGAGGAGCTCCGCGGCCTGTTCTCGTGGCAGGAGGAGGCCGAAGAGGACGAAGAGGAGTCGGCCGAGGTGACCGCCTGATGAGCGAGGGCACGCTGTACGACAAGGTATGGGAGCGCCACAAGGTAACGGAGCTCCCGAACGGGCAAGACCAGCTCTTCATCGGGCTCCACCTCGTTCACGAGGTGACGAGCCCGCAGGCGTTCGGGATGCTTCGCGAGCGTGACCTCGACGTCGCGTACCCGGACCAGACGTTCGCCACGACGGACCACATCGCGCCCACCGAAGCCGACAAGCGCGAACGACCGTTGGCCGACGACCAGGCCGAGGAGATGCTCTCGGCGCTCGAACGCAACACGAGCGAGAGCGGTATCACCTTCTTCGGCTTCGAGTCCGGCAAACAGGGGATCACCCACGTCGTCGCGCCGGAACTGGGCCTCTCCCAGCCGGGGATGACGGTCGCGTGCGGCGACAGCCACACGGCGACCCACGGTGCGTTCGGCTCCATCGGCGTCGGCATCGGAACGAGCCAGATCCGCGACGTGCTCGCGACGGGCTGTATCGCGGCCGACAAACAGAAGGTACGCCGGATCGAGGTCGAGGGCGAACTCGGCGAGGGCGTCTACGCGAAGGACGTGATCATGAAAGTGATCAAAGACCTCGGCGTCGACGGCGGCGTGGGCCACGTGTACGAGTACGGCGGTCCCGCCATCGAGGCGCTCGACATGGAGGGGCGACTCGCCGTCTGTAACATGTCCATCGAGGGCGGCGCTCGCGCCGGGTACGTCAACCCCGACGAGACCACCTACGAGTACCTGCGAGGTCGCGAGTACGTCCCCGAGGGCGAGGCGTTCGAAGAGCGGAAACAGTACTGGGAGTCGATCGCCTCCGACGACGACGCGGCGTACGACGACGTCGTCACCGTCGACGCGGACGGTCTCGACCCCCTCGTCACGTGGGGAATAAACCCCGGACAGGTGGTCGGGATCGACGAGCCGGTGCCGCATCCGGACGACTTCGAGGCCCGCACGGACCGCGAGGCCGCCGAGAAGGCGATCGAGCACATGGACGTCGAGCCCGGCCAGTCGATGCTCGGCTACGACGTCGACGTGGCCTTCCTCGGCACCTGTACGAACGGCCGGCTCTCGGACTTCGAGGAGGCGGCGCGGATCTTAGAGAACCACAGCGTCGACGAGGACGTGCGCGCGCTCGCGGTGCCCGGCTCGGAGACGGTCCGCGCGCAGTGCGAGGAGCGCGGCATCGACCAGACGTTCATCGAGGCCGGCTTCCAGTGGCGCCGCGCCGGCTGCTCGATGTGCCTCGCGATGAACGACGACCAGCTCGGCGCCGGCGAGGTCTGTGCGTCCTCGTCGAACCGCAACTTCATCGGCCGGCAGGGGTCGAAGGAGGGGCGAACGGTGCTGATGAGTCCCGCGATGGTCGCAGCCGCGGCCGTCGAGGGAGAGGTCGTCGACGCGCGCGACTACCTACGCGACGGGCCGACCGGCGGGGCCGGCGGCGTCGAGGAGGTGGCCGACTGATGGCCCCAGAGGCGAGCGCGGGCGACGACGGGGAGCAACACATCACCGAGGTGTCCGGGACGGGCGTGCCGATCCCAGGCGACGACGTCGACACCGACCAGATCCTGCCGGCGCAGTTCATGAAGGAGGTCACGTTCGACAACATGGCGGACTACCTCTTTTACGACGCCCGGCGCGACGAGAACGAGGAGCTCAACGACCACCCGCTCAACCGCTTCGAGGGCGCGTCGATCGCTGTCGTCAACTCCAACTTCGGCTGCGGCTCCTCTCGCGAGCACGCGCCGCAGGCGATGATGCGATGGGGCGTCGACGGGGTCGTCGGCGAGTCGTACGCCGAGATCTTCCGGGACAACTGCAAGTCGCTGGGCATCCCCGCGGTCACCGCGGACCACGAGACCGTGGTGGAACTTCAAGAGTGGATCGAAGCGAACCCCGACGGCGACATCGAGATCGACGTCGAGGGCGCGACCGTCACCTACGGCGACACCGTCATCGACGTCGACGTGGACGACGCGATGCGAGAGGCCCTCGTGGAGGGTATCTGGGACACGACCGCGCTGATGTACTCGAACCGGAGCAAGGTCGACTCGACCGTCGACGGGCTGCCGTACGTCGAGGGTGACGACTGAATGGGCGACGAGATCGTCGTCATCGAGGGCGACGGGATCGGTCGCGAGGTCGTCCCCGCCGCCGTAGACGTCTTAAAAGCGTTCGACCTCGACTTCGAGTTCGTCGCGGCCGACGCCGGCGACGCCACGAAGGAGGCGACCGGCGAGGCGCTCCCGGCGGAGACGTACGACCTCGCCGCCGACGCGGACGCGACGCTGTTCGGCGCGGCCGGCGAGACGGCCGCAGACGTTATCCTCCCGCTACGCGACGCGGTCGGGTCGTTCGTCAACGTCCGGCCCGCCAAGGCGTACCCCGGCGTCGACGCGCTCCGCCCGGAGACGGACGTGGTCTTCCTCCGTGAGAACACCGAGGGCGTCTACTCGGGCCACGAAGCCCGGCTCTCCGAGGACCTCTCGACGCTGACGCGCGTCGTCACCTCGTCGGCCTCGCGGGAGTTGGCCGAGTACGCCTGCGAGTTCGTCGAGGACGGGCGCGGCCCGTCCGGCGGCCCCGAAGGCGGGTTCACGGTCGCGCACAAGGCGAACGTGATGCGCGAGACGGACGGGCGGTTCCGCGACGAGGTGCTCGCGGTCGCAGACGAGCGCGGCGTCGATGCCGACGAGGAGCTGATGGACGCGTTCGCGACGAAGCTCCCGCTGAATCCGAACCAGTACGGCGTGATCGTCTGTCCGAACCTCGCTGGCGACGTCCTCTCGGATCTGGCGGCCGGGCTCGTCGGCGGGCTCGGACTGTTGCCCTCGGCGAACATCGGCCACGACAACGCGCTGTTCGAGCCGGTCCACGGGACCGCGCCCGACATCGCGGGCGAGGGGGTCGCCAACCCCACGGCGGCGATCCTCTCGGCCGCGATGCTCCTCGCACACCTCGGTCACGAGGCCGAGGCCGAGCGCGTGCGCGACGCGGTCGAAGGCGTGCTGTCCGACGGCCCGCGCACCGGCGACCTCGGCGGCGACGCGACGACCGACGAGGTCACGGACGCGGTCTTAGACCGGCTGTAAGCCGGCTCCGAGGACGCGTTCGGGCCGGTCACTGACTTCTCGCAGGCCTGCGACCTCCGCGGGCGAACCACAAGAAAGGAAACCCTGCGGCCCGTCGGACCGCGTATGAGCAACTACGAAGTCGCGATGGAAGCCGCCTGGTTGGTCCGTGACGTCGAGGAGACCGACGACGCCATCGGCGTCGCGGTCAGCGAAGCCGGCAAGCGACTCAACGAGACGGACAA
>Ga0209917_1000045_pt1 | contig 43816 bp, 41 predicted proteins | sample SalPon2_C_H2O_MG_FD_185710 | JGI IMG/M metagenome (GOLD analysis project Ga0209917, IMG submission 185710) | Salt pond water microbial communities from South San Francisco under conditions of wetland restoration - Salt Pond MetaG R2_C_H2O_MG... | ecosystem: Environmental > Aquatic > Non-marine... | reverse complement strand
TCCAGACTGGCGGCGACCGAGGCGCTGTTCGACCGGGCGCGTGAACGGGCGGCCGACGCCGGCGTCTCGCTCCGGACGGCGACGGTCGTCGGCAAGCCGGGGCGGGAAATCGTTCGCTACGTCGCCGACAACGACGTCGACCACGTCGTCGTGGGGAGTCACGGTCGGTCGGGGCTCGAACGGCTCTACCTCGGGAGTGTCGCCGAACGGGTGCTCCGGCGGGCGGCGGCGACGGTGACCGTCGTTTCGTGAGTGGCCCAGGGCGACGATGTCGGCCGCGTCCGGCGCAGGCTAAAAGCCGATGCCGAGGACGAACACGACGAACACGGTAATCGCGGCGGCGGGGACGAAGGTGAGGACGAAGACGCTCTTGCTCCAGTCGAGGACCGTCCGACCGTCGAGCGCCCCGAACGGGATGAGGTTGAACGCCGCCAGAAAGAGGTTGATGGCGACGCCCCGCCCGCCGATCAGGGAGAGGAGCGGCGATCCGACGAGGAGGCCGGCGACGTATATCGGCGCGAACACGACGGCGAGGAGGCCGTTCGTCACCGGGCCGGCGAGCGCGATCAGGCCGTGTTCGCGCGGGGTGAGGCGCCCGCGGTGGTGGACGGCGCCGGGCGCGGCGAAGAGGAACCCGACCAGCGCGCTCATGACGGCCAGAAAGAGCATACCGTAGTCGGCGCGGAACTCCGCAATCTGATCGAACCGGACCGCGACGACCTTGTGCGCGAGTTCGTGCAGGAGGAAGCCGAGGCCGGCGGTGACGAGGGAGACGAGGAGCGGCCCGACGATGCCCCGGTCGGCGAGCATGGAGAGGGCGCGGCTCCCACCGCCGGCGAAGAAGATGGCGAAGGCGACGCCGAGAGCGATCCACGCGATGGCCAAATCTTGGAGTTCACGGGCGCTGAACGTCAGGTTCACGCGACGGCCCTCCAGAGGAGTTCGGCGCTGTTGCGTGCGCCTTCGAGCATCAGCCGTGACACGCCTTCGACGCCCCCGATTTCGGTCGCGAACAGGGGGAGGACGTACACCGCGAAGAGGAGGCTCGCGATCATGCTCCCGACGTTCGTCATGGCGACGATCATGATGAGCCGAAAGAGCGGCACGTCGAACATCTGCCCGACGAGCGTCCGGATCGGCGTCTCCTCGTCGCTCAGGAGTTCGTTGAGCGTCCCGATGTCGCTTACGTTGACCGACGTGTGCCGGAGTTCGACGTAGCCGGTGAACCACCCCGGCGCGAGGAGGGGGTTGACGGAGGTCATCCACGCGACGAGGCCGCCGACGAGCGTCGAGTCCCACCGGGCGCCCGCGAGGCGGGCGAGGCCGGCGGCGAAGACGCCGTTGACGACGAACCACGCGGCGAAGAGGCGAAGGAGGAAGCCGTCACGGACCCCCGCCATCGCCAGCAGGACGAAGAAGGCGACGAAGCCGAGCGAGACGAGGACGCCCGCGGCCTTCAGCCACGGAATCCCGCCGCCGCCGGAATCCGTGCCGACCAGCGACTCCCACGGCGGCAGCGTCTCGGGCGCGTCGAGGTAGGTTTCGATCCCCTCCTTGTGACCCGCGCCGACGACGGCGACGACGTGGTGGCCGGCGTCGCGGAGCCTGACGAGTTCGTGGGCGATGTAGGCGTCGCGCTCGTCGATCAGGGCGCGGGCGCCGGCGGGGCTGAACGTTCGGAACTCCTCCATCATGACGCTCACCACGTCGGCGTCGGTGAGTTCCTCGATGTCGAACTCCTCGAACTCCTCGTCGGCGGTCGCCCCGTAACCGGCGCGGTCGGCGCCGACGCCGACGAGGAGGCCGGCGGCCACGCCGCCGGCGAGGCCGAGCGTGAGGCTGCCGACCACGCGGGGGACGAACGGGCCGAGCGAGGCGACGACGCCGTCGGCGAGGCCGAGGCCGACGCCGCCGATCAGCCCGACCGCGACGCCGACGCCCGCCGCGGCGAGCAGGCGGTCGTCGGGGTTCTCGACGACGGCGTCGGCGAACGTGTGGACGACGACGCCGGCGGCGACGGCGAGCAGGACGCCCCCCGTAATCCGTGTCAGGAGCGCGGTCGTGAGGCCGAGCGAGGGGCCGAACAGGCCGAGCAGGGGGCCGAGGATCACGCCGACGAAGACGCCGAGCGCGAGGCCGAGACCCCGGGCGTCGGTGAGGCCAAAGGCGAGGCCGCCGACGAGGCGGAACTTCTCCAGTACCCCCATCCGCGCCCAGAAGCGCTGGATCGTCGTCTGGATGTCGCGGTCGACCAGCGCCACGTCGATCCCGAGGTCCTCGGCCGTCTCCACCGCGGCGAGCATGTCCGCACCGGGCTGGATGTCGAACTTCTCGCCGAGTCGTGACTGGACGTACGAGAGCATCCAGTAGGCGAGGAACTGAAAGACGGTGTTGCCCCGCAGGAGGTCACCGGGTTCGATGTCGTCGGGCGTCTCGCCCTGCATCTGTCGATACCGCCCCTCGTCGAGTTCGACGGCGACCACATCGGGTCGGTCTGCCTCGATGGCGTCTTCGACTTCGCGGACGCTTTCGGCGGAGACGTGGGCCGTGCCCACGACGCGGACACGACCCTCGGTTTCCGTCGAGGCGGCGGCGTCACTCATCACCGCCCGCTACTGGGGCACGCTTTTTACCCTTGTCGGAGAGAGGCGGGGTATGGTCTCCATCGAGAACGAAGCCGCGCTGACATCGACCCGGGGGCGGGAGACGGCGCTGGCCTGCGTCCGGGCCGGCATCGACGCCGCGAGACCGGACCGCGTCGTCGCCGACTCGGTTCGCCTCGACGGCGACACGCTCCACGTCGCCGACGCCACCTACGACCTCTCGGACGTGGACCGCATCGTCGCCGTCGGCGGCGGGAAGGCGGCGGACGGCGTCGCCGACGCCCTCGAATCCGTCCTCGGAGACCGTCTCGACGCCGGCGCCGTCGTGACGCCCGACCCGAGCGAGCGCGATGACCACTGCATCGAACGGCTCCGCGGTCACCACCCCGTCCCCAGTCAGGAGGGAGTCGAGGGCACCGACCGCATCCACGAACTCGTCGCCGAAACCGACGACCGGACGCTCGTCCTCGCGATTATCACCGGCGGAGGGAGCGCGCTCCTCCCCGCGCCGGCGGAGGGCATCTCCCTCTCGGACCTGCAGGAGACGACCGACGCACTCCTCGATGCCGGCGCCGAAATCGGCGCGCTCAACGCCGTACGCAAGCATCTCTCGACGCTCAAAGGGGGTGGCCTCGCCGAACTCGCCGCGCCGGCCACCGTGGTCGGCCTCGTCTTCAGCGACGTGGTGGGCAACGACCTGAGCGTCATCGCCAGCGGCCCGACGGCGCCCGACGAATCGACCTACGCGGACGCCCGCGACGCGCTGGATCGGTACGGCGTCGATCCGCCGGCGGCGGTCAGGAATCGGCTGGCGGCCGGCGCGGCCGGCGACCTGCCCGAGACGCCGCGGGCCGACGACCCCGTCTTCGACCGGGTGACGAACCACGTCCTCGCGGACGGCTTCACCGCCATCGACGCCGCGCGCGAGGTGGCCGCGGACCGCGGGTACGACACGTGTATCCTCTCGTCGTCGGTCCGGGGCGAGGCGCGGGAAGCCGCGCTGACCCACGTCGCCGTCGCGGAGGAGGTCGAGGCGACGGGCAACCCCCTCGACGCCCCGGCGGTCGTCCTCTCGGGCGGGGAGGCGACGGTCACCGTCCGTGGCGACGGCGTCGGCGGCCCGAACGGGGAGTTCGCGCTCGCCGCCGCGGTCGAACTCCCGCCGGGGACGACGCTCGCCTGTGTCGACACCGACGGGAAAGACGGGAGCAGCGACTTCGCGGGCGCCATCGTCGACGACGACACCGTCGACGACGTGCGCGAGGCGCGGGAGGCGCTCGGACACAGCGACGCGTACGGCTACCTCGGCGAGCGGGGCGCCGTCGTCAGCACCGGCGCGACGGGGACGAACGTCAACGATCTGCGGGTGCTGGTCGTCGAATAGCCGTCGCTACGGGTAGCCGAAAAGACCGCAGAAGGCGAGATGGACGGGGAACCGTCCTCCAGCAGGATCGACGGCCGCTACTGCGTCGCCGAGTCGAGAACGAGCGTGTCGTCTTCGAGGTAGTGTTCGATGTGGTGGGCGTGCTCTTCCATCTCCATGAGGTTCTGGCGGAGCATCTCGGCGGTGGCGTGGTCGCCGAGGCCCTGTGCGAGGCCGACGTGTTCGCGCACCGTCTCGATGATGTCGCCGTACATCTCCATGTCGTTGCGGAGCGAGGTGCGGATGTCGTAGACGTCGTCGCCCTCCGGCTCGACTGGGGCGTTCTCCTCGAGTCGCTTGCCGCCGGCGAGGGGGACGCCGCCGAGCGCCTGCGCGCGCTCCGCGATTTCGTCGGCCGCTTCCTCCGCGTCCTCGGCCGCCTCGCCGAGGAACTCGTGGACGTTCAGGAACTCCGCGCCCTCGACGTTCCAGTGGTGCTTTTTGAGCTGGTGGTAGAGGACGTACGTCGCCGCGAGGTCGGTGTTGAGCGCCTCGACGAGCTGTTCGGTTTTCTCCTGATCGAGCCGGAGCGCTTCGGTGGCTTCGACCGAGTCGGCCTGCTGTCGGACTGATTTCTGTGTGCTCATTGCAATCTTTAGTTGGGTCTCCAGACACTTATCCGTTTTCGCTGTGAGCCGTTCACACGCTTTGAAGCGCCCAAAATCGGCGGGTACAGCCGATCAGAGGGGCGGCTGGCACGGCCGGATCGCCCCCGGAGAGAGGAAGTTTTGTACCCGGCGCGCCACTACCGAACTGACACCTATGGCAGACCTGTTGCCCTCGCGCCCCGACACCTCCGCGGCGGCGGAGGCCGACCCGCGCGTCATCGGCCTCGACAGCGAGGATGCCGACGACCTGCTGTCGGCGCTCTCCTCCGACACCGCCCGCGAGGTACTCGCGGCCCTCCACGACGAACCCGATACGCCCGCGAACGTCGCCGACCGGGTCGACACCTCCCTCCAGAACACGCAGTACCACCTCGGCAACCTCGAAGACGCGGGGTTGATCGAAGTAGTCGACACCGTCTACTCCGAGAAGGGTCGGGAGATGAACCGCTACGCGCCGGCCGACCGGCCGCTGGTCGTCTTCGCCGGCCGCGAGGAAGAGAGTCAGGGGTTGGAGAGCGCCCTTAAGAACCTCTTGGGCGCCGTCGGCGTCCTCGGCCTCGCGAGCCTCCTCGTGCAGTGGTATCTGGACGGCGCCCCGTTTGCCGCGCGGACGGGTGGCGCCGACGCGGGAGGTGACGGCGGCGGGATGGGGACGATGAGCACCGAAGCGGCGCCGACGGCCGCCGACGCCGCCGGGGCGGGGCTGCCCCCGGGGCTCCTCTTTTTCTTCGGTGGCCTCCTCGTCCTCGCCATCGTCGGCGCGATGTGGTACGTGCGGCGGTAGCGTCGGGCCACGGCCGACGTTGTGAGCGTCGGGCTCCGGCCGACGTTGTGAGCGTCGGGCTCCGGCCGACGTTGTGAGCGTCGGGCTCCGGCCGACGTTGTGAGCGTCGGGCCACGGCCGGGCTTTGGCCGTCGGGTGATCCTAAAAAGCCCGTAGCTATTCATACTTCCCGCCCGAAGCGGCTGTATGGAGCACACCGCCGAGGTGACCGGCATCGGGGTGGGCACGAGCGAGGACGGTTCGAACGTCCCCGCGGTCCTTCTCGCTGCCCGCGAGGAGTACCTCCCCATCGTCATCACGGCCGATCAGGCACGGGCGATCCAACTCGGGCTGTCCGGCGAGCCGTTCGAGCGGCCGCTCACACACGACCTGCTGGTCGAGATGCTCACGGAATTCGGCGGCGCCCTCGACGGCATCCGGATCGACGACCTCGCGGACGGCACCTTCTACGCCAAGGTGGATGTGGAGCGCTACGAGAACGGCGAGTCCCGGAAGTTCGTCTTCGACGCGCGGCCGAGCGACGCCATCGCGCTCGCGGTCCGGGTCGACTGCCCCATCACCGTCTCCGACGGCGTCCTCGACCGGGCCGGCCGCGACGAGGACGAGTTCGAACCCGAGCGGATCGACGACTTCGACGACCGATAGGTTGGACTTTTCACCACCCACGGCCACCCATCCCGCATGACAGACGAGACGGACCCAGCGACGCTCGCGGAGTCGCACACGGAGATGACCGAAATCGTCCTCCCCAACGACACGAACACCCGCGGACGGGCGCTGGGCGGCGCGGTGTTGCACTGGATGGATGTCTGCGGTGCCATCGCGGCGATGCGCTTCGCCAACGAGGGCGTGGTCACGGCGTCGATGGAACACGTCGACTTCAAACGCCCCATCGACCTCGGGGAGGTGGTGGTGGTCGAGGCGTACGTCTACGGAACCGGTCGGACGAGCATCGACGTGACCGTCGAGGTGCGCGCGGAGAACCCGCGGACCGACACGGAGCACGCCACCACCTCCTCGTTTTTCACGTTCGTCGCCGTCGACGACGACGGCGACCCGACGCCCGTCCCGGACCTCGACTGTCCGACCGAGGGCGAGCGTCGGCTTCGGGACGCCGCGCTCGACGAGCGAGCGGCCCAGTTGGAACGGCTCGTCGAGCGGATGGAGTCCTAATCCGGGTCGTCGACGACTTCCGGCAGCCCGCTCAGGATGCCCTGCATCCGCGTGAGCGGTTCGCCGACCACGATTCCGTCCGCCGTAATCTCGAACTCGCGGAGGGTGCGCTCGAAGTCGCTCGTCCGCTTTTTCAACACGCCGAGGGCCTTCCGGAGCTCACCCCGGAGTTCGAGGTGGCGGAGGAAGACGATGTTGTCGGCCAGATAGCTGATGTTCTCCTGAGTCGCGCTGAACGAACCGGTGACCCCCGCCGTCTCGTCGACGAGGATGGTCGTCACGCCCATGTTCTTGAGATACCGACCCAGGGCGTGCAGTCGCTGGAGCAGCATCTCGGTCTCGCCGTTCAACGTCAGCCGATAGCCGGCGATGCCGTCGACCATGACGATTCGGGTGTCGGTGTTCTCGACGTCCTTCCGGACGGTGTGGGCGAACTCCTGTGGCGACCGTTCGAGGGCGTCGATTTCCTCCACCGCCAGCGTGCCGCGCTCGATCATCCGGCGGACGGGAATGCCGATGGCCTCCGAGCGCGTCAGGAACGTCTGCTTGTTCTCCTCGAACAGGTAGACGACCGATCGTTCCCCCCGCTCCGCGGCGGCGTTCATGAACTGCGTCCCGAGCGTCGTCTTGCCGACGCCCGTCGGCCCGCTGATGACGCTGACCGTCCCCCGTTCCAGCCCACCGTGGAGGAGCGAGTCGACCGCGGGCAGACCCGAGGAGACCGGTTCGGCCGCGAACGTCTCTTGATAGTCGTGCGGGTCCAGTGCCGGGAAGACGGCCATGCCCTCGTCGGTGATCCGGTAGGCGTGCTCGCCCCCCCGGGTCTTCGATCCGCGGAACTTCGGAACCCGTATGGTCTTGCCGTATGGCGCCGACGCCAACCGGATCGTCCCGTCGGCGACGAATTCGAGTTCCTCGGTCGGCTGGTTCCGGGCGTCCTGGGCAGTGAAGACGACGGTCGCCCCTCGCTGTTCGAGGAATCGCATCAACCCGACGACCTGCTTGCGGAACTGGTAGTCGTCGGCGGAGAGATACCGGAACTGCGTCAGCGGATCGACGACGACGCGGTCGGGGTCGGCGTCGTCGACGCGCTCGACGATGGCATCCCGGAGCGGCTCCTGTTCGACTTCGGCGGCGTCGAACACGTCGTACGTCCGGTCCTCGACGAACACGTCCGCGGTCGGACTCAGATCGAGGAAGTCGATGGCGTCGGTGTCGAACCCGAGCGCCGCGGCGTTCGCCCGGAGGTCGTCGAGGTCCTCCTCGATGTTGATGAAGAGAGCGGTTTCGCCCTCCTCCAGCCCGGCCTGCAGAAAGTGGAGTGCGAGGATGGTCTTGCCGGAGCCGGCGGAGCCCTGGACCATGTAGTTACGCTGAAGCAGGAACCCGCCGTCCAGAATTTCGTCTAGGCCCTCGATACCCGTCGAGAGGCGACCCGTCACCGTCATGAATGACGAGTGGTTCGGTCGTCACCTACATAAATTGCCGAGTGATCTGTCAGACGAAGCATCGGACGGGGAGAACAGTTACTTGTCCGTGTGTACTCTACCGACGACGAGGCACCCGTCCGGACAATAAATGTCAGAGGAATTGACTGAGTGCGAGTCGACCGAGCACGGAGACGGCGACGCCCCCGCCGTCGACGAGCCACGAGTGCTGCTGTTCATGGGGCCCGGACGGAATCGCGAACTGTTGGCCGAGACCCTCGAGGAACGGTACCACGTCGAGACGGCGACCGGGTCCCCAACCTTCGAGACGGAGTTCGACTGTTGTGTCCTCGGGCACGACGAGTTCGGGCGCGCCGCCGACGCCGTCGAGGCGGCGCGTGACGGAACGGCCGTCTTCCTCCCGTTCGTGTTGCTGGTCCCCGCCGACGCCTCCGACGTGGGCGGGACACCCTGGGAGTACGTCGACGACGTGATCGAACTGCCGGTGGGGAAAGCACAGCTTCACGCCCGGATCGGGAACCTGATCGAACGGCGTCGGACCGCCGTCGAACTGGAGGAGCAGTCGCAGGAACTCGCGGCGACGGTGGCCGACCTCCGTCTGAAAGAGCGCGCGATGGACGAAGCACCCGTGGGAATCGCCATCACCGATCCGGACCGCGAGGACAACCCGATAGTGTACGTCAACGATCGGTTCGAGGCGCTGACGGACTACGACCACTCGGAGGCGCTGGGCCGCAACTGCCGGTTTCTGCAGGGAGAGGATACCGACGAACGAACCCGACGGATCCTGCGGGAACGGATCGACGCCGAGGAACCGGTCGCCGTCGACATCGTGAACTACCGTAAGAGCGACGAGCGGATGTGGGTGCGACTCGATATTGCACCCGTCCGCGACGACGACGACACCGTCACGAACTTCGTCGGCTTCCAGACGGAGATCACCGACCGAAAGCTCAGGGAGCGCCGGCTGGAGGTGTTGAACCGCGTGCTCAGCCACAACCTGAAAAACAAGATGAACGTCATCGAGGGCCACGTCGCCTTGCTCGAAGGGGAGTTCGACGACGACCCGCCCGCATCGCTGAACGCGATCACCGACGCGGCGCGTGACCTCATGGGACTCGCGGAGTCCGTCCGGGAGACCGAACACATCATCGGCGACGACGGATCGCCACGTCAGTCGCTCGACCTGATCGAACACGTCGTCCGGCTGGTCAACATGTTCGAGGATCGCTACCCGGACGCGACCATCACGGCGGTGCTCCCCGAGGAGCCCTGTCACGTCGGGACGACGGGCCTGATCGCCGCCATCGAGGAAGCGATCGACAACGCGATCAAACACGACGAGTCACCGGCGCCGTCGGTCGACGTTCGCGTCGAGACGCGGGGCGACTGGGTCGACGTCGAGATAGCCGACGAGGGACCCGGCATCCCGGACCAGGAGATTCAGGTGCTCGAAGGTGGCGAGACGCCGCTGAACCACGCGGATCGACTCGGTATCTGGTTGATGTACTGGGCCGTCACCAAGGCCGGCGGGCGGTTCGAGGTCGGCGAGTCGGCGGCGGGCGGGAGCGTAGTTACGATGTCGGTCCCGCGGGTCTGAACTGCCGGCGAGTGTCGGAGCAGCCGGGACGAACGCGACTATCCGAAGTCGGGGAGGTCGTCCGGCGCCTCGTATTCGGTCTCCCACTCGATGTAGTCGTCGAGCAACACGTCACAGACGATCTGTCCGAGTTCGGTCAGCCCCGCGTTGATGCTGGAGACGGTGCCCCACGAGTCCAACTCGGGATGGTACTCCCGCTCCTTCCAGTCCTCGGGAATCCCGGGGGCGTGGTAGCCGACGCGCTCCGCGAACGAGTCCCAAAAGAAGTCGAACTGCCGGAGCATCTCCAGATCCGTGACGATACCGAACGTCCGCTCGTCCATGTCCGTCTCCGCGGCCCACTCGGTGAACGCCTCGGCCCACGCACCGTCTTCGAGCAGTGCCTCGATTTCGTCACGTTTGTAGTCCGTGTCCCCGACCACGTCGGCGTCCTCGTACTCGTTCGGGTCGACCTGATTCAGTTCGGGCGGCGGGGGAACTTCCACGTCCAGAGCCATACGTCCCCTTCGGCGACGACGGCGATAAAGGTGTCCGGGCGATCCCGGGCGGCTGACGGGGTGGCGAGTCGTCGGCCGCTGGAACGACGTACTCGTCCGGACGGAACCGGGGCGAGGACCACCGTTTTGATATACGCGCGGGAATTGGGTCGGGTATGGACGACGCCGCCGACGTCAGCGACCAGTACGCCCCCGAGGACGTGGAGTCCTCGGTGAACGCGTACTGGGACGACCACGACGCCTACGAGGCCGCGAAGGAGGCTCACGCGGACGACCCGCCCTTCTTCTTCGTCGACGGCCCGCCGTACACGAGCGGGCAGATGCACCTCGGCACCGCGTGGAACAAGACGCTGAAAGACGCCATCCTCCGCTACAAGCGGATGTCGGGCTACGACGTGACCGACCGCCCCGGCTACGACATGCACGGCCTCCCCATCGAGGTGAAAGTCGAGGAGGAACTCGGCTTCGACTCCAAGAAGGACATCGAGGAGTACGGGATGGAGGCCTTCATCGAGGAGTGCAAGTCCTTCGCCGAGGAGAACCGGAAGAAGATGGACGAGGACTTCCAGTCCATCGGCGCGTGGATGGACTGGGACGATCCGTACCGCACGGTGTCGCCGGAGTACATGGAGGCGACGTGGTGGGCGTTCCAGCGCGTCCACGAGAACGGCCTCGTCGAACGCGGCAAGCGGGCGATCAACCAGTGCCCGCGGTGTGAGACGGCCATCGCCGACAACGAAGTGGAGTACCACGAGATCGAATCGCCGTCGATCTACGTCAAATTCCCACTCAGCGACCGCGAGGGCTCGCTCGTCATCTGGACGACCACCCCGTGGACCATCCCGGCAAACGAGTTCGTCGCTGTCGATCCCGAGATGACGTATCAGGCCGTCGAGGCGACGACGGGCGGCGAGACGGAGACGCTCTACGTCGCCGAACCCTGCGTCGAGGACGTGCTCCGCGAGGGCCGGTACGAGGACTACGAGGTGGTCGCGGAGTTGTCGGGCGAGGAGATGCTCGGCTGGACCTACGAGCACCCGCTCGCCGAGGAGGTCCCCGACCACGCCGATAGCGAGGGCACGGGCCAGGTGTACGCCGCCGACTACGTCGAGGCGGACCGAACCGGGCTAGTCCACTCCGCGCCGGGCCACGGTGAGGTGGACTTCGAACGCGGGAGCGAACTCGGCCTCCCCGTCTTTTCGCCCGTCGCCGGCGACGGCACCTTCACCGACGAGGCCGGGACGTACGCCGGCCAGTTCGTCCGCGACGCCAACGACGACATCATCGCGGACCTCGACGCGAACGGCCACCTGCTAGCGTCGGGCACCACCAACCATCGCTACGGGCAGTGCTGGCGGTGTGATACCGACATCGTCTATCTCGCCACCGACCAGTGGTTCATCACCGTCACTGACGTGAAAGCGGAGCTTCTGGAGAACATCGAGGACAGCGAGTGGCACCCGCAGTGGGCGCGGGACAATCGATTCAGAAACTTCGTCGAAGACGCCCCTGACTGGAACGTCTCCCGCCAGCGCTACTGGGGCATCCCCCTCCCCGTCTGGGTGCCGGAAGACGACCCCGATCCGAGCGCCGAGGACATCCTCGTCGTCGGGACGCGTGAGGAACTCGCGGAGCGGGCCGACCAGGAGGTCGATCCCGAGACGGTCGACCTCCACCGCCCGAGCGTCGATCCCATCACGATCACGGAGGACGGCACTACCTACGAGCGCGTCCCGGACGTGTTCGACGTGTGGATCGACTCCTCGGTGGCGACGTGGGGCACGCTCGACTACCCGGGCGAGACGGAGGCGTTCGAGGAACTCTGGCCCGCCGATCTGATCGTGGAAGCCCACGATCAGACGCGGGGCTGGTTCTGGTCGCAGCTCGGCATGGGCACGGCCGCGCTCGGCGAGATTCCGTACAAGGAGGTCGTCATGCACGGCTTCGCCAACGACAGCGACGGACGGAAGATGTCGAAGTCGCTCGGCAACATCGTCACGCCCCAGGAGGCCATCGACCGCTTCGGCCGCGACCCCCTCCGGGCCTATCTCATGAGCCACGACCAACACGGCGTCGACCTCTCCTTCGAGTGGGAGGGCCTCGGCGAGACCCAGTCGACGCTCAACATCTTCTGGAACGTCTTCCGGTTCCCGCTGCAGTACATGGCGCTCGACGACTACGACCCCGCCGAGGCTGACCTCTCCGACGGGGAACTGACCGTCGTCGACGAGTGGGTGCTCTCGCGCCTGCAGTCGGTGAAGGCGGAGGCGAACGAGGCGTGGGACGACTACGCCGTCCACGACGCGCTCAACGCCGTCCTCGACTTCGTCACCGAGGACGTCTCCCGCTTCTACGTGAAGGCCATCCGCGAGCGGATGTGGGAGGAGGCCGACTCGGCCTCCAAACGCGGCGCCTACGCCACGCTCGCGACGGTGCTCGACGAGACGATACGGCTGCTCGCGCCCGTCACGCCGTACCTCGCCGAGGAGATGTACCAGACCCTCGACGGCGAGGCGACGACGGTCCACCAGTTGTCGTACCCTGCTGTCGACGACGCACGCCACGATCCGGACCTCGAAGCCGACGTGGCCGTCCTCCGCGCGGTGGAGGAAGCGGCCGCGAACGCCCGCCAGCAGGGCGGTCGAAAGCTCCGCTGGCCCGTCCCCCGCGTGATCGTCGAGACGCAGGACGACGAGGTGGCCGCGTCGGTCCGCTCACTCACCGACCTGCTCGCCGACCGGGTGAACACCCGCGCGGTCGAGGTGGTCGACACCTTCGACGAACTGATCGAACTCGCGGAGCCGGAGATGGGCGAGATTGGGCCGGCCTTCGGCGGCGACGCCCAGGAAGTCATGACGGCGGTCGAGGGCCGGCGCCGCGAGGACCTCGAAGCCGACGACTTCGTCGTCACCGTCGACGGCGAGGACTACGAGTTGACCGACGAGATGGTCTCGTTCCGTGCGGAGCCACCGGAAAACGTCGCGAGCGCCGACTTCGATCTGACTGTCGACGACGACCGGACGGGCGGGACCGTCTACGTCGACACGTCACTGACCGACGACATCGAATCGGAGGGCTACGCCCGCGACGTGGTGCGGCGGATTCAGGAGATGCGCAAGCGACTCGACCTCGACGTCGACGAGCGCATCCGCACGCGGGTCGACGTCGACGACGACCGGGTGGCAAGCTTCGTCGACGACCACCGCGACCTGATCGCGGAGGAGACGCGAACGGCGGAGTTCGACGCCGACGCCGACGGCCTCGTCGAGGAGTGGGACGTGGAGAGCGTCGCCGTCACCATCGGCATCGAGCGGTTAGAGGCGGAGCAGCGGGCGGCGTAGGTATCCGAGCCACGCCCCTGTTCGGACGTGTCCCGCACCCGTATCGAGTAGCGGACGTCGCGTATGAGAACTACACCGGGGGCGACTCGGTCACCCAACGGACACTCACCCGACGATTCGTGCGGCCTCGGGTTGCTACTCCATCGCTTCCGGGAACGTGTATCCTCGCCGCTCAAGAATCCGCTCCGCGAGGACGATTTCGCTATCCACTAGCCCCCAGCCGTAGGATTCGGACAGTCGGGTGCCACCACACGGTTCGAGCACTCCATCGTCCTCCCGAAAGTAGACGAGCATGTGTGTGCCGGCGGTAGTCCACATATCCAGTCGAACCCTGTTTTCGTCTCCTATCTCGATCTCAGAAACGTCCCAGCCATCCACCCGAACATCGCCGTATCGCATACCGTAGCAACCGAGGACAGCGTATTCAATCCACGGATGTGGATGGCCTGGGCGGGATGCTAAATACTGCGGACCGGAGTTCGGCACGATGCGTGAACGGGACGGTCGAGTCGTGTTCACCTCCTGTCGGCTGCCGCACGCAACGCCGGTTACGGGGGCGTTTCGACGCCCGCTACCACGTCAGCCCTTCGTACGTGATCCCCTCGCGTCGGTCGACGACCCGCCGGCCGTCGATAACGACCGAGTTCGACATCAGGTCGAACTCCAGATCCAGGTCGCCGAACTCGGGCCAGTCGGTGACGATCAGGGCGGCGTGGGCGCCCGAGAGCGTCGGCGAGGCGGAGGCGAGATACGTCACGTCGGGGAAACGTTCCCGCATCGCCGACTGTGCCCCGTCGTCGGGGTCGTAGGCGAGGACCTTCGCGCCGCGTGCCTGCAACCCCTCGATGATCGGGATGGCCCGCGAGTTGCGGATGTCGTCGGTGCCGGGTTTGAACGCGAGTCCGAGGACGGCCACGCGCTTACCCTCCACGTCGACGTGGGCGTCCATCAGGTCGAGCATGCGCTCGGGCTGGCGGTCGTTCACGTCGATGACGGCCTGCAGAAGCTGTGGGTCGTAGCCCGCTTCGCGGGCGGCGGCGACGAGGGCGTTTACGTCTTTGGGGAAACAGCTCCCGCCCCAGCCGACGCCGCTGCGGAGGAACTGCTCGCCGATCCGGTCGTCGAGGCCGATGGCGTCGGCCACCTCGTAGGCGTCGACGCCGTACTCCTTGCAGATGTTCCCGAGTTCGTTGATGAGGCTCACCTTCGCGGCGAGGAAGGCGTTGTTGGCGTATTTGATCAGCTCCGCCTCGCGGCGGCCGGTGTGGACGATGGGCACGTCGGCCTCGTCGGTGAGCGGGGCGTACACCGCTTCGAGCGCCTCGCGGGCGCGGTCGTCGTCGGCCGTCCCGAAGACGAGTTTGTCGGGGTCGGTGAAGTCGGCGACGGCGCTCCCCTCGCGCAGGAACTCGGGGTTGACCGCGAGGCCGAAGTCGACCCCGACCTCACCCCCGGACTCCCGTTCGAGGATCGGGCCGATGGTGTCCTCGGTCGTGCCGGGGACGACCGTACTCTTGACGACGACGGTCGGATAACCCTCAATGTCGGCGAGGACGCGGCCCAAGGATTCGGCGCCGACCTCGATGATCGCGGTGTCGATGCTCCCGTCGGCGTTCGCAGGGGTGGGGAGCGCGAGGAAGACGGCGTCGGGAGCGAAGTCGACGAGGTCCGCGTACTCGGTCGTCGCGAACAGCGTCTCCCCGGCGTATCGGGCGAGTCGGTCGTCGAGTCCGGGTTCGGAGACGGGCGCCTCGCCGTCGTTCAGCGCCGTGACGACCGCGTCGTCGACGTCGACGTTCATGACCTCGTGGCCCAGATCGGCGAAACAGGCCGCGATTGTCGTTCCTACGTAGCCGCTACCGACGATACCGATCTTCATCGTTAGCGTTGGCGTGGGCCGGAGCAAAGAGGATTCGGATGCGCGACGCCGGGGCCACGGGGGATTATTAGTCGTCACCGCAAACACAGGTTCATGCGACTCGACTCCGCGGTGATCCTCGCGGCCGGGGAGGGAACGCGCCTCCGGCCGCTGACGAAACACCGGCCGAAACCGCTGTTGCCGGCCGCGAACCGACCGATCCTCTCCTACGTCCTCGACGCGCTGATCGACGCCGGCGTCGACGACCTCCACCTCGTCGTCGGGTATCAGCGCGACCGGGTGCAGGACCACGTCGGCCCCACGTACCGCGGCCGCACCGTCACCTACCACGTTCAGGAGAAGCAACTGGGGACCGGCCACGCGGTGTTACAGGCCCGCGACGCCATCGACGCGGACTTCCTCGTCGTCAACGGCGACGAGGTGGTGACCGCCGGGATGGTCGAGGCGGTGATGGACGCTCACTCGGCGACGGACGCGGCGACGCTCGGAATCGTCGAGAGCGACCGCGCGGCCGAGTACGGCGCCGTGAGCCTCGACGGCGACCGCATCGTCGAACTGGTCGAGCGACCGGACGACGGCTCCTACCGCCTGCTCAACGCCGGCATCTACGCCTGCGGCCCCTCGCTCTTGGCCGACATCGAGTCGACGGAACGGCGGGCGGGCGAACGCTACCTAACGGACGCCATCGCCGACCAGATCCGGGCAGGCAACGCCGTCCGGGGCGTCCGGATCGAGGGACTGTGGTCCTCCGCGACCTACCCTTGGGATCTGCTGACGGTCGCTCGTGACCTCCTAGCCGCCGGACTCGTCGGCGAACCCGAACGCTCGCGCGGCGTCTACGTCGACGAGACGGCGAGCGTCCACGCGGACGCCACCCTCCGGGCGCCGGTCGTCGTCGGCCCGGACGCAGTCGTCGGCCCGGGCGCCGTCGTCGGCCCCGACACCGCGCTGGGGCGAAACGTGACCGTCGAATCCGGCGCCATCGTCGACGGCTCGGTCCTCGACATCGACACGCGCATCGGCGCGAACGCGACGGTCGTCGACGCCGTCACCGGACAGGGTGTGACCGTCGGTCCGGGGGCGACGATTCCCGGCGGCGAGGCCGACGTGCGCGTGGGGACGACGATCCACGAGGGCCGTCGCCTCGGCTGTATCGCCGCGGACCGCGCGACTATCGGCGGCGGGGCGGCGGTCGGCCCCGGCACCCTGATCGGCCCGGACGCGAGCGTGGAGACGGGAGCGTACGCCGACGGCGTCGTCCCCGAGGGCGCGGAGGTGCGTCGCTGATGTGTGGCATCATCGGCTACGTGGGCGACGCCGACGAGACGCTCTCGGTCCTGCTCGACGGGCTCTCCAACCTGGAGTACCGCGGCTACGACTCCGCGGGAGTCGCCGTCGGCGGCGACGGCCTCCGTGTCGAGAAGCGGGCCGGACAGCTCGACGCGTTACAGACGGCGCTCGACGGCGAGATGGGCGACGCCATCGACGGCCCCGTCGGGGTCGCCCACACCCGATGGAGCACGCACGGCCCGCCGACGGACGCGAACGCCCACCCCCACACCGACGAGACGGGACGGGTCGCCGTCGTCCACAACGGCATCATCGAGAACTACCGCGAACTCCGCGACGAACTCGAAGCCGAGGGCGTCGCCTTCACGTCCGAGACGGACACGGAGGTGGTGCCACATCTGGTGGCCCGCGAACTCCGTGCGGGCCGGGACCCCGAGGCGGCGGTCCGCGCGGCGACCGAGCGCCTGGCGGGGAGTTACGCCCTCGCCGTCGTCGTCGCGGGGACGGACGCCCTCTTCGCCGTCCGCCACGACTCGCCGCTCGTTCTCGGCGTCGGCGAGGGCGAGTCGTTCGTCGCCAGCGACGTGCCCGCGTTCCTCGAACACACGCGCGACGTGGTCTACCTCGACGACGACGAGTTCGTCCGCCTCGACGCCGGGGGCTGGACCGTCACTGACGCCGACGGCGACGAAGTGGACAAGGACGTGCGGACGGTCGAGTGGGAGGCCGAACAGACCGGCAAGAGCGGCTACGACCACTACATGCTGAAAGAGATTCACGAACAGCCCGTCTCGCTCCGCCAGTGTATCAGCGGCCGGGTGGACGAACTCGACGGCCGGATCACGGTCGAGGAACTCGACGACGTGGGCAGCCCCGAGACGGTGCAGTTCGTCGCCTGCGGCACCTCGTATCACGCCGCGCTCTACGGCGCGCAGTTGCTCCGGGCGGCCGGCGTCTCGGCGAACGCCTACTACGCCCACGAGTACGCGACGGCGCCGGCCCCCGTCTCTGGCGACGACCTCGTGGTCGGCATCACCCAGAGCGGCGAGACGGCGGACACCCTGAGCGCGCTCCGGGAGGCGAGCGGGCGGGGCGCCGAGACGCTCGCGCTCACGAACGTCGTCGGTAGCACCGCCGCCCGCGAGAGCGATCACGTCCTCTACATCCGCGCCGGGCCGGAGATAGGCGTCGCCGCGACCAAGACCTTCTCCTCACAGCTCGTTGGACTGAACCTCCTCACCACGTATCTCACCGACGGGGGCGCCGACCGCCGACTGGTCGACGAACTCCGGGGCGTGGCGAGCGACGTACAGGCGGTCCTCGACGAGTCGGCCGCCGCCGACGTGGTCGAGGCGTTCGTCGACGCCGACGCCTTCTTTTTCCTCGGGCGGGGGCTGGACTACCCCGTCGCGCTCGAAGGCGCGCTGAAGTTCAAGGAGATCACCTACGAACACGCCGAGGGGTTCGCAGCCGGGGAGTTGAAACACGGCCCGCTCGCGCTCGTCACCGCCGACACCCCCGTGTTCGCCGTCGTCACCGGCGAGGGCGAGGCGGCCCGGAAGACCATCGGCAACGTCAAAGAGGTCGAAGCGCGGGACGCGCCGGTGGTCGTCGTCACCGACGGCGTCGCCGAAGCGGGGCGGTACGCCGATCACGTCCTCGACATCCCCGCGACCGACGAACGGCTGGCGCCGTTGCTGGCGAACGTCCAGCTCCAGCTCGTCGCCTACCACATGGCCGCGGAGCTGGGGCGGTCGATAGACAAGCCACGGAATCTGGCAAAGAGCGTGACCGTCGAATGAACTGTGACTTGTTTGATTCTCGGCATTCTCGGCTCCCGAGATCAGACTAGATTCCGCCATCCGGAGACCGTCCTCGGCCGACGCCGATGACGGTGGGCGAAAGACAGAAGCGTTGCGGGTGAGACTGGCGGTTCGTTCAGCGGGGGGTAAAATCGAGAGCGACGGGCGTTCCGTTAGCGAGGTTGTCGCTGACGGGGCATCGTTCTTCGACCGTCGAGAGCCACGTCTGGATGGTCTCGTCCGTCGCGTCCACGTCGGCCGAAACATCGACGCGAATCTCTTGGTATCCGGCGCGCGGCTCGTCGCTCTTGCCCATGAACTTCGCGGGGTTGAGATCACCTTCGATGGTGATTTCGAGATTACGCACGTCGAGGTCCATCTCGCGAGCGGTCTGGTGAGCCGTGACGTTCATGCACCCGGCGAGCGCGCCGATGAGGTATTCCACGGGGTTCGGTCCCTCGTCGTTCCCGCCAAGGCTCGATGGTTCGTCGACGACGAATTCGAAGCCACGGGTCGAGACACGGGTCTTGGTCGGGGATTCTGCCGATGCGGAGACATCAAACGTGAGGTGTCGGGACCTTTCTTCGCTCATCTTTACCGAGGTAGGCTGGCAAGAAAATAAATATGATGACAACCGCTACGTTATGGGAAGAGTGCGTGGTACTCTTTACCTCCTGAACGGCGAGTTCGATCACGAGTTCGCGCTACTCACGAGTCACGTTTGTCGGCGAGGGTGTCAACGAGGTCGGAGAAACCCACTTGATCGGCCGGTCCTTACCGAACGTGATGACCGACAGCCTGCTGGAAGCCGGCGTCGACCGCTGTCGCCGGGCGGGGTTGACCGTCACCCGGCCGGAGAGTTCCGCGGAGCCGCCCGGCGTCGCCCGACCCGAAGGCCCCGAATCGCCGTCGCGTGCCAGCGCCGACACCCGGCCGTTCGAGCCGGGGCGCACCGGGCCTGTGGACTCGCCGTCGGTGTCGGCGCTCCTGTCGAGTGGTCGGTCGGTCGCCATCGAAGGGGTTCGGGAGGCCGACCCGACGCTCGTCCTCTCCCGACTGTGGAACGACCGGAACAACGGTCGAGCGGCGCTGTTCGTCGTCCCCGACCGCGAGACGGCCGACCGGATCGAGGCGCTGCTCGCGCCGCCGGTGGGCGTCCGCGCCGTCGACGCGGAGGGCCGGACGTTCCACGCCGGCCCGGACCGCGTGTCGCTGGCCGAGGGCGGGTACGCCGCCGTGCCGACGGGGACGGAACTGGAGTGGCGCGAATCCGCGACGCCGCGAGAGGCGGTCGGGCTCACGGTGGAGAGCGGTGTGGACAGGGGTAGTAACGACGCCGACGAAACGGCGGGCCCGTGGCTGGATCTGTGCGCCGACGGATCGGTGGTGGCTCGCCTCGACGGGGTCGACGGGCTCGGCTGTCCGCCGCGGGCGCGGTTCCCGTACGCCTACCGTCGCGACGGCGACAAGCAGATTCGAGTCGTCGACTTCGCCGGGCGGCCGGTCCAGCGCTACACCGGCATCGGGGCGATGCGCGACGGTGGCTTCCGGCCCGTCCCCGCGCCGCTCGTCCCGGAACACATGTTCGACGGAGCCGTCGACGGCTGGTGGGCGGTGCTGGTCGACGGCTCGTAGCCCGCAACCACTTTGTCGGCGCTCGTCCACACCCCCACTATGCAGACCGTCGTGCTCGCGGCCGGGGAGGGGACGCGGATGCGTCCACTCACCGACCGCCGCCCGAAGCCGACCCTTCCCGTCGCGGACCGGACGCTCGTCGAACACGTCGTCGACGGCGCCCGTGCGGCGGGGGCGGGTCGCGTCGTCGTCGTCGTGGGCTACGCCGCCGACGGCGTGCGCGACGCCCTCGACGACCGGGACGTGGAGTTCGCCGTCCAGGAGCGCCAGCGCGGCACCGCCGACGCCGTGCGGGCGGCGCGCGAGTTCCTCGACGACGCCCCCTTTGCCGTCCTGAACGGGGACGTGCTCTACGACCACGACTCGCTCGCCGCCCTCTACGAGGCCGGTCCCGCCGTCGGCGCGTGCCGCGTCGACGACCCGGAGAACTACGGGGTGCTGGAGACCGACGCGGGCGGGAGCCACGTCCGCAGCGTCATCGAGAAACCCGCGAACCCGGCCTCGAACCTCGTCAACGCCGGCGCGTACGCCTTCCCCGCGGCGGCGCGGGACTGGCTGGATGTGAGTGAGAGCGACCGCGGCGAGTACGAACTCACCGACGTGCTCGAACGGGCCTGCGAGGCGACGGACGTGCGGGCGGTGACCGTGGACCGGTGGCTCGACGTGGGCCGCCCGTGGGAGTTGCTCGCCGCCAACGAGTGGAAGCTGGGCGACCTGAAGCGTCGGCTCGACGGCGACGTACACCCGGACGCCGACTGCCGCGGTCCGGTCGTCGTCGAGGCGGGCGCGACGGTCGAGGCCGGCGTCGTGATCGAGGGGCCGGCGCTCGTTCGCTCGGGCGCGAGCGTCGGCCCGAACGCCTACGTCCGCGGTGCGACGCTCGTGGGCGAGGGGGCGACGGTGGGCCACGCGGTCGAGATCAAGAACAGCACCCTGATGGCGGGCGCGACGGTCGGTCACCTCTCCTACGTCGGCGACAGCGTCCTCGGGCGCGACGTGAACTTCGGCGCGGGGACGACCGTCGCCAACCTCCGCCACGACGACGACCCGGTGCTCGTACGGGTGAAAGGCGAGCCGACCTCGACGGGGCGACGCAAGTTCGGCGTCGTCTGTGGCGACGCGGTGAAGACGGGCATCGACACGGCGCTGAACGCGGGCGTCGTCCTCGGGACCGGCGCGCGGACGGAGCCGGGCGAGACGGTGCGGCGGGACCGCGGTCGCTAGCGGGCGGGCGCGTCGACGCCGAACTCGTCGACCAATGCGTCGAGACGCGCCGGGTCGTCCGCGCCGGGGAGCGGTCGGTCGGCGGTCCGACAGGGGTCCGAGACCCCGAGGCGATCACACACCCGGTCGGCCGTCGCCTCGGCCATCCGCCGGTAGGTGGTGAGTTTGCCGCCGACGATGGTGAACAGGCCGGCCACGCCGTCGTCCCCGTGGTCGAGGAGGGCGAACCCGCGGGAGATGGCGCGGGCGTCGTCGGCCTCGTCCGGCGCGTAGAGCGGGCGGACGCCCCAGTACGTGCGCCGGACGGCCCGGTCGACGCCGGGCACCATCGCGGCACACTCCGCGACGGTCCGCGTCACCTCCGCGTCCCGTCGCTCGAAGTCGTCGGGGTCGTCGACGGTGACGCTCGTCGTGCCGAGCACCGCTTCGTCGCCACGGGGGACGACGATGTCGCCGTCGGCGGGGGGTCGACACCGATTGAGCACCGCGTCGACGCCGGGGTTCGACACCCCGACCATCACGCCCCGCGTGGGGCGCATTGGAACCGAGACGCCCGCGAGCGCCGCACACCGCCCGGCCCACGGGCCGGCCGCGTTCACCACGGCGTCGGCACGGATCGTCGCGTCGAGGTCCCCGCCGACATCGACGCCGGTCACGGCCCCGTCCGCGACGTGGACGGCCTCGACTGGCGCCCCCTGATGGATGACCGCCCCCGCCTCGCGGGCGGCGGTGGCGTTCGCGACGACGAGTCGCGACGGCGACACCACGGCGTCCGGGACGGCGAGGGCGCGCTCGACGGCCTCGGCGGCCTCGGGGACGCGTTCGCGGAGTTCGGCGCCCGAGAGCGTCTCGACGGCCATGCCCAGCGCGTCACAGGCCGCGCGCTTGCGCTCGAAGTAGTCGGGGTCGTCGCCGTCCAGTTGGAGGAAGTAGCCCCCCGTCTCGTCGATGCAGGCCGGGGCGATGTCCCGGAGAATCCGGTTTTCCGCGAGGCAGGCCGCCGCGTCGTCGGCGTCGGCCTCGGCGTACCGAGCGCCGCTGTGGAGGACGCCGTGCGAGCGGCCGGTGGTGCCGGCCGCGAGGCGGCCGCGGTCGACGAGTGTCACCTCGACGCCCCGGAGCGCCAGGTCGCGGGCGACGCCGACGCCGGTCGCGCCGCCGCCGATCACGAGGACGGTCGTCTGCATGGGCGAGGATGGCGGGCGGGTCACTTCAGTGCACGGTCATCGGGGCCGGCGCTCGTCCCGTGACGCGCCGTTTATCATCCTCGCGCCGCTGGGTTGGGTATGGTGCCGCCGCTGGTGCTCGATATCGACGGAACGCTGACGCGGGCGTCGGGCGGGATCGACCCCCGCGTCTTCGAGGCGTTGCCGGCGTGGGACGCTCCCATCGTCCTCGCGACGGGCAAGGCGTTTCCGTATCCGGTCGCGCTCTGTCACTTCATGCAGATCCCCGAACGCGTCATCGCCGAACACGGCGGCGTCGTCTACACCGACGACGAGGTTCGGGTGACGGTCGACTCCGAGCGCCCGTGGGCGGCGGCCGAGGCGTTCGTCGACCGGGGCGGCGACCTGGGGTGGGGCGCGGCCGACACCGTCAACCGCTGGCGGGAGACGGAGGTGGCGATCAACCTCGACGCCGACGAGGCCCTCCTCCGCGCCGTCGCCGAGGAGTTCGACGTCGACGTGGTGGATACGGGCTACGCCTACCACCTCGTGACGCCGGGCGTGAAGAAAGGCGACGGGCTGCGATCGGTGGCGGCGGCGCTCGGCGTCGACCCCGCCGACTTCGTCGCCGTCGGCGATAGCGAGAACGACGTGTCGACGTTCGCGGCGGCCGGCGAGTCCTTCGCCGTCGCGAACGCGGACGACCGGGCGCGCGCCGCCGCCGACCACGTCACCGAGGGCGCACACATGGACGGCACGCTCGAAGCGCTCGCGTCGCTCCGGTGAGCCGTCGCCGCCTCGGGAAGAGCCTCTACGCGGGCGTCTTACTCGCGGTCCTCGGCGCCGTCGTAGCGCGTCCGTGGGCCGACACAGGCCGAGATCCGGACTAGTTCGAGACGGCGTCGACACACCACGCCGCGAACGGGCCGTACGCGTCCCCGGCGTCGATCCGTTCGACGCAGGGGACATCGTGGGGATGCCAGTCGACGATCCGGTCGACCAACTCGTCGTAGCGGTCGACGGTCGTCTTCGCCAGCAGAATCGACTCCGGGCCCTCGTGAATCGCGTCGTCCCAGCGGTACGTGGAGGTGCAGTCGACCACGTTGACGCAGGCGGCGAGTCGTGCGTCGACGAGGCGGCGCGCGAGGTCGGACGCCGCCGCCGGCGGAGCGGTGACGTAGGCGGTCACCGGCGCCGGGGCGTCGTCGTCGGGGGCGGAATCGGGCATCCGCCTTACGCGTCGGCCACGTCGCCGTCGCCGTCCCGCTCGATGGGGACGAACGTCCCGTTGATGTCCCACTCGTGGATACAGTACACCTCGCCGACGACGCGTTCGCCGTCGTCGTCGCGCGCGATCTGCCAGGTGCTCGTCGCGTCGTTCCAGACCTCCCGCCGCCCGCAGTCCTCGCACTGCCGGGCGGTCGGCTTTCTGATCGTGACGCCCATAGGTCGAGTAGCACCGGCCGGGGATTTAACCCTACCCGTCGCGCGGCACTTATGTCCACGCGGCGGCAGGGGGCGACATGGGATTTCACACCTTCGATAGCGACCGGGCGGAGCGACTGGAAGACGCCGCCGAGCGGTATCGCTACTGCTCGCGCGAGGAACTCCACGCCCTCGTCGCGCCCCACTCGGGGATGCGCCTCGCTGACCTCGGCAGCGGCACCGGCTTCTACACCGACGACCTCGCCCCGCACGTCGGGACGGTGTACGGCGTCGACGTGCAGGCCACCATGCACGAACACTACCGCGAGAAGGGCCTGCCGGAGGCCGTCGAACTCGTCGAGGCCGACGCCGCCGACCTGCCGTTCGGGGCGAACGACCTCGACGCCGCGTTCTCGACGATGACCTTCCACGAGTTCGCGGACGCGACGGCGCTGGCGGAGGTGGCGCGGGTCCTCCGGCCGGGTGGTCGCCTGATCACCGTCGACTGGGACCACGACGGCGCCGGGGACGCCGGGCCGCCCCGCGACGAGACGTACGCCCTCGACGACGCCGTGGCCCTCCAGACCGACGCGGGCTTCGTCGTCGAACGCGCCGAGCGCCGGCCGGAGACGTTCGTCACCGTCGCCCGGCTGGTCGATTGAGACGGAGTGTCGTCGTCCGAATGAGCACCGTGTAGGCCGATTCACCGCCGAGCGAAACAGTAATTTAGGTGAACAGTGTACGATTGTCGTGAGTATGAGACACAATCTCATAGATCCGTACAGCCCGGACGGGGGCTACTACGAGTGCCGCACCTGTACGCACCGCGAGGCGAGCGAGGACCGACTGATGGCGTGTCCGGCGTGTGGGGCCGACGTGCGGAACATCGCCGTGCCACGGGAGTGACGGGTAGCGCGGCCACCGACTCAGATTTCGATGCTGTCGGTGTAATACTCGAGGGCACCGACGAGGACGGCACCGACGACGGCCGCGAGGCCGAACGCGAGGAGGGCATCGGCCGTCCACCCGGCTGCTAAGTTCTCGCCCGCCTTCACCACCGGGGCGCGCAGGCCACCAACGACCAGGCTCACCAGAAAGGCGAGCGTGGCGTAGCGGTAGTGGACGAGCGCCCAGCGGACGGCGTGGGCGACGGTAAAGAGACCGACGACGGCGCCGACGAGGAAGGCCACCACCGTCGTCGCCGGGTCGAGCACCGCTTCGACCGACCCGCCGACCAGAAGGCCGAGGAGGCCGTCGACGAAGGCCGTCAGTCGGGCGACGAGGAACTCGTACTGTCCGAGGATGACGAGGATGAGTGATCCGGAGATGCCGGGCAGCACCATCGCGCTGATGGCGACGGCGCCGACGGCGACGGTGACGACGGGCGAGGCGGGGAGGGCGGCGGCGGCCTGCCCGGCCGAGAGGAAGGCGAGCAGGAAACCGCCGACGGCGGCGCCGACCCGCCCCGGCGTGTCGAGCGACGCCTGCGTCCGGAGGACGACGGCCGACGCGGCGATGAGGCCGAAAAAGAATCCGAAGGTGACGACGGGTTCCGATTCGAGCGCGACGTGGAGGAGGCGCGTCGCGATCAGGACGGCGGAGAGGACGCCGGCGCCGAGGGCGAGGAGGAAGGGCCCGTCGACGGCGAGAAAAGCCATGCGGGCGTCGTCACGTCGGCCGGGGAGCGGCGCGGCGAGCACGTCGACGATTCGGCTCGGCGTGACGGCGGTGATGGCGGCGATCAGGCGCTCGTAAATGCCCGTGATGAGCGCGATGGTCCCCCCCGAGACGCCGGGGACGGCGTCGGCCGCCCCCATGCAGACGCCCTTGCAGTAGACGATCAACAGGGAGCGGAGGGGGCGCATCGGGTTAGCTGCGGGCGACGGCCACGTCGGCGTGGCGGGTCGACGCCGTCGTCGTGGCCGTCGGCTCGGTCGATCCGTCGTCCGAGGCGTCGTCCGTCGTCTCGCTCACCGGCTCGGTCGGCGTGAGCGACTCGGAGCCGTTACCGCCGCCGAGGGACAGGTTCTGGAGCGGGTTGGTCCGGTTCAGCGTCACCTGCCGCTCGCCCGTCACGTCGCCGTTGACGCGACCCTCGCGGATCTGTACCTCCGAGCGGTACTGGATGATCGACCCGTTCTGGACGGCGAGTGCCGACTCGATGACGTACGGGCCGGTCGCCCGGACGCTCACGTTCGTGTAGCCGTTCGACGGGCCGTACTCGTCGTACCCCGTCGTGGCGTACGGGAGCGTCATCGTCAGTTCGCCGTCCTCGGTGGTGCGGGCCCGCTGCGTGTACGTGAACGTCTCGCCGGAGGTGGAAACCCGCATCGGCACCGTCGCACGGACGGACGTGTTCGGCGGCAGGCCGGTGCTCGTGACGGTCGCACCCGGAACCTTCTCGAACGTCTTCACGAACGCGGGCTGGTTGACCGTCTGTGACGACGGTGGCACCCCGGTGACGGCGAAGGTACGGCGCGCGGCCGCCTGATACGATCGCGACTGGTTGGCCGACGACTCGCTCACCTTCACCAGCCGGTAGTGTTCGAGCGCGGGCACCCGCTCGGAGGGGTAGTGGCCGACGCCACCGATCTGGGCCGTGCTGTCGTTTTCGACGTACGCCTGGGCGGCCGAGAGGTTGTCGAACTGCCGGACAAGCGGCTGGTCGCCCTGCGGACCGGCGCGGACGGTGATGGACTGCCCGCTCCGGGTCTGGGCGCGCTGACGCTCCCAGTCGACGACGATTGGCTCCGGCTCCATCGCGCTTCCGTGGTAGGCGTACAGGCGCACCATCAGGCTGTCGTAGTACCGCTGCTCGCGGAGTTGGAAGCTCCCGCGGAGGCTGCTTGCGTACACCGGCCCGTAGAAGTCCGAGGAGGAGATATTCGATTCGTCGTAGAAGACGACGGGAGCACCGAACTTCGAGTTCGGATTGACCATCTGCCAGTCGACCATCACGTACCGGGTGCCCGAAGCCTCCGTATCCCGCTCACCCAGGGCGCTCTGGGCGGCCGACTCGTTCGGCGCCAGCAGGTAGTTCGCGGCGCCGGTCGCCCCCTGCTGGAACGGGTTGGCGTTCGGGATGCGGTGCCCGCGGACCGTGATCCAGTGACCGTAGTCCCACCACGACTGGACGCCGTAGGCGCCGGCGGGATAGTCGAAGTCGTTCGTCAACTCGTAGCTGCCGTAATACTCCATCTCCTCGCCCGACCCGCCGAGCGTTCCCGGCGCCGGAGTGTTCGACTCCATCCACTGGAGCGAGCCGTCCCACTCCGTGACGGCGCCGGGGCCGGTGTTCTGGGCCGTCTCCCAGGCCGTGCTACTCTGATCGAACTGCGGGTTCCCGGTGTTGCGGACGCCCATCGGGACGAGCAAGACCGGCGTGACGATCAGCATGGCGGCCGCGAGCACCGCGAGCACCTGATAGCCCTGCAGGTCGCGGATGGATTCCATCGAGGATTCGATCGAGGCCCCGTCGAGGTCCAGATACGCGAGGACCTGCCCGATCAGGTAGGCGTTCGCGATGGCGACGACCGGCGCGAGGTAGTAGTTGAACCGAACCTGCGTGAACGCGGCCGAGGTCATGAACGCCGCCCAGATCACGAACAGCAGTTTCTCGGCGTCGTAGTTGGTCTGGAGGACCGCACCCAGCAGGATCAGCGCCACCAGCGCGACGCCGACGAGTTCGGAGACGACGCCGAACGCGTCACCGATTGCTCGGAAGGGGCCGGGAATCAGGAAGAGCAGCCCGAGGAGCGCGAGGGAGCCGACGGCGTACCCGACGCGTTCGGTCTCGCCGTCCTCGACCAGCGGTTTCGCGACCAGCCAGATGACGGCCACGACGCCGGTAAACAGGGAGAACCCGTAGTCGATCAGGATCCGCCCGGTCGCGTCCGTCGCGTTCTGCCGGAGGGCAGTGGGCGAGAGATACGGCTGGGCCTCCGAGATGGTGCGGGTCGCCGCGCCGGCACTGAACCCGATGAACCGCAGGGAGTTCGTCTGGATGGTCCGGAACAGGTCGGGGAGCGCGAGGGCGACGACGCCGGCACCGACGACGACGAGACCGACGACGGCGACCGGATAGAGCGAGCGGTCGAGCCCGCGGTCGTCGAACAGTCGCGCGAGCCCGGCCATGAACGCCGCGCCGACGGCGACGCCGAGGGCGACGACGGGCTGGAGGAGGCCGAAGTCGGTCGGGCTGAACGTCGCCTGCTCGAACTGGAGGAGCATCAACAGCGCGGCCACGACCATCGACACGACGCCGACGAACGCGACCGGTTCCGGCGTGCCGCCGGTGGCGTAGTCGCTGGTGAGCTGGTAGACGAGGTAGGTGCCGAAGACGCCGACCAGCAGGACGCCGGGGGGCCACACCCACATGTAGAGGGCGACCGCGACGCCGGCGAGTGCACTCCAGACGAGCGGCGTCCGGAGGGCCGCTACGTCCCGGTCGACGACGAGTTCCCAGACGGGCTTCTCGCGCGTAGCGACCGCGAGGGCGACCATCAGTCCGAGGACGGCGATAGTCTGGAAGAGCGGCTCGGCGACGTTGTGGTCGGCGAAGCCGACGAGGCCGCGCTGGAGGAACTGGCCCGGCAGGAGCAGGAGGACGACGGCGCCGAAGAGACCGGCGACGCGGCTAGCGAGCCGCTTGCCGACGTAGTAGACGGGCACCGCGACCAGCGCGCCGAACACCGCGGGGGCGACGAGCAGCGTCTTGGCGATCAGATCGCTCGACGGACTCCCGAGGCCGACGACCAGCGCCGCCGTCGCGACGAGTTGGTCGTACAGCGTCCCGAACTGGGCGGCGTTCGTCCCGTACGGGAAGTACGTCCACGGATCGTACGGCATCGTGAAGGGCCAGTGACGCACCGTGTACTCGACCTGGCGGAGGTGATACCAGGCGTCGTTGCCGGAGAAGTACACCGCTCCGTCCCGGATGAACGTGTCGTACTGCTGGAGACGGATGGCGAGCATCACCGCAACGACGAGCACGAGCACGGGTATGTGATACCAGTCGAAAAAGAGGTCTACGACCGACGAGGACCCCTGACTCTGATCGTCGCTCATTGGCCGAACGGACTGGGATTATGGCCATAAACCTTGTTATCTATAGATGGCCGGAACGGCTTTTGCGGCCGAATAGTGGGCCCACACGGACGCCAACGAAAACGCTTATTCACGGCTCGGGAAAACGTCGTGGCGATGCAGGTGTCGGTCGTCGTCTGTACGTACGCGATGGAACGGTACGAGTCGTTCTCCGAAGCCGTCGAGAGCGTCCTCGATCAGACGTACGACCCCGTCGAAGTCGTCCTCGTCGTCGACGGCAACGACGCCGTCTACGAGCGCGTTCGGGCGGACTTCTGTGGCCGTGAGAACGTCGTCTGCCACAACAACGACGAGAACCGCGGCATCTCGTACTCGCGGACGAAAGGCGCCGAACTCGCCTCCGGCGAGGTGGTGGCGATGATCGACGACGACGCCGTCGCCCACGACGACTGGATCGAGCAGTTGGTCGCCGTCTACGAGGACACCGACGCCGTCGCCGTCGGCGGCGACGTGCACCCCGACTGGCAGACGGCGAAACCTGACTTCTTCCCCGCCGAGTTCTACTGGCTCGTCGGCTGCGTCGAACCCGGCTTCGCCGAGGATGGCGAGGAAGTGCGCAACGGCTACGGCTCCAACATCTCCTTTCGGCGCGACGCCTTCCTCGAGGCCGGCGGCTACGACACCCACACTGGCCGCCGCGGCGACAAACACATCCAGGCCCACGAGGCGCCCGTCTGTATCCGCATCCGGGAGTTGACGGGGAAAGGCGTGATCTACACCGACGACGCCGTCGTGGATCACAAACTGTTCGACTACCGCGGCGAGTTTCGGTGGCTCGTCTTTCGATCCTTCTGGCAGGGCTACTCGAAGCGCGTGATGGAGTTGCTGTATCCCGACGAGGACGGCGAGGAGACCGACTACCTCCGCTACCTGTTTCTGGATCGGATTCCGCGGCGGCTGAAGGGACTGTGGACGAAGCCGTCGGTGGCGGCCGTGTTGCAGATTCTGACGGTTTTCGTTTTTACTGGGGCGGTGGGGCTAGGGTATCTGTACGCGCTGGTGACGCCCGGATTGTTGGAGAAAGTGGAGACGGTCGAAGAGTAGGTCAGTACGTCAGCGCCCGTAGATCGGGGACTACTTCGAAGTCGGCGTTGCGTTCGCGTCCCGTCTCGATGGCTTCCCGGGCGCGCCCCGTCGTGCTGTCGCTCCAAGCCCCCCAGAACTCAGCTAGTCGGCGACGACCGAGCAGGCGGTCGATGGCCTCGCCGAAGCTCTCGTCGTCCCGGCGCTCCTCGCGAAGTTTCTCGTAGACGTCTTCCGGGAGGGAGATATTCTTACTTCCCATACGAAACTGTGTGTGCTGTGTGTGTAAAAGCACTTCGCGGCGCACACTCGCGAACGGACGGGAGCGGAAAGGTCAGTCCTCGGCGTCGGCCACTTCGGCCTCGATGCGCCGTTCGGCCTCCTCGCGATCCTCCGGGTAGCCGATGTCGATCCGCCAGCCTTCGATGCCGATGGCGTCGATGGTGCGCCCCGAGCGAATGAGCAGGTCGATGGCCTCGCTGATCTCGTACTCGCCGCGGTTGGAGGGCTGAACGAGTTCGCAGGCGTGGAAGATGGCCGGCGTGAACGTGTAGAAGCCGGTCATGACGAGATTGGAGGGCGGGTCATCGGGCTTCTCGACCACCTCGGTGATCTCGCCGTAGTCGTTGGTGACACAGACGCCGTAGCGGGAGGCCTCCTCCCACGGCACCTCCTCGACGAGGAAGGCGGCGTCGGCGCGGTCCTCGCGCTGCCGGTTCACCACGTCGCCGAGGTTCGCCCGGAAGACGTTGTCGCCGAGCATGAGCATGAAGTCGTCGTCGACGTGCTCTTCCACGGTCATGAGGGCGTGTGCCAACCCTTTCTGCTCGCGCTGGTGGGTGTAGGTGATGGGGACGCCCTCGTACTCGTCGCCGTAGTAGCTGATGATGTCCTGCTTGCGGTAGCCGACGACGACGACGAGTTCGTCGGCGCCAAGGTCGACCAGTTGCTCGAAACAGTGGGTCAAGATCGGTTTCCCGGCGACTTCGACCATCCCCTTGGGTTTGTCCTCGGTGAGTGGTCGGAGGCGGGTCCCCTCGCCGGCGGCGAGTACGACTGCCTGCATGGGAGTACGCTACTCCAGTACGGGGTAAATAGTTTGAGGAAGCGTTCAGCGGATCTCGTCGAAGAAACGCGGGTTCGTCATATACCAGTCGACGGCTGCGTCGAGTCCCTCGTTGAAGGAGTAGGCGGGGTCGTAGTTCAGTACCTTGTTCGCCTTCGAGATGTCGGCCACGTAGCGGCCGACTTCGCCCGTTCGGTTCGGTTCGACGTGGATATCAACGTCGGTGTCGACGCGGCGGGCGATCTCCTCAGCGAGTTCGATCAGCGAGGTCCCCTCGCCGGAGGCGATGTTGAACGTCGTCCCCTTTGCCTTGTGGAACTTCTCGATGACGCGGACGATCCCGTCGACGCAGTCGTCGAGATACGTGAAATCGAGCACCTTGTCGTCGCCGTAGACGGTCAGGTCTTGGCCGTCGTGAGCCTGGGCGATGAACAGTGGAAGCACGCGGTCAGACACGTCGAACCTGCCGTAAACGTTCGAGAACCGCAGGATCGACGCGTGCATATCGTAGCACTGTTCGTACGCCTTGAGCATCGCCTCCCCGCCGACCTTGCTCGCGGTGTAGGGGCTCTCACACTCGTCGACGTACGTGTCCTCCTCGCTGTAGACGATCTTTCCCTTGTTGCCATACACCTCGCGGCTGCTGCCGAAGACTACCTGTGAGACGCCAGCCTGACGTACATATTCGAGCACGTTGAACGTCATCTCGAAGTTGTCGCGTGCCCGTCGGGGGTTGTTCACGAGGCGGTGGACGCGGGCGTTCGCCGCGAGGTGGACGAGGACGTCGACGTCTTCCGGAAGGGCTTCGCCGACGGCGTCGTCGAGGAGGTCGGCACGAACCGTGCGGTCCTCGACAGTTTCGCTCCACCGGTTCGGCTCGATGTCGACGCCGGTCACGTCGTAGCCGTCGTCATGTAGCCGCTCGATCAGCGCCGTCCCGATCATCCCGCTGGCACCGGTGACAAGGACTGAGTTGGGTGTCATGGCATAGTTCTGCAGAGGACACGACAAAATCCTTCCTTATCGAAGCGGACAACAACGCATTTGAGGGCGCACACCGACCCGGAAACGATGCGTGTCGCGTTCCTCGTCAACGCTTTCCCGAAACTGTCGGAGACGTTCCTGCTCAACCAGATCACCGGCCTCGTCGATGTCGGACACGACGTGGACATCTACGCAGTGCAGCGAACCGACGAGGACGTCACTCACGGACAGATCGCCGACTACGACCTCCTCGACCGAACGACGTATCTCACGGTCGAGGGCGTCGATTGGCTCCGGGTGGCCCCGCCTATCGCGTACCGGGCCCTCGTCGACGTCGGCCGTGATCCGTCACAACTCGGCCGGTTCCTCTCTCACCGACGGGATGCGGTTCGGCTGACCGACGCCTTCCGTCCCGTCTCGTCGCCGCTTCTCGACCGTCTCGACGGCTACGACGCCGTCCACGCACACTTCGGACCGATCGGGAACGGCTTCCGATTTCTCGCCGATCGGACCGATGCGCCCTTCGTCGTCTCGTTTTACGGCTACGATGTCAAGGAAGCGCTCGGCAAGCATCCGTGCCGGTACGGCCCCCTCTTCGACGCCGCCGACGCGGTGACCGTCCTCAGCGAGGACATGCGCGAGAAACTCGAGGATGCGGGTTGTCCGCCGGCGAAGACGACCAAGGTCCCGCTCTGTGTTGACACCTCGACGTTCGCCTTCTCGGAGCGGACTACGAGGACGGACGACCGGATCGAACTCGTCACCGTCGCTCGACTCGTCGAAAAGAAAGGGCTCGCGTACGCGATCGATGCCGTCGCCCAACTCGCCGACGAGTACGACGTTCGCTACCGGATTGCCGGCGACGGTACCCTCCGTTCGGAACTGGAACGGCGGATTCGGGCGCGTGGTCTCGACGAACAGGTCGAACTCCTCGGGTGGGTCGAGCAAGGGACGGTGAGCGACCTCCTCGCGGCGGGCGACGTCTTCCTCCTGCCGAGCGTCACGGCCCGGAGCGGCGACGAGGAGGGAACGCCCACCGTGTTGCTGGAGGCGCAGGCCCGCGGGTTACCCGTCGTCTCGACCTACCATTCCGGAATCCCGGAAATCGTCTCCGACGGTCGAAGCGGCCTCCTCGCCCCGGAACGCGACGCCGACGCGCTCGCCCGAAAGCTCCGGACGCTCTTCGATCACCCAGAACTCTGGGGTGAGATGGGGCGGAACGGCCGACGGTACGTCGAGGAAGTCCACTCCGTCGGAACGGTAACCGAGCGCCTCGAACGGTTGTATACGTCGACCAAGGGGTGACGGCAGAGTCACCGGAGGGGTCGGGACGGCGCATAGATATGGGTCCAAATCGGACCGCGATCAGCGGTCACACCCGGCCCGTCATCCTCCGTGAACGCCCACGAACAGATCCTCGTACCGATCGACCAGCCGTCGCATCGAGTAGTTGTGGTCGAGGTACGCCCGGCCGCCCCACCCGAGGTCGACGCGACGGTCGATGTCGTCCGCGAGCGCCTCCACGTCCGCGACGAGCGCGTCCATCGACCCCGAGAGACACCCGATCGGCTCTGTCCGCAGGTCGCCGTCGAGATCGTATTCGAGCGAGACGACCGGCGTCGCGTAGCGCCACGCTTCGAGGAAGACGTTTGGAAGCCCCTCGTACGTCGAGGTGTTGACGAGGGCGATAGCTCGGCGGTAGTACTCGTCGATGGCCGACGGCTCGACGAACCCCTCGAAGCGAAGGTTGTCGATGCCCGCCGCCGCCGAACGAACCTCCTCGAAATACGCCTCCTCGTCGTCGTTGGGCGGGCCGACCATGACGAACTGCACGTCCGGAAGTGACCGCGCTAGGTCGAGAAACAGCTCCGGACGCTTCTGCTCCCGAGCGATCCGACCCACCCAGAGGACGAACTCGCGGTCCTCGTGCGGCAACACGTCGGCCTCGTCGGGGAGGTCGTAGCCGTTCGCGAGGATCGTCGACTCGATGCCGTGGGCCTCGGCGAGCACCCGTTGCTGGTGGTCGGTCTGTGCCGCCACGGCGTCGGCCGGCCTGATCGAGTCGACGTAGATCCGTCGACGGAGCGGGTGGTAACCGGCGAGATACGACGGCTCGACATCCGCGTCGCTGGAGACGGCGTAGACGAAGGCCGCGTCCGCGAACCGGCAGTAGGTCGCCACGGCCATACAGAGGAAGTCGTTGCCGCGGACGTAGTACACGTCGGCGCCGATGCGGGCGAGGGCGTACCAGACGGCCGATGCTTTCAACGGTGCCCCGGTGACGCCGCGAACGTCCGGAATCCACTTCCAGACGCCGAGGCCGTCGCGGCGTTCGTACCGTGCACCGTCGTCGTAGTTGCGGGTGAGCAGGGAGACGTCGTGGCCACGGTCACGGAGCGCCTCGGCGAGGAGGTACTGCTGACGTTCGGCGCCGCCAGCGCCGGTTTCCTCGCCGGTACCGAGGAAGTTGTGGATCTTCGGCGAGACGAAACAGACGTGGACCATCGATACCGGCCGTACGCGACGACTCGTTGATAAAGGATCGGAGTCGGACTACGGGAGCGACCGGCGGCCGTCAGCCAGTTGTTCGACCTTGACGAACGACGCCGAATCGAGACCGGCGGTGCCGATCCGGAACTTGCCCGACCCGCTCCCGTGGCAGTCCGATCCCCCAGTCTCAACGAGGTCGTGCTTCTCCGCCAACCGTGCCGCGTCCGCGACACCGACATCGGCGTATCGGTCGTCGCTCTCGCCGTAGGGGTACGACACCTCGATGCCGTCCAGCCCGTGGGCAGCCAACTCCTCGATCATCTCCTCGACCGTCTCCGCCGAGGCGGCAATGCGGCCCGGATGGGCGAGCGACGCGACGGCTCCCGCCCCCCGGATCGTTCGCAACACGCGCGCCGCCGGGAGCCGCCGCATCGGGACGTAACACGAACCGTCCTCTGCGAGATACTCGTCGAACGCCGCGCCGATCGACGGGACGACTCCCTCGGCGACCATGCGCCGTGCGAGGTGCGGTCGGCCGAGAAGCCCGTCGCTCTCCGCCCGAAGTTCGTCGATGGTGGTGGAGAAGTCCGTCGCCTCCCGGACTCGGTCGACGAGGGCGGCGTTTCGCTCCCGACGGTACCGCCGGGCGGTCGTCAGCGCCTCCCCAAGCGCCTCGTCGTTCGGGTCGACGTAGTAGCCGAGGATCTCGACTTTGGTGTCGAAACAGTCCGCCCGGACCTCGACCCCCGTCACCACCTCGAGATCGCTACGTCGTTCGACACGGTTGGTCAGATCGTCGGTGATCGTATCGTGATCCGTGATCGCGATGGTCTCAAGGCTGCGATTTCGCGCCTGTTCGACCCGGCGAGCGAGCGAGTCCGTGCCATCCGAGGCTGGCGTATGTATGTGGAGGTCGGCAACGATAGCTGAGTCTGCCATCGCTGACGGCTACTCGCGGTGGCTACAAAGCTCTCCGGATTACCGGCTCACTCGGGCAGCGTGTCGCCCCACTGCGTCCGGTCAGCGCCGTCGAGTCGTGGTAACTCGTGTGGCCGGTGCCAATCCCGGGGTCGGATACGGCGGGCGTCGGTGCCAACGGCACTCGCGTACCGCTCGGCCACGACGCGTCGCGCAGCCGATCCGACCGAACCGTGGGGATACGAGAAGTGATCGGGGGGTGACCCCGTCCAGTCGGTCAACAGCCGGTCGGCTTCCTCGAGGTCACGTCGCACCGTCGCCTCGTCGTAACCCGCGAGCGGGACGTGTCGGTGCCCATGCGAGCCGACAGTTACCAGTTCGGACGCCGAGATCGACGCGACATCGTCCGGGCGTAGCATCGGGGCCGGCTCCGGATCGTCGGCGTCAAGTCGGTCAAGGAGCCGTGACCGCTCCGTGGGGTCGGCCCACTTGCTGGCGGCGTACAACTGGTTGTAGGTAGCGCGGACTGCCTCCTCGGTCGAGAGATCGGCCTCGATCAGCGAGCCGTCCCACCTGAGGGAAACGTGCTCGCGTGCCCGCAGCGCGGCAAGCAGTCTGAACGCGAACGGGGATTCGCGATTCACCACACACCCGGTCGAGACGTACACCGTCGCTGGGGCGTCGAACCGCTCCAACAAGGGCAAGACCGTCGTATCGATATCACAGTAGCCGTCGTCGAACGTCACCACGACGGCGTCGGGTGGAAGCGTCCCATCCCCGGCGAGCCAGTCTACCAGCCGGTCAATCGGAATGATCGTCGCATGAGTTGTGAGGCGTTCGAGGTCGGCGGCGAGTTCGTCCCGCAAGACGGTGTAGGCCTCCGGACCAGTCTGCTTGTCAGGCGAGCCGACACGGTGGTACATAAGTATCGTCGGAGAGATCGACGGCCACCGACCGGCCCGAAGAAGTCCCCAGATATCGGCGGCGTGCCCCGCAATCACCGAGCCGAGCTGACGTATCATCCGTGAGCGGGAGCTATCCCACTCCCGGACGAGGAGGAAACGGAATCCGACAGCTCGTCGACGGTGCCGATACCACGGTTATCGGTGGTCGAACGGTACGTGACGCTGCACGTACCCGGCTCGAACGGCGTCAGTGGAGAGTGATCGGAAGGAATCATCGCTACAGCGTCTCGTATTCGAACCAGTGGTCAAACGAGCGCTCAACCATCCCATCGAGCTCTCGGATATCGTCGACGATAAGCGCCTCAAGCCGTCTCCGATCCTCGGGCTGCATCCCCTGTTCGTACTCGTTCTTCGAGGTTGCGAGTCCCAGAACTGCGTCGTGAACGGGGCGCACGGCGTCGACGGCGAACTGCGGCGCCCACTTGCTGTACGCACGCACCGCGACCTGATAGAGGCGCTTGCTGGTGACCCCGCGTTTTTTACCCTCATTCACCTTCGAATCGAGGACCGAAGGCTGGTACGTCGGGTCGACATCGAGGAACTCGTACACATCCTGCAGATAGGCCCAGTCGTTGTCTACGAGATCGTCAAAAAAGAGCAGCTTCAGGTTCTCGGATGGGATGTGTTCGAGATAGCGTTCGATGTGGCGGTTGTAGAGGCCGGGAACCACCCAGTCATTGTAGAGATCGTAGTTCTCGAACACCTCCGAGAACTCGAAGGACATCTTGTCCTTGCTCTTCTCGTGCCAGTAGTGGGAAAACGCCCGGTCAACGGGGTTGCGGAGGACGAACAGGATCTTCGCGTCGGGAATCGTCCGAGAGATACGTTTCGGGGCCATATCGTCACGGATGTAGCTGGGTGTCTCCTCGCCGACCATCGCTTCGCCATCGTACGAACCGAAGTGGTCGCGATACCACCCTTCGCCCCGCGAGTAGTGCATATCGAAGTAGTGAACGGAGTCGGTGTCCGGTAGGAGTACCTCGGGATGTTCGCGCAGGCATTCGTACAACCACGTCGTCGCACACTTCTGCGGCCCCGCGATAATGAAATCAGGGAGTGGAGGAGACATTATTTCGGGTTCGGATGCGATATGGCTGCCCGGAGGATATAATGTCATCGCAACACCGTCGGGCGCCGTTGCCGATCAGTCGCGAAGATGGTCGAGGACGGTACCGGCGTTTCTGAACAGGAGATACCCACTCACGGGAACGAGAGATGCCGCGGCGACTGTGGACGGGACGTATCCGAGAAGCGAACCCCCGACGACGCCGAGGCAGGCGGCGGTCATCGTGAACACCGGCCAGTCCGTGGTGTCGATTCCGAAGGCGTAGTCGACCTGCCACATCGCGAGGACGTTGGTGAAGAAAAAGACCGTGGTCGTGGTTGCAATAGCCGCACCGATCGCGTCGTACCGGACGATGAGCACGGCGTTCAGGCCGATATTCCCGACGAGATTGAGGATCGTATTGAGTAGGACGAATCGGCCGTGCTTGCCCATCAGCAGTATCTGGCCGATTTTCCCGAACGCGGCGTTGAGGACGAACCCCATCCCCAACACGAGGAGGAGTTCGTACTGTCCGGTGTACGCGCCGAACAGGCCGAGAAGTTCTCGTCCGAAGAAAATGAGGACGAACAGCCCGCCGAGCGTCGATGCGACCGAAAGATCACGGACGAAGTTGAACTCGGCGAGGAGGAACTCAACCTGATCTTCGGCGAGGAACTTCGAGAGACGGGGCTGTAACACGTTGTTCAGAACCTGCTCACCGTAACGAAGCACCGAGGCAACCTTCCACGCGACGTCGTACCCACCCGTCGACGCCGTGGAGGCAAGCGTCGTCAGGAGCAACACGTCGACGTTTTTCATTAGCTTGCTCCCGATGGAGTTCAGGAGGAGGACGGTAGAGAACTCGAACTGTTTGCGCGAGATAGCGCTGAGGTTCAGGTACTGCCAGCCCTTCGAGCCGGCGGTGAATCCGACGAGTGGCAAATAAAAAGACAGTCCGATCGCCACGGCAATGGCCCACGGTTCCGGAACGAACAGATAGACCACGCCCATCCCTCCGAGACGGAGCACCTCGCTGGTGATCTGTTCGAGAAGGATCGCCGTCGGGACGCGTTCGAGGCCGCGGAGAACCCCGCTGGTGATCGGCAGCAGAGCCATGCCGGGGATCAACAGGGCGAGCAGCCGAACCCATTCGACGACCGCCGGATCCTCGACGACAGAGGTGAGCAATGGGGCAAGGCCCCACACGACCGCCGCCGCCCCGAGGCTGATGACCGTGGTCCACCCGAGCGCCGCGCCGGCGAAGCGGTTGATACCTTTGTCAGTCCCCGACACGTCGAGTTCCGAGATATGCTGGATGGTTACCTCACGGAGACCGATCTGGCTGACCAGAGCGATAAGAGTCGCGACGGTAAATCCCGTCACGTAGGCCCCGTAGTCGCTCTTAGTCAGCGTATGTGTGAGCAGCCAGAGGCTCCCGTACCCGCCGACGAGCGTCGTGAGCTTCCCGACGGCACCCACGGCGCTCCCACGGAGATATTTCGACGCGACACCCATTATTACCAGATCTTCCCGACTGCGTATCCGACGGCACTCAGACACATCGCCGCAACAGTTCGGATCTTGACATCGTGCGCGAGAGCACGCCTGAAGTAGCCGAGCGCCTGTTTGTACTCTCTGTTCCGGTGTGCGGCCCGCCCGACGCCGTGGTACAGTTTGTGGTAGAACGCATCGGCGTATCTGTCGGCGAATTCCGGGGAAACGCGCTCGGCGAACAGCTCGGCGAACCGCTCGTTCGCCCGGACGCGGAGTTCGGGGTCGTTCCGGGCCGACAGTCCGTCGGGCTGTTTCCGGATCGTGACGAGGTCCTCACGGAAACAGACCCCACCGGCGACCGCCGCCTCAAGAATGAAGAGATGATCCTCACGGCGTTCGAGATCCTCCTGGAACCGGAGGTCGACCGCCGACGTATCCAAGAGGATCGAAGAGGTGAGCGATTCGATCCGCGCGAGATAGAGATCACGAACGAACTCCTCGGTCGAGCGCTCTCGTCCTTCGACACAGATGGCGGTGTCGGTCTCCTCGATGGCGTCGAGTTGCCGTTTCAGCTTTCCCGGCTTCCACAGGTCGTCGGCGTCCAGAAACGCCACGAACCGCGTATCGGCACGCTCCAGTCCGCGGTTCCGCGCCCACGCGGGCCCCCGCTGTTCGTCGTCGGTAACGACGATGGGTTCGGTGGGTACCGCCTGCGCCTCGATGGAGTCAAGGGCTTCTTCGAACATGTCCTCCGGCGTGTGGGCCGGACTGTACGGAACGACGACCGAAACCCGCGGGTCGGTCATCTCTCGATTCGAGCCCGGTGGCCGACGAGGACGGTCATCGGAGTGGGTTCCGATCCATCAGTCGTCGAGATAGCCGAGATCGTCCAGCCGGCCCTTGATCTCGTCTTCCTCCTCGACCGTCAGGTCGAAGTCGTACTCCGAACTGTACTCCGTTTCGAGGACGCCGAGTTCTTCGAGTCGGTGGAGCACGTACGCGACCGACTCGTCGACCGACTGTGCCTCGCTATCGACGACGATGTCGGGGTTGTGTGGCTCCTGGAACGGGTGATTGACGCCGGTGAAGTTCTCGATTTTGCCCTCCTGTGCCTGCTGGTAGAGGTTCTTCGGATCGCGGTTCGCGGCCTCCTCGACGGAGCATTTGACGTAGACGAGGACGAACTCGCCTTCGGACTCGATGATCTCGCGGGCCTGCTGTTGGGCGTCACGAAACGGCGTGATCATGCCCGTGACGACCGAGATATCGTTGCGATTCAGCAGCTTGCAGATGAACGCGGTTCGGCGGTTGTTCGTCGCCCGGTCTTCTCGGGTGAACCCGAGGTCCGGATAGAGATTCTTCCGGATCTCGTCGCCGTCCAGGTTCTCGATGTGGTGGCCCTGTTCGCGGAGGACGTTCTCGACGCGTTTCGCGAGCGTCGACTTGCCGGCGGCCGGTCGCCCCATGAACCAGATGGTGAAGCTCATGCCGACTCCTCCGTGTCGTCAGCGACCACGAACGGTTGTTCGGCGTCCATGATCACGTCTGCGACCTCCGGACGCATCATCTTTTCCGAGGGATGGGTCCCCGAACGGATCATCTCGCGGATCTTGCTTCCGCTCGGGTGGATCTGTTCGTCGTCGCTGTGGGGACAGATCTTCTGAGACACCATGCCGTCACAGACCGTACAGTAGAAGGAGTAGTTGTAGAACAGCGGCTCGATCCCGATGTCGTCGATCTCGTCGAAGATGGTGTGGGCGTCGAACCCGTCGTAGAAGTCCTTCACACCAGCGTGGTCGCGGCCGACGACGAAGTGGGTACACCCCTGATTCTTGCGGACGAGGGCGTCGAAGATGGCTTCGCGGGGGCCGGCGTATCGCATCTTGCTCGGGAACACCGACAGCGACACGTTCTCACGCGGGTAGTAGTGTTGGATGAGCGCTCCGTAGGCGTCGATTATCGTCCGGTCGGTGTAATCGCCCGCCTTCTTCGCCCCGATCTTCGGCTGGACGAGGAGGCCGTCGACCTGTTCGAGCGCGGATTTCTGGATGTATTCGTGGGCGCGATGCGGAGCGTTTCGGGTCTGGAACCCGACGACAGTGTCCCAGTTCCGGTGGGTGAACAGCACCCGCGTCTCTTTGGGGAAGAGGTCGTAGTCGCCGTGTCGAACCTCCGAGAAGAGGGAGATGGGACCGCCGACGAGGAAGTCGTCGCGGTTCAGGTAGTTCCGAACGCCGGGATGAGAGTCGTCGTCGGTGCCGAAGACGTGTTTCACCGTTTCGGTCTTGTTGTGTTTGTACACTTCTTCGGCGTCGATATACCCCACGGGCGTACCGTCCGGTCGGTCGAGCCGAACCCGTTCTCCGGGCACGATTTCGGAGGCGACCTCGCCGTCGACGTCGAGGACGACCGGAAGCGGCCACGTCGTCCCGTCTTCGAGCGTCATGTCGTGGACGACTTTCAGAAAGTCATTCTTGTTGAGAAAGCCTTCGAGGGGACTCAACCGTCCAGTAGCGATGCTAACGGCTTCCTGAAACTGGGGCGGAATGAGCGTAATCGATGGAGCGTCCTCCAACTCCGCCGCGGAACGACCCTCCAAAACTCGGTCGACGAGCCTGCCGCCGTGGGGCTCGAGCATAGAAGGGCAGAAACCCCCTGCCGTAATAAAGGATGTCACTTCGACCGAGCGACAACGAACGACCAGCGTTGGGCGTTTCGTGCCGTCGAACCGGACGACAGGAGCGGAGCCGTACTGTCGGTCGACCGGTGGACGCGACGGCGTTGCAGAGTCCTTTTGTACCGCCTCGCCGATACCCCGGCAATGGCTTCGCCAGCGGCCGTCACCGTCCTCGTCCCAACCCTCGACGAAGCCGAGACCATCGGCGACGTGGTCGAGGACTTCCACGGGGCCGGCTTCGCGGATATCCTCGTCGTCGACGGCGGCTCCGCCGACGACACGCAGGCCGTCGCCCGCGACGCCGGCGCTCGCGTCGTCGAGCAGACGGGCGAGGGCAAGGGACAGGCGGTCCGGGAGGCGGTCCGGGAGCATATCGACGCCGAATACGTTCTCATGCTCGACGGCGACGGCACGTACAAGGCCGACGACGCCGAAGCGATGCTCGACCCCCTCCGCGCCGGCGAGGCGGAACACGTCATCGGAAACCGTTTCGCCGACATGCGCTCGGGGGCGATGACGACGCTGAACCGCCTCGGCAACCGCCTCATCAACGGCGCCTTCAGCCTCATCCACGGCGAGTCGTTCGGCGACATCCTCTCGGGCTACCGGTCGTTCACCCGCGAGTCGTTCGAACGGATGCATCTCACGGCCGACGGCTTCGGCATCGAGACGGAGATGGCCGTCGAGTGCGCGAAACGCGGGATTCCGACGACGGTCGTTCCGATCACCTACTACCCACGCCCGGCGGGGTCGAACACCAATCTCCACCCGCTTCGGGACGGCGGCATCATCTTCCTCGAACTCTACCGGCGCGCGAAGACGAACAACCCCCTGTTCTACTTCGGGAGCCTGGGCACGGTGTCGACTGCGACTGGCTTTTTCATCGCCGCTTACGTCGGCATCGAGTGGGTGACCCAGCGGATTTCCCACGAGGTGCTCGCCGTCGTCGCCGGCTTCGCCATCCTCGTGGGCGTCCAACTGCTGATGTTCGGGGTGCTCGCCGACCTGATCCTCTCCCTGCACCGCGAGCAGTTGCGCGAACAGGAGTGATACGGATCATTGTAACTGTTTGCCGGTGGTTCGGCGAGACGGTCCGGCGACCCACCGGCAAAGACTTACAATAAACTGTATGAGGCGGACGGTCGCCGGCCACGAACGGCGGGAACGGGAGCCTGCACGGGCGCGCTCCGGACCGGAAATGGGTGCCTACCGTTACATCCCAGCGCTTAATCCGAATTAAGCGGGGCGGATTCGCCTTTCGCGTCGCCACGTTTGATTACACTGACAGAACGAGGGAAGACGCCGCCCACACATGGACCCCCACACGCTCCTGACCGTCGGTTTCGTCGTACTCGTCGCCGCCGTGGCGTTCGTGACGGCACGCGTCGGCGCGGTCGCAATCGGCGTGCTCCCGCCCGCTCCGGGTGTGAGCGGGACGGGCACAGGTGCGCCCGCCGACGACGACGCGGCGTCAGGTGCCGAGACGGACGACGGGTCGGTCGACGGCGCGCCGGTCGAAGCCGGGGCCGCCGGCCGGTCGGGGAAGTCACGGATCACCGCGGACGACCTCGACCGCATCCGGACCCACCTTGCGAAAGACCGGTTCCACCGACGGCCGGACGACCTCCGGCCGTCGGACGACGAGAAGTCGTGACCGACGGGGTCGAGCGGCCATCTCGACGGGCAACCGAAGGTACATCCTTTCGGCGTGCCTCCGTGCTCGCATGCGCGACTTGGACGAGACCGACCTCGCGATCCTGCAGGCGTTGATGAACGACGCGCGTCGGCCGTGGGCCGACATCGCCGAGACGGTCGACCTCTCGCCGCCCGCGGTGTCGGACCGCGTCGACCGCCTCCGTGAACTGGGCGTGATCCGGCGGTTCACGCTCGACGTCGATCGCTCGAAGCTCCGGGAAGGCGTGCCGGTGCTGGTGACGGTCGAACCGGAACGCGACGCCGTCGCCGACTGTCGCGAGGCGTTTCGCGCGGCCGAGGCCGTCGAACATCTCTTCACCACTGCCGAGGGGAACGTGGTCTGTTACGCCCGGGTCCCCGACGGCGACGTGCCGCGCTGGCTCGCCCGTACCGTCGACGACGGCGTCGTCGTCGACTACGAGGTGACGCTGCTCACCGACGGGGAGTGGACGCCG